>ERZ1740067.71-NODE-71-length-78711-cov-7.271194_pt1 | contig 78711 bp, 77 predicted proteins | sample MGYA00581736_ERZ1740067 | MGnify/ENA primary metagenome ERZ1740067 (study PRJEB43018, sample SAMN04849236) | marine metagenome | isolation source: floating plastic debris | place: Pacific Ocean | collected 2008-08-27 | study: EMG produced TPA metagenomics assembly...
ACGGCTACTATGATGGATCGAATGTCGATCTGGTGGTCGAAATTGCAGACGCCCGCGAGGCGCAACGCAGCTATGAAGCAAACCTCAAGATGTTCGAGCAGACGCGCAAAATGTCGTCAAAATTGCTTGAGCTGCTGCGCAAATAAAGGAGACCAGAATGGACATCCGATCCTCATTTGCGGCCCAAGGCTACGCCGCAACGAAGCCCGCTCTCACACCGAAGGGTGATGCGGGCGGCGCCTTACAAGACGCCGCGAAATCCTTTGCTGCGACTTTGCAGGAAAGCGAAGCAACGGCCAAAGCGGCTATGTCAGGCGGGGCCGATCCACATGCCCTGGTCGAGGCTTTGGCCCAAACCGAGCTTGCGGTCGAAACCGCTGTGACCGTGCGCAACAAAGTTGTCGAAGCGTATCAAGAAATCCTGCGGATGCCGGTGTAGCCTGATGGATGACGTTCTCTTTTACGACACGCTTCGGCAAGCGCTTTGGATATCGGTGATCGTGTCGATCCCGATTCTGACCGTCGCCTTGATAACCGGCCTCACGGTTGGTCTGTTCCAAGCCCTCACATCAGTGCAGGAAATGACCCTCACATTCGTGCCGAAACTCGGCGCAATCGTAATCGTCTTTTGGATGACGATGGGCTTCATGTCAGAAACGCTGGTCTCATTTTTCCAGAACCAGCTTGTGCCCCTGATCGCGGGGATTTGAGCGATGGATAACGCAAGCTACACCACGCTGACCCGGCAATCAGGCTTGATGCGCGAAATGCAATCGGTGGCCAACAACATTGCCAACGCGTCAACCACAGGGTTTCGTCGCGAGGCCGTTGTGTTCTCGGAACATGTAGCGGACTTGGGCGAAATGCCTTCGCTGTCAATGGCGCGGGCAGGCGGGCATCATGTCGATACGTCCCAGGGCGGCTTTGAGAAGACGGGTGGCCCGCTTGACCTTGCCATCGAAGGTGACGGGTTTTTCATGGTTGAGACACCAGATGGCGAACGCTTGACCCGCGCCGGGCACTTCGTGTCGAACGGTCAAGGCGATCTGGTGACGCCCGACGGTTTCCGGGTTCTTGACGCAGGCGGCGCGCCCGTTTTTGTCCCGCCGGGTGCCGCAAGCATCAGCATCGCGGCCGATGGCACGATGAGCGCAGACGGCGATCCGATTTCACAGCTTGGGCTATTCACTACGGACCCGAATGGTTTGGTTCGTGTTGGAAACTCCCTGTTTGAAGCGACAACCGGCACGCAACCGTTGACCGATGGTCAGATGCTTCAAGGGTTTCTCGAAGGATCAAACGTTGATCCTGTGACTGAAATTGCCCGCATGATCGAGGTTCAACGCTCGTATGAACTGGGTCAGAAGTTTCTCGAAAAAGAGGACGAGCGCCTGCGCTCTGTCCAACAGCTTATACGCCGATAGGAGGTGCCAAAATGCGCGCCCTGAAAATTGCAGCAACAGGCATGACCGCCCAGCAAATGCGGGTGGAGGTAATATCGAACAACCTCGCGAACATGAACACGACCGGCTATAACGCCCGCCGTGCCGAGTTTGCTGACCTGCATTATCAACAACAAAGCCGGCCGGGCACAATCAGTTCGTCCAGCGGGACTGTGTTGCCAGCCGGGGTCCAACTGGGCCTTGGCGTCAGGCCGACGGCCGTCTCGGTTAATATTTCGCAGGGCGCGCTTTCAGTGTCCGGCGGCGATCTGGACATCGCAATCGAGGGTCAGGGATATCTTGAGGTGACGCTGCCGTCCGGCTTGTCCGGTTATACGCGTGACGGGGCGCTGAAACGTTCGGCGGACGGGTTGATCGTCACGTCTGATGGGCATCCCGTCGCACCGGAAATCACAGTTCCAACGGATGCCCGAAGCGTGTCGATTAATGCCGATGGCGAGGTTTACGCCTATTTCAATGATCAGGTCGAAGCACAGCTTTTGGGCCAATTCACACTTGCAGGTTTCGCGAACCCCAAGGGTCTTGAGGCCATGGGCAGCAACCTTTTTCTTGAGACATCTGCGTCTGGTGCTCCGACGGTTGGTGCTCCGGGGGAGGAAGGATTGGGCATCGTCCGTCAAGGCTACCTTGAGGATAGTTCCGTCGATGCGGTCAAAGAGGTCACCGATCTGATTGAAGCCCAGCGCGGGTATGAATTGAACGCCAAGGTTATCACGGCGGCGGATCAGATGCTGTCGGCAACGACGCAAATCCGGTGATGAAACTTGCGCTTCTCCTATGTTTGATGGCGGTACCTGCTGCAGCCGATACAGTCTTTGCCACCCGGACCGTGCGCAGCCAATCCGTGATCACGGCACAAGACGTGACGCTCAAAGATGGCGCGCTCCCAGGTACGCTCAGTAAATTGTCGCAAGCCGTGGGGCAGGAAGCGCGGGTCGTTCTTTATGCCGGTCGCCCGATCCTAATCGACGACATCGCAAGACCCGCACTGATCGAGCGTAACCAGATCGTGACGTTGATCGTCAATCGAAGCGGTCTGCGCATTTCCACCGAAGGACGCGCGTTAGAGCGCGGTGCCGCCGGTGACACCGTCAAGGCGATGAACCTGTCGTCGCGCAGCACAGTTAACGGCACCGTCACATCAGACGGTCACATTGAGATTGGACAGTAGATGTACAAACCCCTCCTGATTTGCGCCGTGGTCGTCGCTGGCTGCGCCCGCGTGGAAAGCATCGGACAGGCGCCTGAATTCACGCCTGTGCAAAGTAACACCGAAAGCCTTGCCATGCTGTCGCCGGGGCTGCCGATACGAGCCGAAGCCAAAAGCCCGCTTGACGAGGCGTCCCTTTGGGACGGTGGGCGGCAGTCGCTTTTGGGGGATCGGCGCGCCGTTCAGCGCGGTGACATCCTAACCGTTGTGATCGAAATTGATGAAAAGGCAGAGATATCAAACTCATCGGAGCGAAGTCGGAATGGCAAGGAATCCCTGGAGATCCCTAGCCTTCTGGGTATTCCGCAAAGGATTGATCCAAAGCTGCCCGTCGGCGCGACACTCGGGAGCGCTGTTGACCTAAATTCAGCCAGCAGTTCGGGCGGTGATGGTTCGGTCAAACGGCGCGAGAAGCTGACACTTAGGGTTGCCGCGACCATCGTCGATGTGATGCCAAATGGTGTCTTGGCTATCGAAGGATCACAGGAGGTTCGCGTCAACTTTGAGTTGCGAGAGCTATTGGTCAGCGGGTTTGTACGCCCCGAAGATATCTCAAGACAGAATGAGATCACGTCCGATAAAATCGCCTCGGCGCGCATTTCGTATGGTGGTCGTGGCCAGATCACAGACGTCCAGCAACCGCGCTATGGTCAGCAGGTCGCTGACATCTTCCTCCCGTTTTAAGAGGCTCTCATGGGTAAAATTCTTCCTATCATGATGCTCGCGCTTGGCGCTGGCGCTGGCATATTCGGCGGTAAGCTCCTGAAGCCTCAGCCGGAGATTGCAGTGGCCGATGAGGCCGCTGAAGTGATTGAGGCCGAGCCCGAAGAGAACCCGGACCTTGAGTATGTGAAGCTCAACAATCAGTTCGTCGTCCCTGTGATCACTGAGGGCAAGGTGATCTCACTGGTCGTATTGGCTCTCACCGTCGAAATTGCGCTAGGCGAGCGTGAAGCGGTCTATGCGCGCGAGCCAAGGCTGCGCGATGCGTTCCTTCAGGTGATGTTTGATCACGCCAATATCGGCGGTTTTGACGGTGCATTTACCAATTCTGCGTCTATGGACACATTGCGCCACGCGTTGAAAACAGTGGGGCAGGACAGCCTTGGCCCCATCATGAAGGACGTCTTGATCACGGATATCGTCCGTCAAGACACTTAAGGCTTTGCGCGTCTTTGCTTTTGGGCATGACGTTCGCGATCCAACAGTTCATCAATCGCGGATGATCGCCCGAAAGCCCTCTTAAAGTCGTCCAGACGCATTTCGACCTCAGCCCGGTGCCGCGCCTGCTTGGCTTGTTCCGCGCCAATCCTTTGGCGTGACCAGGTAAGCCATCCTTCAAGCGCTTGCGCATTTTGTGCGGCATCCGGGTCCGTAATCTCTGCTTGTCTTGTGGATCGCAGGTCCGAAAGGCTGATTTGAACAGCCTGCTCTGCACTGCGGGCCTGCGCGAGCTTTGTCTCTTTCGCTGACTTCATCAAGTCCGCCAGCGCCTTGAGTTGTTCCAGCTGCTTGATGCGTTCATCCATCTATTTTTTGACCTTCCCGCGCAAAGCATCCGCAAACCGGATCGCAGCAGCGACGGTCCTATAGTGCTCGGGCAGCACTTCCTGACCAATCTCAACCGTTGCAAAGATTGCACGTGCCGTGGGTGGATCGGAATGAATGGCGACTTTGGCTTCGGTCGCGGTCTCACGGATGCGGGCCGCGATTTCATCGACACCCTTCGCGACAACAACTGGTGCGGCACCAGCCTGTCTGCTCCAACTCAACGCGATCGCATAATGCGTCGGGTTGACGATCACAACGTCAGCCTTCGGCACATCTGCAAGCATCTGGTTCATCGCGATCTCATAACCGCGCTGCCGTCGCTGCTGTTTCATTTGCGGATCGCCTTCGGAGGATTTGACTTCGTTCTTGAGATCCTCATGTGACATGCGGTTCTTCATCATGTGATCATAGCGCTGCCAGAAGAAATCAACGCCGCCAATCGCGAGCGAGATCACCAGGACAACGGCCAAGAACTTTACGGTCAAAGCGGCCAACAGCGATAGCGCCATCGCGGGTGACAGATAGATCGTGCTGACAATATCGTTGAGATTTGCCATCAGAAAGACGCCGAGCAAAACGCAATAGATCGTCAGTTTCGTCGTGCTTTTGGCAAATTCAAACAGGCCGGATCGGCCAAATTTGTTCTTGGCATTCGACAGGATCGAAATGCGTGACGCCTTTGGAATCAGCTTGTCCGGCGTCACAATAAAGCTGCGCTGGGCGATAATGGTCACCAACACCAAAGCGGCCGGAAGGGCGAACCAGGGCAACAAAGACAGACCAATACTGATCATCGCACCCCCCATCACCGGGGCCGCTGGGGCCTCGAACACAAGTTGCGAAAGTTCGTGCGACCGGTCGAGAAAGACCATAAGCGCGGTGCCGGTATCCTTAAGCAGCGATACACCAATTGCGATGGCGACCATCAGGAAGCCACCATAGGCGGCTGCGGTGTTCAGATCGGTTGAGCGTGGAACCTCACCCTTCTTGCGCGCGTCCTCCAACTTTTTCTCGGTTGGGTCGTGTTGCTTTTCCCCACTGTCTTCTTCGCTCATCTTGGCGCTCCGAAGGGGTCAAGGAAGAAGCGCGCAAGATCATCGGTCCAGATGCTGAGCATGATCGGAACGGCGATAACCATAAGCATCATGCCACCCGCCGTGATCGCTGGCGCGCCGACAAACGCGACCATCAGCTGCGGCATCGCTTTGTTGATGACCCCTAAAGCCACATTGTAAATCAAGGATGCGATGACGAACGGCGCGGCCAGCGTGAAGGCGAGCGCGAACGCATGTGCAATTTGTTGCAATCCCCAAGCACTTAGATCCGAGGCGACCGGAACCGCGCCGCTGGGCATGATCTGATAGGAAAGCAGGATCAATTTGACGGCTTGCAAATGCAAACCTGACATCACCGCAATCGCCAATCCGGCGACCAGAAGGATACTGCCGATTGCAGGTTGCGGGTCAACGCCAACGCCACCGAACACCTGAGACAGCGAGGTTGACTGAGCAGCGATTGAGGCGGCGGTTTGTAACGACAGCACGAAAAGACGAACCGCGATTCCAAGGGCCAGTCCAGCGAGAACCTCAACCAGAATAATTTGTAAAATATCAAGCGGCTGAAGGCTGGCCTGATCCGGTACTTCAGTGATCAGGGCCGGGATCACAATCAGGCTGAAAGCAAATGCAAGGATAAGCCGGACCCGTTGTGGGACACTTTGCTCTCCGAAACCGGGCATGAGTGACATCATCGCGCCAACGCGCAGGAAGACCACAAAACTGATCCACAGCAAATCACGGGAAAGCCCCGCGATGGAGTCAAGGCTCTCAATCACCCTGGAACAAGACCAACAAGGGACGGGCGCGCGTCGGTGCCGATTTCATCAAAAGACAGCACCGGGTTCGATATCCCCTTCGCGACCATGACTGTTCGAAGGAACCGACGACGCTTTACCGAGGTAACAATCGCAGGGTAAAGGCCGGTTTCACTTGCTTTGGACAGCTTTTCGGCCACCCCGGTTGCAAGGCGATTGAAATCCGATGGCGGCAACGCGACGTCACCTGGGTTGCGTTCAGCATCCAGCGTGTAGGTCGCAAAGGTCTCCTCCCATTCCGGCGCCAACTGCACCAGCGGGATCGTACCGTCAGACCGGCGCAGCTCCGCAATCATCTGGAAGCCCAGACGCTGACGAACATGTTCGCAGATACCTTCTGCGGTGGGAAAAACGGTGCGCGCCTCTGCCGTCGCTTCAAGGATCAACGGCATGTTGCGGATTGACACGCGCTCTTCCAGCAGCAGCCGCAGGATCGACAGAAGCAAATCCGGAGAGACCTTATCAGGCATCAGCTCATCAATGATCTTGCGGTTCGCCTCTGAACGCTTCTGATCGGACAGGTTAACCATCTCGTCCAACAAACGGCGCAACGCTTTAAGCGAAAGCAGCCGCGGGAAGTTGCTTTTTATGATCTCAAGCAGGTGGGTGGCCAGAACTTCGGTTGGTGTAACGGTCGTAATGCCGTTCAGCGCAAGGTCATCCTGATCATCGGGCGAAACCCAGCGGGCGGGCGCCTGATAGACAGGTTCGCTCACATCCTCACCGTCAGGAAGAAGATTTGGCGCCCCTCCAATCGCGAGGACGCGCGCCGGTTGAAGCCGATCCTCAGCTTGTTTGACGCCTTGGATTTTCACCACATAATTTCCGACCGGCAGCGACGGATCATCGGTGAGGCGAATGTCGGGCAGGATCAATCCAAAACTGGTCGCAACGTGGACGCGCATGTTCGCGATACGAGCATCCAGACCGGTCGCTGGATCCAAAACCATGTTGATGAGATCAGGCGCGAATTCGACGTGTATATCGTCAAGATCAAGAATGTCGCCAAGGCTCTGCGCCTCTTCCTTTGGTTCCGTGGTGTCTTCTTCAACGATCACTGGCGCATTGGCCCGATCACGAAAGATCTTCACGGCACAGACGCCAAGGACCATCCCTCCAAGCATGAAGGGTAAGAACGGCAATCCGGGGACAAACGCAAAAACCGCCATCAAGACAGCAACCGTTGCAAGTGCGGCGGGATACCGGCCAAGTTGGCTCATCAAGGCAAGGTCAGCTGCACCTTTCGCACCACCGCGGGCCAGAAGCAACGCAGACGCGATTGAGATGATGACCGCCGGGATCTGGGTCACAAGACCATCGCCAACCGTCAGAATTGCATAAGTTTCAAAGGCTGTTCCAAGTGGCATGCCATGTATCGTGACACCGATCACAAGACCCATCACCATGTTCAAAAGCGTGATCAAAAGGCCGGCAACCGCATCCCCCTTCACGAATTTAGAGGCGCCGTCCAACGAACCGAAAAAGGTCGTTTCCGCCTGCTCGGTCTCTCGCCTGAGCTTGGCCTCAGCATGGTCAATCGCACCCGCGGACATGTCACTGTCGATCGCCAGTTGCTTTCCGGGCATCCCATCAAGCGCAAATCGCGCGCCGACCTCGGCCATCCGGGCGGCGCCTTTGGTGATGACGATAAAGTTCACGATCAAAAGAACGCCAAAGACGACCAGCCCCATCAGGACACTGCCGCCCATGATGAAGTTTGCAAATGCTTCGATTACGTCGCCGGCGGCGTTTGTGCCCGTATGTCCCTCGCCGATGATCAGCTTGGTTGAGGATACGTTCATCGACAGCCGCAACATCAGCGACGCCAAAAGAACCGTCGGAAACACTGAAAAATCCAGGGGGCGTTCAATGAAAAGCGTGATCGTGAAAATCAGAATGGCAAGGGCGAAAGATGCGGCAAGCCCAATGTCGAGCACCCAGGCGGGCATGGGCAGGATCATCATCAGTATGACCGCCATCAAGGCGAGGGCTAAAAGGATCGTCGGTTGGAAGATCGTAGTCAGGGACAGTTTCAAAAGACTATCCTCGGGGTTGGGTAAAGAACGGCGCGGGAGTGTTCTCGCGAAGCGGAACCAGCGACCCCAACGTTCGTGATTGCGCAGAGTTGATGAGGAGCGGAAAGCGATTTTCGCGTACCGGGGGTATTTCCCGGACGGCTAGCTGTACTGGTTGAGGCGCAGCAGGTGGTTCTGGAAGGGTCGGCGCCTGTTCGACATAAGCCGAACGGAACCGGTCAAATCGTTTGCGATACTTGCTTGCGTATTTTTCGGTCCTTGAGTGATAGGCACCGGCCGCTTTGCTCCAATCGCCAAGCTCGCGATGCAAATCGCTTAGGAATTTGGCCGCGTACTGGGCGTTTGGAACCGGCTCGAACATTTCTTCGATCGAAGCGAAATTCTGCCCGTGCCATTTGTAGTTGATCTGAAAACACCCGACATCAAAGCTGCGCGCCCCGCGTTTGTAGTGCTTGAAAACATAGGCGCGCGCTTCTTCATCGTTGTCGAACCAAACGCCTTTGCCCTCCATGTTCACGGTCCATGGCCAAGGTTCGAATGCGCCATCGTGCTTTCGACCGGTTTCGGTCAAGCTGATTGCCCAAAGAACCGAGACCGGAACACCGGAGGCTTCCGATGCGATATGTGCAGCTTCCCGGCATAGTTCTGATCGTGCAAAGACCGCGTCCGGGCGCAAAAGCGCGAAGATCATCAAAAGGGAAAGAGTAAGTGTCTTGGATTGAATCACGAAAAAGCGCCTTCTGCTGCTCATTCGTGAGACTAGGGAGCGGTCCTTTACATTTGGTAACCAGGATCGCGATCAAGGTGCGCTAAATTCACCAAGTGCCGCTTTCAGGGACGCCGACTTACGTTTTGTCATCTCGATAAGTGAGCGGCCTTGCGCAAGTGAAACCTGCGGGTCCGAACTGAGGGATATCGGCTCGACCAATGCGTCAGATTGATCACTGACCCAATGTTGCGCGATAAGAGCTGGATCATTCGCAAGAAAAGCGGCCCGCAAAGCCGGGTCTGCCATCTCAATAGACGCGAATTCGTTGGAAGCTGCGGCGAACGCGCTTTGCTTTAGGTGTAATCGCGCGCGCAAGGCACTCACTTCTTCTCCGGTCTGCCCTGCTAACTCCGTCATCGCGTCTTGCAACCGGCCCGCTTCGGAAAACACCCTTGCCCTAAGAAGCCGCGTTTCCGGGTTCATATCGTTGGGAAGCCATTGAAGCGCCAGATCAACGAAACCAAGGCTGATCAGCCGGCTTGCAATGCGTCTTTTCAAATCAGGATCAATATCTGGATTGTCTTTTGCTATCAGACGCAGGAACTGAACATCTGACGCGTTCGCGACCAATAACGCATAGGCACCATTCACCAGTTCAATGTCGTCCTGAAGATCTGCCATGCCGTCAAACGCAGTGCCAAAATCGCCGGACAAAGCGCTCACCATCAGCTTTGCGCGATCAAGCCGCTGACCGATTTCAGTATCTTTCGCCTCAAACGCATAGGCGTCGACCAGGTCCGGAATGTCGGCGGCAACAGGCCGGGCTGCAAGAAATTGTCCCGACACGTAAGCAAGCAGAGCTTCGCGTGATTTCAGATCGTCACCTCGGGCAATATCAAGCAACGCATTGCTGTCAGAACCGGTATCTGACGACATCAAAACAGCGTCTGCCTGCGCCAAAGGCTGCTTTTTCCCCAGAAGATATCGAAGCTGCGCGGAAATATCGGACACGAGGGCAGGTTCTCCTGTCTCATATGCGATCTCAGAGATCCTGCGGGACAGAACATGCGCCAAGTCCGGCGGCAGGCGCGGAATCGCTTTGAGAACCTCCTTTCCCAACTCATCGGTGACATTTTTGGGATCGGTCGTCAGAAACTGCCAAATCGCCGATGTCCCAGGACAATCTGTTCGCGTCTGCGGCCACGGGCCAGCCGTATCTGATTGCTCAATAATCGCGACAACGCGCTTTAGCATCGCCGCTTCTTTAGATTGATTCTGGCCGACAAGACCAAGCGCTTCCAAAGTAAACCCATGCGCGACGTAATGGCGGGCAAGACGCATCTTTCGATCTGCCGTAATCACATCCATCTCATCGGAAAGCTGAGATCGAAGAACAGAAAGGCCAGAGGAAAAGCTGTCGCCTTCACTCCAGCCTTTAGACGGAAGCCAGTCTTCAGGGACACACTCCATCGCATCGCGAGCCTTTTTTTCAACCTCACTGTCTGAAAAGTCGATCGACGTTGATGCGGAAAGAACATCGCTATGCGTCGCGCTTGGCCGTGGTGTCATGGGCGTGACGATTCCACTGTCCGACGCGACAGAATTGTCCTTCGGAGATGCAAGCCCTTGACTGGCGGCTCGCCCAAGCTGTTCAAGCAAAAGGGCCTCCGCACGCGAAACCGCATCGGCAAGTTCTTTCTCGGCATCCAAAGCGTCCAGATCAACCTGCTTTGTCGTCGGCGTGTTTCTGGACAATGCAGCCTGAAGACCTGCCCTTTGCTGCGGTGTTAAAGAAGCACGCTCGATCCCCAAATCCTGTCCGGGGCCGTCGTTGATATCGACGACGACCATGTTCGGTTGAAGGAAGAAAGCGTTTGCGTGACAGTCACAATCAATCTTCAGAAAAATGCCATCGTCGGTCTCTAGCAGATCCGCGATGCGATCCCTTTTCATCAAAGAGAAAACATCGGATGTATCGAAACCGACGCCTTCCTGACGCAACAGATAGCCGCCCTTCGCTCGCAAAAGCGCCCAATCGTCTTTGGATTGACCGTAAAAAACCACCCGAGAAAATGCATCGTGATCAGCGGCTTTGACCTGCAAAGTCTCTGATCTTGCGACAGTCGAAAAAAGCGCAATTACGATGCATAGAAAATACCTCATGCGGACTCTTTCTTGATCGCCGACAACGCATCATCAAGGTCACTAAAGGAGGGTCGATGGTGGTGCGGCATGTTTTGGCGGCCGACTTCGATACAAATGTTCGTTGAGTGATTGTGCAGGTTGGCAACCAGCACTTCGCGGATCAAAAGGTAGAAATGGCTGTCTTCTTCGATGACCGACTTCACCTTTCCAGAGAACGGGCCGACCAGACCGTAGGCAAGGAAAACCCCCAGGAACGTCCCGACAAGCGCACCACCGATCAGTTTACCTAGAATTTCAGGTGGCTGATCAATCGAGCCCATCGTCTTGATCACGCCCAAAACAGCCGCAACAATTCCAAGCGCGGGAAGACCATCGGCGACGCTTTGGAGCGCATGACTGGAATGTAGTGAATGGTGCAGATTGGCGTCCATCCGTTTTTCCAGAACTTCCTCAACCTGATGAGGATCGTCATAGTTCATTGATGCGGACCGCAGCGTGTCACAAATCAGGTCAATCGCTTCGTGGTCCTTTAGAATTTTGGGATACTTGCTAAAGATCGCCGAACTTTGCGGGTCCTCTATGTGCTCTTCCAAACCAACAGGGTTTGAGCGGGCAAGGCGGATCAGTTCAAACAGAAGGCACAGAAGATCGCGATAGTCTTCCGCATTCCAGATCGGCCCTTTGAACACTTTGCCGATGTCTTTGACCGTCTTTTTCACAGCGGGCAAATCGTTGGCCAAAAGGAACGCACCAACAGCGGCGCCGCCAATCATCGCCATCTCGTAAGGAAGAGACTTAAGGATGATTGCCATCTTGCCGCCAGCGGCCAGATAGCCGCCGAAAACCATGATGAAAATCACGGCTATGCCTACGATACTGATCATGAATCGTCTCCATTGAGTTGAGACAAGACTTTCAGAAACGTCTTAAGAAACCGTCTCTATCGGGTCGGCGCTTTTGCGTTTCTTCCCGCGAGAAGGACACTGATCGCATATGCCTTTTCGGGAGAAAGGCTTGATAGGATCGCAGCCGTACCATCGGGTTTCATAGCACCAAGAAATCCTGCCGCGAACTCTGGCGACATCTGCTCGAACACCGCGGCGGCGTCCTTGGGTTTCATTTGCTGATAAACCCGTGTCAGCAGCGCAATGTCATCGCTTGATGCGGTTTCTGAAAGGGAAATTGTTGCTGCCAGGTTTTCTTCCGCCACCTCAAGCGCCTCAATCATCTGGGCAAGCTCATCTTCTGCAATTTTGAGCATCGCCAAGCGTTCTTCCAGCCTCTGTTCACGCTCTTTCAGGACATCTTCACGCTCAAGAAGTGTCGCAAGCAAGGCGTCACTTTCAGGACCGGGCGGGACCAGGGCAGTTTGGGTTTGTCCAGCTTTCTCGGATACGGCAGCAATCGCTGGGCCCGCAATTTCAAAGCTACGCAAGAACGCTGAACCCAAAAGCAAGCCGCATAGAATCAATAGCACTCTGGGTCGGGACTTGGGTTTTCGGGTCATGCTCTACACTCCTCCACGTTCGCGATGTCGAACAAAAGCTGTCGGGGGAGGGGATGGTGCGTTAACCGGCTCCGACGCTGGCGGAGGTGCTGTTGCGGGTTGCTCTGGCAGATCGTGCAGAGACGCCAACAAAAGCTCCAACCGTGTTACCGCAGCCTCAGCACGGGCCGTGGCCGCTTCAAGATCATTGGCGGACCGATTGGCGGCGCCTTCCGCCTGATCAAGCGTCTTTGTCATGTCATCGACCTGAGCGGACATGACAGCGACAGCACCGCCTACGCCTTTCTCAAGGTCATTAAACTTGTTCAGTTTCCGTGACAGAACGAGACAGTAAAGCGTCGCGCCCAGCGCACCGGCGATCAATAAAGCATCTGCGATGAGGATCATTTGCCTCTCCTAGTTCAACACGAATTCCATAATCAGCAAGTCGCGGACCCGACCGTGACCAACAACAACCTGAACGCGGCGCAACATCTGCGCGCGCAGACCGACCAAGGCGGACGATTCACTCATCAAAGCGACATCGACCGCGCGCAGGTAATTGTTCAGAACGTCCACAACACGGGGCATAAGAAGCTGCACATCGTCAGTGGCATCGCCTTCGACCTCGAGCTGTGCACGAAATCTCAAATGCCGATTCGCGCCATTGTCGTTGAGCGATACAACCAGTGGATCAACGGCGACAAACGCGATATCAGGCAAAGCCTCAGGCTTCTTTTCGTCAGCTTGGGCAACTCCTTCTGCATCCCCAAAAAGAAGGCCCATTTGCACGGCAAAGAACCCGCCGCCACCGCCAAGAGTGGCAAGAACGAGCCCGATGATGATCGGCATTTTCAACGATTTCTTCGGCGCGTCTTCTGCGACGTCTGTGTCTTGTGTTCGTGGTTCTGCCATAGCGGACCTCGTTTCCGATTTCATCCTCTATAGACCGAAGAGCACTAACCGATTGTTAAGGCCGTTCGGTCATTAAGGAGGAGCCGGCGGGCAGAAGGTCCGCCTTTACAGGAGCAACATCGTGCAGCAGATTCTCTCTGTCTGGTCCTCACTGACACTGCAACGCCGTGTCTTTGTCACAGTCGCCACTCTCTTGATGTTCGCCGCGATCCTTGGCGTCTCTCGGATGGCCGCGACACCGAAAATGGCCTTGTTATACTCGGGTCTTGAACAGGGTGCCGCGGGCGAAGTCATCAGCCGACTTGAGCAGGCAGGCGTCGTTTATGATGTGCGTGGCGGGGCGATATATGTGCCGCAGAATGAGCGGGATCGCCTGCGTATGACGCTGGCACGTGACGGGATACCTGCGAATGGCGCTGCCGGGTACGAACTGCTTGATTCGCTTTCGGGTTTTGGAACGACGTCGCAGATGTTCGACGCAGCCTATTGGCGTGCAAAGGAAGGTGAGCTGGCGCGCACAATCTCGGCAAGCCCATGGATTCGCAGCGCCCGCGTGCATATTGCAACGCCGTCCTCTCGGGCCTTTGCGCGCAATATCAAACCAACAGCGTCGGTAACTGTAACTGCCGCGGGTGATGCTGTTTCAGCCGGCCAGGCAAAGGCGCTCAAGTATCTGGTGTCTTCCGCGGTGTCCGGGCTGACACCTGATGATGTCTCAATCATCACCGAAGACGGCACATTGGTCGGACGCGACGACGCAGCATCAAACGGCGGTGAAGCCGATCGGGAGCAAGCCTTGCGGTCAAGTGTCGAGCGTCTTTTGGAAGCCCATGTCGGCTATGGCAAAGCCATCGTCGAGGTTTCCCTTGAAACCGTCACAGAACGCGAATCCATCGTTGAGCGGCGCTTTGATCCCGAAGGACGCGTCGCGATCAGCACGGACACAGAAGAACGCTCCACAGAGGCAAACGATAGCGCCTCCAGTGGCGTGACCGTCGCATCGAACCTCCCCGATGGAGACGCTGCAGGCAGTGGGGCCTCGTCATCACAGAACTCAGAAACGCGTGAACGGGTGAATTTCGAAGTGTCCGAAACGCAGCGCGAGATTCTAAGGACGCCTGGCGCAATCAAACGTCTGAGCGTTGCGGTTATGGTCGACGGGACCAGAACACAGAATGAAGACGGCACCACAATATGGACGCCACGCACCGAGGATGAGATGCAGACACTGCACGATCTGGTCGCCTCCGCAGTCGGCTTTGATGCGGCACGCGGCGACGTTATCACATTGAAATCACTTGAGATGGCGCCATTGGAACTACCAGGAACACCCGCTGCAGGCTCTATACTTGATGGGATCACGATTGATCTGATGTCGATCATTCAGGTCTGCGTTCTGGCGCTGACCTCCCTCGTTCTTGGCTTGTTTGTCGTGCGACCGATCCTGACATCCAAATCAACGGCAAGCCTGCCAGCCCCTGTCGACATGGCCACGGCAGCCGATGGACAACTTCCAGCGCTCGCAAACGCAGCAGTCACAGATGGCGTGGTTATGGACGGCACTGCACAAGCCGCCATTGGTCAAGCTGCAACTGAAGATCCGGTGCAGCGCCTGCGTCAAATGATCGAAGAGCGTCAGGATGAAACGATGGAAATTCTGCGCAACTGGATGGAAGAGGAAACGGCATGAATGATGCAGCCTTTTTATATGAAGACTTCGGCACACCAGTGATTGCGCCCGGCGCGGCGTCAGGTGGACCAGAACTGTCAGAAGATCAACGGCTCGAAGCGTATGAGACCGGTTTCAAGGCCGGGTGGGACGATGCAAATGCAGCGCAAACGCAAGGGACCGCAGCACTTGAGACGGCCGCGACGCAGACCCTTTCTGACCTGTCGTTCACCCTTGCCGAGGCGCAGTCGCATACTCTGGCAGCGCTCAAGCCTCTGATGGAACAACTGGCAAGCAACATCCTCCCCAAAATGGCACAGCAAAGTCTTGCGCCGTTGATTGTCGACAAGGTTATCGAGGCTGCGCGCAGTTCGATGGATACCGAGTTGACCCTGCGCATTGCCCCAGAGGATCGTGCAGCGATTGAGAACGCGTTGGAAGGTCATACCGATCTCAAACTCAAAATGGTTGATGAGGCAACTCTTGCCGCCGGTCAGGCCCATCTTGATCTTGGCGCAATCCAGCATCAGGTCGATCTGCCGGCGCTGACATCCGAGATAGACGCGGCTGTGGCGGACTTCTACGCCCTGCAACCCAACATGTCTGAGGAGCGTTCACATGCCGTCTGACAACTCCGGCTTCAAGGATGTCCCAATCGAAGTAACGATCTCGGTCGGGACGGCGCGTCCCACGGTGAAGGAGCTTCTTTCCTTGGACGAGAACGCCATTCTGACCCTTGATCGCCGCATCTCGGACCCCGTTGAACTTTACATCGGCGACAAGCTCATCGCACGCGGGGAGCTTCAGGAAATCGACGGGGAAGGCGGGCAACTGGCCGTGCGCCTGACCGAAGTTTCGGGCCTTCCCGGAACCGCCGAATGACCCTGCGTTTCGCCCTCGTATTTCTGGCACTCGGGTTTGTCGCGTTCCCCGCAGCAGCGCAAGAGGTCACGTTCTCGCTGGGCGATGAAAGTTCGCTTGCCGCACGCAGCATCCAGCTGTTGGTCCTGGTGACAGTGCTAAGCCTCGTTCCCGGGCTTGCTATGATGATCACATGCTTTCCGTTCATCGTGACCGTTCTTGCGATCTTGAGGCAGGCCATTGGCTTGCAGCAATCGCCACCAAACATGTTGATCGTGAGCCTCGCGCTTTTCCTGACGTATTTCGTGATGGAGCCTGTTTTTACCTCCGCCTGGAACGCCGGGATGGTTCCTTTGATGGCCGAAGAGATCGCGATTGAAGAAGCCTTTGGCTTGGGCATCGCACCGTTCCGAGAGTTCATGTCGGCGCACGTCGATCCCGAGACGTTTCTGAGCCTCGCAGATCTACGCAACGCGACCAACGTATCTGTGACAGATACAGACGTGCCACTATCGCTTCTGGTCCCGTCGTTTTTGATCAGCGAGATCGAGCGTGCGTTCCAGATCGGATTTCTGATCTTTCTGCCGTTCCTTGTGATCGACCTGGTTGTTGCGGCGGTTCTGATGTCGATGGGCATGATGATGGTGCCCCCGGCAATCGTGTCGCTACCGTTCAAACTCGCCTTCTTTGTCGTTGCAGACGGTTGGAGCCTCATCGCCGGAAGCCTTGTGCGAAGTTACTTCTGAATCCTTCACATTTTAATTGTTAAGCCCGCCTTCACATTTGCCGCCTAAGACTGGTCTTGGGTGAAAAATGTGGTGGTGTGATGGGTGTGCAAGCAAACGCACCAGTCATCATCAAAAAGAAAAAGGTCGTCCAAGGTGGCGGTCATCATGGGGGTGCCTGGAAGGTCGCCTATGCTGACTTCGTGACCGCGATGATGGCCTTTTTCATGTTGATGTGGCTGTTGAATGCGACAACTGAAAAACAACGAAAGGGCGTTGCGGATTACTTTTCGCCGACGATCCCGATCAACCGCATCTCTGGCGGCGGCGATGGCGCCTTTGGCGGTGACAGTATCTTTTCGGAAGAGACCATGGCTCAGAACGGGACAGGCGCCAGCAAGCAGATGCCAACGTCCTCCAACAAGTCAAAGGGTGCGACCGGCGTTAATGATGAGGCGGATGCCAAAGGCAAGAACGAAGGGGCTGATACACAAGCCGCGGCGTTAAGCTCGTTGCAAGAATTGCTTGCCGCCAACAGTGGCGAAAGCATGGTTGATCAGGATCTGCTTCGACATATCGTGACAAAGCGAACCAATGAAGGGTTACTGATCGAACTACGGTCGCAGCCGGACCAGCCACTTTTCACGAATGGCTCGGAACCGACGAAACTGATGGTTGCACTGGGTGAGATGCTTGTGCGTGTTCTGGACACAGTTAGCAACGATATCGCGATAGCGGGTCATATGCGGGCACAGCCGATTGTCTTGCGGCGAAACGCAACCTGGGACATCTCAATTGACCGTGCCGATGAAATGCGTGTGTTGATGTCAGACGCGGGTTTTGCGCCGGATCGCATCAGAACAGTGCGCGGTCACGCAAGCCAAATCCCGTCGGTCACTGACCAGATGAGCGTTGTAAATGACCGGATAGAGGTGATTGTTCTGCGCTAAAGATACACAAAATTTTATCTGTTAGGCTGGTGTTAAACCTGCGCCCGTAACTGTTGCATCAGACCAATAGGTTGATGCAGCAGAAAGGCGCAACCCATGACAATTTCTTCCTCGCTTAATGCGGGCGTTGCTGGCCTGTCGGCCAATGCAAGCCGCTTAGCCACAATCTCCGACAATATCGCGAACTCATCAACGTACGGCTACAAACGCGCCTCCGCCGACTTTCATTCGATGGTGATCACAAGCGGCACCGGATCGTACTCTGCGGGTGGCGTTCGGGTTACGACCCAGCGCTTGATTGATGAACGCGGACCTTTGGTATCGACGGCCAACGCAACCGATCTGGCTGTACGCGGCCGCGGCATGCTTCCTGTCACGACCGAGGCGTCCGTTGGCGTCGAGAATGGTGAAAACCCGCTTTACATGACAACAACAGGATCTTTCAGAACGGATGCGGATGGGTTTTTGAAAACAGAATCCGGCCTTGTCCTGATGGGGTGGCCTGCCTTGTCTGACGGCACCATGCCGACCTACCCGCGCGATACGGCTGACGGGCTTGAACCGGTTCAGATCAATGTGAACCAGTTTGGCGGCAAGCCGACAACCAAGATGACGCTTGGCCTGAACCTTCCCGCGACCGAGACGTCATCGACCAGTTCGGGCGATATGAAAGATCTGTCGATCGAGTATTACGACAATCTAGGAACATCAAAAAACGTGATCGTCGAATTCACACCGTCGATCCCAGCAAGCGGGTCATCAAATGAATGGACGATGATCGTAAAGGATTCGGCACAACCTGGCGTGACAATTGGCGAATACGTTCTGAAGTTCCAGGACAGCCGGACCGGCGGCGGCACGCTTTATGACGTCGATACAACCAGCGGTGTCGGCTATAATCCGGCGACGGGTGATGTGACGGTGAATGTCGCAGGCGGCCCAATCAATATTAACGTCGGGATCTATGGTGATTCCAACGGAATCACGCAGCTTTCTGACAAGTTTGCGCCTGTGAACATCAACAAAGACGGCTCTCCAATCGGGAACATGACATCGGTCGAAGTTGATGAAAACGGCTTCGTGCATGCCTTCTTTGATATCGGCCTGAACCGCGTGATCTATCAGGTTCCGCTGGTGGATGTTCCTAATCCGAACGGTTTGATTCCGCTTGATCACCAGACTTATCAAGCATCACCGGACAGCGGTTCGCTCTTTCTTTGGGACGCGGGTGACGGACCGACAGGCGACGTAGTCGGCTTTGCCCGCGAAGAATCAGCGACCGACGTGGCTGGCGAATTAACCCAGTTGATCCAAACGCAGCGCGCCTATTCGTCCAACGCGAAAGTCATCCAAACAGTTGACGAGATGTTGCAGGAAACCACCAACATCAAGCGCTGATCCCCGGTGATCCCAGAAGGATGATCCGATGAGCATTTCCTCTTCCCTCTCCAACGCCCTGTCGGGGTTAACGGCAGTCAGCAGATCGGCCGAGCTTGTTTCGGCCAATCTTGCCAATGTCACAAACCCGAATTACGCACGACGCGAGATTGAGCTATCGGCGCGTGATGGCGGCACCCTTTCAGGCGGGGTCAATGTGGCTGGCGTGACGCGGATCGTCGACCAAGCCTTGCTGACGGATCGGCGACATGCTGACGCCGATGTGGCGAACTCCCAAACGCGCAGCAGCTTCTTTCAAAAGATCGAGACAAGTGTCGGGCTTCCAACCGATGCCAATTCATTGAACGCAAAAGTCGCGCGGTTCGAAAACGCACTGATACAAGCTGGAAGCCAACCCGCGTCAGATGCGCATTTACGATCCGTCGCAAATACAGCGACCGATGTGACCGCACATCTCAACGATGTCTCAGAAGATATTCAATCCCTTCGTATGGCCGCAGATCACAGCATTTCGACCGAGGTTGAGATGCTGAATACCAAACTTGGGCAAATCCGTGACCTGAACTTCGATATTGCACGTCGCGGGCTTGGTGGACATTCAACCGCGGCTCTTGAAGATCACCGCGCCGAGCTTCTGAATGAGGTCAGCGAGATCGTCCCGCTTCGTGAAGTACGCGGTGAGAACAATCAGATTTCGCTTTTCACCATGGCCGGAACCCAACTTTTGAGCGGACAAGTCAGCGAGATCGGCTTCTCGCCGACGGGGCTTATCGTGCCTCATATGACCCAAGATAACGGATTGCTGGGCGGCGTTGAGGTTAACGGCGTCGCCGTCGATGCGGCGGCGGTCTTTGCAGGTGGGTCCTTGGCAGCACACTTCGAAGTGCGGGACGATCTGGCGGTCACGGCGCAACGACAGCTTGACGCTGTCGCCCGCGATTTGGTCAGCCGCTTTGAAGATCCAGCGGTCGACAACACACTGACGCCGGGCGATCCCGGGTTTTTCACCGATGCAGGTGCAGCGCTTGATGTCGTAAACGAGGTTGGCCTGTCCGGTCGCATTAAAGTTAACGCCGCCCTCGATCCTGCCCAAGGCGGTGCAGTCTGGCGCGTCCGTGATGGCATCGGAGCCGCGACCCCCGGCGCCGCCGGTGACACCTCTAGATTGACGGCGATGGTGGATGCGCTGCAAGATCTGTCGGTTACGCAATCGGGTGGTTTTACAGCAAGTGCCCGATCACTTAGCGGCCTAAGCGCCGACTTTCTGTCCGAGATTGGACATCTGAAACTCGATGCACAGGCAGAAGTGACATTCGCCGCGACGCAACAGACCGGCTTTCGTTCCGCCGAACTTGAGAACGGTGTCGACACAGATCAAGAGATGCAGAAGCTCCTTTTGGTCGAGCAAGCCTATTCGGCAAATGCGCGCGTTATCCAGACCATCGACGAGATGATCGACGCCCTGTTGAGGATTTGACCATGACTGTTTCAAGCATTGGTAATCTCGCCCAAAGCCTGACCATGCGGCAGCACAATGCAGATCTGAAGACCGATTTCCAACGTCTCACGAGAGAGATCGCAACCGGCCAGCACAATGATCTGACAGAGGCTGTGCGCGGAGGGTTTCGCCCATTGGCAGGTCTAGAGGCGTCGCTTACCCGACTTTCGGGCTATGAAGATGCAAGTCGTCAGGCGGTTTTACTGACCGACGGTTTGCAAGCTGTGTTGGAGCAAGTGAACGCGCGTAGCAGTGAAATCGCACCACGGCTTTTGTCTGGTGCAAACAGCGGCAATGACGAGCTTTTGTCTGCGTCAAGCAAATCGGCCGAGGTGGAATTTGAAAGCGTCATCTCAGCCTTAAACACTCAGGTTGCTGGGCGCACACTTTTAGCGGGCGAAGCGATTGATACGGTTCCGCTTTCACCTGCGGACGAGATTATGACCGCCGCAAAAGCCGCAGTGACAGGACTGACAACTGCAACCGATATCACGGCAGCGCTAGACACCTGGTTTGAAGCGGGCGGCGCGTTTGAGACGGATCATTACAACGGCTCTGCCACGCCAGCACCCCCTCTTGCGATCGGGGAAGGTGTGACCCTTGATGAGCCATTAACCGCAATTGATGACAGCATCAAATCGACACTTCGCGGGTTTGTCATGGCCGAAATCGTGGCGGAAAACACGAACGCGTTAGAGCCAAATGAACGATCGGCGTTGGCTGCCAACTCTGCCGAGACGTTGATGGGTGCAGGCACCAGCATCATTCAGCATCAAGGGCGTGTGGGGACCAATCAGGCCATGTTGGAAACACGCCTGACCGAGATCGGAACCGAAACCCACGCCGTTGAAATTGCCCGCAGCGCCATCGTCGCGATTGATCCCTATGAGGCCGCGACTGAATTGCAGAACGTCGAGAGCAGCCTTGAGTTGCTCTACACAATGACCGCGCGGCTTTCGCGCCTGAACCTATCGGATTTCCTAAGATGATACGCGCTTTTCTTGTCGCTTTGCTCGCCCTGATACCGCTCTTTGTAGAGGCCAGCCCGATCCGCTTGAAGGACCTTGTCGAGTTTGACGGTGTGCGTGGCAATGACCTTGTGGGGTATGGTTTGGTGGTTGGTCTTAACGGAACAGGCGACGGCCTGCGCAACGCGCCCTTCACCGAAGAGATCATGTCGAACATTCTTGAACGGCTTGGCGTCAATGTCGCCGGAGAACAGTTCCGCCCTAAGAACGTGGCGGCTGTTTTTGTGACCGCAAGTCTACCGCCCTTTGCCCGCGCAGGAAGCAAGATCGACATCACGGTTTCTGCCATCGGAGATGCAAAAAGCCTGCTTGGTGGAACGCTTGTAATGACTCCACTGAACGCAGCGGATGGTCAGATTTACGCCGTGGCACAGGGCACCGTGATTGCAGGTGGCGCGGCGGCCGAAGGGGATGCAGCACAGGTTGTGCAAGGTGTACCGACCGCGGGTGTCGTTCCTGATGGTGCACGTGTCGAACGGGAAATCGCTTTTGATTTTAGTGCGCTCAGCTCCATTCGCTTGGCGCTTCGGACGCCCGATTTCACCACTGCCGCGCGGATCGAACGTGCGATCAATTCTGAATTTGGGCGACATGTTGCCACGATGTCTGATGCAGGGACGGTCGAGTTAAACATCGACGCAACCCGCATGCCGTCCCCTGCCCATGCGCTTGGGCGGGTCGAGAATATTCTGGTGGAACCCGAAAGGCGGGCCCGTGTCGTAGTGGATCAACGCTCTGGAACGATTGTCATGGGAGAGGATGTGCGCATCTCGCGCGTTGCAGTCTCGCAAGGGAACCTGACATTGCGGATCGAAGAGGCACCCATTGCGATCCAGCCAAACCCGTTTGCAGAAGGCGAGACCGTTGTCGTGCCACGCACCGCCGTTGGCATTGAAGAGGAACCGGGGATTGGGTTGGCAGAGGTGCGTGGCGGCACGTCCTTGTCTGAGGTGATTGCCGGATTGAACGCCCTAGGCGTTGCGCCGCGCGACATGATCGACATTCTCAAAAGCATCAAAGCGGCCGGTGCGCTGCATGCTGACTTTGTCGTCCGTTAACTAGTGAAAATCGCGTGACTTTGGGATGACGCGCACATTCCTGGGATGGCGTGAATGGGTGTCCGGAACCGGGCGCAACACCTCGTCAGCGCGGGAAAGCTGGATCGGCACAGGCTCGTTTGATAGCCGATCCAACGCATCGCTGCGATCATAAAGCTGTTGGGCAACCACGTGGATCACATCGCCATCGCGCTGCACATATCCGCGAACGTCAATCAAACGACTTTGCATAATCGCCTTGCGGAATTGCGTCATTATCTTGGGCCAGACCACCAGATTTGCGACACCGGTTTCATCCTCGACCGTGATGAAACACACGCCTTTCGCACTGCCGGGCTTTTGGCGGATCAGCACAATTCCAGCAATTGAAACCCGTTGACCGCTGCGCATATTCGCCAATTGTGCAGCGGGTGTATATTTTTGTCGATCCATGCTTTTTCGCAAAAAAGCAAGCGGATGCGCTTTGAGGGACAGCCGCAGTGTTTGATAATCCGCGACCACATGCTCGCAAGACGGCATAGAAGGCAAAGCAACGACGTGATCGGAGCCTTCGTCTGCGGCGTTTCTGTCCACGAAAAGCGGTAAGGCCGGTGCGTCTTTCAACGCCCGCGCCTCCCATAAAGCTGCACGGCGATCCAATGTCATCGACCGAAACGCATCGGCTGCGGCAAGCCGATGCATGGCGCTTGCATCAAGCGTTGCACGGGTCTTGAGATCTTGGAGACTGGTGTAGGGGTCTGTCCGGTTCTTCTCAATCCGTTCTGCCATCTCTTCGCGGAAGCCATCAATTTGGCGCATGCCAAGGCGTACAGCAAACGTCTTCGGGCCCGTTGGCTCAAGCGTGTTGTCCCAATGGCTGAAATTCACGTCGGGCGGGCGCACTTCCACATCATGCTCACGTGCGTCGCGGACAATCTGGGCAGGCGCGTAAAAACCCATGGGCTGCGAGTTCAAAAGCGCTGCACAAAACACATCCGGATAATAATGCTTGATCCAGCTTGAGATATAGACAAGCAGCGCAAAACTGGCGGCGTGGCTTTCGGGAAACCCGTATTCGCCAAACCCTTCGATCTGGCTGAAACAGCGGGCGGCAAACTCGGGATCGTAACCACGTTTGATCATCCGGCTTACCATCATTTCCTTATGGGCTGTGACCATACCACGGGACCGGAATGTCGCCATGGCCTTTCGCAACTGATTGGCCTCGACGGAGGAGAACCGCGCAGCGACCATTGCTATTTTCATCGCCTGTTCCTGAAAGATCGGCACACCAAGGGTGCGTTTCAGGATCTGTTCCAACTCATCGGCAGGGCCGTGTTCAGAGGCCGGAGACGGATAGCTTGGCTCTTCAATACCTTGCCGACGTTTAAGATACGGATGGACCATGTTGCCCTGAATGGGGCCGGGACGCACAATGGCCACCTGAATAACAAGGTCGTAAAACTCCTTTGGGCGCAAACGTGGGAGCATGTTCATCTGCGCGCGGCTTTCCACCTGAAAGACGCCCAAGCTGTCGCCTTTGCGGAGCATTGCATAAACCGGCTCTTCATCCTGCGGGACCGTGGCAAGGTCGTATGCCTTGCCATAATGCGCTTCAATCAAGTCAAAGGCTTTACGGATGCAGGTCAACATTCCCAGCGCCAGAACATCGACCTTTAGGATCCGCAGCTCGTCTATATCGTCCTTATCCCATTCAATAAAACTGCGGTCGGGCATGGCGCCGTTGCCAATAGGAACGGTCTGGTTCAATGGCGTCTCGGTCAGGATAAACCCGCCGACATGCTGACCCAAATGGCGCGGCATGCCGATCAACTGGTCAGCCAACTTGATTGCACGCGCCAAAAGCGGATCGCTTAGATCAAGGCCCGCCTCCTCGGCCTCTGCCACTCCGATCTCACGCCCCCAACTGCCCCAGATCGTCTTAGCCAAAGCACTGGTCACATCCGGGCTAAGCCCCATGACTTTGCCAACCTCACGGATCGCCATGCGGGGACGATAATGAATGACAGTAGCACAAAGCCCGGCCCGTTGGCGGGTGTATTTCCCGTAGATATGCTGGATGACTTCTTCGCGCCGTTCATGTTCAAAATCGACGTCGATATCCGGCGGTTCCTTACGCTCTTCCGAGATGAAGCGTTCGAACAGAAGGTCGTTCTTGGCCGGATCGACAGCCGTGATCCCAAGCACATAACAAACCGCCGAATTGGCGGCTGATCCGCGACCTTGGCACAGAATAGGTGGCTTTGCCGTTTCACGGGCAAACTTGATGATGTCGTGGATCGTCAGAAAATACTGCGGGATATCGAGCTTTTTGATCAGCGCCAGTTCCTTGATAAGACTGGCGCTAGTTTTGTCAGAAACACCCTCAGGATAACGCTTTTCGGCACCTTCCCAAGTGAGTTCTTCAAGATACTCTTGCGGGGTTTTGCCATGGGGAACAACTTCCCTTGGATACTCGTAAGACAGCTCTGTCAGATTGAATGTGCAGGCATCGGCAACATCACGTGTCGCCTTAATAGCATGGGGCCATTCTGCAAAAAGCGCGATCATTTCATCGGGGGATTTCAAGTGCCGTTCAGCGTTTGCGTGCAGCAGGAAACCAGCCTTCGCGATCGTCGTCTTTTCCCGAATACACGTCATCACGTCCTGCAAGGGGCGCCGCTCAGGCGTGTGGTAATGGACGTCATTCGTAGCGAGGATGGACATCCCATTTTCACAGGCAAGCCTATCAAGTGCATTAATCCGTGCCCGATCATCCCCGCGGTACAAATAGCTGGCGGCAATATAACGGAGGCTGGGCAAAGCCTGTTTCAGGCCGCGCAACCCTGCGGCAAAGCGATGATGATCAGCTTCTGGCACTGCGATCAGAATCGTACCTTCCGCATAAGAACTCAAATCCTTGAGCGAGATGTCACACACACCTTTGGCCTGCCATTCCCCCTGCTGATCATGCATCTTACCTTTGGTCAGAAGCTGGCAAAGCCGACCGTAGGCGTCGCGATCTTTTGGGTAGGCCAGAAACTCCTCACCTGTGATCAGGCGTAAACGGCATCCAATCACAGGGCGGATATGCGCCTTTCGCGCCTCTGCATGAAGCCGGACGATCCCCGCCATTGTGTTCAGGTCCGCGATGCCCAGCGCGTCATATCCATGATCCCAAGCAGTAACCGTAAGATCGACCGCATCCGACGCGCCATAAAGAAACGAAAAGCAACTTGTGACGCCTAACTCAACAAACGGTTTACGGGCGTTGGGCGTGAAACCTTCCTCTGACAAGGTGCGTTTCGGATGTTGATGATCATTCTGTGGCATCAGGCAAACATCCCGTGAACGAACCAGCGCGGATCACCCCCGCGTCCGTCGCCATGCAACCCTTCGCGATAAAGCCAAAAGCGGCGACCGACGTGATCCTCAACTTTGAAGTAATCGCGCAGACGCGTTCCCGGCTTGTCGTGCCACCATTCCGGCGCGATGCGTTCCGGGCCTGCATACCGCGTGACTTTATGGGTTTGCCTGCGCCAGATGAACTGAACCGGCGGGCCTTTCGGAACTGCATAAAGCACGCGCACTTCCTCTGGTGTGTAAAGCAGGCCGATGGGCCGTTCAGGCGCGACAGCCTCAACGTTGACGGACGCCTCTGCCATAGCGGTGACCCAACGCTGCGCCCGCTCGGGCACGTGGCTTTGGCGCAGTGCGGGTCGGCTCACCGCGCGCGTGCCGAAGCGGGCAGTAAGCCGATCCACAAGACGTGACAGATCAACGGCTTCATCCGCACCACCTTCAAGCCGGGTCTGCACAACCTCCATCTGCTCCGTTGCGCCCGCTTCAAGCGTGATCAGATCGAACCCGTATCCCGGATTGATCGCATCCAATTTATCGCGAAAAAGGTACAAAAGGTGATCCGGGTCGCGGCTATGCACCGACATCGCCACGTCGATGCGATGGGTATCGCCGTCAGTGTGATACACAGTCAAGCACAGAGTCCGGCAGCCGTAGCCTTGTTCCTCCATCTGGGTGCAAAGGTCATGGCACAGATCCGGCATGAAAGGTGTTGGGTCCATGATGGGTTCCGGCAAGCGGGCGTAGGCACGAAACGCAGGAGCCGCATCGGGGCTTGAAACGGGCTCGGCGATGCGCCCCGTGGCCTGATCCAAGCGCAGCACAGGATTGTCATAAAGCTGAGCTTTCACGAACCGGCGCGTCAGGGACAGACGCGGTATGTCCGCAAGTGCGCCAATGGTTTTCAGACCCAAACGCCGCAACAGCAGGACCGTGCCGTTGTTCAGACGCAACGCATCGACACAAAGCGGGGCCAGTGTTTGTTCAATCTGACCTTCCAGGCAAATGCTGCGCGCCGTGCCATAGCGCGCCAAGGCCCAAGCCGCCCCCCATGTCGGGGCCATTGCGATCTGTGCGGTCAAGCCAAGTGCAGAAAAAGCGGCCTCCATATCGGCGAGCATCGCAGCCTCGCCACCCCACAGATGATCAGAACCTGTGGTGTCCAGCACCAATCCGTTGGGGCCGTCCTGCACCGACCACGGACACCAACGGCGCACCCAAAAGACCAGACGCTCCATCATTTGAATATCACCAGCGATATCAGCGTATTCGGTTTGCAGATCCGGCAGAACCGCTTTGGTATCCGTCACCCGCGTGCCGGGACGAACCCCGGCCAGACGCGCAGCGCGATTTGTATCGTGGATGACCGGGCCATGCTGACCTTCGGCCACCATCGCCACGGGCAAATCATCGGGCGGCGCGTTGCCTGTCCGCTCCATGATCCTTTTCCACCGCTCCATCGACATGTGGGGCAGAAAAATCGAGACGATCCGACGCCCTGTCATAGCGCACCACCCATGTTCCGGGTTGTGCATAACGCGAGCGGAACAGCTCGACCTGCCAGCGCGGATCGCCCGGTGCTTGTGGATCGTGGGGATGCGCAGCGGAGGGCAAAGAGCCAACCCGCCAACGATTGCGCGCCGCACTCAGATTGGGTGCCCCTGCACGCCGGATCAGCCAGCAAGGCACACCGTTCGCCTCGGCCCGCAAGGCAAGCCGCTTGGTCGCCGTAAAATCGAGCGAGGGCGGATCGCCCCAAATTTCGCCAATCACGGCGGTCATGGCTTTGCAGCGCAGCGCATCTTCCATCGCGACCAGAACATCTGAGGGGCGGCTGACATTGACCCGCAAGACAGACCGTTCCGGCCCAATGCCAGCCATATAAGGTTGACCGGCTTCCTTTTCGGACAGCCGGTCCTGCGCCCAAAGTATGGTGCCTGTATCGCGCGGTAGATGCGCCAGGACAAAGCCCACAGCCGCGCCATCGGCGGCTGTTTGTGCAAACACATCTGACAACACCTTTTGTGCGCCAATGCTGCGCAGGGACAGCCGTGTTTGGCTGGACAAGCGCTTGGAGGGAGACAAGGATGACATTCAACGGGCAGCGAATCCATTATTTGTTCTTATTTTGTTCTATCTCTTTCAGAGAAGTCGGTCAAACGAGGTTAACACCTTGATGTGACCAAACATGCGTATTCAATGCCTTTGATGATCCTGCGGACGTGCTATGTCCGATGCAAAGACCCGGAGATTTCATGCGACGTATACTCTGCCTCACCGCATTTGCGCTGGCCTTACCGCTTGCGCCCGCTCTCGCCCAGGGGGGGCCGGCAGCTGTCGGCGTTCAAACTGTTGATGAGCGCACTTTGGCGGAAACTGTTCCGGTCTTCTCTGAAGTTGTCACAGCACGTGACGGTTTTGTTGCCAGCCGCGTTGCGGGGACCGTCGAGAACGTTCAAATTCTCGAAGGCGCCCGCGTGGAGGCCGGTGATTTACTGGTCGAGCTGGATCGCGAGTTGCTGGAAATTCTCGTTGCCCAGTCCGAAGCGCAAATTACGGAAGCCGAAGCAGGCATTGCAACGGCTCAGGTCCGGCTGGAGCGGGCGCAAACGACCTTTGCACGGATCGACGCGCTTCGCGGATCAAGCTCATTCAGTCAGGGCCGGTTTGACGATGCACAATCCGATGTTCTCGAAGCGCAATCCCAACTTACCGAAGCGCAAGCGCGCCAGAAAAGTTCCGAGGCCAGTTTTGCCGAAGCCAGTTATCAGCTTGAGCGGAGCACGATCACAGCGCCCTTCCCTGGCATTGTGATTGAAATCGACACGATCCCAGGCGCATTTATCGCAGCCGGCACCCCCGTCGTCCGCCTGCTCGATATCGAGGCATTCGAGGTGCAGGCCAACGTACCAGCCCGCTATCTGAGCACTCTCGCACTCGGTCAGAAGATTGAAGCCACCACTGAGAACGGCGACGATCTGGTCTTGAACGTGCGCGCAATTTTACCGCTTGAAGACGTCGCCACACGGACCCGCGCCGTACGGTTCGATGCACCGGATCTAAGCGGTTTGACCAATGTGGCGGTCGGGCAGTCGATCACTGTGCAAATCCCCGTCAGCGAAGCGCGCCCGATCCTGTCGGTTCCCAAAGATGCGCTTGTGCAATCCCCGAACGGATGGACTGTCTTTGTCGCTGAAGACGGCAAGGCGCAGCCACGTATTGTCCAGATCGGGTTGCCCGCGGGTGACCGATACGAAGTTCTTAACGGACTTGCCGCCGGGGATGTTGTTGTCGTGCGCGGCAATGAACGTTTGCGTCCCGGTCAGGACATCACTCCCAATCCAGTGGAAACAAACTGATGGATTTCATACGCTACGCAATCGAGCGCCCAATCGCCGTCATGGCGCTTGTTGCCATGGCGATCTTGTTCGGGGTGATCTCGCTTTCGCGCATCCCGATCCAGCTGGCGCCGGATGTGCGCAAACCCATCGTCGTGATTGAGACGAACTGGCCCGGTGCAGCCCCGTCCGAGATCGAGCGCGAAATTGTGAACCCGCAGGAAGAAGCCCTGCGCGGCCTTGATGGACTTGAGATTATGACCTCCAGTTCGCAAACAGGCGTTGCGGAGATAACGCTCGAATTCGCGATCGGGACGGATATGAGCCAGTCGCTGTTGCTTGTTTCCAATCGTCTTGATCGGGTCAGCAGTTATCCCGATGAAGCGAATGAACCCTCTCTTAATACCTCGGGCGCCGATGACAGCGCAATCGCTTGGGTGCTTTTGACCGCTCGAGAAGGCAACACCCGACCCATGCCGACCTACGGCGATTTTGTCGAAGATATTATCAAGGATCGCATCGAGCGTATCGAAGGCGTGTCCGCGGTAAACGTATTTGGTGGCGTTACCCGCGAGTTACAGATCGTCGTCGATCCCCGCCGCTTGTCGCTTTACGGGCTTACGGTTCCCCAGGTCGTGCAAACACTGCGCACCGAAAACATCTCTATCTCCGCTGGGGATGTGGATGAAGGCAAGCGCCGCTATGTCGTCCGCACCGAAGGCAACTTGAACACCGAAGAGGCCATTCGCAACGTCGTCCTGCGGTCTGATCCAACCCTTGGCGGCACCGGGCGCGTACGTGTCGGCGATGTGGCCGAGGTTGCATTCGCGTACAAGGAACCAACAGCCCGTCTGAGGTTCAAAGGCGAATCCGGCCTTGCATTCAACATCGTGCGCGAGGCCGGAGCGAACGTTATCAATGTCATGGAAGAAATCCGACTTGTTCTTGATCAGCTCTCGGCAGGCCCCGTCTCTGACGCCGGACTTATCATGGAGCAGGTCTATGACGAGACGATCTATATTGATGGTGCAATCAGTCTGGTGACACAGAATATCTGGATCGGGGGTGCGCTTGCAGCGTTGATCTTGATGCTATTCCTGCGCAGTCCCCGTGCGACACTGGTCGTGTCGCTGTCTATACCGGTCTCTATCGTGGCGACTTTCGTGGTGATGGCGATCACAGGCCGCACACTAAATGTCATCTCGCTGGCAGGGATTGCCTTTGCAGTCGGCATGATCGTGGACGCGGCCATCGTCGTGCTGGAAAACATCTTCCGATTACGCGAAGAGGGTTTGAACCGCCGTGAGGCCGCGCGTAAAGGGGCACAACAGGTCTGGGGCGCCATCCTTGTTTCGGCGTTAACAACCGTTCTGGTCTTCGTACCTATCCTGATCATGCAACTCGAAGCCGGTCAGCTTTTCCGCGATATTGCCGTTGCGATCTCTGTCTCCGTTCTGCTGTCGCTTGTTGTTGCAGTGACCGTTATTCCCGCCCTTGCCAGCCGTTTGCTGAAGCCCGGCGATCAAAAACCTGTACGCCTTTGGGGCATTGATCACGCGGCGCGTGGCTTTCGTGACCTTGTGATGGCCTATGTCCGCCTGACTGTCCGATCTCGTGCGATCGGGATTATGATGGTCAGCATTATTGCCGGCGGTGCAGCCGTCGCAAGCATCACGTTCCTGCCCAGGCTAGAATACCTGCCGGAAGGCAATCGAAACCTTGTTTTTGGCGTTCTGATTCCACCTCCGGGCTATAACCTTGAGACGACCGAAACGATTGCCCAGCGCATCGAAGGTGTTGCGCAACCACTTTGGGAAGCGGCTCCGGCGACGCAAACCGAAGATGGCACCGCAACAATCGAAAACTTCTTCTTTGTCGCGACGCCAGGCAACTCTTTCGTGGGCGCAGCTGCTGTTGATGAAGAACGTGCCGCGGATCTGATCCCTGTCCTAAGCGGTCCGATCTTTGCTGAGCCGGGGACGTTCGGATTTATGACACAGCCTTCGCTTTTCGGCCGCGGTGTCGGTGGTGGACGCGCGATTGAGCTTAATATCTCGGGTCAGGATCTGGACGAAATTCTTGGCGTCGCAGGGCAGGCGGCCGGTCTTGTTGCGGGTTTGCTACCACGTTCTGAAGGGCATCAGTTCCGTCCGATCCCCGGACTTGAACTGGGCGCGCCCGAGGTTCGTTTGATCCCGGACCGGCTTCGGCTTGCGGATGCAGGGCTTGATAGTTCTGGTCTTGCGGCAACGGTGGATGCGTTCAATGACGGCCTGCGGATTGCAGAGATCACGGTTGGCGCCGACCGCGTTGATCTTGTGCTGAAAGGTGATCCGACCGTTAGCGATGCGGCACGCACGCAAGATGTTGGTAACTATCCCGTCGTCACACCAGACGGTCAGATTGTCCCTGTCTCCGCGTTGGCGCAAGTCGTTCTGACCGCCGGCCCGACCGAGATCAGACACCGTGACCGCTTACGCACAGTGACGCTGGAGATTCGCCCTGCCGATACGCTCGCCCTTGAAGAAGCCGTCGAGCTTTTGGAAAGCGACGTGATCGACGTTCTTCAAGAACGCGGTATTCCCGACGACATCCGCCTGTCGGTTTCGGGAACCGCAGATCAACTGAGCCAGACATGGTCTGCGATCCAGATCAATCTGGTCGTCGCGTTGATCATCGTGTTTCTTGTCATGGCGATCCTGTTTGAAAGTTTTATCCTGCCGCTCGTGATCCTGATTTCGGTCCCTGTGGCGGCGGCTGGCGGTGTAGGTGGACTGGCGCTGCTGAATACCTATCAAACGCAACCGATGGATATGCTAACGCTTCTTGGCTTCGTGATCCTTGTCGGCATTGTGGTGAACAATGCGATCTTGATCGTGCATCAGACGCTCTACAACTTGCGTGAAGAAGGGATGGAGCCGATCACCGCGATTGAGGAAGCGACCCGCAATCGCATCCGCCCGATTTTCATGTCGACACTGACCAGCGTGATGGGGATGCTGCCGCTAATCGTGTTTCCGGGCGCTGGCTCAGAGCTGTATCGTGGCCTTGGTGCAGTCGTGGTTGGCGGGTTGTCTATGTCGGCATTCCTGACGCTTCTGACGGTGCCGCCCCTTCTTAGACTTTGCCTGCGCAAACCGGAGGTTGAAGAGCCGATGGCGGAACCAGTCCGCGCCTAGGATTTTCGTGACAAAGGCTCTATGCCAGATAAGTATCTGTTATGGAGTGCTTTAAGTGGAATTGGTGCCGCTGAGAGGACTCGAACCTCCGACCCCATCATTACGAATGACGTGCTCTACCAGCTGAGCTACAGCGGCCTTAGGCGCGGCTCGTAACACCAAGCCGAGCCTGTTGGAAGAGCTATTTTGATGCCTCTGCGTTTTCGGCGTCGGGTATGTCGGCCGTATCGGCACCGGCAATAATTGCCTCTTCAATCTCAGGCGCAAGAACCTCGACTGCAGGCGTTTTGGGCTCTTCGACAACCAAAGGCAGCATCGTTGCAGAAGCCGGAACAGAGGCTTCGCCGGTCGTCGGTTCCCGCCAACTTAATGTGTCAAAGCTCGAACAGTTGCTGCAAACAGGAGCCCAACGGCTATGGATGTTGTGGCAGTTGTCGCAAATCCACTGTGGCCCGCGAGGCGCGCTTAGCGCTTTGGTCAACCATCCGCGCACAACAGAATCGTCCGCACCCTCACCACGTTCAATCGCAGCCATGATCGCAATAGATCGCGCAGTGGCGTCGGTCTCCGTAAGATCACCAAGCGCTTTGCGAGCCGCCGGGAAATCCTCTGCGGCAATATGCAGTTCGGCCAGAAGCATCTTTGTTTCTGGATGATCCGGCTGCGACTTGATCAAAGCGCCAAAACGCTTCACGCGTTTGGTCGCGTCCTCATCTGGTTCAATCTCGGCAAATGCAGCTGCCAGATCAGGGTGTGGCCGCATATCCCAAGTCTTCTTCAAGACGCGGGTCGCGTAACGGGGTTTGCCTTGATCAATGTAGGCGCGCGCCGCCATGATGGATGCCGGGATCAAATCGGGTGACAAGCGGTTCGCCTCAATCGCGATTTCACGCGCTTCGATAGTTTGACCCTCCGCCATCACGCCCGATGCCTCAGAAAGCGCCAGGACTGCATCGCGACGCTTGTGCACGTCGCGCGGCAAACTGCCGTGCTTGAGCTTCGCATTCAGGGTCTTGCGTGCGCCCGACCAGTCTTCCTTTTCAGCCTGTAGTTTGAGTAATGTGTCTTGGGTTTCGACATGTTTTGGCTTGAGGGCGAACGCCTTTTCGGCCAAGGCCAACGCGGTGTCGGTATCGCCATCATCAAGTTTTTGCTTCATAATCCCACGCACGCCGACAAACCGTGTGCGATCATCCTGCAAAAGCCGTTTATAAACTTCTTCGGCCTTCTTGCGATCACCGCTCATCTCAGCCGCCTGTGCGGTGATCAGATTCGTGAGTTCTGGACGGCGGAGGTATTTCTCGGCCTTGGCCGCTTTCGCCATTGCTGTGCGTCCTTCGCCGGAGGCGAGCGCCATCATCCCATCAGACAGCGCCTGGAAACCTTTCCTCTCGCGATTGCGGTCGAAATAGCGAGAGATTGCAGTTTCGTCGCCATTGATGAAGCGGAGTGTAGCGACCAAAAGCCCAAGCAGCTTTAAGAAGGCCCAGACCGCGATAACAAGAACGATCAGCGCAATCGTCGCTTCAAGCACGCCAAAGGTATATTCAACGCCTCCGATGGTGATCATCACACCGCCGTCGGTCTGCAACAGATATTCCGCGCCAAGGGTGAGCGCACCAATGATGCCAATAAACAAAATAACTTTTATCAAAGACCAAAGCATACCGGGCGCCCTTAGTTGGAATTCAGTTCTTGCGACAGCGTATCAACAGCCGCGAGCGCCTGCTGACGCGTTTCGGCCGACGACAACCATTGTGTCATTGCGCTGCGGGCTGTTTCTGGAAGCGCTTCTGCTTCGGCCAAAGCATCCCCGATATTGCCTGTTTTGATGCTCGCACCAACCCGCGACAAAACCGCATCCGGATCGTCTCCCTCGCGCGGCTCCACAGACCGTGCTCCGGTTCTGGCGCGCAGGAATGACGTCAACCGATCACCAACACCGGCTGCTTCATCAGCGCCAGCCGACCGCGCCGCCGACAGTGCATCGCGCGCGGCATCGTCAAAGTCGTCCTGCAAACTCACAAGCGCGGGGATCCCGTTTGCGGCGTTTGCAGCCAGCGCGTCGGGAATAGTGATGTCGGCCGCATCTGCCAATTCGTTCAACGCAGCCGCAAAAGGTGCACCTGTTTCCATATTTGCCATGACGCGCGCCAAAGCCGCACGGGCCAGTTGCGCATTCGCAGCCGCAGCAGCACTGGCTTCGGCAATATTCGCTTCGGCCATCAGATCTGCGACCTGACCCTTCAGATCTTCAATCTCCCCCTCGACTTCCGACATATCAACCGTCGGACCGGGGGTTTCTGCGACCGGACGATCTTCCAAAGCCGTTATCCGCGTCTCAAGCTCACCCAAGATTGCGCCAAGATCACTGATTTGCGCTTCAACCTCGGACAGATCGGGGGTCGCGCTGGACTGCTCGGCAATCAGCACTTCGGCGGCTCCAAGACGATCCTCCAAAGCGACAACACCCTCTTGCGCGCTTTGAGCGACCACCAATGGGTCGGTTGATGGACCGGGCTCAAACGGCCAACTTTGCGACGAAAACTGCGCGCCCAAAAAGCCGGCGCCAGCAGCAAGGACACCCCCGGTCAAAGTCGCCACAAAGCCTGTCTTTTGAACGATGACTTGAGGCTCGGTCTGTGGCCCGTCGCTTGATGAAATCTCCTCTAAAGAAGATGGCTCAGCTTTCGGTGTATCCTCGATGATTTCTGCTTCTGACTGATTGGTTTCGTCACTTTCAGCAGCATCGTCTTGGCGATCATCAAGCACCGTGTCATTCGTCACGGTCTGCTCGACGTCAGTCGTTTCAGGCTCTTCGGTTTTTTTGGAAGACTTCGATTTCGTCACGCCGCACCCTTTGCGAATCTGCCTATCAGCCCGAAAAGCTGCTTTCAGTCATTAGCTTATCCCGCCCCACCTTCTGCCTCAACCCGCGATGATCCGCGAAACCTCGGCAAGCATGGCGCCGGAGTTCGGTGCCTTGGCGATGCGCAGGTCAACGTCCCAATGCGTCGGGATCGCGTTGGCCACCGCATCACTGAGTGCCACAACTTTGAGGCTACGCGGAGCGTTGGCTAGTTCCTCAGCGAAGAGCGACGCGGTGCGCGGGGAAAAAAGTGGCACAATCCCAGGGCTGTCGCTGATCAAAAGAGCCCGGATATCATTCGTCAATTTTAATGCCCGTTGATCATAAATCACCCGCGATTCAGTCTCTATCCCAGCTGAACTAAGCCGTTTTGAAATATCGCCGCGTGTATGTTGCCCGTGGAGATGAAGCAAAGGTGCTTTGGGTCGATCTTTCGACAGCTTCACCACAAGGGCATCCGCTGTGTCGCCAGACATCCGGGCATCAAAGCCTGCACGCTTTGCAGCCTTTGTCGTGCGTGACCCGATGCAATACGCTGGAAGGCTGCGAATTGGGTCCGTGATTGCAACAGCGGACATTGAGCTGAAAATCACGCCAGCATGGGCTGACAGATCGGGCCTCCGACCAATCGCTTTGATCTCTAGAAGCGGCGCAAAATGCACGCTTACCCGCGCCCGAAGATCTGGTGGAAGCTCCTTCGCAAACGCTTGAGACCGCGCAATGGGGCGTGTCAGAATTAGATCGTGGATCGCGTCGCTCATCCAGTGCCCCATGTTGTCTGCTTTGACCTGCGGTGATACCTGCCAAATGGCGATCAGACAATCGAGGCGAAGATGAGCCACCCTATTACAGTGCTCGGACTGGAAAGCAGCTGCGATGATACCGCCGCCGCTGTCGTCTCGGGGCATGAGGTTTCTGCCACCATCCGGTCGTCGATTGTTGAAAGCCAAACGGATTTGCATGCCGCTTTCGGAGGGATTGTTCCCGAACTTGCGGCGCGCGCGCATGCCGAAAAGCTGGACCATTGCGTCGAAATGGCCCTTCAACATGCACACATGGCGCTTACCGATATCGACGCGATTGCTGTCACAGCAGGACCAGGCCTGATCGGTGGGGTTTTGTCTGGCGTCATGTGCGCCAAAGGGCTGGCCGCCGCAACTGGGCGGCCGTTGATTGGGGTGAACCACCTTGCGGGCCACGCGCTGACCCCGCGGCTCACGGACGCGCTGCAATTTCCCTACTTAATGCTTTTGGTGTCCGGCGGGCATTGTCAGTTTCTGATTGTGAAAAGCCCAACAGAGTTTCAACGCCTTGGAGGTACGATTGATGATGCGCCAGGCGAAGCATTCGACAAAGTCGCCAAGCTGCTTGGGTTGCCGCAACCCGGAGGACCCTCGGTTGAGGCCGCCGCACGTGCCGGCGATCCCAAGCGCTTTGTCTTCCCGCGACCTTTGCTGGATCGCGATGATTGCGACATGTCCTTCTCCGGCTTGAAAACAGCTGTTTTGCGGACGCGTGATCAATTCGTCGAAGCCGAAAACGGCCTATTGGAACGCGACCGCAACGATATCTGCGCAGGCTTCCAAGTCGCCGTAACTGACGTGCTGGCTGAAAAAACGCAACGCGCCATTCGGGAGTATCTGCGTCTGATACCGAATAAACCGAGCCTGTCCGTAGCAGGAGGTGTCGCTGCAAATCAGGCTATTCGCGGTGTATTAGAGACTATTTCGATCCAGAATAATCTGAAATTCAGCGCACCCCCGATGGCGCTTTGTACCGACAATGCCGCAATGATTGCTTATGCTGGATTGGCACTTTTCGAGAGGGGCCATGTTAACGATCTGACCCTTGCTGCGCGACCGCGTTGGCCATTGGATACATCGCAGGCACCCATGCTGGGGTCTGGCAAAAAAGGTGCGAAGGCATGAGTATTTCAATTCTTGGCGCCGGCGCTTTCGGGACAGCCTTGGCGATCAATCTGGCAAACACCCGTTCTGACGTCAGCCTCTGGGGGCGCGATGAAGCTGTGATCCAGACGATGCGTGAAAGCCTAGAAAACAAGGCACGATTACCCGGCATTCCGATGCCAACTGCACTGGCGATACACTCCGATCTGGCCACAGCAACGCAGGCCGAGACGATCTTGCTGGCGATCCCCGCGCAAAGGCTTCGCGGGTTTTTAGCGCAAAACGCAGCATTGCTTAACGGCAAGACGCTGGTCGTTTGCAGTAAAGGAATTGATCTTGAAACCGGCGACGGGCCAACCGCGACAATTGCAAAGCTGTGCCCAAATGCGCAGGCGGTCATTTTAACCGGCCCCAGCTTCGCCACAGACATCGCGCGCGGCTTGCCGACTGCCCTGACTTTAGCGATGGGAGACAACGGCAAGGACCTTCAACAGCAACTGTCCACAAACAATATTAGACTCTATTCCACCGCAGATCGACGCGGAGCAGAGCTTGGCGGTGCGATCAAGAACGTCATCGCGATTGCGTGCGGCACAGCCATCGGCGCCAACCTTGGAGAGAGCGCGCGCGCCGCATTGATGACACGTGGGTTTGTCGAGATGACACGATATGCGACCCGGCTTGGCGCCAAGGAGAGCACTTTGGCGGGGCTCTCGGGTTTCGGCGATCTGGTCTTGACCTGTACCTCGGAAAAGTCGCGCAATTACATGGCAGGTCTGGCTTTGGGTCAGGGAAAACCGCTTCCCACGGGCATGACGATCGAAGGGACCGCAACCGCACATGCTTTGGTCGCAGCGGCGCAGACGGGCCGTTTCGAGATGCCAATCTCGTCCGCGGTGTCTGCCATCGTATCAGGGCAATGCTCTGTTGCAGAAGCAATGGGCGGTCTATTGAGCCGTCCTCTAAAGGAGGAATAACTGGTGTTTTATGCAGTGATAACAAAAGACAAGCCGGGGGCGTTGCAAGTGCGTATCGCCAATCGCGACGCCCATCTTGCTTACATCAACGAGACCGGTGTCGTGATGCAGGCCGGTCCCTTTTTAGATCAACAAGAACAGATGTGTGGCTCCCTTTTGATTCTTGATGTGCCAACGTTGGAAGACGCACAAAGCTGGGCTGCAAACGATCCTTATGCCAAAGCCGACCTTCTTGAGAGCGTCGTGGTTCAGGCTTGGAAGCGGGTGGTGTCAAAATGAACTATTGGCTCTTCAAATCCGAACCATCCGTTTGGTCCTGGGATGATCAGGTCGCGAAAGGTGAAGACGGGGAAGAATGGGATGGTGTGAGGAACTACCAAGCACGCAACTTTATGCGGGAGATGAAGGTTGGCGATCTTGGCTTCTTCTATCACTCGCAAAAAGAGAAAGCGATTGTCGGTATGGTCGAGGTTGCGGCAGAGGCGCATCCAGACAGCACGACAAGAGATGAACGCTGGGAATGTGTTGATATCAAAGCTGTACGCGCCCTGGAGCAGCCGATCACGTTAGACATGGTCAAGGCGGACGAACGATTGTCGGAAATGGTTTTGGTGCGAAATTCGCGACTATCGGTTCAGCCCGTGACGCAAAGCGAGTGGGACATCATCTGCGATTTGGCAAAAGGCTAGACGCGCCTGCAATACACAGCATTTAGGACCGCACGCACACGGACCCGCAAATAAAAAGAAGGGCCCCGCACCACCAGGACCCTTCTTCACCCCACGTGCTCCCATTCACCACACGTGTTATGTAATTGGTCCTGGCCTACTGGCCGTTGAGAGATCAGTAGCGCTGATAAGTGAGTCGGCGCAACTCTTAAACATCTGAAATTAGGTTCAAAAAAACAAAAAACGCCCATCAAAGTTGATAGGCGTTTTCTTAAAACTTGAGACGGCTTCTAGCCGTAGACGGCTTCTTTGCCGAAATGCTTAGTCAGCATGTAGTAGACCACAACGCGGTATTTGTTGCGCTCGGACTGGCCGTAGGTTTCGATCACCGAGTTGATCGCGTCCATCAGCTCTGGTCCGTCTGCCAGACCCAGTTTTTTCATCAGGAAGTTGGTCTTGACAGTCTCAAGCTCTGCGGGCTGAGAACCGGCGACGGTCGACGCGTCTGCATTGTAAATCGCTGGGCCACAGCCGATTGTCACTTTTGTCAGCAGGTCCATGTCTGGCGACATACCGCATTTGTTTTTCAGATCGTCTGCGTACTGCGCGATAAGATCGTCACGTTTTCCCATAATTCTCTCCCACCTTGGAATGTACCAACGCCTTTTGCGGCGTTAGGGGCAGGTTAGTGCCTAAAATCTGGCCTGACAAAGGTTTTTCTGGCCGGTACTTTCCTCTCAACGCTCATCTGCATGTCCCCCATCCTGTGTTTTGAAGATGGAAGTGGTCGGCATGCAGCGCGTTAAACTCGGGTCCAAGAGACGTCTTGAACCATATGCAAGACGTGCGATGCGCTTCGCGCAGGAAGGCAGCGGCAGAGGTCTCTCCCGTCCAGTCGTGACGCAATCGTAGCCGGCGGTCGTCTGAAAGTGTGAACCCGCGGATATCGACAGCATCCGCTGTCGCGTGGGTCGACATCCGACCGGTGCCGCCCGACGGCGTTCGGATCGGGCGACAGTTATAGCTGCCGATATGAAGAATGCGCGTGATGTCAGCGTCAAGCAAATCACGCGCTGCGGGTTGCAGGCCATGCTGGTTCCACATCGCAAGGCGCAGCGCGACCGGGCAGCGGGTCTCTAGCGTGTTGATACGTGTATCTCCGACAGTGCTGAGCAAAACACGATTGCGGATGTGGCACTGATCGTTTGTGACTTTATCGGCCTGGGGTTCAAATTGGGCAGCCTCCGCAAGCACCGCACGGCACAAAGCGGGATCACCGATCGCTTGCGTTAGCTTCCATTGCGTGACCGGCGTCACCGGATCCGTGACCCGCAATGGGACAAGCGGGTTCCAAGCCGTTGGGATCGGCGTTTCGGGGTGGATTAGAGCCTGTTTTCCTGACCAGAATAACAGCACGCTGAAAATTAGAAACGCCGCCCAAAACAAAATTGGGCGGCGTTTGCGATTGTCACTCATGCGCTTAGTAGCGGTAGTGTTCCGGCTTGAACGGGCCTTCTTGCGTCACACCGATGTAGTCAGCTTGATCCTTGTCCAACTGCGTCAACTTCACGCCAATACGGGCAAGGTGCAGACGGGCGACCTTCTCGTCCAGATGCTTGGGCAGGATATAGACGTCGTTCTTGTATTCGTCGCCTTTGGTCCACAGTTCAATCTGAGCCAACACTTGATTGGTGAAGGACGCCGACATCACGAAAGACGGATGGCCCGTTGCGTTACCAAGGTTCAACAAACGACCCTCGGACAGCAGGATCAAACGATTGCCGCTTGGCATCTCAATCATGTCCACTTGATCTTTGATGCTGGTCCACTTGTGGTTTTTCAACGATGCGACCTGAATTTCGTTGTCAAAGTGGCCGATGTTGCCGACGATCGCCATATCCTTCATAGCGCGCATGTGCTCAATGCGGATAACGTCTTTGTTGCCGGTCGTGGTGATGAAGATGTCGGCGTCGCTCACAACATCTTCCAGCAACACAACCTCAAAGCCGTCCATCGCCGCTTGCAGCGCGCAGATCGGATCAACCTCGGTTACCTTAACGCGGGCACCGGCACCTTGCAGCGATGCAGCAGAACCCTTGCCGACGTCACCATAGCCCATGACCACAGCAACTTTGCCTGCCATCATCGTATCGGTGGCACGGCGGATACCGTCGACCAGCGATTCCTTGCAGCCATACTTATTATCAAACTTCGACTTGGTCACAGAGTCGTTGACGTTGATCGCGGGGAACGGCAGCTGACCATTGCGCTGAAGCTCATACAGGCGATGAACGCCCGTTGTCGTTTCTTCAGACACGCCCTGGATTGCAGCCTTGGTTTTGGCAAACCAGCCGGGTGTTTCTGCCATCCGTTTCTTGATCTGTGCTTTGATAACTTCTTCTTCCTCGGACGTCGGCACAGCCAACACGTCTTCGCCGGCTTCCATGCGCGCGCCCAGCAGAACGTAGAGCGTCGCATCGCCCCCATCATCGAGGATCATGTTTGCACCGTCGGGGAAGGCAAAACTCTTGTCGAGGTAATCCCAATGCTCTTCGAGGCTTTGACCCTTGATGGCGAAAACCGGCGTGCCACCCGCAGCGATTGCCGCCGCGGCGTGATCTTGGGTCGAGAAAATGTTGCAAGACGCCCAGCGCACATCCGCGCCAAGCTCGACCAGCGTTTCGATCAAAACAGCTGTCTGGATCGTCATGTGCAACGAACCAACGATCCGCGCGCCTTTCAGCGGTTTGCTCTCACCATACTCTTCGCGCAGCGCCATCAGGCCCGGCATCTCGGTTTCAGCGATGTCGAGCTCTTTGCGACCAAACTCCGCAAGCGCAATATCCTTAACAACATAGTCTTTCATTCTTGCCTCCTACGGCGAACCTCGGTGTTGAGCGCGACATAGCAGGGGTCTGCCAATCCGACAATGGTTTGGACGCCCGGGTCTTGTGGAATGTCAAATGAACGACATCTGAAAGTCTTACGCTTAAAAAATTATCGAACAAGGAGGACTATGATGACGCTTCCCAAGACGATGAAAGCTGCCGTTGTGCACGAATTGGGCAAACCTTTGGATATCCGCGACGTTCCGGTGCCCGAAGTTGGCCCCGGACAAGTTCTGATGCGGGTGAAAGCCTCGGGGGTGTGCCACACGGATTTGCATGCGGCAGAGGGTGATTGGCCTGTGAAACCAACAGCGCCTTTTATCCCCGGGCACGAAGGGGTCGGCGAAGTTGCAGCCGTCGGCGCAGGCGTCACACATCTTAAAGAAGGTGACCGTATCGGCGCACCATGGCTGCATACCGCATGCGGGCGCTGTGAGCATTGTGTCGGTGGGTGGGAAACGCTTTGTGATAGCCAGGAACGGACCGGATATTCCGTCGATGGCGGCTATGCCGAGTTTGTTCGTGCCGACGCGAATTACGTGGGTAGACTTCCCGATGGGCTGGAATTCGGCAACGCGGCCCCGATCCTGTGTGCAGGTGTTACCGTTTATAAAGCGCTTAAAGAGACTGAAACCAAGCCCGGTGATTGGGTCGCGATTTCGGGGATCGGGGGCCTTGGGCACATGGCGGTTCAATATGCCAAGGCGATGGGCCTTCATGTCGTCGCGATTGACATTGCCGATGACAAGTTGAAGCTGGCCCGTGATCTGGGCGCCGATCTGACGCTGAACGCGGTCGATACCGACGCGGCGGCGGAAATTCAATCTCAGCTGGGTGGCGTACATGGCGCGCTTGTCACCGCGGTTTCGAACACTGCGTTTTCGCAGGCCGTCAGCATGATGCGCAGCGGCGGGACGATGTCCCTTGTCGGGCTGCCGCCCGGAGACTTCCCGCTGCCAATCTTTGAGATTGTGCTGAAAGGGATCACTGTGCGCGGCTCAATCGTGGGAACAAGAAACGATCTGGCCGAAAGCCTTGCCTTTGCAGGCGAAGGAGCCGTTACCTCGCATTTTTCATGGGATAAACTTGAGAACATAAACGCGATTTTCGACAAGATGCGTGCCGGAACCATTGATGGCCGGATCGTGATGGAGATTTAGGGCGCTTTACCCGCTTTCGCGCAGGCTTTATCCCTCGTTCGGAACATAACCCGAGTGAGGGATGATGCCCAAAGCCCAACCCCGTGCATGGCAGCGGATGCTGTCCGGTCGTAGGCTCGATCTGCTGGACCCGACCCCTGTCGATATCGAAATTGAAGACATCGCCCATGGGCTCGCCTTCGTGGCGCGTTGGAATGGTCAGACGGTCGGTGATTTCGCGTATTCAGTCGCCGAACACTCCTTGCTGGTCGAAGATCTTTACAGGCGTATAAACCCGAAAGCGCCCGTGAAATGGCAGCTCGCGGCACTTCTGCACGACGCACCCGAGTATGTCATTGGCGACATGATTTCACCGGTAAAGGCCGCAGTTGGCCCAGGTTACGGCGCTTTGGATGATCGACTGACCGCAGCCATTCATTTGCGCTTTGGGCTACCGGCGCAGGTTCCAAAGACGGTGAAACAACAAATCAAACGGGCCGACAAGATCAGTGCATGGCTAGAAGCGACACAAATTGCGGGGTTTGAAGCGCATGAGGCTGACAAGTTCTTTGGAAAGCCTAACGCCGATACAATCAGCGGCCTCAAGATTTCTCTCAGGCCGCCAAGTGATGTGCGTCGTGACTACACCCAACGGTGCATCGCGCTGATGGATGCAATGTAGTTACTTCGGCGTCCGCTTGGCCAAAATGCGCTGCAAGGTCCGCCTGTGCATGCTGAGCCGTCGTGCTGTCTCGGACACGTTACGATCACACAGCTCGTTGACGCGCTCGATATGCGCCCACCGCACGCGATCTGCCGACATCGGGTTTTCGGGTGGTGGGGGAAGCTCATCATCGCGCGCCAACAGCGCATTGGTGATATCATTGGCGTCGGCAGGTTTTGACAGGTAATCGGTTGCACCAATCTTCACAGCTGCAACCGCTGTCGCAATCGCGCCGTAGCCTGTCAGGACAACAACGCGACTTTCGGGACGTTTCTCGCGAAGCACTTCGACGACGTCAAGGCCATTGCCATCCTCAAGGCGCAAATCAACGACTGCGTATGCTGGCGGACGCGCTGTTGCGATAGCACGACCGGCGGCGACAGATGCTGCCATCTCGACCTCGAAACCGCGCTTTTCCATTGCTTTCGCCAAACGCCGCAAAAAAGGCTCGTCATCGTCCACGAGGAGGAGTGACTTATCCTCACCGATTGTCTTCGTTTCCTCGTCAAGCACGCGGCCAACCTCCACAGTTTTCCCTTTGGCTTCAATGAGCCTAGGGCTGAAACTAGCCTGCGTCAATTTATGTCACGCAGCGTCGACAAAGCAGGCAATCGAATCAGTAAGTTGGTCGGGCGTCAGATCGCGGCGAAAGAACTCGACAAAACCGTGCTCAGGCAACACCAGATAGCTGAGTGTCGAATGATCGATCAGGTAAAACTCATCATCGCTTTCTTGTCTGCTGTAATACGTTTTGTAAGCCTGCGAGGCGGCACGGACCTGTTCCGGAGAGCCGGTGAGGCCGATCATCCGCTCATGCATGTTTCCAGCGAATTCGTTGACAACGTCGGGTGTGTCGCGTTCAGAGTCGACGCTGATAAACACCGGCGTAATCTCTGTGCCTTGCTCTTCCAACAGATAGGTCGCCTCTGCATTGCGGAATGCATCAAGCGGACAGACGTCCGGGCAATACGTGTAGCCAAAGTAAAGCAACGATGGCCCGGTAAGCACATCCTGATCGGTGACGGTCTGACCTTGGCCGTTCACAAGCGTAAAGGGCCCGCCAATCTGTCCGCCGGCAACCTGCCCGATCCGGCAATCCGCAAACTGATCAGCGGGCGCCATGGTCGATGTGACGATAACGGCCCCGGCAACCAAAACGGCAACACCTCCAGCAGCAAGAGCGGCAAATTTCCCTGACATAGCGCTTTCCTTTTCAGCTCAGCAGCTTCATTTGATTTGTCGTCATAAAGCGACAATTGTACGATGTGACTTCTGATACGTAGGGAGACCCATGTCAGACACAAGCACCGATCAGATTGTTCGTGGCACAAGAAGCGACTGGGTCCGTCTGCGGACACTTATTACTTTACGCTGGATCGCGATCACTGGCCAGATCGTCGCGATCACAATGGCGCAAAGACTGTATGATTTGCAGCTGGAACTTGGGCTTTGCTATCTTGCCGTCGGTGCCTCGGTTATTGCCAACCTGATCGCTGTTTCGATTTTTCCGGAGAATAAGCGCCTGACCGAAAGCGAGGCGGTGTCGATGATCTTGTTCGACATTTGCCAGCTGTCGTTCCTGATCTTTCTGACGGGCGGTCTGAACAACCCCTTTGCGCTGCTGATCCTGGCTCCTGTGACGATTTCCGCGACGGTGTTGCAGCTGCAGTCCACGGTCTTTTTGGGCGTCATCAGCCTGATGCTGACAACGCTCGTTGGCATTTACCACATCCCCCTGCGCACGGCGGAAGGCTTTATCCTGCGTATCCCTGATATTTTCCTGTTTGGGTTTTGGTCGGCCATTGTTATCGGCGTCATCTTCATCGCAATTTATGCTCGGCGCGTCACTGTCGAGATGCACTCGATGTCCGACGCTTTGCTTGCCACACAAATGGCGTTGGCCCGTGAACAAAAGCTGACCGATCTGGGCGGCGTTGTCGCGGCCGCTGCCCATGAACTTGGAACACCGCTGGCGACGATCAAACTCGTCAGCGCCGAGTTGATGGAGGAGTTGGACAACAATCCGGAACTCAAGGATGACGCACAACTGATCCGTGATCAGGCCGACCGATGCCGCGACATTCTTCGTTCGATGGGACGTGCGGGCAAAAGCGATCTGCATATGCGGACTGCTCCACTGTCAACCGTGGTGCAAGAAGCCGCTGAGCCTCATACCGACCGGGGTAAAATGGTTCACTTCATTTTTGAGCCCGCGTCCGGCGGCGATTCAAAACAACCGGTTCTGTATCGCCACCCCGAGATCATCCACGGCGTGCGTAATCTTGTTCAGAACGCCGTCGATTTCTCAAAAGACAATGTTTGGGTTGAAGGCAGTTGGACAGCGACCGAGATCCTGATCCGGATCACAGATGACGGTCCGGGCTTTCCAACCCAAGTGATCGGACGACTTGGCGATCCTTTTCTGCGCAGCCGCCGCGCGTCCGACGACCGCAGCAGGCGCCCGGGCTATGAAGGCATGGGGCTGGGATTGTTCATCGCGAAGACTTTGCTTGAGCGCTCCGGCGCTGAGCTGGCCTTCGCCAACGGGTCCGATCCGTTTCTGACAGCGGAAGAACGCACCGAACGAAGCGGTGCAATTGTCGAGGCAGTTTGGGCGCGCCGGAAGATTGCAACCGAGAGTGCAACAGCCCTGGGTGAAAACACCGCAATCAGAGTCTGAGGCTGCTTCCTTAACGAACTGTTAACCAATGTGGAGAACCTTCAACGCGAACAGTTGAGGGTGCACATGACCGATTCGATATCTTTGGTTAATCTTTTGGAAGTTGTCGTTGTCTCTGTCCTGGTGGGGGTCGGAGCTGTCTGGTTTCTTTTACGTTCGGCCAAAGCAGAACCAGCCAAAAACCCGGAACCCAAAGCGCTGCCTGACCAAGACGCCGTTTTCGACAACGCACCTATTCCAGCGTGGGTCGAAGCGCTGAATGGCGACGTGCTTTCCTCAAATGCCAGCTATGATCAGTTGCAAAACCAGTTACCCGGTGCGGTGAAACTCTTTCAGCATCCTCCGGACATCACGCTCACCTGTGGAAAACCAGCACGCTACACAACATCTCTTAATGTCGATGGCAGCGCGCATCCGCTCTGGTACGAGGTCACACTGAAACCGCTCAAAGATCGCTCGATGGCGTTTGCCGTGCCGATCACCAATCAGATCAAAGCCGAAAGCGCCCTGCGCGATTTCACACAGACACTCACCAAGACTTTCGCACACTTGCCCATCGGGCTTGTGATCTTTGACAGCAATCGCGAACTTGTTCTCTTTAATCCCGCGATCGGAGATCTCACAAACCTTCCGATTGAGTTTTTGGCCAGCCGTCCCTCGCTCTTTGCGTTTCTTGACCGCTTGCGCGAAACGCAAATGATGCCAGAGCCGAAAAACTACAAATCCTGGCGCAATGACATGGCCAAGCTGGAGGCCGCAGCCGTCGATGGCACTTATTCAGAACTTTGGACTTTGCCATCGCAAGTCACGTACCGCGTTTCGGGGCGTCCTCATCCGGACGGCGCAGTCGCCTTTGTCTTCGAGGACATCAGCGCGGACACAACGCTCAAGCGGCGTTTTCGATCCGAGATTGAGCAAGGTCATGCGATCCTTGACTGCTTTGATCAAGGCATTGCTGTGTTTTCAAACGTTGGCGTTATGACCTTTGCAAATCGGGGTTATCAAAACCTGTGGGGCAATGACCCTTCCTCTGCCATCGTCGACACCGGCATTGTCGAGGCCACACGCGAATGGCAGTCCTTGTGCCGTCCCTCACCGATCTGGGGCGACTTGCGCGACTTTGTTTTGCATCCACGCGACCGCAGCGAATGGTGCGACAACATCGAATTGCTGGATGGCACTCAAGTGACATGCCGTATCGTGCCAATGGCAAATGGCGCGACATTGGTGCGTTTTCAAGAAAACCAAACAGCACAGCTGCGCGCGATCCCGGCAGCACAAAACGAACCTGTTGAAATGACAGGCTAAGCGGTTGCGGGGCCGTGCGGACAGGTTAATGTCTGCCGGATGACAACTTGCTTTGCGACCCGCGCCCTGAACTCTGCCGATGAGACAACGGCCCTCGCCCAATCTGTCAGCGCGGTTCTGTCGCAAGGTGATGTGCTGCTGCTGGAAGGCCCGCTTGGTGCGGGAAAAAGCCATTTCGCCCGCGGCGCGATACAGGCCCGTCTCGGCTATCCCGAGGACGTTCCCTCACCAACGTTTACGCTTGTTCAGGTCTATGAAGCGCCTGATCTGGATATCTGGCATTGCGATCTGTATCGCCTGACAACCCCAGAAAGCGCGCAGGAACTGGGTCTTGATGATGCGTTTGAAACCAGTGCCTGTCTGATTGAATGGCCGTCACGTTTGGCCCACCTACGGCCCCAAGATGCGGTGACACTTCAGTTTGAAATGGGGGATCGGGAGGGGGCGCGAAACGCCACTTTCATCGGACAGCCATCAGCCTTCCGAACCCGGCTGGAGGGTGCTTTGAATGGCTGATCGCAAAGCTCTCGCAACCGCGTTTCTGAACGTCAGCGGTTGGCGCAATGCCGCTGTGAGTATTCTTGCGGGCGATGCATCGAACAGAAAGTACTTTCGCGTCCGTGATGTTCCGGGAAAACCGGATGCCGTGCTTATGGACGCCCCAAAGGAGCGCGGCGAGGACGTCGAGCCATTCCTCAAGATGAGCCGCTTTTTAACCGAGAGTGATCTTAGCGCACCCAGGATCTATGCCAAGGATACTGCGAACGGTTTCTTGCTGATTGAAGACCTTGGGGACGATCTTTTCTCGACGTTATGTGCGGACGCGCCGGAACAAGAAGCAACGCTTTACCGCACCGCAGTTGATGTTTTGATCGCGATACACAAAACACCGCCACCACCGCTGGAAACTTATGCCCCAGCGCTGATGGCGGATCTGGGAGCGCAAGCTGTGGAGTGGTACGCGCTTGGTCGCGAAGGACGCGTGTCTTCTGAACAACACGAGGCACTGCGCGGCGCTTTGCAGGACGTCCTTGATCTTTTTGCTGCGGATTTCAGTGTGACCATCCTGCGCGATTATCACGCACAGAACTTACTTTGGCTCCCGGATCGACAGAACGCGGCGCGGGTCGGTTTGCTGGACTATCAGGACGCGATGATTGGTCACCCGACTTACGATCTTGTGTCGCTTCTTGAAGACGCGCGACGCGATGTGAGCCCGAAAACACAAAGCGCCGTCCTTGATTACTTCATCGCCCAAACCGGCGCGGATCCAAACCTGACCCGTTCCGCCTATAACGCAATGGGCGCGCAACGAAACCTGCGTATCCTGATGGTCTTTGCACGTCTGTCGTTGCACTTTGGAAAACCTGATTACGTTGACCTTATCCCGCGCACGTGGGCACATCTTCAGCACAACTTGACCCATCCTGATCTGGGCACCTTAAAGCGCATCATTGATGATGTCCTGCCTGACCCCACCCCAGCCCATCTTTCGGAGTTAAAGGAAAAATGCGGAACGCACCCGACGCGGTGATGATCTTTGCTGCAGGCCTTGGCACGCGGATGAAAGAGCTGACCAAAGATCGCCCAAAGCCTCTGGTCGAGGTTGCTGGACGTCCCTTGATTGACCACGCGCTTGATCTGGTTGAAGTGGCGGGTATCAGCACGTCTGTCGCGAACGTGCACTATAAGCCAGAGCGCTTGATCCCTCATCTTCAGGCGCGCGGCGTTGAAATCTCAAACGAGAGAGAAGCGCTTCTTGAGACAGGTGGCGGGTTGAAACACGCTCTCCCTCTCCTGCCCGATGGGCCGGTGTTCACGATAAACAGTGATGCCATTTTCAAAGGCCCCAATCCGTTTGATATTCTCCGCGCGGCATGGCGCCCCACTCAGATGGATGCATTGCTTTTACTCGTTCCAAGTGGGAATGCCCGTGGCACAACCAGCACCGGGGATTTCCTCATGGATCGCGCTGGAGCGCTCTCACGCGGCCCCGGAATGATCTATGTCGGGGTCCAGATCATCAACCCTGCCGTTCTGTCCGACGTCGATGAAACTGCTTTTTCATTGAACCTCGTCTGGAACAGGTTGCACGAACGCGGCCGTCTTTATGGCGCGCGGTATGACGGCGTGTGGTGTGATGTCGGTCAGCCCGAAGGCATTGGACTTGCCGAAGACTTGCTGAGTGCGCCAGATGTTTGATCCGTCTGAAAAACCCCGAGTGTTCGGCGTATCACCGGGAGTGGACTTCCCAAAAGCCCTTGTTGCGGGTCTGCACGAAAAGATGCAAAACACGCCTCCCGAGGCGCTTGCGCGGGTCGATATCTATGTGAACACGCGACGGATGCAGCGCCGCGTTCGTAACATCTTTGACCAAGGGCCGCCTTGCTTGCTGCCGCGCATCAAGTTGATCACCGATCTTGCACAGGATACGTCCGTCACCGACGTTCCAAAGGCGGTCCCACCGCTTCAGCGTCGGCTTGAACTGACAAACCTCGTGTCTGCTTTGCTCAAGCAACAGCCCGATCTCGCACCAAAAACGGCGCTTTATGACCTTGCCGACAGCCTTGCTGGGCTTATGGACGAAATGCAAAGCGAAGGCGTCTCGCCCGAGACGATTGCGGCGTTGGATATCTCAGATCAGTCAGGCCATTGGGAGCGGTCCCTGAAATTTCTTCGGATTCTACATGATTTCTTTGACCCAGGCACAACTGCGCCAGACACCGAAGCACGCCAACGACGCGTGATCGAGGCAACGCTTGAAAAATGGCAAGCGAACCCACCGACGCATCCAATCCTTGTTGCGGGTTCAACAGGCTCACGCGGCGCCACATCCCTTTTTATGAATGCGGCCAGTCGATTGCCGCAAGGCGCGCTGATCCTGCCCGGTTTTGACTTTGATATGCCTCCAGCGGTCTGGAACAGTTTGCGCGATGCCCTCACGGGTGAAGACCATCCGCAGTTTCGATTTGCGCGGCTCCTGGATGATCTTGATCTGCCAGCAAAGGACATCCCCGCATGGTCAATCGAGCAGCCCGGCGATCCAGTTCGGAACCGGCTGATCTCTCTCTCGTTGCGCCCGGCGCCGGTGACACATCAGTGGATGACCGAGGGCGCTGAACTTGGCGATCTACGTGAGGCCACGCAAGGCATGACGCTTCTGTCAGCCCCGTCGACACGTATTGAAGCGCTCGCCATTGCGATGCGGCTGCGTCAGGCGGCGCAGGATGGTCAGACCGCCGCACTGATCACACCGAACCGCAACCTTACACGGCAGGTTACCGCTGCCTTGGATAAGTGGGAGATCCAGCCGGACGACTCGGCTGGCGTTCCGCTGCCGCTTTCTGCGCCGGGCCGCTTCTTGTTACATGTTGCTGATCTTTTCGGACGCAAGCTGACACCCGAAGCCCTTCTGACGCTTCTTAAGCATCCGCTGACAAACACCGCGTCCGGCCAGCGCGGAGATCACTTGCGATGGACCCATGATCTTGAGCTTTACATCCGCGACGGACGGCTCGCCTTTCCCGACGAGCAAAACCTGAAGCGCTGGGCACACCACACAAAAGAAGATGATGGTCGTACGGTATGGATAGGTTGGATTTGTGCGTTTATGGGTGAATTAGAGACAATTTCCAGTCTTGATCTCACCTCATTTCTGGACCTGCACATCGCACGTGCTGATCTGATTGCAAATGGCCCAAACCCCGAAGGCACAAGCGAGCTTTGGGCCGAAGCAGCCGGTCGGGAAGCCACCAAGGTTATCAATGATCTGCGCGCCGTCGCCGCCACCGGGACCGAGATGAGCGTAACCGACTATCGCGCGCTCATCCGTGGTGTTCTTAACCGCGGTGAGGTGCGGGACCGCGACGCGCCACATCCTCATGTTCTCATCTGGGGGACGCTTGAAGCGCGCGTTCAAGGGGCTGATCTTGTCATTCTGGGTGGTCTGAATGAAGGCATATGGCCCGAACAACCTGCACCGGACCCATGGCTCAACCGTATTCTGCGCGACCGCGCTGGTCTTCTGCTGCCGGAGCGACGCGTCGGCCTTTCTGCCCATGACTATCAGCAAGCAGTCGGGGCAAATACGGTCTGGATGACCCGCGCGATGCGCGATGCGGATGCTGAAACGGTCCCATCCCGATGGATCAACCGCTTGACCAATCTTCTGGCAGGGCTGCCCGCGCAACATGGCCCAAATGCCCTTGATGATATGACGGCACGCGGCCAGCACTGGCTTGATCTTGCGCAAGCGCTCGAGGTCCCGGTTTCTGGCCTGAAGCCTGCCGCGCGTCCTTCGCCAGCTCCCCCAATCGTTGCGCGCCCCGACAGCCTGTCCGTCACGCGTATCCGCACATTGATACGGGATCCCTATGCGATCTACGCGGAGAAGATCCTGCGTCTTCGGCCGCTTAACCCTTTGCGGCAAGAGGCCGATGCGCCACTGCGCGGCATCACCATGCACAGTATCTTTGAGGCGTTTGTCAAAGAAAGCGGTTCGATCGAAGGTGCCGAAGGGCGCGCGCGTCTTTTGGAAATAGGCGATCTTCTCCTCGCAGAAAACGTGCCTTGGCCGATGGCACGCCGCCTATGGTTTGCCAAACTTGAAAAGGTCGCTGATTGGTTCATCGCCGGTGAGATCAAGCGGCAACAGACCACACAGCCAAGGCTTTTTGAGGAGCGTGGCGTTGTTCAAATTGATACACCCGTATTCAAACTGACGGGAACGGCGGACCGTATCGACCTGACCGAAACCGGGCGCGCACTGATCTATGACTACAAGACCGGATCACCCCCGACGGCGCGACAGCAAAAAGAGTATGACATCCAATTGCTCCTTGAAGCCGCAATGGTCGAGCGCGCGGGATTTGAAAAGATCGGGCCCCTTGATGTTGAGGGGGCTATGTATATCGGGCTTGGCGCCAATCCCCGCGAAGTTTCGGCGCCCTTGGAGGATGTTCCAACGAGTGCTGTATGGGCAGATCTTGTTGAGCTTATTCGACACTACTTCACCGCAAAGCAAGGTTACACAGCCCGCCGTGCGATGGAGCGGACCACGGATTATTCAGACTACGATCATCTCTCTCGCTTCGGCGAATGGGAGATTTCAGATCCCGCGAGAAGGGCTGACCTGACATGATCCGTGATGATGCAACAGAGCGTCAGGTCCAAGCGGCTGACCCTCAGCAATCCACTTGGCTTTCGGCAAATGCGGGGTCTGGCAAAACCCGCGTTCTGACCGACCGTGTCGCCCGGCTTTTGCTGGACGAGGTAGAGCCTCAGCATATTCTGTGTCTGACCTACACGAAGGCCGCTGCCTCAGAGATGCAGAATCGTCTGTTCGCAAGACTGGGCGCTTGGGCGATGCGGCCTGACCCAGACCTGCGACAAGAGCTGCTTGAGTTGGGTGTCGAAGGCCCGATTCCCAACGATCTTCTACAAAGGGCCCGCGTTTTGTTTGCCCGCGCGATTGAGACGCCGGGTGGATTGAAAATCCAGACGATCCACTCGTTTTGCGCGTCTTTGCTGCGGCGGTTTCCGTTGGAAGCCGGTGTCTCTCCTCAATTTAAGGAAATGGACGATCGCGCCGCAAAGCTGCTCCGGGATGATATCCTTGATGCGATGGCCGAGGGCGCCGATCGAAATGCTGTCGATCAGATGGCGCGCTATCTGACTGATGATGTCGCAAAACTTGCCGCTGAGATTGTGAAAAACAAAGCGCAGTTTCTAACCGAACCGGATGAGGCCGTCTTGCGCGAACGGCTTGGGCGTGCCGCAACATCGGAATTGAATGACCTCTTCAACGAGGTCTTCAGCGCCAACGACAATGTTCTTTTGACTGAGCTTGTCCGTGATTTGCCCAAAGGTGGGCCGACAGACAAAAAGACAGAGCAAATGCTTGCGCCGTTAGCAAAGCGGCCTCTATCAGCGGCGGATTTACCGGTTCTGGAGAAGGTGTTCCTCGCACTGTCATCTTCACAGAAAGCCAAGATCGGTAAAGTTCCATCGCAATCCTGCTGGGCCAAGGACGACCCACGCCGAGAGCCTTTGAACAACTTGATGGAGCGGATTGACGCCACCCGCCAAACCCGGCTGGCGCTTCTGGCGCTGGACAAAACCAAGGCACTTTATGGTTTTGCCATGCCTTTTATCGCATCTTACGAAGACGCCAAGCTCCAACGAGGGTGGCTGGATTTTGACGATCTGATCCTCAAGGCAAGGGCACTTTTAACCAGACCAGAGGTCGCACAATGGGTGCTGTTCCGGCTTGATGGCGGCATTGACCACATTCTAGTCGACGAGGCTCAAGACACCAGCCCGGCGCAATGGGATGTGATCGAACGCTTGGCACAAGAATTCACGGCGGGCGAAGGGTCGCGTCAAAACGTACAACGCACGATCTTTGTTGTTGGAGACAAAAAACAATCAATCTACTCATTTCAAGGCGCTGATCCGTCAGCGTTCGACCGGATGCGTGAGGATTTCGCGCAAGGTCTTCAAGCTGTTGGAACAGGTCTTGCCCGACTGCAAATGGCTCATTCCTTTCGATCATCATCCGTTATTCTTGATCTCGTGGACGCCACGCTTGACGGACAGGACTATGGCGATGCAGCTGAACTAAAGCACCTTGCGTTCAAAGCCGACATGCCCGGGCGGGTCGATCTTTGGCCAATCATTTCCAAGGCCGATGAAACCGAAAAGGAACACTGGCGCAATCCGGTTGATATGCTGGGCACGCGTGATCACCGTGTTGTTCTGGCAAAGCAGATCGCCACCCAGATCCGGCATATGGTTGATACGCAAACGCCCATTCCTGTTGAAGAAAAGTCAGGGCAACCGTTCGCCTACCGCCCCGTGACAGAAGGTGATTTTCTGATTCTTGTTCAACGCCGGTCGGAGTTGTTTCATGAGATTATCGCGGCCTGCAAAGAGGAGGGTTTGGACATTGCCGGCGCAGATCGTCTCAAAATCGGCGGCGAACTTGCAGTCAAGGACCTCACCGCGTATTTGCGTTTCCTTGCCACACCGGAAGACAGCCTGTCGCTTGCGTGTCTGCTGAAGTCGCCCCTCTTTGGCTGGTCGGAACAAGACCTCTTCGACCTCGCTCACCGCCGGGACGAAATCTTTCTATGGTCAGCACTTCGCCGTCGCGCAGATGAATTTCCAGAAACACTCAGTCAGCTTAACGCTATGCGAAAGGACGCGGACTTTTTACGCCCTTACGAATTGATCGAACGGATACTCACCCGTTTTGACGGGCGTCGCAAAATGCTTGGGCGACTTGGGCCCGAGGCAGAGGACGGCATCGACGCCTTGCTTGCACAAGCCCTGAGCTATGAGCAATCGGAAGTCCCAAGCCTGACCGGCTTCATCACATGGATTGAAGCGGACGAGATTGAGATCAAGCGACAGCTTGACAGCGCGGGCGACCGTATTCGTGTGATGACGGTTCATGGCGCGAAAGGTCTCGAAGCGCCTATCGTGATCCTGCCGGATACAGCGGATCGAAATCCGCCGCGCACCGACGCCTTGATGGTCGATCAGAACCAGATTTTCTGGCGACCCGGAAAAGACGATATGCCGGTCAGCTTGCTTGAGTTGAAAGAGGCACGCGACCTGGGCCTGCGCCAAGAACGGATGCGGTTGCTTTACGTTGCCATGACCCGTGCCGAGAAATGGTTGATTGTTGCCGCGGCAGGCGATGCCACCAAACCAGAACGCAGTTGGTACAAGCTGATCGAGAACGGCATGGAAATGCGGGACGCGATGCCGTTTGATTTTCCATTCGGCCAAGGTCTGCGCTTGGAATTTGGCGCTTGGCCACACAAAGCCACACAAGCTGACAGCACGCAGACGCGTCCAAAAACGTCGCTCCCTGAGCTGTTCCGCGCGCCTTCACCGAAGACCACACCGAAACCAAGAACGCTTTCGCCTTCAGATCTTGGCGGTGCAAAGGCGCTGCCCAGCGCTTTGGGTGACGAAGAAGACATCGCAAAACTGCGCGGGACACAGATCCACCTGCTTTTGGAACATCTCAGCGGGCATCCCGAAAATGGGTGGGGCGATACCCTTGCGACCCATCTCGGAGATACAGCGCTGGACGGTGTCTTTGATGAGGTGAAATCGACCCTGACACACCCTGACTTTGCGTTTTTGTTCGATGATGCAGCATTGGCTGAAGTAACAATCACCGCAGACCTGCCGATCGGACGTATGCATGGCACGATCGACCGACTGATTATCAATGATAATGTCATTCTGGCAGTCGACTTCAAATCCAATCGGGGCGTGCCCGGGGCACCCGAGGACACTCCAGAAGGTATACTTCGTCAAATGGCGGCCTATCGCTGCGGACTGGCACAAATCTATCCCAAGCAAAGGATCGACACAGCCGTTGTCTGGACTGCAAAATCTAGCCTCATGTACCTTCCGCACAGTCTTGTGAACGCAGCGTTCGAGCGGATCACCGCACCTTGACGGCACATCGCAGCGTGCCTACCTTCACGATCCAATCTTAACGCCAAGGAGAACCCTCATGGCCACCGTCGCTGTCACAGATGATACCTTCGACGCCGAAGTGAAAAATGCCGACGTCCCCGTTCTGGTCGATTTCTGGGCCGAGTGGTGTGGACCCTGCAAACAGATCGGCCCCGCGCTTGAAGAGCTTTCCGCCGAATACGATGGCAAGGTGAAAATTGTGAAGGTTGATGTTGACAGCAACCCCGGATCTGCCGCTGCTATGGGTGTTCGCGGTATCCCGGCACTTTTTATGTTTAAGGACGGCGAGGTGATTTCGAACCGTGCAGGTGCTGCGCCGAAGGCCGCGCTGCAAAGCTGGATCGACGAGTCGCTGTAACACCAGCTTTGAGTTGGAAACAAAGGGGCGCCCATGTGGCGCCCTTTTCTGTGAAACCTTGTGCGAGATCGTGGCACCAGCCATATATCAAGGACTTAAGACAGGAGGCCCGTATGGCTGACGATAGATTTCCCGGCTGGCATGGCACGACAATCATTGGCGTTCGCAAGGGCGGCAAGGTCGTGATTGCCGGTGACGGTCAGGTCAGCGTCGGACAGACCGTAATGAAAGGCACTGCCAAGAAAGTGCGGCGGCTTGATCCTGGTGGGTATGACGTTGTCGCTGGCTTTGCAGGCTCGACCGCCGACGCCTTCACCCTTCTTGAACGTCTTGAGAAAAAGCTGGAAGCCACTCCGGGGCAGCTTGCGCGCGCGTCGGTTGAATTGGCAAAGGATTGGCGGACGGACAAGTACCTGCAAAAGCTCGAAGCGATGCTGATCGTGTCAGATGGCGCTGATCTTTACGTGATCACTGGTGCGGGGGACGTGCTTGAACCGGAACATGATGTCACGGCTATTGGATCGGGTGGTAACTTTGCCCTCGCTGCGGCGCGCGGACTGATGGACACCGACCTCGATGCAGAGGAAATCGCGCGCAAGGCCATGGCCATCGCGGCCGATATCTGCGTCTACACCAACGGAAATCTGACTGTGGAGACGATCAGCAAATGACCGACCTGACCCCACGCGAAATCGTATCAGAGCTTGATCGTTTTATTATCGGCCAGAACGATGCCAAGCGTGCTGTCGCTGTTGCCTTGCGAAACAGGTGGCGTCGTAAGCAGTTGACCGATGACCTGCGCGACGAGGTTTATCCCAAGAATATCTTGATGATTGGGCCAACGGGCGTCGGCAAAACCGAAATCTCGCGCCGTTTGGCAAAACTGGCACGCGCGCCTTTCATCAAGGTCGAGGCGACGAAATTCACCGAGGTTGGATATGTCGGACGCGATGTCGAACAAATCATCCGTGACCTTGTCGACAGCGCGATCGCCATGACCCGCGAAAATATGCGCGAAGACGTCAAGGCCAAGGCGCACGCCGCCGCAGAAGAACGCGTGATCGAAGCGATTGCGGGAACCGACGCCCGCGAAGGCACCCGGGACATGTTCCGCAAAAAGCTGAAGGCGGGTGATCTGGATGACACTTTGATCGAACTTGAGGTCGCTGAAAGCAACGCCCCGCCGATGTTTGAAATCCCCGGTCAGCCAGGCGCAGGCATGGGCGGCATGAACTTAGGTGACATGCTTGGCAAAGCCTTTGGTGGCCGGACCGTAAAGAAGAAGTTGAGCGTCGCCGAAAGCTACGAAATCCTGATTGGGGAGGAAGCCGACAAGCTGCTGGATGACGAGACGGTTAACTGTGCTGCTCTTGAGGCGGTTGCCCAGATCGGCATCGTTTTTCTTGATGAAATCGACAAGGTTTGCGCCCGCTCTGACGCCCGCGGTGGCGATGTCAGCCGGGAAGGCGTTCAGCGTGATCTTCTGCCGCTGATCGAGGGGACGACCGTTTCCACTAAGTATGGTCCTGTCAAAACAGACCACGTCCTTTTCATCGCGTCAGGCGCGTTTCACATCGCCAAGCCATCTGATCTGCTGCCAGAACTGCAAGGCCGCCTTCCCATTCGTGTCGAACTGCGCGCCCTGACGGAGGAAGACTTTGTCCGTATCCTGACAGAGACTGATAACGCACTGACACGTCAGTATACGGCTTTGATGAATACCGAAGAGGTTACGGTTACATTCACCGAAGACGGCATCAAAGCCCTTGCCGAGATTGCAGCGCAGGTAAACGAAACTGTCGAAAATATCGGCGCACGACGGCTTTACACCGTGATGGAGCGCGTCTTTGAAGATCTTTCCTTTAGCGCGCCGGACCGCGGCGGGGATGCGGTCACGGTTGATGACGCCTTTGTCCGCGAGCATCTTGGTGCCTTCATCAAGTCGGCCGATATCAGTCGCTATGTGCTCTAGCGCGCCTTGATGATCACTGGCTTTCTGCGCGAAAATGCCAATTGGCTTGGCGCAGGGGCCTTGTTGGCGTTCTTTTCAAGTTTTGGACAGACGTTCTTCATCTCAATCTACTCAGAGCAAATCCGGACAGATTTCGGGCTCAGCCATGCAGCTTGGGGCAGCTTATATGCCATTGCCACAACCGCGTCAGCAATCGTTATGGTCTGGGCAGGAACGCTGACGGATTTGTTCCGGGTCCGGATCATAGGACCTTTATCACTGATACTGTTGGCGTTGGCTTGTCTTAGTATGGCTTGGGCACCCGTGGCTTGGATGCTTTTTGGTGTCATCTTCCTTTTGCGCTTTGCCGGGCAGGGTATGATGAGCCACGTCGCGGCCGTGGCAATGACCCGCTGGTTTGTCAAAACCCGCGGCAAGGCACTTTCGATCTCAGCAACCGGATTTGCCTTGGGTCAGGCGATCTTGCCTTTGGGGTTTGTCGCGCTCATGGGGCTGATCAGCTGGCGAAGCCATTGGATAATCAGCGCTGCGTTGTGCATCCTTGCCATTCCCGCCTTACTTCTGCTGCTACGGACAGAGCGAACGCCCCAAGCGATTGCAAAAGAAACACAATCCAAAGGCATGAAGGGCGAGCATTGGACCAGAAGGTCCGCGCTGAAGCACACTTTGTTTTGGCTGATGGTCCCTGCATTGCTTGGTCCATCAGCTTTCATAACAGCGTTCTTTTTCCAGCAGGTACCATTCGCCGTTGAAAAGGGGTGGGCTCATATCGACCTCGTTGCCCTGTTCCCACTTTACACAATTGTCAGTATTGGGGTGACAATTGGATCAGGCTTTTTGATCGACCGGTTTGGCAGTGCCGCCGTAGTGCCGTTCTTCCAACTACCGATTGTTGCGTCCTTTGTCACTTTATCATTGGCGGGTTCATTCAGCGGCGCGGTGATCGGTGTTGTCCTGATGGCGATCACAGCCGGTGCAACAGCCACAGTACCAGCCGCGTTTTGGGCAGAGTTTTACGGCACACGCTTCATTGGTTCGATCAAGTCGATGGCTGCGGCCGTTATGGTGCTTGGGTCAGCCATCGGACCCGGTTTGACTGGTTTTCTGCTGGATCAGGGTCTATCTTTGAGCACGCAGATGATCGGCTTCGCTGCCTATTTTCTTGTGGCATCTGTTCTGGCGACGCTCGGCGTCCAACGCAATCGCCAGTATCTATCGCTGCTTACGTAGGTAGACGTAGTAAGCACCATCGCCACCATGTTTGATATGGGCAGGACTGATCTGCATGACAGCGTGCCCCAAAGCACCTTGTCGCAGCCATTGCGGAACTTGATGGCGCAGAACACCGCGCGGGGTTGGAATTGGTCCATCAACCGCCGAGGTTCGGCCCTTCCCGGTGATCACCAAAACCAGCCGCGCGCCATCAGCATGAGAAGAAAGAATAAAGTGCGTCAGGGCCGGGTGAGCCTGTGAAAGCGTCATACCATGCAGGTCGATCCGCGCGTCCGGCGTGAGCTTGCCGCGCGTCATCCGCGTGAAAGACTTGCGATCCATCTGCACGGGCTCTTTACGGAAATGCTCTTGCAGGCTGGGTTTCAGATCATTGGAGGACCGACGCGCTGCTTTCTCTCCAACATTGAACGATGCGATTTCTTGCCGCTTAGGCTCTGATTTCTTCGCGACGTTCGAGATTTTTGCCGTGCGTTTCACTGGATGCATTGGGACCGCGGTTTGCGCGACTTGGTTCCATAACTCAGCCTCGTCGGGTCTAACGTTTCGGTGCTTCCGGCTCACTCTTCCGGCTCCGTCAAAGACGCGTACGCGCGTTGAATGGGAAGCAAGACAATCATGCGGCCACCATCTTTGATCCGGCCGGCACGCTGGCCCGCAAAATCGCCGGTTCCATAAAAGATATCGGCGCGCTGCGCACCTTTGATTGCCGACCCTGTATCTTGCGCGACCATCAGCCGGCGCATCGGATCATCGCCATCTTTTTCGATCCAAACCGGAACACCAAGGGGGGTGAATTCGGGATCAACCGCGATCGAACGCCCTTCTGTAATCGAACGATTCATCGCGCCAAGAGGTCCTTTGTCAGCGGGAACCTCACTTACCTCACGAAAGAAGACATAGGACTCGTTGTGCTGCAAAAGCACCCGTCCATCATCAGGATTTGCCTTCACCCAATTGCGAATAACCTGCGCGGAAACCTCATGTTGTTCAAAGATATCACGGCGGATCAGCTCTTGCCCGATTGAGCGATACGTATGCCCGTTCTTGCCGCCGTATCCAACGCGCACAAGGCTCCCATCAGTGAGTTTGATCCGGCCAGAGCCCTGAATTTGAAGGAAAAACTTATCAACCGGATCTTCGATCCAGACGATTTCCAAGCCCCGATCCAAAAGAACACCACTTTCCTGAATCTCCTTCCGGGTGAGCCATGATGTTCCAGGCTCCACCTCGGGCGGGAGGCGATAAAGCGGATGAGCGAAACGATCAGTTCGCGTGCGGGAGCCTTCGAGTTCCGGCTCATAATACCCCGTAAAAAGCGCATCTTTGTCATCGGTGATCAGAACCGGCTTAAAGAACAGCTCAAAGAATTGGCGAGCATCTTTCTGCTGGCTGGCAACGGCACAGAGGCTAAGCCAATCCGCGCCGTCCAGATCCGTGCATGTGTTGCGAAAAACCTCAAGCGCGGCGCTGTGATCGTCGGCGTCCCATCCTCGCAGGTCCGAAAATTCAAGCGCTCTTATGCTCACATCAGCGTTGGCGGACATCATTGGCATGACAAGCGTCAGCGCGCAAAGAACTGCCCCAAGGACATTGTTCATTCGCCGGTTGCAACAAGCCGCCAATTTGGATCGTCCGATCCCATGATCCGCGAAAAAGTCCAGACGTCTTTCTGGCGCTTCACTTCGCTGGGATGGCCTTCGACTATATCGCCGCCATTGTCCCGCACAACTGACGTCAGCTCACCAACGAACCGGACCGACACTTCGCCTTCGGACGTTTCATCGTCAAATTCCGCCGCGGCGAGGGTCATTTCGCGGACGCCACGGAAATCAGCTTCGATTGTCAGGCCCTGTTCATTGCGCGCTTCGACAACGGAAGCAAAACTATCGTACACATCTTCGTCAAGAAACGGCTTGATCTCATCAAGATCGCCGTTTTCGAAGCCCATCAGGATCATCTCGTAAGCACCACGCGCGCCTTGAAGAAACTCACCGACACTAAACGACGGGTCTGCACCCTTCATCTTGGCAAGCGCTTCCGCCGCCGCTGACTGATCGTCAACGTGATCTGTGATATCGCGATCGGGACCGCCCTCGATTACCTCAAAGTCAGGCCGCGCGCTGCGGGCGCTGGAATCCTGAAGCGGAACTGGCGGCTTTTCGAAACCTTCACGCGTGCCAAGGACACTTTTCAGGCGTAGGATCAGAAAAACGGCGATGCCTGCAAGCACCAAAATCTGGATAAGGGCAGAGCTCATAAAAACCTCTTTCAGGGGCCGGGCATGGTAACGCGCCCTCAGGGGACATATGTAAGTCACGTGGTGGGTCAAGTCCACCGCAGCACGAAAGACACGAGGTCCCAAATGTGGCTGTTTATCGCCTTTCTTTCAGTTCCACTGATCGAGATCGCTCTTTTCCTTCAGATCGGCGGCCTGATTGGTTTTTGGCCGACAATGGCGACGGTCGTGCTGACCGCGATTCTCGGAACGTGGCTGGTACGGTCACAGGGATTGATGGCAATCTCAAATGTCAGGCGGTCATTCTCTGAACTGCATGATCCAACCGAACCCTTGGCACATGGGGCGATGATCCTCTTTTCTGGCGCATTGTTACTAACGCCGGGGTTTTTCACCGATGCTGTCGGCTTTGCCTTGTTGATCCCTGCGATCCGCGCAGGACTTTACCGGTTCCTGCGTTCAAAGATCAAAGTTCAGTCCTTTCAGATGGGCCCGGATGCGCAAACCCGTCAGCGCCCACACCATACAGGCCAGAATATCATTGATGGCGATTTTGAGGAAGTTGATACACCAAAGCGTGATCCAAATGAGCGTTCCGGCTGGACGAGGCATTGAGACTGATCCATCGGGGTGCTAGGCACTCCGCAAGTGAAAATCAGGAGTAAGACAATGGCCGAAGCAAACGGAGCCGCCGAACCGCAACAGGCGCCTCAGGTCAAAATGCAGATCCTCGCGCAGTTCATTCGTGACCTTTCGTTCGAGAATATTCTGGCGCAGAAAGGTGTCTCTGGCGAAGTGACGCCGGATGTTCAGGTGCAGGTGAACCTTGACGCCAAGAAGCGCCCGACAGAGCACCAGTTCGAAGTCGTTGTGAAAACCAACATTACCTCTAAAGCGAAAGATGGTGGTGAGACTCTGTTCATCATGGAGCTGGAGTATGCCGGGATCTTTCATATCGAGAACGTCCCCGACGAGCAGATGCACCCGTTCTTGTTGATTGAATGCCCGCGGATGCTATTCCCGTTCCTGCGTCGTATCGTCAGCGATATCAGCCGTGACGGGGGTTTCCCGCCACTCAACCTTGAGAACATCGACTTTATGGCGCTTTACCGCGCCGAGATTGCAAAGCGGATGGACGCCGAAGGTGCTGCCGCGCCAGCCAGCTGATCAACGCGCCCATAAAGCAGCGTTGCCCAATTGTGCGACAAACGCTTTGTGGGCAGTTTCTTCTTCCGCCGTCATGCGTTCAGGTAATGCAGTTGGTCGTTGCGAGGGTCGCCAATTTTCGCCTGTCGCATCCTGGGTCTTTTGTCCAGTGTCGGTGCTGAGTCCGAAGTCGGGTTGCTTACCGCCGATCAGTTCAAGATAGACCTCTGCCAAAATCTCGGAATCAAGCAGCGCGCCGTGCAAGGTGCGCGACGAGTTGTCGATCCCGAAACGCCGGCACAGCGCATCAAGCGAAGCAGGGGAGCCTGGAAATTTCTTGCGCGCGATCATCAACGTATCAATCGCCTGATCCATAGGCAGCGTGGGTCGTTTGATCCAACCAAGCTCGGCGTTGAGAAATTTCATATCAAAAGCCGCGTTATGGATCACCAGTTTCGCATCGCCAATGAAATCAACGAACGCCTGCGCGATGTCGGTGAAAAGCGGTTTGTCCCGCAAAAAGTCATCACCAAGACCATGCACTTCAAACGCAGCCTGAGGCATCGCACGCTGTGGGTTGATATACTGATGGTATGTTTTGCCCGTCGCGACGTGGTTCCAAAGTTCGACGGCGCCAATCTCAACGATGCGGTCGCCTTCGCCGGGTTCAAAGCCAGTCGTCTCGGTATCCAGTACGATTTCACGCATCAATTTCACCCCGCAGTTCTTCAAGAACATCTGTAACCTGCTTCTCGGCGTCCTCAAAAGAGGTTGTTTCGATCACATAGTCTGCTCGTCCTCTCTTCTCCTCATCTGGCAGTTGTTTTGCAAGAATAGCGTCGAATTCAGTATCCGTCATAGTCCCACGAGCCAGCACACGCGCGCGCTGAATATCTTCCGACGCAGAAACGACAATAATTTTATCAACGCGTTGCTCGCTGCCGGTCTCGAACAAAAGCGGGATATCCAAGATAACTAACTCTCCGCCGTGCTCTTGAAGAAAGTTTAACCGGTCTTCTGCCACAAGTGGATGTACGATGGCCTCGATCTGCCCCAACGCGTCATCGTCCGAAGCGATCCATGCTTTTAGTTTCGGGCGGGAGACCGCGTTGTCCTCAATGACTGACGGCATAACCATTTTGAAGGCCGCCACGGCTGCGCCGCCATCCGCATAAAGCCGGTGTACTGCTGCATCAGCATCCCAAACCGGGACACCACGATCAGCAAACATCGCAGCCGTCGTTGATTTTCCCATCCCGATTGAGCCGGTCAGTCCGACGATCATGCCAAAACTGCGTCCCGCAGCTCCTGATCAACATCTGGACGCTTGCCGAACCAACGCTCAAACGCAGGAGCGGCTTGGTGCAGCAGCATTCCAAGACCATCAACCGTCGTACATCCGACATCTTGCGCATCACGAAGCAGCTTTGTGTCGATCGGGGAATAGACCAAATCCGTGACAACGGCGTCAGGCCGCAGGCCATCCAGCGGAACGCGTAGTTCCGAATGTCCAGTCATGCCAAGGGAGGTTGTGTTCACAACTGTCGCGGAGTCCTCAAGTACATTGCCCGCCTTAACCCAGTCTATAACCTCAATCTTGCTGCCAAATTCCTTCTGAAGATACTCCGCACGTTGCTTGGTGCGGTTGGTCAAAAAAATCTTTGGAACGCCTGCTTCAAGCAACGACGCCAAAACGGCACGAGACGCACCACCCGCGCCAAAAACAGCGGCGGGGCCATTGCTTGGCTTCCACCCCGGGGCGTTGGATTTCAGGTTTTCAAGAAATCCGTATCCGTCCGTATTGTCGGCGTGAATCTTCCCATCTTTGCGAAAGATCAACGTATTGGCAGCGCCCATAAGGGCAGCCCGATCCGTTACGATGTCAGCCAGATCAATAACCGCCTCTTTATGGGGGATTGTTACGTTCAGGCCGACAAACCCTATCTTGGGCAGGACCTCCAGCGTGTTTTTCAACGTAGTCGTAGTAACATGAAGCGGGATGTAATGTCCGGCCAGCCCGTAGCGTTTCAACCAGTGACCATGCAGTTGTGGTGAACGGCTATGAGCGATCGGGTCTCCGATCACGCCGGCGATGGGGATATTGGTCGCAGTCATGTCGGGAGTGTTCCGCGCAAAGAGAGATATGACAAGAGTTCGATCAGCGGCAAACCTAGAATCGTGAAGTAATCCCCGTGTATCTGCGCGAAAAGCCGCACACCTTCTTCCTCGAGCTTATAACCACCGACACTATGACGGATGCTTTCCCAATTTCGACCAAGATAATCATCTAGGTACACGTCCGAAATGGGCCGCATCGTAAGACGCACCTGCCCCACATGGCGCCAAACGGGTTTTCCAGCTTCATACACAACCGCAGCGGATAGCAGACTATGACGCTTACCCGCCAAAGCCTTGAGTTGAATACGGGCTTCGTCCTGGTTCGAGGGTTTTGAGAAAAGAGACCCACCTTGCTCAAGAACCTGATCGCACCCGATAACAATGGCATCAGGATGCTTCTCTGAAATCCTCAGAGCCTTCATTTCAGCCAGCGCATCTGCGATATCCCGTGGCGAGGCGCCCTCTGCGATAAGGGACGCCTTAATCATATCTTCATCAACACGTGCGACTTGAGTATCGAAGGGCACCCCGGCATTGCGCAGAAGTGTCGCGCGAATTTCTGAACCAGACGCGAGAATGATGCGATCCGTCATGTGTACCATCCTGTGGAGGAATCGGGCTTGGATGATGAGGATAAAAGTGCCTGATTTTAAGCCTCCTCCTGTCACCCCATTAAATCATGCTCTTTCACCAACATGCGCCAATTTCGTCAACCGTGGATAAGGATAAATTGCGGGTGTGAATAGAGGTCGGAACTTGGCATTCTGTGGCGTAAAGGTACGTCTATGTTATTGATTTTTATAAATTAATACACATGTTCTCATTGTTGATTGGTACTGATAAGTCAGTGGAAAAGATTTTATCCACTGTTTTGGGCTATTCTACAAAATCATCATCATTCCTTTCTTTCTTATATTTATTTAAGGACAACTGAGACACTAAGGACATAAACATGCTCGCTGACTTTTATCTTTGGATTAAGGCACTCCATATTATGTCAGTCTTGGCGTGGATGGCGGGTTTGTTTTACCTCCCACGGCTTTACGTTCACCATGTTGAGCGTGCTCAAAGCAATCAAGAAATGGCATCGGTTTTCGAGATGATGGAGGTTAAGCTCCTTCGTTTAATTATGAATCCGTCAATGATTGCAACGTGGGTGTTTGGGCTCTTGCTTGTTGGGACACGTGTTGTCGATTTTTCCGCAGTCTGGCCCTATGCCAAGCTAGTCGCGATCCTCGGGATGACTTGGTTTCACATGTGGCTCGCCAAGCATCGTAAGTTACTTGCGGCGGGGTCTTATCAAACGACCGGCCGCACATACCGAATGATGAACGAGGTTCCGACGCTACTGATGGTTGTCATCGTTATTTCGGTTGTCGTGAAACCGCTCTAAGATTGACTCCCTACCCGATCGCGCATATGCGAACCCTAGATCCTGTTCTGGATTCTTGATTTCCAATCTTAACATAACGCTCCATTGCTGAACATGCGATGTCGAGCTGGAAGCATATCCCCATGCCCGAAGACATGACGCAAGAAAAGTTGAACCTCGCTGACCTTAAAGCGAAAACGCCCAAAGACCTGCTTTCGATGGCCGAAGAGCTTGAGATCGAAAACGCTTCCACCATGCGTAAGGGCGAGATGATGTTCTCGATCCTGAAAGAGCGTGCTGAGGATGGTTGGGAAATATCGGGCGAGGGCGTCCTTGAAGTGCTGCAAGACGGTTTTGGTTTCTTACGCTCACCCGAGGCGAATTACCTTCCTGGTCCCGATGATATTTACGTCTCACCAGATATGATCCGCCAATTTTCGTTGCGGACCGGTGATACAGTCGAAGGCGTAATTCGGGCGCCTGATGATAATGAGCGTTACTTTTGCATGACAAAAGTTACGCAGATCAATTTTGAGGATCCCGCAAAGGCTCGTCATAAGATCAACTTTGACAACCTGACGCCGCTTTATCCTGACGAGCGCCTGACCATGGAAGTGGAGGATCCGACGATCAAGGACCGTTCGGCGCGGATCATTGATTTGGTATCCCCGATTGGTAAAGGACAGCGTAGCCTGATCGTGGCGCCACCCAGGACCGGTAAGACAGAACTGCTTCAAAATATTGCCTCCTCGATCGAGAAGAACCACCCGGAATGTTATCTGATCGTCCTGCTGATTGATGAGCGTCCGGAAGAGGTGACGGATATGCAGCGTTCGGTTAAAGGCGAAGTCATTTCTTCAACGTTTGATGAGCCCGCGACGCGCCACGTTGCCGTATCTGAGATGGTGATCGAAAAGGCGAAGCGTCTTGTAGAACATAAACGAGATGTTGTTATTCTTCTCGATTCAATAACAAGACTTGGTAGGGCTTTTAACACCGTCGTTCCATCTTCTGGTAAGGTTCTAACCGGTGGTGTCGACGCCAACGCGCTTCAACGTCCCAAGCGTTTCTTTGGCGCGGCACGGAATATCGAAGAGGGCGGCTCTTTGACAATCATCGCAACCGCATTGATCGACACAGGAAGCCGGATGGACGAGGTTATCTTTGAGGAGTTCAAAGGCACGGGTAACTCCGAGATTGTTCTGGACCGTAAAGTGGCCGACAAGCGCGTCTTCCCCGCGATGGACATTCTCAAGTCTGGTACGCGGAAAGAGGAACTGCTTGTCGACAAGATTGATCTTCAAAAGACTTATGTATTGCGTCGGATCCTCAACCCAATGGGAACGACAGATGCCATTGAATTCCTGTTGTCGAAGCTGAAACAGACCAAGACTAACTCTGAATTCTTTGATTCGATGAACACCTGATCCTTTATGGGGGCTTTGCCCGTGGATACGATCTTTGCCCTCGCAACGGCGCCTGGAAAAGCTGGCGTTTCAGTGGTCCGGATTTCCGGGCCACAAGCATTTCCAATTGGCGAAACGCTTTGTGGGTCACTTCCGGGCACTCGCCAAACGGCCCTCCGGATGATTAAAGGACAAGATGGCGAACCCATAGACCGGGCCCTGGTGATCGCTTTCCAATCTGGGAAGAGTTTCACCGGCGAGGACGTTCTTGAGCTTCATCTGCACGGAAGTCCTGCTATTCAAAAAGCCGTTCTGACGGAGCTTTCCACACAGCCTGATACACGTTTGGCAGAGCCGGGGGAATTTACCCGGCGCGCTTTGGAGAATGGATGCCTTGACCTGTCCCAAGTAGAAGCACTTGGCGATCTGATTGAGGCTGAGACAGAGATGCAGCGCAAGCAGGCGATGCGTATTATGTCTGGCGAAATGGCCGAGAAGGTGAAGCAATGGCGTAGCGATTTGATACACGCAGCCGCTTTATTGGAAGCCACGATCGATTTCGCAGATGAAGACGTTCCGGTTGACGTGACAGGTGAAGTTCAGACTTTGATTGAAAAGACATCAAGAACGCTGAACGTACAAATCAAAGGCAGCTTTGTCGCAGAACGTATTCGCGATGGCTACCGTGTTGCAATTGTCGGCGCGCCAAATGTCGGAAAATCAACGCTTCTTAACCGTCTTGCAGGACGCGACGCAGCCATTACGTCTGAGATAGCAGGGACCACACGCGATGTGATCGAGGTTTCTATGGACCTCGCCGGATTGCCCGTGACACTTCTGGATACGGCCGGGATACGCGAAACGGAGAATGTCGTGGAAGGCCTTGGCATTGAGCGTGCGCTTGAGAAAGCCCGCCAAGCAGATTTACGGGTGTTTCTTCTTAATGCTGGTGAAGACCCGGCGATGTCACTGCAGGACGGAGATATTGTTCTACAGGCGAAGGCCGACATTGTGGGGTCTGGTGTCTCGGGGAAGACCGGGCAGGGTGTAGACGAGCTTATCCGCCAAGTTACCGAGACGCTTGAAAAAAGGTCACTTGCGGCCGGATCTGCTATAAACGTGCGCCACCGCCAAGCGATGATCGACACGCAAGAATCCTTGGCTGACGTAATGCGTCAGCTTGAACAGGGGTCCGAGACATACGATCTTGCCGCCGAAGGTTTGCGTCGTGCTGTTCGCTCTCTTAGCTCATTGATTGGACTCGTAGATGTGGAGCATATATTGGACGATGTGTTCTCAAACTTCTGTCTAGGTAAGTAGGAGTGTTTCACGTGAAACATTCATTTGATGTCATTGTTATTGGTGGCGGTCACGCGGGTTGCGAGGCTGCATCGGCTTCTGCACGAATGGGCGCAGAAACTGCTTTGATTACCCTTCGCCAGGATGATTTGGGCGTGATGTCGTGTAATCCGGCGATTGGTGGATTGGGTAAAGGTCATCTGGTGCGTGAAATTGATGCGATGGACGGCGTTATGGGGCGCGTTGCGGACCAGGCGGGTATTCAGTTTCGGCTGTTGAATCGTCGAAAGGGGCCTGCTGTTCAAGGGCCACGCGCTCAGGCAGATCGGGTTTTGTACAAGACCGCTATGCAGGTGGAAATCACGAACACGCCTGGCCTGACCGTTGTGGAAGGTGAGGTTGCCGATCTTCTTGTGATAAAATCGCAGGTGACTGGCGTTAGAATGAACGACGGGGCTGAGGTTCATGCGAAAGCTGTGATCCTCACGACGGGTACCTTTCTGCGTGGCGTTATCCATATCGGCGACGTATCTTATGGCGGGGGCCGGATTGGGGATAAGCCGGCCGATGCGCTTGCTAAAAGGCTTGATGCATTGGAGCTTCCTCTTGGGCGCTTGAAGACGGGCACACCGCCAAGGCTGGATGGCAAAACGATCGACTGGTCCGAGCTGGATATGCAGCCCGCAGACGATGATCCGACGCTGTTTTCATTCTTATCCAAGCAGCCATATGCACGCCAAGTCCCTTGCGGGATAACGCATACGAATGCGCAGACTCACGAGATTATTCAAGAAAACCTGAGTAAGTCAGCGATGTACGGTGGGCATATCGACGGTGTTGGCCCACGCTATTGCCCGTCGATTGAGGATAAGGTTGTACGCTTTGCGGACAAGGACAGCCATCAGGTATTTCTTGAGCCGGAAAGTCTATCGAACGATACGATTTATCCGAATGGGATTTCTACATCGTTACCTGAGGACATTCAGAACGCCTATGTGCGCTCGATAAAAGGTCTTGAGCGGGTCGAGATTTTACAACCGGGGTACGCGATTGAATATGATTATGTCGATCCGCGTGCTCTTTCTGATACGTTAGAGCTGCGCGCCGTCAGCGGGTTTTATCTTGCTGGCCAAATAAACGGGACCACCGGTTATGAAGAGGCTGCGGCGCAGGGCCTTGTTGCGGGTCTGAACGCCGCGGCATACGCGCAGGGCAAGGATGCTATTCGCTTCAGTCGCGCTGATTCCTATATCGGCGTTATGATTGACGACCTTGTGACGCGCGGCGTGTCGGAGCCCTACAGAATGTTCACTTCGCGCGCAGAATTCAGGTTATCGCTGCGTGCTGATAATGCGGATCAGCGGCTGACGCCCCGTGCGATTGAGCTTGGCGTCGTGTCAGAACATCGAAAGAAGGCGTTTGATGCCAAGACGAGCGCACTTGAAGATGCACGCAAGCGATTGATGGATGTAAGCATCACCCCCAAAGCGCTTGCTGATCTTGGCAAGGCAGTCAATCAAGACGGCGTTCGTCGCAACGGGCTTCAAGCGCTCACGTTTTCGGACGTTGAATTTGCCGACTTACTCCAGCTTGATCCGACGCTCGCTGATATATCTGAGGATGTTCAGCAGCAAGTTGGCCGAGAGGCGCTTTATGCGAACTATCTTGAGCGACAGCAGCGCGATGCGGAAGCTGTTCGCAATGATGAACAGATGCAGATTCCCGCCTCCTTCAGTTACGAGGCCGTGCAAGGTCTGTCGAACGAGCTCAAAGCAAAGCTAGAAATGATCCGACCGACGACGCTTGGTCAAGCGGGGCGGATCGATGGGATGACACCGGCTGCATTGACGTTGCTATTGGCAAAGATCCGTCAGGCCAAACGGGCGAAGGCTGGTTAATGACCTTGACCTTACTGCCTGACCTGTCTGTTTCACGTGAAACAATGGATAGTCTGCACAGCTTTTCTGACGAATTGATCAAGTGGACAAAGCGGATAAACTTGATCGCGCCATCTACGGCTGATGATGTCTGGAATCGGCACATCATCGATTCTGCTCAGATTTGGCTTCTAAAAGGTCAGCCTAGCACTCATTGGTGCGATATCGGTTCTGGAGGAGGGCTGCCGGGGCTTGTTCTTGCATTACTTTCCAAGGGCGAGGGTGCGCCGACTGAATTTACGTTTATCGAAAGCGATAAACGGAAATGCGCTTTCTTGACAACGATGAGCGCCAAATTTGATCTGAAGGTAAAAGTGTTGCCCCAGCGTATTGAGCAGGCAGATCCTGCTAATTCAGATGTTCTGACAGCCCGTGCGCTCGCCCCGCTTTCCAAACTTCTTGAGCTGGCGATGCGCCATGTGCGACCTGATGGCGTTCTTCTATTACAAAAGGGCGCTCTGTTTGAAAATGAGATCGACGCAGCGCGCGACTCGTGGCATTTCAAGCATGAAGCTATCCCAAGCCAGACGCACCCGGATGCCGTGGTTTTGAAAATCGAAGAGGTTGTCCGTGCCTAACCAAGCTAGCTCGACCGGTCCGCGCATCATCGCCATTGCAAATCAGAAAGGGGGCGTCGGGAAAACGACGACCACCATCAATCTTGCAGCGGCTCTTGCAGAAGATGGGTTGAACGTTTTGCTTGTTGACATTGATCCGCAGGGAAACGCGTCGACCGGTTTGGGGGTCGACACTGAAGATCGAACGCGAACGGTCTATGACCTTTTGTTGGGCGAGACGTCCCCGATGGAGGCTGCGCTGCCAACGAATGTGGATGGTCTAACGATTATTCCAGCGACCACCGATCTTAGCTCTGCTGATATGGAGCTGATTTCGAACGAAAAACGTAGTTTTGTCCTGCATGACGCTTTGCGGCAGCCCGCCATGGAAACGCTCAATCTTGACTATATCTTGATTGATTGCCCGCCATCTCTCAATATATTGACGGTTAACGCGATGGTGGCGGCGCACTCGATCCTTGTTCCGCTACAGAGCGAGTTTTTCGCGCTTGAAGGGCTTTCGCAGCTTTTGTTGACGGTTAAAGAAGTGCGGCAGACCGCCAATCCGGGACTTCGGATGGAGGGTGTGGTTCTGACGATGCATGACGGGCGAAACAATTTGGCGCGTCAGGTCGAAGAGGATGCCCGCGCAAATCTGGGCGATCTTGTTTTCAGCACCGTCGTCCCGCGCAACGTTCGGATCAGTGAAGCGCCGTCCTTTGCGCTGCCGGTGATCGAATATGATCCTACCTCAAAGGGTGCGGTGGCATACAGGATGTTGGCCCACGAATTGTTAGAGCGACATGGAAGTTAAGGAGCATCAGAATGGCTAAAAAACCGGGAAAGTCGCGTGGCTTGGGGCGCGGTCTGTCTGCGCTGATGTCGGATGTCGCCCTTGAAAACGACGCGCGAGAAACGACGTCGCAAACACGGCGCGCCGAGATGAGCGTTCCGGTTGAGCAAATCAAGCCTAACCCGGATCAACCGCGGCGTCGTTTTTCCGAGCCAGAGCTGCAAGAGCTTGCAGCTTCTATCAAGGAAAATGGTATCATCCAGCCGCTTATCGTGCGGCGGATTGCCGAGGGCGGCTATCAGATCGTCGCGGGCGAGCGCCGCTGGCGTGCTGCACAGATCGCCCAGCTGCATGACGTGCCTGTTGTTGTCCGTGACCTGGATGACACGCAGGTCCTTGAGTTTGCGATCATCGAGAATATCCAACGTGAAGACCTTAACCCGCTTGAAGAAGGCGCTGGTTATCAGCAGTTGATGGACGCGTTCGGCCATACGCAGGAACGGCTGGCGGAAGCGATGGGGAAAAGCAGAAGCTACATTGCGAACCTGATGCGGCTGCTGCAGCTTCCAAGCGATGTACAGGATTTGTTGCGCGCAGGAAAGCTGTCGTCCGGACACGCCCGCGCATTGATCACGAGTGATAATGCGTCTGAACTGGCGAAAAAGGTTGTTGCTCAGAGCCTATCTGTTCGCGAGACAGAAAATCTAGTCAGGTCGCCAAAATCAGATACTAAACCAGCCAAAATCGGCCAATCCACCCCTGAAAAAGATGCGGATACCAAGGCGCTTGAGGGTGATTTGAAGGCGGCCACCGGGATGAAAGTCGCCATCGCCCATGATGCAGTCACAAATAGCGGCAAGGTAAGCATTTCATACGCGTCGCTTGACCAATTGGACGAGATTTGCCGCGTTTTGTCTTTGACCGAACGCTAGTCGACAAGCAGTTCGCGCAGAACGGCGTTCAGGATCGGTCGTCCTGTTGGAGTAACGGTCAGATGGGTATCGGTGGTTTCGACAAAGCCGTTGTCTTGCAAGCCTTTGATATTATTTATAAAAGAAGAATTTTGGTTCAATTGACCCAAACGATTTCTTTCAACACCATCTGTTACCCTTAATCCCATCATCAGCATTTCAATTACTTGATCATTAATAGGAAGTGTCTGAACAGAGAGGTCTCCGTTTCCCGTTGTTTCAACCTGGGTCAGCCAATCAGTCGGGAGGAGTGGTGTGGTGGTCGCGGTTTTCACTCCGTTGACGGTCACCCGCCCATGCGCGCCAGGACCAATGCCGATATAGTCGCCATACTTCCAGTAGATCATGTTATGCTTAGAGATAGCGCCGTTTTTTGCGTGATTAGAGACTTCATAAGCAGAGAAACCGGTATCCTCGCAGAGGCTTTGCGTCAGCTCGAACATATCGGCAGAGCAGTCATCATCGGGCAATCCGCGGAGCGAACCGCGATCATAACGATCACCAAATGCTGTGCCGGCTTCGATGGTGAGTTGATAGAGCGATAGATGATCAATCGCCATAGACAGCGCCTCTGTGAGTTCGGCTTCCCAGTTCTTGAGCGTCTGGTCTTGCCGCGCATAGATCAGATCAAAACTCACGCGGTCGAAGGTGGATCGTGCGATATCGAACGCGCGTTTGCCATCTGCAACAGAATGTAGCCGCCCCAATCGCTTCAGATCTGTGTCATTCAGCGCCTGCATCCCCATCGAGACGCGGTTGACGCCAGCATCGCGAAAACCGATAAACTTGTTGGCCTCGATAGATGTCGGGTTTGCTTCCAATGAAATCTCTATGTCGTTGGCCCAGACCCAGGTTTCGCGCGCGCACTCAAGAATGCCATTCACAGTTTCCGGAGACATCAGGCTGGGCGTTCCGCCGCCAAAGAAAACCGTGTTCAGCACGCGGCCTTCCGTCAGCGCGCCATACCGTTTGATTTCGGACTGAAAGGCTGTGAGCCAGCGCGTTTGGTCCACATGTGCGGACACGTGGGAGTTGAAGTCACAGTACGGGCATTTGGCTTGGCAAAATGGCCAATGCAGATAGAGGCCGAAGCCTCCGTTCTGCCAATCCTCAACGATCAAAACAGCCCGCAACCAGTTTTGCGAACGCGTCTGCACGATGGCTCATACCGTGTTTCTTTGCTGGATCCATCTCGCCGAAGGTTTCGGTCTCGCCATCTGGTAAGAAAACCGGGTCAAAGCCAAAACCATGCTTCCCGCGCATAGGCCAAACAACCTGCCCGCGGACAATGCCTTCGAAGACCTCGTCTTGGCCGTCGGGCCAAGCTAAGCAAAGCGTGCAATTAAAGGCAGCGTTGTGCGGGGTTGGTGCATCCAGCTTTTCAAGCTCGTTCCAGACCTTTTCCATCGCCATGGGAAAGTCGCGACCGTTGGGGGTTTCGGCCCAATCCGCAGTATAAACACCTGGGGCGCCGCCAAGAGCATCAACCGAAATCCCGCTATCGTCGGAAAGTGCGGGCAGCCCGCTTTCGGCCGCCGCAAAATGCGCCTTAATCCGCGCATTTCCCACAAAATTGTCTTCAGTCTCTTCTGGTTCATCCAAGCCAAGTGCACCGGCCGAGATCACCTCAACACCGAAGGGGATCAGAAGCTCACCAATCTCTTGGATTTTCCCGGCATTGTGGGATGCGATAACGAGCTTCTTTTCCGTGAACTTACGCACCAGTGGCTGCCTTTTGTGCTGCGACCAGTTCGCCCACACCTTTCTCTGCCAGATCAACAAGTTGATCCATCTGCGCACGGCTGAACGTGGCGCCTTCGGCGGACATCTGGACTTCGACCATCTGACCAGCGCCGGTCATAATGAAGTTTCCATCGACGCCCGCTTCACTGTCTTCTGGATAGTCAAGATCCAGCACTGGTTGCCCGGCATAAATCCCGCAACTGATCGCTGCGATATGATCAACAAGCGGATCAGTGATAATATCGCCCGCTTTCATCAGTCTATTCACAGCCATCCGCAGAGCGACCCATCCACCGGTGATGGAGGCGCAGCGTGTGCCGCCGTCGGCTTGGATCACGTCACAATCGACGACGATCTGACGCTCACCCATGGCCACACGGTCAACGCCCGCGCGAAGGCTGCGCCCGATCAAGCGCTGGATCTCTTGGGTGCGCCCGGATTGCCCGTTCTTTGCCTCACGCCGCATGCGTGTATGCGTGGCGCGCGGCAGCATCCCGTACTCCGCCGTTACCCAACCAAGACCGCTGTTTTTCAGGAACGGTGGGACGCGTTCATCCACGGAGGCTGTGCACAGCACATGAGTGTCACCGCACTTGATCAGGCATGACCCTTCCGCATGGCGGGTCACGTATGTCTCAATCGAAATTACGCGCATTTCGTCTAGCGCTCTGCCCGAAGGTCTCATGGGGTCTTCCTTTGATGTTTAACTGTGGGATACCTATCTCTTGAGCAAGAGCGCAACCCCGATTGACGGTGTCCGCCAGACGGATTTAATGATTGCGGCTTTGATAAGGACAGGCATGTTGGAAGAACCGAAGATATTCGACCAGATGAATGACCGCTCCCGCGAGGTTTTTCGGCGCGTCGTCGAGGGATACCTTGATAGCGGGGGCCCCGTTGGTTCGCGCACGTTGACGCGTAGCATGTCTGAAAGTGTCAGCGCCGCGACGATCCGCAACGTGATGCAGGACCTCGAATATCTTGGTCTGCTTGATAGCCCGCATATCTCAGCCGGGCGTGTGCCGACGCAGCTGGGGCTACGTATGTTTGTCGATGGAATTCTTGAGGTTCAGGACCTTCAAAATGAAGATCGTGACAAGATCGAACGAACTGTTGCGTCGAATGAGGCGGATGTGTCCGGAATGCTTGACCGTGTCGGCTCTGCGTTGTCCGGGATCACGCAAGGCGCAAGCCTTGTTTTGACGCCGAAACACGAAGCGCCCATCAAGCATATCGAGTTCGTATCGTTAGGTGCTGATCGTGCGTTAGTTGTTCTGGTTTTCGCAGATGGCCATGTTGAGAATCGCGTCTTCACACCTCCGCTTGGACAAACGCCGTCATCTATGCGGGAGGCGGCGAACTTCTTGAATGCGCTGGCCGAGGGCAAGACGCTGACCGAATTGCGCCGAACGATGACCAAAGATATCACCGAGCGCCGTCAGGAGATCGACAAGCTCGCGCATGATCTGGTCGAAAGCGGGCTGGCTGTTTGGCAGAATGAGGGCGATCCGCACGAACGGCTCATCGTGCGTGGGCGTGCGAATCTGCTGAACTCGGAATCGGAAACGGTTGATCTGGATTTGATCAGGACGCTCTTTGATGACCTTGAACGCAAGCGTGACATTGCCGAATTTCTTGAACTCACTGACGAAGGCGAGGGTGTGCGCATTTTTATCGGTTCTGAGAACAAGCTTTTTTCACTTTCGGGTTCCTCTTTGGTGGTCTCTCCCTATATGAACGCGGACCGTAAGATCATTGGTGCCGTTGGCGTCATTGGGCCTACCCGTCTCAATTACGGACGGATCGTGCCCATCGTCGATTACACCGCGCAGTTGGTCGGGAAATTGATCTCGGACCGGGGCTAGAAAGAAAAAGCAGATGGCAGACGCTAAAAAAGAAGACGATTTTCTGGATGATGTAGAAATGGCTGAGGCAGAGGAATTTGCCGAAGACGCCATGGAATATGATGATGACGCGCTTGAGTTGGATGCCGTCAAAGCCGAGCGTGACGAGTTCAAGGACCGTTTCATGCGCGCTTTGGCCGATGCCGAAAATTCGCGTAAACGGTCTGATCGAGACCGTCGCGAGGCCGAGCAATATGGCGGCTCAAAGCTGGCGCGGGACCTGCTGCCCGTTTATGACAACATGAAGCGTGCTGTTGAGGCCGCGACTGACGAGCAGAAGACTGTTTCCGCCGCTTTGATCGAAGGTGTCGAGCTCACCATGCGCGAGCTTCTCAACACGTTCAAAAAGCACGGAATCGAGCCTATTAAACCCGAAGTTGGCGATAAATTCGACCCCCAGCTACATCAGGCCATGTTCGAAGCGCCCGTGCCGGATACCAAAGCAGGTGACATTATTCAGGTCGCCGCCGAAGGGTTTATGCTGCACGATCGCTTGTTGCGTCCTGCGCAGGTTGGCGTGTCTTCGACGCCGGGCTAAGGCTTCCTGGACAGTGACTTTAGTTCATAAAGAACGTTTAGCGCGTCCTTGGGCGTCAGTTCGTCAGGCACAATATCGTCAAGCCGCTCTTCGATCTTAGATGTTTTCTGTGGCGTGACGGGCCCGTCTTGAGTGGTCGCGAAAAGTGGTAGATCGTCGATCAGTGTCGCGATCTTTGCGCCACCGCTTCCCTCGCCGCTTTCCAGTTCAGCCAAGATTGTCTTCGCGCGATTAACCACCTTCCCCGGAAGGCCCGCAAGTCGTGCGACTTGAACACCATAGGATCGATCCGCCGCGCCGCGTTTCACTTCGTGAAGGAAGACAACCTCTCCATCCCACTCTTTGACGGTGACAGTCGCGTTGTCGACGCTGTCCATCCTGGACGAAAGTGCGGTCAGTTCATGGTAATGCGTTGCGAAAAGAGCGCGACACTGGTTTTCATCATGCAAATGCTCAAGCGTGGCCCAGGCAATTGACAAGCCATCATACGTTGCTGTTCCGCGCCCGATTTCATCAAGAATGACAAGGGCGCGCTTGTCGGCCTGGTTCAGAATTGCAGCAGTCTCAACCATTTCAACCATGAAGGTCGAGCGCCCGCGCGCAAGGTCGTCTGAGGCACCCACACGCGAGAAAAGCTGAGAGACGAGCCCGATGTGCGCTTTCTTTGCCGGAACGAACGATCCAATCTGCGCAAGAAGGGCGATGATCGCGTTCTGCCGCAGGAACGTGGATTTACCCGCCATGTTTGGCCCAGTCAGCAACCAAATCCGTGGGTCATCCTCCCCCAGCGTGCAACTGTTGGCAACAAACGGCGCCCCGCTTTGCTTGCGGAGGGCTTGCTCAACAACCGGGTGCCGTCCGCCCTCAATCTCGAACCGCCGAGAATCGTCAATCGTTGGCTGTGCCCAGTTTTCCGCGACCGCAAGATCAGCAAGCGCGGTGGTCACATCAATTTCCGCAAGCGCTTTGGAAGCTGTGCCGATCTGTGCCGATTGATCAAGAATTGCACCTTTTAGGTTTTCATAGAGCCGCTTTTCA
>ERZ1740067.72-NODE-72-length-78616-cov-6.425809_pt1 | contig 78616 bp, 69 predicted proteins | sample MGYA00581736_ERZ1740067 | MGnify/ENA primary metagenome ERZ1740067 (study PRJEB43018, sample SAMN04849236) | marine metagenome | isolation source: floating plastic debris | place: Pacific Ocean | collected 2008-08-27 | study: EMG produced TPA metagenomics assembly...
CCCCGACGCAATGACGTCGCCACCGAAGCCGTAGAAGCCCGCAGCACCGAACACGCCCGAGCCGGCACCCGCTAGGTCGTAGTCGCAGACCAGTGTGACGGTGACTGCGCTACCGGGCACGACGCTTGTGGTAGGAGCGACGAGCGACACGGCCGCGGACTGGGCCTGAGCGAGGCTTGCGGCCCAGGCAAGCGCGACGACGGTAGGTACTGGTGAACGTGCCACGATGAAATCTCCTGTGATCGGCCGTCGGCTCATTGGTCCGCCGGTCTGTGTGTCTGGTTGGGGCACCGGACTGCGATGCCACGTTGCGCTCTGCTGTCTCTTGAAGAGCGAGCTCCGCGATTGGTCGCTCATTACCTGCAACTGTCCGTGAGCACGCACGACCCGAAGCACTGACGCATTCGCGTCACGCGTGCCCGCTGCCGGATGGCTCGACGCTCACCCCATGAAGGCATCGATCAAGGCGAGAAGGTCGAGCAGATCGAAGAAGTCGACGGAGCCGTCCATGTTGAAGTCGGCATCCATGAGCCGCGGCGAGTTGCCCTGAAACTCGTACGCCCCGGCGTCGAGGAACGCGAACGGGCCGATGCCGGTGTCGGCGACCCCCGCGTCGTTGTTCGTGCGTGCACCCCACGCGGCATCGAGCGGGCTTCCGCCAAACGCCGCGTACGCACTGGCGTCCGCCGCATCGATCCCGGGCGAGCCCGCGGCAAGCCGATAGTCGAGGTTCGCAGCATCGACAAAGACGGGCGGCCCTTGGATGTTGTCGCCCTGCGGGTTGGGGACAACGCAGCGGGACAAGCTTGTGGTCGGGCCACTCAAGCGCGCGATTGGCGTCTTGTTGCCTTGGAACACGCAGTTGATTGCGTTGACTGTCGTGTCGGAGCTGCTTGCGAGTATGTGGCGTGTTCCGGGGGTGCGGCCGAAGGTGCAGTTGACAAAGTCCGCGTCGAGCCTCGCCAGGCCGCTCTGCAGCCAGACGTGACCGTTCGCGTTGGTGTTGTCGGCGAAGACCGTGTTGACCGCGGTCACCCGTGCCCGAACGCCGGTGCCCACGCCGATCGCGCTGGCCGCGTCACCTCGGTTCTCAGAAAACAGACAGTCCTCGAAGTGGAAGTCGCCGCCAGCGATGTACACCGCGCCGTACAGCTCTCCCCCGCCTCGATTGCCGTGGAAGTGGACGTCACGGAAGACGACATCGTGCCGCGTCTGGCTGGTGAAGACCGCGCCGCCGCCGCTCGATGAGTTCGCGACTCCATTCCGTAGCGTAAGGCTCTCGATGGTGCTCTTGTCGGCCCCGCGAAAGCGGAGGATCGAGCCGTCCTCGAGTTCGCCGTCGATCACGGTTAGGTCGCGTCCGGCCCCGATGATGGTCAGGTCGCGATCGTCGATGATGATCCCCCGCTCGAAGAACGTGCACGGGCCGAGCAGCAGCGTATCGCCCTTACTCGACGCGGAGATCGCGTCTTGGATGGTCTGGAAGGTGTCACCGGTGTCGACGTTCAGCACCGCCGGGCCCGGGCACACGTCAAGATCCACGGTGATGCTCTGGCCCTCGGACCAGTTGATGCGGTTGTTGCTTGGCACTGAGGCGCCGATGAAGATGCTGTTCGCGGTGAACTCGACATCACCCTGATCAAGACTGCCGGCCGTGCCCGAAACAGAGACACCCTGAATGATCCCGCCGTCGTCAAAGTTGAGGCCGGTGATCTGGAGTTGGCTGAGCAGCTCGTTCCCGTTGCTGCCCCAGGTGTCGTCGAAGGACGTCCCTGGTGGGCGCGGCATTGCGGTGACGGTGATTGAGGTTGCATCGATGTCGACCTCGTACTCGCGGTCGAGGAAGATGATGGAGAACTCGGGGCCAGGCCCGACGGTGGCGGTCTCAGGGCTCGGCGAAAAGACGGGCTGGATGAAATCCCAGGCGAACTCGTCGCCGACGAGGGACTGGGCGCGGGCGGTGCCGACCGCAAGGAGTGATGCGGCCGCGGCGAGGCTGGTCAGCGTGTTGCGTGGCATGGTGGTTTTCCTTGCTGTGGATCTGGTTCGGGTGTTGGTGCGAGGACGCCTGCGGCGGTGTGCTCTCAAGGGCTTCAACCGCCCGCCGCGTCGATAAGGTCGGCAAGGTCGATGATGTCCACGTTGTCCACGTTGCCATCGTTGTTGAAGTCGGCATCGATCGGGTTGGGTGTATTGTCCTGGAACTCGAACGCGCCGGCATCCAGAAACAGGAAGGGGCCGGATCCCGTGTCGGGCAGGCCCGCATCGTTGTTGAAGCGAGCGCCGCCCGCGAGGTCGAAGAGACCACCGCCTGCGTCGAGGTACGCGGTGGCATCGGCGAAGTCGATCCCGGGCGAGCCCGCGGCGAGGCGGAAGTCGCCGTTCGCCGCGTCGACGAAGATCGGCTCCGCATCGATGTTGTCGCCGGTTGCGCCGACGAAGACGTTCGCGATCGAGGTCAACCGAGTGCCTCCGTAGGAGAGCACCGCGGCCGTGGAGTCGAAGACACAGCCGACGACTTCAACTGCAGCTCCGTTGTCGACGCGGAGATGGTGCGTTGCGTTCTCCAAGCCTGCAAACGTGCAGTTCACAAGTCGCACATCGACAGCGGCCGGCGAGTTGTCCTGATAGAGAATGCCGCGACCTGGGCCGGGGCCAACGGCAACTCCACCCGCGAAGAGACAATCGACTGCCTTGAGGGACCCACCGATGAGGAAGGCGTGCGGGACGGCGGTACCTTCTCGCGTCGATACGTTGTCTGTGAACACGCACCGCTCGAAGGTCAGTTGCGTGTTCTGGCTGTATACAGCGCCGACGATACCGCCGCCCGAGTCATGACCGGAAAGCACGCAGTCGCGGAACGTGACACGACTGCCCCCGGCAAAAAGCGCTCCGCCAGCGTTGTTACCTTGGGCAACGCCATTGGATATGCGGACCCGCTCGATGGTGACGACCGCACCACCGTTGATGTTAAAGATCGATCCAGGGACTCCCGCACCATCGATCACGGTAAGGTTCGTACCAGCACCACGGATGGTGATGGTTTTACTCTGAACTAGACCGCGCTCAAAGAATATGCACGGGCCGATCTCGAGCGTATCACCACTGCTTGCCGCGGAGATGGCGGCGGCGATGGTCGGGAACACCTCGCCGGTCGACGTGTTGATGACGTTGGGATCGTTGGGGCAGTTGTCGAGGCAGTCCGGTACGCCGTCGCCGTCACTGTCGGCCTCGCCCTCGGGCAGCGCGGACAACGCCCCGCCCACGCCCGTACCGCCGATGCGGACGAATACGGTCTGGCCCTGTGCTAACGCGACCGTGACGGAGGCCGAGGTGCCCGAGCCGTTGTCGGAGGCGATACGTGTCCCGCCGCACACATCGAGCACTTCAATGGATGGCGTGCCAACGGCGACGACCGCGCCGAACGAGACGTCTTGCCCGCACGCATCGTTGGTGTAACTAAACCAGCCTGTGCCGGAAATCGGCGTCGAGTTGACCAGTGGCTGGGCGGTCTCGCAGGTCGCCCCCTGGCCGAATGCAGATGATGCGGCGGCCGTGAGGGACATCATCGCGACTGTGAGTATGCGTTTGCGTTTCATTGGGCGTTCTCCTTTGGCGTGTGTTCGAGCGGGGGCGGGATGCGTTCGCGAGGGAGGCGTGCGTGGTTCAGGTCAGGAGCACGCCGAGCCGCAGGGGCATCTCCGTCGACGCATCGCCGCGAGCCCCGCAGCCGTCAACACGCCCACGCCGCCCGGCGACGGAATCAGAACACTCGTGCGGAACCCAGCGTCTCCGCCCAACACTAGCACGCCAGGACCCGGACTTGACGAGAACAGTTCGCCGCCCCCGTATGGGTCGCCCGCGAGGTCCGCGATCCAGGAATGGCCGCCAGCACCCGTCGGGTACAGCACGTGGATCCCGAGCACGTCACCGGGAGACACCGCGATCCCCAAGCCAAGCACATCGACGTCCACAAAGTCCGGATTGGAGGAGCTAGCCATGGGCACGTCGGCGAGAGGGATGTCCGCCGTGCCAAGCACCGTGCCAAGGTCCGGAACGCCCGCCCCGTCGGTCCCGAGGATCTGAATCGTCAGGCCAGCGCCGGGGGTATCTGGAGGCGACGCCTGCCGCACCTGCAACTCGATGAGGCTGAGGGTCCCTCCGATACCGACCGTGAAAGTTTGGATCGCCGACTGTCCGTCGTTGCCCGACGGACCACCGCCGGCGGCACCAGCGTCGAAGACCTGGTCAACGGTCCCAACAGAGGCGTTCGCACCCGCAGCCAGAGACGCAATGACAATCGGGACGGTGTGGATGGCTGGACGTGTCATAGTGAAATCTCGCATTCAGATATGGGCTCATGAATCGGTGTGCCCGTTTTCGGTGTGCTCAGTTTCCGTTACTCGATGAGCAGAGAGACAATGGACGGCTCGCCCTAACGTCTCCGGGGCACGGCCGCGAGACCAGCGACGCTCAGCAACGCCGCGGTGCCCGACGTCGGCACGACGCGGACCCACTGGCCGGGATCAGCCAGCGTGCCGCTGGGGTCGATCGCGGTGCCGAAGAAACCGAAGCGACTAAAGCCGACGCTGCTGAACGTCTCGCTGTATGCCGCCGGCATAGTCGCGAGCAGTGTGAAGCTCTCGAACCGGTAGGTGTCGCCCGCTTCGAGGGCGAAGTCGACGCGCGCGAGTAGGCCGCCGTTGCCACCGGACGTGCCACCCAAGAGCCGGGCGTGAGTCGGCGAGTTGAACGAGCTCCCGGAGACGCTTGTGAACTCGATCGCGTCGACCGTTGCGAACGTGGTCGCGCCCCCGCCGAAGAAGCCTGTTGTGACCATCTCGAAGGACAGCTCGACCGAGTCGAATCCGGCGGGGGCGGCGATCTCGAAGAACTCGCCCGCGGGTGCCCGCCAAGTCACGCGGACGAGTTCGTCGCCGAGGGGTGCGAAGTCCCGGGTAATCGGGGTAGCGTCGGGGTCGTTCTGCAGAACTGAGAACTCGCCGGCTCCCGGGTTGGCGAGGACCAACGAAGTGGTCGGCGTGCCGACGATGTCTGTCTGGGCGAGTGCCGGGGCGGCTGCGGCGAGCACGCTGGCACTGGCGATAGCTATGACGCGGTCTTTCATGGTGTCTGTCTCCTACTGGTTTGTGCTCGCATAGCGGTGACTTGGTGTGGACCACCGCGTGCGCGTTGGGCGAGCCGGGCGTGGACAGTGCGATCGGCCTCCCGTCTGTTCACGTCAACGGCCTGGCCTACCCATCAGCGATCCCAAGAAAATGTTGACTTCCGCTCTCAGGGGCCAAACACCGCGATGAACACGCGCGTTGGAGCGGATCGCCGCAGCACCGCCACACGCAGCCGGCCTCGGACCTAACCATTGCACGAACAGGTGTTCCCTGACCCAGACAGCCGAGGCGCTCAGACCGCGCTGAGCGTGACCGGTTGGTCGTCGCCCACAATCTCGGGAAGGCGAACGATCTCGCTGCGACGCGGCCGCCCCGCCCCGTCTACTGGTCAGACCAGCGCTCAACCCAGGCGAAGATCCATGCCTGCCGAGTCGGGGTCACGTCCCCACGAAGCGCCGCCAGCGAAGTCGCCGACGCATCAATAACCGCACGAGCTTCCGCCTCTTCACCCATGCCAAGCCGAGCGACGCCGTGCAGATGCCGAGCCCAGTGAGACAGCCAGTGATCCCGGTTGATCCCCTCGCGGATGCTCACGCACTCCCGCAGCACGCGCTCCGCCTCGTCATAACTCCCGACCTCGATCAGGCAGATGCCAAGCTGCTCGAGCGCCTGCGACACCTGGAACTCGTCGATCGGCTGAACACGGCGGCGTGAATCGAGCAGTGACCTCGCGTGCATTGCCGCGTCTTCGAACCGCTCAACCATGATCAACGCATCGATCAGGTTGGCCGTGCCCGTCAGCCGCACCTCATGGAGCTCAGGCAGGTGGGCTGCCAGGCGACCATGCAACGACTGCAGCAGAGCCAGCGCCTCGCCAGGCCGCCCGGTGTCAAGCAGGATGCGAGCAAGGTTGTTCTGCGAGAGCATCGTCGTAGCGTTGTCCGAGCCTAACGCGGCGGCATTCGCATCTGCCAACTCTCTCGCGAGCGGCTCCGCGTCCTCGATACGACCGAGCTTGAATAGCACCGCGATCGCATTATTGCGGGCATCTCGCAGAATCCGACGATTCGCTGCGGGCTGCTCAATCAGCATGTCACGCACCTCAACGAACTCGCCCAGCGCACGCTCAAGTTCGCCACGCTCCAACAGGATCACTGCGGTGTTGTTCCGCGCAGAGAGAAGGCTTTGCCGCTGCAGGTCGTCTTTTGGATCCGCCGCCTCCACTATCGCCTCAAACTGCTCAAACGCCTCGTCGCTCCGTCCCACGCGCCGAAGAACGTCACCGAGCTGGTTCAGTAGGATTAGCCGGTATCCATGTCGTGCCGACGGTCCTCTGCCGAGCTCACGCAACGCATCACGAAACGCACGTTCCGCGTCATCTAGCCTTCCCAAGTCGCGGTGCGCGCGGCCGGCAAGCGAGAGCGTCGTCACGGACGCGACCGACGTGGTATCGCCTTGCGCTACGTACTGCTCCCGTGCGGCCGTCGCGACTCGCAGACCTTCTTTATGCAGACCCACCCTAAGATACATGCGAGCCGACGCGCTGAGCAACTCGGCTTGGACCAGAGGCTCCGCGCTAAACTCCGAGTGCACCCGCCTTTCGACTGGCTGAATGATCTGCTCGCGGAACACCCCCCGGGCAACGTCTCTTGAGTGGACGCGCGCCAAGAACCCATCGAATGCAGCGATCTCGATATCGCGTTCCTCGCTCCCGCCATCGGCTTCCGCAACCCTCTGTTTGAACTCCGCTCGAAGCCCCTCGATGAAGGCAGCTCCGAATCGCGATGGCGAAAAGCCCTGCAAGATGTCCGCCTGAAAGTCTGTAACACGCTGAAGTGTCTGGTTGGACCTCTCGAGCTCGCTCTGGGTCGCCAGCGATCGCCGCAAGCCGATGGTCGTTCCGGTGGCTCCGCCAGCAAGCGCAACGATCACAGCTCCAACACCAACAACGGCCGCCTTGTTTCGCTGAATAAATCGACTGAACTCGTAGCGTTTAGATGGCGGCCTCGCTGCGATCGGTCGATTCGTGAGGTACCTCCGGACGTCCTCGCCGAGCTCGGCGGCCGTCAAGTACCTTTGGGTCGGGAGTTTGTGGAGCGCCTTCGCCGCGATTGTTTCAAGGTCGCCCTTGAAGCTTGAGTTCCGTGAGCCGAGCGGCGTCGGCTGAACATCAGATACGATGCGCAGCGCCTCAACAATCGAGACACCCTTGACGTCAAGCGGCGGACTACCCGCGAGGAGCTCGTATAGAATCACCCCGAGCGTATACACGTCTGACCGAGGACTCACGGCAATGGAATCACCGGCCGCCTGCTCCGGGCTCATGTACGCCGGCGTGCCGATGAGCTGACCCGCCTGGGTTTGCAGTGCCGTCCCGTCGATTGCCGACTCCGCCACTCTGGCAACGCCGAAGTCGAGCACCTTTGGCGTGCCATCGCTCGAAACGAGGACGTTGTCAGGCTTGAGATCGCGGTGCGTAATGCCTTCCGCGTGAGCATGCGCAACCGCGTCGCACATAGCGATGAAGAGATCAAGTCGAGCGCTCACGCTGGGCTTCAGGCGGGACACATACTCCGAGAGTGCCTCGCCGTCGACCAGCTCCATCGCGATAAACGCTGCCGAGCCACCAGACCCGTCGTCGAACTCAACTTGCCCAACACCAGCCTCGAACACGGTCGCGATGTTGGGGTGGCTCAGCCTCGCGAGAACCTGGGCCTCGTTGCGGAAGCGTCGCAGAGCTTCTCCGCGGTCGAGGAACGTCCTAAGGACCTTGACCGCCACACGACGAGCCGGATCGCGCTGGTCGGCCGAGTACACGATCCCCATCCCACCCCGACCGATCTCCTCGACGATCGAGTAGCCACCAACCCTCTCTGGTGCACGTCCTTCGCTGAGGCACACGTCAGCGACCAAGCCCGCTCCGGACCCAATGGAAAGCGAGCGAGCACCTTGCGCTTTGATCTCGTCCGCCTCAAACATGCGCTCAACACGATTCCGGAGATCGCCGTTACCATCGCACAGCCGTGCCAGCGCTGCCGCCCGATCCGCCACCGGGACGCCAATGACCTCCTCGAACATCTCAAGCGCTCGACGCACCTCATCAGGCCGCACCGGTTACCCACCTTCGTCAGCAATTGCGCTCGCGATCCATGCCCTCGCACGCCGCCAGGCCCGCTCGACCGTTGGCACGGAAGTGTCAAGCAGCCCCGCAACCTCGTCGTGGGTCAGGCCGCCGAAGAAACGCATCTCAAAGACCCGTGCGGCACGATCGTCGGCCTCGGCTAACTGCTCGAGCGCTTCGTCCAGAACGAGCGCGTCGATCGGAGTTGTGAGGGAGGCGGACGTCACGTCCGCAAGCGGTTCCCGCCGCCGCCCGCCTCCACGCTTGGCCGACCGCGACGCGCGCGCATGATCGCGAAGGACCTGCCGCATCGCGATCGCGGCAACCGCACAGAAGTGCGCGCGATTCTTCAAGCCATCCGGCGCACCCTTCACAAGCTTGATGTACGCCTCATGCACGAGTGCCGTCGGTTGAAGTGTGTGCCCGGCGGACTCACTCCGAAACAAGCTGCCCGCGATGGCTCGAAGCTGGTCGTATACAAGCGGCAAAAGCTCATCGGCGGCCACAAGATCGCCATCCTCGATTCGACGAAGAAGGACGGTTGCCACGGAAGGGATGCTCGCATCGTCGTTCGCGGCAAGCTTGTCATGCTGGGGATCGGCCACCGCAGACTCCAATGAAAGGACCATCCAGCGTTGCTGCATTCCCGAAAAGTGTACCCACTAGGGGTGCATTTGGAGGCGTGTCGCGCGCATCATGGCCGAAGTCCGGGGGCCGACCGACCTTGACCTGTCCCCCAGAACCTAGTCCAGCCGCTATGCGACACTGCGGCGGCGTGGACGCATCTGGGAAGGCGGTTTTTTATGGAGAGGATCAGCTTTGACGGATCCGCGTTCGACGCGCGCATGCGTTGCGTTGACTGACGCAGCAGACATCGCGCCGAACTTCGCAAAGACAGGTAGCTGCTCTACGCCCGCCCCGACGCGTTGGCAGTATCCGGAGCATGGCGGCTGTAGAAGAGCTCGGCGGCTAGGCCGCAACACCATCGGCAAAGACCCAACGGCCACCCGCGTCACGCCGGTACATCACGGCGACGGTGTCTCCACTGATGCATCGCACGCCCAGCGTGAACGCCCTGCCATTGCGATGAATCGTGTCCGGCAGCCATGCCTGGCGATCGTCCAGTGGACCACCCACGAGGTCAATCGGCCGACCTCCCGCCTCGGCCTGTTTCAGGAAGAACTTGGCGCACTTCGCTCGAACGTGGAGCAGTTCGACCGACGACAGCGAGAGGGCGTGCTGGGTCATACGCGACACATCGGATGAACAGGTGCTCAATCACGCCCTCGGGATGCGGCTTTCGGCTGACGAGGTGGCGCCTTTGCAGCCTGCCACGGCTGGAGGTTGCTGATAACGCACGACGCCGCGACGGACGCGATGCGCGAGCCTTGCCACACACTGGCGTTCGGGCGGCCCGGACAGGAGATAACGCCACATACCGGATTGCGGCATCGTCGGCACCGGCGGCCCTGACGAACGAAAGCAAGCCAGTGAGACAAGCCCGCCCGCCGCGTACTGAAGTGGGTCGGACGGACGGCCGACAGACGTGACCTCGACGGCAGGCCGCGACGCCTGCTGGCGAGGCCAGCCCTGGCTTCAACTCTCCTGGCTCGTTGCCCGGCTGTTCGCGCACGCGGACAGGGCGGGCGACGCCAGGTTTTGGAGATCCGCGCCATGGGCTGATCGTCGGTCAGCCCTCGAAGCATCAGCCGAACCGTGTAGGCGGATCGAGTGACACCCCCTCGGGGGCGATGGCTTCGGCCGTCGGCCCGAGAAGGGACAGCTCTCGGAGCACGGCCTCAAGGTGGGACGTGCTGAGGCCGTGGGTCTCGCCATTGAGCCAGCGGTGCAGCGTCGAGGGGGTCACGGCGGCGTCGATCGCCAGCGTGCGGACCGAACGGCCATCCGCGTCGATCGCGGCTTGCACGGCACGGGCGAGTGGGGCGCGGTGTGGCATTGACTGAGTATCGCCAACGCCTCACACGCGGGCCGCGGGAATGCCCCACCACTCACGATGTAATCGGCGCGACGGGCAGCGACGCGTCAGGCCGAGCGTCGCTGGCCCTCACAACTGTCGCCGGCGTCTGGCGGCTCGAGCTCTATCCATTCCTTGAAGTGCCACCGGCCGTCGTCCGCGAGGCCGTAGAGCACGGCGTAGACCTCGCCGGTTGGCAGGCAGAGGCCGAAGGTGGCGCATCCCTTGACCCGCTGTGTGATCGGCGGCAGGCGCGTATGCAGGCCGTCTAGGGGCCCGCCCTCGAGCGCCACCGCGTGCTGTCCAAAACGCCAGCCGAACGCCAGCTGGGTAGCCTCTCCCAATGTCCAGAGTCACTCAACCATGGCAGTTGCTCGGCGTCATCCTTGCCGGCGTACTCGCAAGCCACCAGCACGCCGCGATCGAGTACCTCCGAGAGGAGAACCGCGTTCTGAAGGAGCAACTCGGCGGCAAGCGACTTCGGCTCAACAACAGTCAGCGCAGAAGGCTCGCAGCGAAGGGCAAGCTTCTGGGCCGCAGAGCCTTGTCGGAAGTCTGCACAATCGTCACGCCCGACACGATCCTTCGTTGGCACCGCGAGCTGATCGCCAGAAAGTATGACAGCAGCAAGAGCGGCCGGACTGGACGCCCGCGGACCATGCGGGAGATCCGCAGGCTCGTCGTCCGCCTCGCCCGCGAGAATCCCAACTGGGGCTATCTCAGGCTCGAGGGCGCGATGGGGGATCTGGGGCACCGCGTCAAGCGGACCACGATCGCCAACATCCTCAGGGAGCACGGCCTCGATCCCGCGCCGCAGCGGCACATGCCGTGGAGCACGTTTCTCAAGGCGCACTGGCACACGTTGGCCGCTACCGACTTCTTCACCGCTGAGGCCTGGACGCCGCGCGGGTTGACGAGGTTCCATGTGCTCTTCGTCATGGATCTGAAGACCAGAAAGATCCAGATCGTCGGCGTCACCGATCGCCCGAGCGGCGAGTGGGTGGTCCGGGTCACCCGCGGCCTGATCGACGGCTTTGACGGCTTCCTGCGCAAGCACACCCACCTGATCCATGATCGGGACCCGCTGTTCACGGAGGGCTTTGCGAGCCTGCTGAAGTCCTGCGGCATCGAGCCGACCAAGCTGCCGCCCCGCAGCCCGAACATGAACGCACACGCGGAGCGATTCGTGGGATCGATCAGATCTGAGTGCTTGGATCAGATGATCATCTTCGGCGAGAAGCACTTGCGTCACGTGCTCAGCGAGTATGCCAAGCACTATCACGAGGAGCGGCCCCACCAGGGCCTGGGCAACCGGCGGATCGATCCCACGCACGAGCCAGAAACCGGCGCCGTCAGCTGCCGCGAGCGACTCGGCGGCCTGCTCCGGTACTACCACCGGATCGCGGCGTGACGCGGCTGCATCGCGATACATCTCGGGTGTTGAATCGCAGTGCGATCGTGGTCCAGCCCGCCCAGCCATTCCTCGATTGGTTGCACGAAGCTGATCCCTCGAGCTCAGACATCGGCCTTGACGATCTCCAGCGCGAGCCGACCGCGTACCTGCTTCCCGACGTGAACTCGCCCCGCGAGCTTGAGCGTGTCCTTCGCAACAGCTTCGACACGATCTTCACTTCAGAGCTCCAGGGCTGGCTTCAAGATGAATCGGCGTGGCCCGCGAAGAGAACATTGAGCATGTTCCGGTCATGGTTCGAAGTCTCTGTCCACTCGATGCTGATCGATCTCGTCGATACTGATCTCAGCTACGACTGACTCAGCGAGAATCGTTCATTCGCTGGGCATCGATCACCGTTCGGCTGAGTTTTTGGACAGCACGCCCTCGCATGGGGATGCAAAGTGAGGGACTCCAAAAATGAAAAACCCGCTCCAGAGCATCTGAGCGGGTTCGAAGTACTGCGTGCTTGTAGCTGCAGCTACTGAAATGGGCGATCCGAGACTCGAACTCGGGACCTCTTCCTTGTCACGGAAGCGCGCTAGCCAACTGCGCCAATCGCCCTCTGAATCGACCTCGCGGCCGAGTCGCAACAGTATACGTGCTTTGCTCGGTCGGCTAGTCCGCCGCGGTATCGATCTGGAGCGGCACCAATTCGAATCGGTTGACGTCCACCAGTCCCTTATCGCCGAGCTTGAGGCTCGGGATCACCGTCAGCGGCAGGAAGCTCAGCGGCATAAAAGGGTCCTCCAGTGGCGTGCCGAGGGACGCAGCAGCCCTGAGCACCGCGGCCTGCTCGGCAACGACGGCCTCAGCCGGCTGATCCGACATGAGCCCCGCGACGGGCAGCTTGAGCACCGCGAGCAGCTTGCCTCCTGCCGCGACCGCCTGGCCGCCGCCCGCGCTCGCCACGGCTTCGGCAGCGATCGCCATGTCCGTGTCGTTGGTGCCGAGCACCGTCAGGTTGTGCGAGTCGTGGCCGACGGTGCTCGCGATCGCGCCGCGCGTCATCTCAAAGCCCTGCACAAACCCCAGCCCAACGCCCCCACTGCCGGTGTGCCGTTCGATGACGGCGAGCTTCAACAGGTCTTGGTCAGGGTCGGCCTCGAAAGCGCCGTTGACCGCAATGAAGTCGGCCGACCGCGCCTCGGTGAGCAACTGGCCCGGCAACATGCCGATCACTCGAAGTGTGGCTGCACCGCTGCCTGCAATCCGAAACATCTCCGGCGTGATCGCATGACCCACTCGGATGGTCTTGCCATGCCGGGGGCTGGGCTTCGCGCTTATGGCTTCCGCGTCGACCCGCGTGCTCTTCCCGCCAACGAAGACCGCTCGCGGGCGGATGTCGGCAAGATCATCGAACACGATCAAGTCTGCGTGATATCCCGGCGCGATCGCGCCGAATGCTGGCAACGCGTAGTGCTCGGCAGCATGCAGCGAGCCGATAGCGATCGCAAGCACAGGATCCATGCCGAGATCGACCGCACGGCGAACGACATGGTCGATGTGCCCCTGTTCGGCGAGGTCCGCGGGATGGCGGTCGTCCGTGCAGAAGCAGAACCGGTGGGCATTGGCGGGCGTGACCGCCGGCAGGAGCGCCTCGAGATTGCGTGCGGCGCTCCCCTCGCGGAGATACACACGCATGCCAAGGGCGACCTTTTCCTCGGCTTCCTCGCAGGTCGTGCACTCGTGGTCCGAGGAGATGCCGGCTGCCCGGTACGCACGCAAACCGGGCCCGCGAAGACCCGGGCAGTGCCCGTCGACGCGTGAGCGCTCGAGGCCCAGGTCGACCTTCGCCAACACGCCCGGGTCGGCATGCACCACGCCGGGGAAGTTCATCATCTCCGCGAGAGCGACGACGCGTGGATCTTCGAAGAGCGGTGCAAGGTCGTTGGCCTCCAGCACGGCCCCGGCCATCTCGAAGGGCGACGCGGGGACACAGCTCGACACGGCGAACCACATGCGCATCGTGGTCGACGCGGCATCATCCATGAGCCAGCGGATGCCCTCGACGCCGAGCACATTGGCGATCTCGTGCGGGTCGAGCACGACGCCGGTCGTGCCGTGCGCGAGCGCCAGCGGGGCGAAGTGCCTGGGCGTGAGCATGGTGGACTCGACGTGCATGTGCGCATCGATGAGCCCCGGTGCGATGAAAGCCCCGCCCATGTCGACCCGTTCGGCCGCGTCGGGGTAGGCGCCGACGCCGGCGAATCGGCCGTCGGCGATGGCGATATCGCCCCGCTCGATCTGCCGCGTGAAGACGTTCACAACCCGTGCGTCGGCAAGCACGAGGTCGGCCGGCGCGTCACCTTGGGCAACAGCAATCAGGCGAGGGTTGGTTGGGGGATGGCGCATCTGATGACTGGGCTGATGCATGGGTGCCTCCAAACGGGTGAGCGTACCATCCGCGGTATGCAACACAGCCCCCGCTTGCTCATGCGGCTGGTGACAGTCGCGTTCTTCCTTGGAACGGCCTTGGCGATCGTGCCCGCGGCCGCACAGGTGCCGGTCCCGGCAACCGTCGAGCCCGAAACGCAGCCCGCGCGGCCCGCATCGACCACGCAGAACTCGCCGCGGGCGACGGTCATCGAGTTCTTCAACACGATGAACCGGATCGAGCAGTCGGCCTCGCTGCTCGGACAGAACCCCCAGCGGCGGCTTCCCGAACTGTTCGACATCAGCATCATCAACGCGGACCAGGTCGAAACTCGGGCACGGATGCTCAAGGTCTTCTTGGATCGTCTCGAGTTCGTGCGCACGCGTTTCATTCCAGACGCCGAGGAGGTCGAAAGCAGCTCCATCGCGACGTACACGCTGTACCCGCGCGATGATCGGCCGAGCCACGCCCGATTCCAAAGGCTCACGGGCGAGTATTCGGTGACACTGGTACTCGATGAGCAGGACGGACAATGGAAGTTCTCGGAGCAGACCTACGAGCACATCCCCGCACTCTTCCTTGCCACCCGCGGCGAGCCGGCGCGGTTCAGCTCCGTGCCGACCACCATCACGCGCCCAATGCTCTTGCGCGCGGTGATCCCGGCCGATTTGCAGTCCCGCAAGTTTGCTGGCATCGAGGCGTGGCAGGGCATCGCGATCGTCGCGCTGGTGCTCATCGGCCTCACGCTTGACCTCGTCTCACGCCTCCTGCTGCGGTGGATATGGACGCGCTTCGCCAATGGCAACAAGCACAAGGACCGCGTCGATAGCGAACTGCTCGCCAAGACAGTGCGCCCGTTCGGCGTGCTTGTCGCGGCGGTGTTCTGGTTTGCCACGCTCAATCTGCTCGACCTGAATCCGCTCCCGCTCGCGGTGCTCTCGGTCGCAATTCGATTCTTCCTCGCGGTCGCCATGGTGCTTGCCGCGTTCCGCCTGACCGATCTCACCTCGGACTACTTCCTCCGCAAAGCCAAGCGGACCCGTTCGAAATTCGATGACCTGCTGATTCCGCTCTTGCGGAAGACGACGAAGGTGGTCCTTGCGATCCTCGCCGCGATCTACGTCGCCGAGAGCTTGTCGATCGAAATTCTGCCGCTGCTGACCGGTCTTGGCATCGGCGGTATCGCGGTTGCCTTCGCGGCCAAGGATACGATCGAGAACTTCTTCGGCTCCGTCGCGGTGATCCTCGATCGTCCCTTCGAGGTTGGCGACTGGGTACAGATCGACAGCCTCGAGGGCACGGTCGAAGAACTCGGGCTGCGCTCCACGCGCATCCGCACTTTCTACAACTCGCTCGTGACGGTGCCCAACTCGGTGCTCGTCCGCGCGACCGTCGACAATTTCGGAAAGCGTCGGTATCGCCGATACCGCACGATGCTCAACATCACCTACGACACGCCGCCCGAGCGCATCGACGCCTTTTGCGAGGGCGTGCGCGAGATCATCCGGGAGCATCCGTACACGCGAAAGGACTACTACCACGTCTATCTCAACGAGTTCGGCGCACACTCGCTGGACATCCTGCTCTATATCTTCTTTCAAGCACCCGACTGGCCGACCGAGATCCGCGAACGGCACCGGCTGATGCTCGATGTCATCCGCCTCGCGCACCGGCTTGGCGTCTCGTTCGCGTTCCCCACACAGACGTTGCATCTTGTGCGAGACGAGGGCGGACTCCCCGAACCCCAGCCCGGCCACCCGGAATCAAACGCGGAGCTTGCGGCCCGCCAGGCCGGGCAGGACGCTGCGAAGGAGATCATGGCCGAGCAACCCTGGCAGTCTCGCAGGCCCAGCGCGGTGGTCTTCGACGGCATAGAAGGCAAGCTCGACCAGCAATAAACCGCCCAGCGAGTCACGACTCGGCCGCGGGCATCATTCTGCAAAGAGCGCGTCGACGAACCGATCGGGGTCGAAGGGCTCAACGTCCTCGGGGCGCTCGCCGACGCCGATAAACTTGACGGGCACGTTCGTTGAGTTGCGCACCGCGACGACGATGCCGCCGCGTGCGGTGCCGTCGAGCTTGGAAAGAAAAATCCCGGTCACACCCGCGGCCTCGCCGAACGCCTCGGCTTGGTGCAGCGCGTTCTGCCCGCTCGTCGCATCCAAGACCAACAGCACCTCATGCGGCGCATCGGGCACGTGCTTCCGCACGACGCCGACGATCTTGGAGAGCTGACGCATGAGCGGGTCTTGGGTGTGCATTCGGCCCGCGGTGTCGAGGATTACAACGTCAACACCCCTCGCAACGCCCGCCTGGCAAGCGTCGAATGCGACCGCTGCGGGGTCGCCCCCCTGCTGCCCCTTGACAACGTCAACGTCCATCCGCTCGGCCCAGATTTCGAGTTGGCGAACAGCCCCCGCGCGGAACGTATCGCACGCACCGAGCAGCACGGTCTTGCCCTGCCCGCGAAGCGCGCCGCAGAGCTTGGCGATGCTTGTCGTCTTGCCGACGCCGTTGACGCCCGTGACAACGATCACGCTCGTGCCGGTCGCTGCAAGATGCAGCTCGCGGTCTTGGGCGGGCCACATCGCCTTGAGCTCGCGCTTGAGGTACTCGATCACGTCCTCGCCGCGCTGGAGCGTGCCGGCCTTGTAGTCGGCTCGGATGCCATCGATCAGCGCCTTCGTCGCGGCAACGCCGACGTCGGACTGAATCAGTCGGGCCTCGAGCTCGGCGATGAGAGCATCGTTGAGCTGGCGACCAGCGAGCATCGACCGCAAGCCGGACGCGAACGTCTCGCGCGTCTTGGTCAGACCGTCGCGTAAGCGGCCCGCAATGCTCTTAAACAGCTTCACGGGGCGTCCTCAGACGGCGGCGTTTCCAGCACTCGGCGCTCCTCCAGCACCCGCTTGAGCACTTTGTCGAGCAGCGCGTTGACGAACGCGGGCGACTTCTCCGTGCTGAACCGCTTGGCGAGCTCGACTGCCTCGTTGACCGCAGCTTTGGGGGGCGTTTCCGTCCGCGTCATCTCGTAGTGCGCAAGCCGAAGGATCGAGCGGTCGACCGCGGCCTGTCGTCGGGCCGGCCACTCGGGTGCGAGGATCTCCATGACCGTGTCGGCCGACTCGCGATCGAGCCATGCGGCTCTCGCAAGCTCGGCCGCCTTCTTGCGCTCCGCGTCGCTCAGGTTGTCGTCGACGTCGCGTGTCGGGTCGGGCTGTTCGCCGGCCCGGGCATCGAGCTCGAAGAGCGTTTGGAAGGCGCGGGTGCGGATGGTTCGTGGTGTTGCCATGTCAGCGGCCCGTCCGATCGCCGGTGACCTTGTCGGGCCGGCCGCCCGTCACAGGAGAATCGGTGTGCTGCTGAAGGGCGTGTATCGCGTCGATCGTGTCGAGCAGTGCGCCCATTGCTTCGGTGCCCTTGTTGCCGCTGGAGCCGCCGGCACGCGCCTCGGCCTGTGCCGTGTCGTTCGTCGTGAGCAGGCCGAACGCGACGGGCACACCCGTTCGGCTTGCCAGCTCCGCGAGCCCATGGGCTACAGCTGAGTTGATGTACCTGTCGTGGTCGGTGTCGCCCTTGATGACACATCCCAGCGCGCACACGCCCGCGAATCGGCCGGTGGCGACCGCTGCGGAACTGAGCGCAACGAGCTCAAAGGCACCCGGTGCCGAGATCACCTCCACCGTACCGCGGTGTGCCCGGCGTGCGAACTCTTCGCGGGCGCCGTGCTCGAGCGCGTCGGTGATCGAGGCGTTGTACCGGCTTGTCACGATGGCGACGCGCGGTGGGGCGGCCGGTACGGTGGGCTGCTCTGCTGATGGCGACGGTTCGGTCATACGGCGCGATGGTAGCCCGCCCGAGCCGCCCACCCGGCCGACGAATAGGATGGGCCGATGCGTGCGACGCTCGGCAGACTGGCTTCGGTGCTCCGGCTCACACGCGTGACGTCGGCCGTCGCGATCGTGGGCAATCTCTGGTTCGTCGTCTTGTGGACCCGCGCCCACCCCGAGGAGCCGGGAACACCCGAGATCGCCGAGCGATCGCTCTGGCTGTTGCTGCCCGCTGCGGCGTTCGCGGGCGTCTCCCTCTTCGCCTACGCGGCGGCTCTCAATGACATCCTCGACCGCAAGCGAGATCGCTCGATCCAGCCCGGCCGACCAATCGCGGCGGGGCAGATCCAGGTCGAACAGGCTGCGACAGTCGTTGCCGTCACGCTGATCGCCGCGGTGCTTGGCTCGTCGGCATTCGGCACGACAGCCGTGGTCTTGACGCTGACGCTCGCGGCGGCCGTGCTGTTCTTCAACGCGATCGCCCGATTCATCCCCGCGATCGGTTTCCTTACGCTCGGGCTGATATATGCGGGGCACATGCTTGTGCCCAACTATCAGCTCGTGTTCGTCGTGCCGCTGTTGCTGGTGATGTCGCACGCGCTCGCGGTCGCGGCCGCCACACACCTGATCGCGCGCAAGGTCCCCCGCGTAACACGCCGGGCAGCACTTGCGGCAATCGCCGGCTGGGTCGTTTGGATCGCGCTGCTGCTGGGCCTGGGCACGCTGCGGAATCACTCATCGGCCGGCGCGTGGCCGGACTGGATCGCCGTCAACGCGGCGATCTTGCCGGGCGTGTGCGTGCTCGCGTTTGTGCTCGTGGCGTTCTGGAAGCAGCGGCAGATCGGTGGCGGCCCGCGCGCTGCCGAGAAGATCCAGCGCTACGGCTCGCTCTGGCTCACGCTCTATGGCGCCGCATGGTTGCTCTCGACCGGCGCGAAGTCTGGGGCCGCGATCATGGCGGGGCTCGCACTGGTCGGCTTCATGGGCATGACCACACTCCGCGAGCTCTATGGATTGCTCGAGGAACCGATCGGCTATCGGCGTTAGCCGGAGCGATTTCAGCGACTAGAACAGCTCAAGGGCGTAGAAGATCGCGGTGAAGACGAGGTCGGCGATCACGATCGCCACGACGCACTGCACGACAGTCTGCGTTGTCGCACGCCCGACGCCGGCTGCGCCGCCCGAGACTTTCAAGCCGTTACCGCAGGCGATCACGCCGATTAGCATGCCGAAGATGGCACCCTTGATGACGCCCGTCCAGAAGTCCACGACCTTCACCTGGTCGAGCATGTTGCTCATGTACGTCTCGTAGGGGATGCCCAGCGCCGTGACCGCGACGAACAACGCCGCGGCGATCGACACAACGCTCGAGATCACCGCCAGCGCCGTCATGCTCAGGATCGAAGCGATAAGCCTGGGGACGACGAGGAAGCGAACGGGGTTGAGCGCGTGCGCCTCGAGGGCCTCGATCTCTTCGCTCACCACCATCGTGCCGATCTCGGCCGCGATCGAGGCGCCCGCGAATCCGGTCAGCACGATCGCGCCGATGAGCGGGCCGAGTTCGCGGAGGACCGCGACGCCAATAATGTTCGCAACGAGGTCTTTTCGGCCGAAGTCGTCGAGGGGCGGCGAGAGCTGGAGCGCGAGGATGAGGCCGACGCAGCCCGAGACGAGGCTGACGATGCCGATCGAGCGGACGCCCACGCGGACGATCTGCGACACAATCGCGCTTCGGCCGAGCCGGACCTGGCGGTGAAACACACCCCGAAAGAACCAGCCGAGAGTTTCGATCGTCAACCAGAACAGGCTGCCCACGTGTGTGAGCAGGCCGATCGCCCGGCCGCCCGCGTAATCGACCGGACCCATGAGTGGGCGTAGCGGCTGTAACCGCCCTCGGCCTCGGGAAGGCTGCGAGGTCGAGCTTGGCGTTCGGCTGGCATCGGCCATGGGCGTGCGATCCGCTGGGTCAGGCGTTCATCGCGTCTGCGGTGGAATCCACGATCAGGAAGTACTGGTGCAGCCGGGCGATCTCGAAAATCGCCTTCACCTTCGGGTTCATGCCCGCAAGCACGAGACGCGTCTGGGCACCCTTGGCGTTCTTCATCGCCTCGACGAGCGTCGCGAGGCCCGAACTATCCATGTATTGCACGCTCGAGAGATCGACAATCAGCCGATCGGGCGAGCTGTCCTGGGCTGCACGAAGCGACTCGCGGAGCTTCGGCGAGCAGCTCATGTCCACATCGCCCGTCGGCGAGACGATCACAGCGCCGTCTTGGGTCTTCGTTTCAACTGCTCCGTGCCCTGCCATGTGCCTGCCTCGTGTCTTGGTAAGTGCCCGAAGCGCATCCGGAGTCGGATGCTCGGCGTTTTGGTGCGTCCTCAGTCGGAATCGTCTACGTCGCTGCTCGTGTCCCCACTCGGCTGGACGTCACCGACCTTGGTGAGCGTAAGCCGCATGCCCCCGGGGGCACGCTTCTCGTAGCTCACATCGTCCATGACCTCGCGGATGATGTGTACCCCGAGGCCGCCGGGGCGGATGTCGTCGAGGTCGCGGCCCTTCATGTGCTCGGGGTCGACGTGCGGGGCCTCGTCCTCGATGACCAGCCGCAGACCCGGCTCGCCGTCTTCACCTTCGGCCTCGATGGGCCAGATCGAGATCCAGATCGGTCGGCCCTGGTCGCCCTCGTACCCGTGGCGGATCACGTTGCACAGCGCCTCGTCGACCGCGAGCGCGATCTGAGCGCAGCTGATCTCGCTGAAACCGAGCCGACGCGCGACCGACGCGACCAGTTCGCGTGCGCCCGCGAGATAGAGCGGGTTGCTCAGCAGCTCAAGCTTGATGTGGGCTTGCGTGTCCATTGCACCTCGGTTGCCATCCATTGCGGGCCGCGTCACGCCGCGTTCTCCGCCTCGTACCACCGCACCCATCGGCCGACGGCCTCGGATCGCTCAAACTCTGAGGCGCTTTGCTCGTAGCCCAGCGTTTGCCCGGTCATGTCTTCGAGGGTCTGGATCGCAAGCAGGCGGGTGAGTGGATCGTCCGAATCCAGCATAGCGATCAGCTCGGGGATCGCCGATCGGTCGCCCGAGCGGGCCGCGTCGAGGATCGCGTCGATCCGCGCCGCAGGCTGCGGCGAGTCAAAGCCCGAGACCTTCCCCGGGCGACAACCGACAGCCACTCCGAGCAGGGATGCGACGCTGAGAATTGACAGGGCGCGGTTCACAGGCGAGATCGTAACCAAACGCTGTCACGGCGGCGCGTCGACGCCCAAAACCGCCGGGCGTACGCTTCCCATTCCACTGGTTCTTTCCATTGGCTCTTGTACGAGCAGCGCGTGACCCGTGCGAGCCGCCGGGCCGATTCGCGTAGCGAAACCGCCGACCGAAAAGGACGCGCCCGATGGCCTCGCCGACCAACCCAGCCCTTCAGAACCTGCCCCACCACGAGGTCGTCCCGGTCCTGGATTTCGGCTCACAGACCGCACAACTGATCGCCCGCCGCGTACGCGAAGCTGGTGCGTTCTCCGTGCTCGTGAGCCCGGACATCTCCCCGGCCGAGCTTCGTGCGCTCAAGCCCAAGGGCATCATTTTGTCGGGCGGGCCTTCTTCGGTCGACGAGGAGGACGCCCCGAGATGCGATCCGGAGATCTTTCGGCTCGGCGTGCCGGTGCTCGGCATCTGCTACGGCATGCAGCTCGCGTGCCACCTCATGGGTGCGACCGTGTCGCAAGCCGACCATCGCGAGTTCGGCCGGGCGTCGCTCGGCATCGCCAAGCCCGGCCCGCTCTTCAAGGCGATCCCCACGACAACCACAGTCTGGATGTCGCACGGCGACCAGATTTCCGATCTGAGCAAGGCAGGCTTCGAGACGATCGCGTCTACCCCCACCTGCCCGTACGCGAGCGTGATGCTTGAGCGCGACGACGTACGGTTCTTCGGCGTGCAGTTCCACCCCGAGGTGACCCACACGCCGCACGGCCGGGACATCCTCCAGAACTTCCTCTACGAGGTCTGCGGCTGCCAGGACTCCTGGCGCATGAGCGACTTCGCCGAGACCGCCGCCCAGCGCATCCGCGAGCAAGTTGGCGATGCCCACGTCATCTGCGGGCTCTCGGGCGGCGTCGACTCGGCAGTCGCGGCGGCACTCATTCATAAGGCGATCGGCGACCAGCTCACGTGCGTCTTTGTCGATAACGGCCTGCTCCGCAAAAACGAGCGTGGGCTCGTCGACACGACCTTCCGCGACCACTTCAAGATCGACCTTCGCACCGTCGACGCCGAAGCAGAATTCCTCGGCGACCTCGTGGGCATCAGCGATCCGCAAGAAAAGCGTCGACTCATCGGGCACCGCTTTATCGATGTCTTCAAGGACGCGGCAGAGACGATCGATAACGTGAAGTTCCTTGCCCAGGGCACGCTCTACCCCGATGTGATCGAGTCCGGACACGGGCACGCGGGCGTGTCGGCCAACATCAAGCTGCACCACAACGTGGGCGGCCTGCCCGCCGAGCTGGGCTTCGAGCTCGTCGAGCCACTGCGCGACCTTTTCAAGGACGAGGTCCGCAAGCTCGGCGAGGTGCTCGGGCTGCCCGATCAGATCGTCTGGCGACACCCATTCCCAGGGCCCGGGCTCGCGGTCCGCGTGCTGGGCGACATCACGCGCGAGAAGCTGCGTGTGCTCCGCGACTGCGACGAGATCCTGCTTGAAGAGATCGTCTCGGCCGACTTGTACCGCAAGACCTCGCAGGTCTTTGCCGTGCTTTTGCCCGTGTCGTCGGTGGGTGTCATGGGCGATGGCAGGACGTACGAGTCGGTCGTCGCGATCCGCGCAGTCGAGACGCAGGACTTCATGACCGCCGACTGGGCCCGTATCCCGCACGATGTGCTCGCGACAATCTCGAGCCGCATCATCAACGAGGTGCGTGGCGTGAACCGGGTGGTGTACGACATCTCCTCGAAGCCGCCCGCGACGATTGAGTGGGAATGACACCGGTCCCGAGTTGAACCCGATGCCAGAACTCACGATTCAGACACACGGCCAAGGGCTGCACGAGTGCACCGAGCAGATCCAATCGCTCGTGGGCCTTGAGTGCGAGCGGCTAGGCATCACTGCGGGCCTCGCGACCGTCTTCATCCAGCACACCTCGGCGAGCCTGACGATCCAAGAAAACGCAGACCCATCCGCTGCGCGTGATCTAGAAACGTGGCTCGATCGCCTCGTGCCCGAGCGCGATGCGCTCTTCACGCACACCGCCGAGGGTCCCGACGACATGCCAGCCCACATCAAGGCGATCCTCACCGATGTCTCGCTGTCGATTCCCATCACACGCGGTCGGCTCGCGCTTGGCACATGGCAAGGCGTCTACGTCTGGGAGCATCGCGCCCGCCCACATGAGCGCAGGCTTGTGGTGCATGTCTGCCCGTGACATCCGTTGCCCCTAGGCTGTGGCGGAGCATGCCACCGCCCACGCCCCCCACTCTTATCGCCGGCTCGCGCGTTCACCTCCGTCATCCCTGCGAGGCTGATCGCCGGGCGTGGGTCACCCTGCGATCGGCAAGCCGAGATTTTCTTGAGCGATGGGAGCCCAAGCGGCCCGCCAGCATCGACGGCTTCGGCTCCACGGGATTCGACCTCTACAAGCACAACGCCGACACAGACCGCCAGCAACGCCACCTGATCATCCGCACCGCCGACGACACGCTGCTCGGGCACGTCGGAATCAACGAGATCGCCCGAGGCCCCTTTCAGAACGGCATCCTCGGCTACTGGATCGGCGAGGCATTCGCGCAGCAGGGCTACATGACCGAGGCGATCCGCCTCGTCTTGCAACGCGGCTTCGGCGATCTGGGGCTTCACCGCATCGAGGCGAACATCATGCCCGCGAACACTGCCTCAAAGGCGGTCATTGCGAAGTGCGGCTTCCGCTTGGAAGGCGTCTCGCCGCGCTACCTCCAGATCGCCGGGGTCTGGGCCGACCACGAGCGCTACGCGATCACCGCTGAAGAAGTGCCGCAACTGCCTAGGCGTTGAAGTACGCCGGCTCGTTCCCGGGCTTCCACTTGATGTTGCACCCGATCGATGGACTCTGGCCAGCCGCTGCCGACTCACCCGCCGCGACCGCTTTGATTGCGGCGCGAAGGTCTTCCCCCGTGGCGGGCGTGCCGTGCTTCGGTCGGGTGTCATCCATCTGGCCGCGATACGCGAGCTTCGCGTTCGCGTCGAAGACGTAGAAGTCGGGCGTGCACGCCGCGTGGTAGTCCTTCGCGACCGCTTGGGTCACGTCGTAGAGGTACGGAAACGTGTAGCCAGCTGAGGCCGCTTCGTCGGCCATCTTGTCCGGCGCATCGTCGGGGTAGTTCTCCACATCGTTGGGCATGATCGCGACAACGCCCACACCCATCGCCTGCGCCTCGCGGCCGAGCTCGGCAAGCTGGTCACGCAGGTGCTTCACAAATGGGCAGTGATTGCAGATGAATGCGACCATCAGCCCCTTTTCCCCCATCACATCCGCGAGCGTGTGTATCGCGCCCGCCGGATCGGGCAGCGAGAAATCGGGGGCGGTGGTGCCGAGGTCGAGCATCGTGGAAGAAACGGCTCCCATGGGGGGATCTCCTGACAGAGGGCTGGGACGGGGCGGTGCTTTGGAGACGCAACGCTAGCAGAATCGAGCGGAGCTTCGTTGGTCGTCACCCCGCTGTCACCCGAGACTAACACGGCGGGCGAGGTTCTTGACGGCTTCGCACGCCGCCTGTATTTGTTTCCACAACCACCAGCGCGAGGTAATACTTGCTCCGGCGTGCGTGTCAGCGACTTTGTCGGCCCGCGACCGACGGGCACCAAATGGGCCACCCTGCCCCGACGACAGCGCTCCAAACACAGCACACCACCTCGGTTCGCACCCACACACAAGGATCACCAGCATGTCCATTACAACCTTTTCTGCATTCGGCATCACCGCACTCATCGCCGCGACCACCGCCGGCCTGGCAACATCGCCGACCGTGCCCGCGGCGGCTGTCGCAGCCGCATCGGCAACAAGTGTGATGGCTGCGGAGACGTACGAGATCGATGCGGTCCACTCGGCCGTGCTCTACCGCATCAAGCACCTCAACGCCGCGTACAACTACGGCCGATTCAACGAGATGTCCGGCACGTTCACCATCGCCGATGCCACGCTTTCCCTCGATGTCACGATCAACACCGAGTCGGTCGACTCGGCCAACGGCGGCCGGGACGACCACCTCCGCTCGCCCGACTTCTTCAACACCAAGCAGTTCCCCACGGCGACCTTCAAGAGCACTAGCGCCCGCGTGCTCACCGAAGAGAACGAGGACGGCTACCGCGTCTACGAGGTCACGGGCGATTTCACGCTCAACGGCGAGACCGAGTCCCTCACGATGCCCGTCGTCATGACCGGCAAGGGCACCTCGCCCCGCGCGGGCAAGGTCGCCGGCGTCGAGGCAATGGTCGACATCAACCGGTCGGAGTTCGGCATTACGACCTACCCGGGCATGCTGGGCGAGAAAGTCCGCCTGATCGTTGCGCTCGAGGGCAAGCTCCAGTGAGCCCCGCCGCAAAGCGCGACGCTCGCTAGGCTTGCCGCATGGCGATACCTGTCGACACGCTGCTTCTGCTTTTTAAAGGCCTTGCCCTTCCCGCGCTGATCGCGGGCGCGGTGCTTTTGCTCGCGGCAAAGCCTTGGAGCAAATACCCGGGCGATGCGCCGAGCACGGTCGCGGGCGTCGCGGCATTCGCAATAGCGTTCATCGTTGCTGATGTTCTGACTCGCAATTGGGTTCAAGGCCTCGACGATCTCTGGCCCGTCCAAGCAGACCGAAGGCTGGCGCACGTCGCGCTCGCAGCGTTTCTGTTTGGGGGCGCTGCCGCATCCGATGCGACGTCGGACTGGCTGCGGATGATTCTTCGCGGTGTCGTCGCGGCGTTCGGCGTTGCGGTGCTGCTCGCGTTCATGATCACCAACCAGTGGACGCCCGCCGAGGCCGCGGTATGGCTCTTTGCGCTCACGCTCGCGATCGCCATCGTGACCACCGTCTCAAGCGCCGCGGTCGAAGACAACGTCTCTATCCGTGTGCCAGCGGTCCTCATCGTCATGGCGGCCGGCGTTGGGGCGCTGCTCAGCGCATACGCGTCAAAGACACTCGCGCAGATGGCGGGTGCGGCGGCTGCGGCCCTCGTCCCGTTCCTCATCCTCGCTTGGCGTCGCCGGCACAGCCCGGCGAATGCGGCCGTCATCGATGCCGCATTGCCCGTCCTTGCGGGGCTGCTCATGCTCGGGCACTTTTTGCTTGAGCCGCCCGTCGCGAGCACGCTTCTGCTCGCAGCCGTCCCGCTCACACTCTGCATCGACCGCCTGCCCAAGCTCGATACCGCGCCGAGGATGGTCTTGAACGTGACGACGATCGTGCTGGCGTTGCTGCTGGTCGGTGCGGCGATCGCGGTCGGGCACGTTTACGCACCGGCACCGCTCGAGCCCTACTACGGCTGATGGCCGCAGAATCAACTGGATGCCGTCGGGAGCATAACCTCCCAGGCGGGGAAACGGTGCGGGAGGGATTCGAACCCTCGGTACGGCGGTATGCCGTACACCGGATTAGCAATCCGGCACCTTCAGCCACTCGGTCACCGCACCAGCGGATGCGAGGCATTCACCGCCTCGCCGAGCGTCCACAATAGCACCGGACCCCGCCGCGCTTCCATCCGCCAGGCGGCGTGGCTTTCGTCCAGCCGCAGCGGGCCTACGCGGGCCGCGGGCCGGGCGGCCATTCCAAAAAAAGACAGGGGCCGACGCGGCACACACACGCGTCGGCCCCCACGCAGGATGAGCCCGGAAAATCGTGGTGTGGGTTAGTCAGCGCCGTCCGCCGAGTTGTCATCGCTCTGGCCGGTGACGAGGCCGCGGAGGTAGTCGTTCTCGCGGCGGGTGGCTTCCAGATCAAACACGAGGTACTTCACGCTCAGGCGGAGGTAATCGAGCGACTCTTGCAGCTCGCGCATCGTCTTCTTCATCTTGTCGTGGCGGTCCTTGGTCTCGGTCGCGAGCTGCTCGAGCTTCTCGCGCTCACCGGCCGGCATCTCGCCGATCTCGCCGAGGAGTTCGGTCAGCTTGTTCTGAAAGTCGCGCTCGTTCATGGTGGCCCTCGCTGTGTCTTGGGTTGTGGATGCAGATTGCTACCGGTGCGGGTGAGTGCCCCGGCGGACGATCTACTCCAAGGCAATGGCTGGGCCACAGCGACCACAGCACCGCGTGCCAATCGCGGCGGGTCCGAGAGAACCACGTTCCAGATGTCTCAGACGCGGAAACGGCACAACAGCCGCACCATGTGCGATGCCGCGGCCGGGTGCGGGTTGTGCGGGGTGATGCCTGGAGTCAACGCCCGTTGTGGGCGCGCATCAGCGCTTGGCGTCCCGCTTCGGGTGCTCCCTCGGCCGCCTTTGCCACGGCTTCGATGCCCTCGGCCCGCTTGAGGTCGCGGACGAGCTCGGCGAGGTGCTCATCGAGCCGCCGCCGCCACTGACGGAACATGTCCTCAAGCTCGTGGCGGTTGAATCGGCTCAGGGGGTCCTTGAGGCGGCTCTGCGAGGCCGCCCAGTCAAGGAGTGACGCCCCCGCGGGCTCGAAGCGGTACAGCTCAAGCGTCCGCCGAAGGCGGGTGCCCAGCGGCGCGAAGGGGTCCTTCGCGTCATCGGGGACCCGCGACATGAACGCGACCGGATCGCCCCCCTCGAGCTCGTCGAGCCAGGTGCCGCCCGTCGCCGCCTGCCCGGCGGTCGTCTCGCCGACGTCCGCCGCGGAGAGCGTCGCGAACGCTGTAGAAATGGTCTTGAGCCCGCCGCGATCGAAGCGGATGGTCAGCTTCTGGGAGGGCTTGCCATCCCGGCTTTCGGACTTCGTCGTCACGACCTGCCCCACGCCCCACTCGGGCTTGCCCGTGTGCAGCACGCGATCGCCCATGGCCCATTGACGCGTCTCGCCCATCCGTGGTCATCTCCGCTTCGGGCTGGCGAGCGATCAGCGTGGATCAGCCTCTCCAACCGCCCTACCATAGGCCCGACCCACATCCACCGGACAACACCAGAACCCTCTACGTCAGAGCCTCGCCGGGCCGGCGTGGAACGCGGTTCCCGCGGAGACTGACGACCATGATTGATGCCCTCAAGAGCGACGAGATCGCCGACAAGGTTGGCGGCAAGTTCAAGCTGACCGTGCTCATCCAGCGCCGCCTGCAGGAGTTGATGGACGGCGCACGCCCGCTTGTCGCCCGCGAAGGTCGATCGGACCTCGAGGTCGCGATCGCCGAAATCCTCGAGGACAAGATCACGCTCCGCTACGCGGACGAGTCGGCCGAGGCTGCCGAGGACGCCGACCGCGCGATGCTGCTCTGAGCAACCCTCGCAGGCACGAGTTGCTTTGACATCCCCCACTCCCACGTCCGCCGCGACGACGCTCGCCGACCGGAACATCCTTGTGGGTGTGACCGGCGGCATCGCTGCGTACAAGACCGCGTCGCTCGTGAGCAAGCTCGCCCAAGCGGGGGCGAAGGTCACTGTCGCGATGACCGAGTCGGCGACGCGGTTTGTCACGCCGTTGACGTTCCAGGCGCTCTCGGCCCAGCCCGTCTACACGAGCCCATGGGACCAGATCGATTCCTTTGACCCCCAGCACATCGCGCTCGCGGAGCGGACAGACCTGGCGATCGTCGCGCCCTGCACCATGGACTGCCTCGCTCGGCTCGCCCTCGGGCACACGTCCGACGCGGTCACGCTGATCTTGTCGGCGGTCGATCGTGCAAAGACGCCTGTGCTGCTCTCGCCATCGATGAACGCGGTGATGTGGCGTCAGCCCGCGACCCAGCGGCACATCGCGACCCTCGCGGGCGACGGCTTCACGCTCATCGAGCCCGCTTCGGGCTGGCAGGCCTGCCGCACCGATGGGCCGGGGCGAATGCCCGAGCCCGAGACGCTGTTCGACCATGTCGTCGGTGCTCTGCCGGGACCCTAACCGACCGACGCGGGCCAGGAAGCTCCGGGCCATTGGCGGATGACGCCGAGCGGTCCCGGGCCTACGCTTTTGGTACAACTGATCCCGCGATCACCGGAGAGGTGGCAGAGCGGTTGAATGCGCCAGACTCGAAATCTGGTATGGCCTCCGGGTCATCGGGGGTTCGAATCCCTTCCTCTCCGCTTCGTCAACGAGAACGCCCCCCACAAATTGTGAGGGGCGTTTTTCATGCCTCAGTTTCCCGGCGGGTCGGGCGAGCATCCAGCGCGGGACGAGGCCTGCCGCCTGCGTTGCACGGGGTCCCGCCGGTGCGATGTGCCCGTCGCGGGCTAGCTACTTGCCATCGATCCAAATCACCTCGACGAACTCGTATCTGTTGGAGCCTTTCTTGGTCGTCCTCGGTGCCATGTAATCGACGCCCGGCTCGTAGTCGAGCGCCGTGTTGGGCATTTGCTGGATCGCGCCGTCTACGGCGTTGAATGTGAATCGGCGGACGGCTTGGTCATCCGTCTTGCGTGACACCGTCAATGTGTACTCGCCGTCCTTAGTCCAATCGTCAATCAACAGTCGCTTGGTGTTGACTTCTTTGCCCGGCTCGTGCGGTTCGTAGATGGTCGTGGTCTTCCGCTCGTAATGACCCGAGGTGATGAAACCGGTTGTGCGGCGAGAATGCCCGATGAGTTCGCCGTCTCGGTAGAGGCGAGCAATGAAGCCGTCACCATCTTCTCCAGCGGGGAGGTCACGACCGCCCGCCCAGAACGTCACCTCCGGATAGGTCTCGTCGCTTGAGTTGGTGATCATTGTGAGGTGTCCACAGACCGCCCAAAGCCCGTAGTACTGGTACGTCGGATTCGGATCGAACGGGTCATCCCCGACCGAGGTCTGCTCGAGACCGACGGGGAGGCGAGAGACGGGGGTGCCATCGATGATCGCGACGATGTTGTACACGCCCGGTTCGGTGAGCGTGACATCCGCGGGGCCGACCACTTGGGCCTTTGCGAAGACGCCCTCGCGATACCGATAGGTGTCGCGGAATGGAAAGCTCTGAACAACCGTGTTCTCGGCGTTGACGACCGCGATCGAGCCATTCAGCTCTTCGGGCGCAAATGCGACATCGAACTCGGTGAAGCGGATGAGTCCACTCTCGTCATCGAAGTAGATGTCATCGAGCAACGACTCGTACGCGACGACCGGGGTCGGCTGGGCGAACGCGCCTGTCACAAGAACTGTCAACGCGGCAAGCGCGGTAGCGATCGGGCGGGTCATCCGTGGTCTCCTCTCGCCCACAAGCGGGCGGCATGTTCCGGTGGAGCGTACCGGCTCCGCTGTGGAGCACGTCCGCCGCCTTGTACAGCGGTCAGATCGACCTCTAGGCACGTCACCATCGAACCGAGATCAACAACGGAGTGTCAATGCCCCGAAGGACGGTGCGGTGCGATTTCGGCCACAAGCCCTTGCAGGGCGTGTGTTTGGAACGGCCTGCTGCTTGCCCGGCTGCACGCGATGACCGTGAGGTCCTCATGGGCGAAGCGTGTCCGCCGCACGAGCACTTGGCTCATCGCATCCGGCGTTGCGGCGTGCACTTGCTTGGTCTGGAGCCGTTCGCCCGGCGTTGGAGGCGCAGAGCCGCGACACGCGAAGGCGAAGCCGCCATCTGAGGTCTCCAGGAGCCAGCCCACTTGGTAGTCGTCTTCGCCAAGTCGACGCCAGAAAATCACGGCCGAGCTGCGCGTCCGCGGCTGTGATCGGCGGTTTGTTGATGAACGTGCGCGAGTACGCAGCCCACGCTTTGAGGCTGTACCCTCAGTCATGCCCGGCGCCTCCGCAGTGAGTTTCCGGCCCACGAGCGATTCGTCAGCCGACTGCGTGCGCGGTCGTCACCGGTGATCCACCTACATGCAACGAGCACCCCATCGCTCTCGCCGTTGTGGTGCTCGACACGAACAACTCGTGCCCGCCGGAGCCCTCCCACCTCGCGACCGATCGTTCGGATCGCCTTGCCATGCTGCACGCTCGCGCCGGACTCGGCACGAAACAACACGCCCGACGCGGAGATGTTGACCAATGCCCCGCGAGCGAGCGGCCCGGACGCGTGCTCCCCCCAGGCGATCGGGGCGCAACGCGAGTCCCGACGCTCCGCTGCCCTTCGGCGATGCTCCATGTCTTTGGCCTTTCGCGATGATCTTTGGATGTGTGTACGTCAGCTCGCAGTTGCTATCACGCTGCGAGTCGAGCCCGGTCGATGCGTGCGACGGCATCGACCGCGGCCGGATGAAACTGCAGCGAACGCTGCGCGCCGAGCTCTGCAAGCGAGTCCGGAACACTGCGTGCACCCGAGTACGCGCGATCGCTGGTCATCGCGACGAAGGCATCGCACGCGCAGATGACCGCTGCCATGGACGGCATCGAGTCGTGCGACGCGGCATGCTCGGACGAGTCCGGAGCATCGAAACGGTCGTGGTGCCGACGAACCGCGTCGGCCGCTTGCACAGGCACGCCACAGGCGAGCAAGATCTCTGCCCCAAAGCGCGAGTGCTCATTGACGAAGCGACGCTCGCCCGCGGTCAGCCGGCGCGGCAGGGCGAGAACCGCCTCGGGCACGCCGATCTTCCCGATGTCATGAAACTCCGCAGCCAGCGCGAGCGTCGCACAGTCGTGCACGTTGTCCGGGGTGGGACGTATCGCGAGCTCGCAGAGTTCGCGGACTCGCGCGCCGTGCGAGCCGACATGCTCGAACTGCGTGGGTCCCATCGAGCACCGGAACAACTCCACCAGCTCCAGCAAGCGTTCGCGTGGCGAGAGAGCCGGATCGGATCGCAGATCGTGGGCAGCGTCGAGCGCTTCGGCCATCTGCCATGTGCAGACCCGGTCGCGCCCGCCGTCCTTCGCCGCGTACATCGCCCGATCGGCCCGGATGACCGCGTGGGTACTGACCTGGCAGGTCGGCATGACGTCAACACCGATGCTTGCGGTCTGCGGGGCGCATCCATCGGGAAGAGCAACATGGCTTGTGATCGCGCGACGCAGCTCGTCGGCCCAGATCCACGCATCGGCGAGTGACCCCGACTGGCGGATCACCAAGAACTCCTCGCCCCCCCACCGTGCAGCGAAGTCTGCCTCCGCACAGTGGTTCGTGATGGCCTTCGCGACATCGCGCAAGACGTGATCGCCCGCATCGTGGCCGAGCGTGTCGTTGATGGATTTGAAGTGGTCAAGATCGATCAGCACGAGCGACGTGGCCGTCCTGCGATCTTGCCGGAGACCCATGTCCTCAAGGACGGCGTCCGCGGCCCGACGGTTGTGCAGCCCGGTGAGTGCGTCGGTGTTCGCTTGCTTCTCCAGCCGCCGAAGCCGCCGGTTGATGTGCCGTCTCTCAACGCGTTGAGCCTTCGCCAGCGTCATCGCCGCCTCGATGCGGACGCGCAGCGCCCCGCCGTGGTATGCCTCATGCTTTGGGATGAAATCGGCCACACCCGTACGCAGCGAGTCGATCACCACGCGTTGCTCTTCGCTCGCCGACACGACCACACACGGCACACCCGGTTGTAGCGGCAGCAAGTTCGCGATCAGCTCGGGAGCGGTGTGCGGCGGCACGTTGTAATCGAGGACGATGCAGTCGTACCGGGCCTCGCGGGCGGCTGCGAGCAACTCGTCGCGGGTCGACGTGGTCGTGACCTCGACAGCCTCATCCCCACGCACGATCGCACGGAGCAACAAACGCTGGTGGGCACAGTCGTCCTCAGCGAGGAGAATTCGTATCTGACGCATGTCGAGTCCTCGTCTCGCCCACTCGGGCCGAGGAAGTCATCGGCGTCGACCATGTTGGAATGGACCCGGGGCAACGCGGCGACGCAGAATTCACACCCAAACGGGCGGGCTGACCGGACAGCCGCGCGTGTCGCGTGTGCTCGCTTGCTATTTCCGGACGACGCATCGCTCGATCGGGCGATGCGTCTTGCCCACCCTCATCGCCCGGGCCTCGTGCTGTCCTCCGCGGCCGCTCGCGGGACCGGCTTGCCGTGCGGATCCCGAGCGGCGTCGATCGGCGGGTTGATACCTACATGCTCGAGCTGCGCCGCCGTTGTGTGGACGTGATCCGACGCGAGACCTGCCTCTTCGACGAGGTACGTCTCCCACAGCCGGTGGCTGCGAATCACGGCCGCCGCGGCTTGCTCGCCGGTCGCGGTGAGTGCGATGTCATCGCCCGCCCGCTCGACGAGTCCTTCTCGAGCTGTCGAAGCGATCGCAGGGTTCACGGGGCGAGGGGCGAGGATGCTTTGTAGACGGGCAATTGGAACGCCCTGCTCGCCGCGCTCGCGCTGCCGATAGAGCGCAGCGAGCATGTCGTCGACGAGCACGCGCTTGGCGACCTGCCGCCGGCGCAAGCCCGCAGCGAGAACGCCGTGCGACGGCGAAAGCACTGCGGCGGCAAGCAACAGCCCGCCGGCAACAACCGTCATCGAGCCCGCGGCGTTCACCGAGTCCAAGCCGAAGACGCCCGGCACCAGCGTCGCCCCGACATACCCCCCCACCGCCGAAGCAATCGCAACGCCAACACTGACGGCGATCTGCGTGCCAAGCCGATCGGTCAGGAGACGGGCCGTGGCGGCCGGGCAGATGAGCATCGCGATGACGAGGATCGAACCAACTGCCTCGAAGGACGCCACGGTGGCGATCGCAACCAGCACCATCAGCACAACATGCAACGCGCCGGCGTGGAAGCCGAGCGAGGTCGAGAGGGCGCCGTCGAATGCGGCGAGCCTCAGCTCTTTGAACAGCACGACGGTGCAGATGACAACGAGCATCAGCGTCGCCGCGAGCGTTGTGATCTGCACGGGGACTGCTGCAAGTGTTTGCATGTCAAGGACGCCGGCGAGCGTGGCGGGCGCGTCGTACCAGGCGAGCGTTTCGAGCTGGCCGTGCAAGACACAATCGGCGTCAAGATCGACCTGCCGGACCGATGCCCGCTCGATCAGCAGCACGCCCGTGGCGAAGAGGATGCTGAAGACCACCCCCATCGCCGCACCGGGCTCGACGCGGCCGAGCCGCTTGACCAACTCCACGAGGGCGACCGTCGCGATGCCGGCAAGCGTCGCGCCGACCAGCATCGCGCCCGTGCTGCGGCTGCCCGCGATGAGAAACGCGACAACCAGCCCGGGCAACACGCTGTGACTGATCGCGTCGCCCATGAGGCTCAAGCGACGGAGCACGAGGAAATTGCCGAGGATGCCGCACACGAGTGCCGCGAGCACTGCTGCGGTCAGGGGAAAGAGATCTTGGGCGTACGAAAAGCTCACGCCGGCACCCTCGGCACCGCGATGCCTTTGGCGATTAGTTCTCCCTCAAGCTCCGCGATAAGTTGGCCCGACAGCACGTGCTCGACCTGGTCGACCGACCAATCAACGTGGTTCGTCGCGACGTCCGCGTAGCCCACCAGATACTGCGTCCAAAGCGCATGGTTGCGACACACCTCAGCGCCGCGCTCCAGCCCAGCCCCGGTGATTAGGATCGCAGCCCCACTCCCGTGCGCAAAGCCCCGCCGGCGAAGAGCGGAGCGGATGATCGGCGTGAGCCACCGAGGCCAGCCGCGTTGTGCCGCAACACGTTGGAGCACCACCGCCAAGTCGGACTCGGCGTCCCGCGACTCGAATGCTGACTCGAGGGCGTGGTCCGCCGCGATCTGGATCCGCAGCCGAACCCGGCGAACGGCCGCGGCGATGACACCACGCGCGGGCGCGAACAAAAGACTCAGCGCAAAGATCGCCCCCGCGAGCAGCACGATCACCGCCCCGGCCGGCTTTCGCGGGAGCAGCGCCGAGACCGACGCGCCGAGGTAACCGCTCATCCCACCGATCACGCCGGCGAGCACGACCATGAGCCAAAGGCGTTCGGTCCAGAAGCGTGCCGCGACCGGCGGGATGATCAGCATCGCAACGACGAGCAAGAGACCGACCGCTTGCAGGCCGGCGACGGTGACGACGACCACGAGGACCATCACCCCGAAGTCGACAAGACCGACCCGGATCCCCCCCACACGGGCAAAGGCGTCGTTGAAGGACACCAGCGAGAGCTCTTTGAGCATCGCGACAACGATCAAGATCGAGATGACGGCCGTCACGCCCATGAACACAGCGTCGCGGGCGCCCATCGCCGCGGTCTGGCCGTAGATAAAGCCCTTCAGGCCGGCAGCACCCGCCGGCATGTTCGCCTGGACGTAGCTCAGCACGACGATTCCGGCGCCGAAGCCGACGCTGAGCACGATGCCGCTCGCCGCGTCTTCGTGCAAGCGCGTGTAGCGAAGTATGGCTTGCAAGCACGCGGCGCCGACAGCCGCGGTCACCGCGGCGCCAAGCAGCAAAATCGGAAGCGACTTGCCCGTCTCGCCAAGCGCGACTGCAATCACAAACGCAAGCCCGATTCCCGGCAGCGTCGCGTGGCTCAACGCGTCGGTGACCATCGCACGCTTGCGAAGCAGTGCGAAAACGCCGATGACACCGGCGGCGAGCCCGAAGAGCGTGGTCCCGATGGTCACAACGGTCGTGTTGAAACCAGACCGGAGCGTCAGGACCGCGATGACCTCGGCTACGGTCGGCCACTGGTCGACAACCTGCCCCAGCGATGCGAGCGGCGCGTCGATCATCGGACGGGCCGATCGGTCCGTGCGATCGCCTCGGCCGCTTCGGCCAGCAGTGTCAGTCGGCCGCCATAGGTCTTGTGCAGATTGTCTTGCGTGAATACGTCGGCGACGGGGCCCGACGCGACGATACGCATGTTGAGCAAGATCACATCATCGAAGTACTGCTCGACCGTTTGCAGATCGTGGTGTACCACGACCACGGTGCAGCCCGACTCGCGCAACTCCCGGAGCACGCCGACGATTGCCTGCTCGGTCGACGCGTCGACACCCGCGAACGGCTCGTCCATGAAGTAGAGATCCGCCTCTTGGGCGAGTGCGCGGGCGAGAAACACACGCTGCTGCTGCCCGCCCGACAACTGGTTGATCTGCCGGTGGGCGAAGTCTGCCATGCCGACGCGATCGAGGCACTCGAGCGCTGCCTGGCGATGCGCTTTCGAGACAGGCCTGCACCACCCGATCGCGCGATATCGGCCCATGCACGCCACGTCGAGCGCGGACACCGGAAAATCCCAGTCCACCGACTCCCGCTGGGGAACGTATCCGACGCGTCTCCGCGCTTTGCGATACGCCTGGCCCCAGAACTCAACGCTGCCCGACGCCATGGGCACGAGCCCGAGACACGCCTTGATAAACGTGCTCTTGCCCGCGCCGTTCGGCCCAACGATCGCGATGAGCTTGCCCGGCGTCGCGTCGTAGTCAACATCCCAGAGCACCGGCTTGCGGTGGTACGCCACCGTCATCGCGTGGACCGACAGCGGACTGTCCGCCGAGTGCTCGGGCAGCGCGGAAAGTCCAGCAGGCGTGGGCGACCGCGGCGTCATTCGGCGAGTCTTCCTTGCATGCCACGCGGCGGTGCTTCGCCGCCGAGCGAGCGGGCGATGGTCGTGACATTGTGATCGATCATGCCGATATAGGTACCTTCATAGGTACCCGGGTCGCCCATCGCGTCGCTGAAGAGCGAGCCGCCGATCACAACCGTGTGCCCACGTGCGGCTGCACCGTCGATGAGGGCGTTGATGTTGCGGTCCGACACAGTCGACTCCACAAAGACCGCCCCAATCTCGCGCGAGACGAGAAGTTCGACCAGTGCCTCGATGTCACGGACACCCGCCTCGGACTCTGTGGACAGCCCTTGGATGCCGACGACCTCGAAGTTGAAGCGCTTGCCAAAGTAGTTGAACGCATCGTGGGCGGTGACGAGCACCCGCTGCGACTCGGGCACGCTCGCAAGAACACGCTCGGCGTACTCATCAAGTGCTGCAACTTCGGCGAGGTACACCTCGGCGTTGCGTGCGAACGCATCTTCCCCCGCGGGATCAAATTCGGTCATCGCGTCGCGCACAGCCTCGACCGCCAAAGACCACGCGGACGGATCCATCCAAACGTGCGGGTCAAAGAGACCCTCGAATGACTCCGGCTCGATCAGCCGCGACTCGTCGAGCATCTCGGTGACCGCGTGCACAGGCTTGCCCGACGTGGCAGCCCGGATGAGCGAGTCGGTCATCTTGCCCTCGAGCAGCAAGCCGTTATAGAAAATCAGATCGGCCGCGATCAGCTTGCCGATATCGGTACGCGTTGGCGTGTACAGGTGTGGGTCGATGCCCGGGCCCATCATGCCCTGCACATCGGCGCGGTCGCCCGCGACGGCGCGAACGACGTCAGCAACCATGCCCGTCGTCGCGACGATGGTCGGCTGCTCCTGTGGAGCGGCTCCGGCCCGACCATCAGAGCACCCCGCGGCGCACACAATCCCCAGCCCAGCAACAGCACACCCAACCCAATGCAACATTTTCATAGCAAGCCTTTCGAGGCAGTGAACACGCCAAGTGTAGCGCACGCTACACATCAAAATCCATGACGGAATCCATGACAATTAGAAGACGAGACCCACTCTGAAGCCGAGCACCAACGCGTCATCCAAAGCAGCGTCGCCGGAGGGGTTCACGATGTACTGGACTTCGGGCTGCACGAAAATCGCCGGTGCGAGTTGCACACGGTAATAGGCGTCAAACGCGAGTTCGTTCGAGCTGAAGCCCGCCGACGGGCGATCGGAGAGCACGGCGAGTGTTGTGTACAGCCCGAAACTGTCGTTTGGGCGTGAGGCAGCGAGACCTCGACACACCACGCCGCCCGCAAAGTGCTGCGCGACTTCACTGATCGCGTCATCCGCCCAACCGTACTGCCCGAACGCGTAGATGCCCGCCGGCCCACCAGCCGCGAGGCCTTCCCGACCGTCCTCTGCGACAGAGGCCCTCGGATCGAACACCCTGGCCTCACCCGTCGCAAAGAAGCCGCTCGTTCCACGCTCGACGCCGCCGCCAAAGCGCTCGAATCGGCCATCGTGGTGCCATCCGCCGACGGTGACTCTGCCATCTCGCCAGAACCCGCTCGACGAACGGGCACTTTGCCACGTGACTTCGATCTGTGCGATATGAAAATAGTCCGAGGATCGGTCGTCACTCAAGAACGTGGATGGCCCGCGTCGCCCGGTCGCGACGCCGTCAGCCGCGAGCGCGCCGTCGTACAAGCCATAACCGACCGCAACCACCACGCCGCCGCGATCGACCACGCCGGCGAAGACGTTGAAGCTTGTCGCGGGGTCCGGGTAGGTCGGGAGCGCGAAGATCGTCGGGCTGAACCCCGCAGAGGAGTTCGAGAAGTCGCCAGCCGCGTCGACGTAGTTGAACTCCGAGTTGGCATCGACCTTACCAACCTTGATTCGAAGGACGTCATCGAACAGCGACTGCTCATACCAGAGCTCGTAGATCACATCGAGCGATCGGCCGCTCTCGATATTCGAGTAGACCTGGATATCGCCCGCATCAGCCGAGCCTCCCGCCTCGGCGTTGACCGACAGATACCGAAAGAACAGCACGCCGCCATCGATGTCAAAAGCCGTCCCAAGATCCAGCTCGGCATCGACCGTCAGCAAGTTCCGAAACGACCCGCGCTGATTGATTCCTCCATCGACGACGCTCGTGAACTCCGCGACGTATTCGGCGTTGAGCGCGAGCCCGCGTTCTTCCAGGTCGTCGCGCAACCCCCACCAGTTGCCCGCCAGGCCATCGGTCTGGAGGAGTGATTGCACAGACGCGCCCGGCCTGGCATCAACGGCGCCCCCGTCGGGCTGTGCGGTTGCCGCTTGGGCGAAGAGCATGCAGGGCGCGGCACACACATTGACAAAGCGAGGGATCATGCAAGACCTCCAATGTAGCCATCGCTACATAATAGATAATGTAGCTGCAGCTACACGCAGCGTCAAGCGTCCATCGACCCTTTGAATCGCACCGCTCAAAGTGGGCTACCGAAGCCTCTGCGTCATCTCACGAAAGCGCGTGAGCGTCGCATCGCTGACGTGGTGCTCGATGCCCTCGGCATCGATCGCAGCCGTTGCCGCGTCGACACCGATCGACACCAGGAAGCGGTACACGATCTCGTGCCGCTCCCGGCACGCTGCCGCGAGCGCGGCGCCGGCAGGAGTGAGTTCGATCGGCTTGTAGGGCTCCGTCGTCGCAAGCCCATCGCGTTCGAGCCGAGCCACGATCCGGATCACCGTGACGTGGCTCACGCCGAATCGCTCGGCGAGGTCGATCACGCGGCAAGCACCGCGAGCCGCGACCGTGTCCGCGATAGCCTCGACGTAGTCCTCGGAGGTCTCGGCAGCGTGGTCCCGGCGGGTCCGCCGATGGGCATCGCGTGTGTTCTCGCTCGGGTCCGGCATGCGCAGAGTTTATCCGGACGATCGACCGGCCCCAATGCCACCAGCCGCTGAGAAAGAGGTTGATATCGGCCACGCCCGGTACCATGGCGACCGACGACACATCCGACCGACCCGACGGCTCGATGCCCGAGCACCGCCCCGAGCACCACAGCACGAGAATCACGTTGAACCCAGACGCATTGGTCGCCCTGTTCATCTTGTTTGGCGTTGTGGTCGCCCTCGCGACAACGCGCATCGCGCCTGACGCGATTCTCGCGGCCGGACTGACCGCGGTCCTGGCCGTCCCCGTGCCCGATGCGAACAGCACGTGGACCTTTGGCCTCCTCACCCCGAGCGAGGCTCTCCGGGGCTTTGCTAACCCCGGCGTGGCGACCGTCGCGGTGCTCTTCATCGTCGTGACCGGTCTCAAAGAAACCGGGGGCATCGACTGGCTCGCCCAGCGCGTGCTCGGTCAGCCCAAGTCCGTCCGCAGCGCGCTGGTGCGAATCACCTTCCCGGTCGCGGGCATGAGCGCCTTTTTGAACAACACACCCGTCGTCGCGATGCTCATCCCCGCGGTCGACGACATGGCCCGCAAGATCGGCATCTCACCGTCGAAGCTCATGATCCCGCTTTCCTACGCGGCGATCCTCGGTGGCACATGGTCGCTCATCGGGACCTCGACCAATCTGGTCGTCGCGGGGCTTGTTATATCCAGCACCGATCTCGAGCCGCTGGGCATGTTCGACATCACACGCGTCGGCGTGCCGTGCGCGGTGGTCGGCATCGCATTCCTGCTGCTCCTCGGCCCGAAGCTGTTACCCAACAAGGCATCGGCGGGCGTCGCAATGTCCGACCCGCGCGAGTACACGCTCGAGATGATCGTTCCCAAGTCGAGCCCGCTGGCCGGGCAGACGGTAGAGAAAGCGGGCCTCCGAAACCTGCCCGGATGCTTCCTCGTGGAAATCGAGCGTCAGGGCGAACTGCTCTCGGGTGTCGGGCCCGAGCAGGTGCTCCGGGCCGATGATCGCCTGCTCTTTGCGGGCATCGTGGACTCGATCAAGGAGCTCCAAAACCTCCGCGGGCTTGCGCCCGCCACAGACCAGGTCTTCAAGCTCGACGCCCCCCGCTTCCGCCGGCGCCTCTTTGAGGCGGTGGTGTCACCCTCAAGCCCCGCGGTCGGCTCGACGATCCGCGCGATTGGTTTCCGCAACCGCTACAACGGCGCGGTGATCGCGGTCGCTCGCAACGGCCAGCGCATCACCGCGAAAGTCGGCGATATCGAGATCCGGCCGGGCGATGTGCTGCTTGTTGAGGCCGATCCGAGCTTCATCGACCGCCACCGCAACTCCCGCGACTTCCTTCTCGTCAGCGGCCTCGAAGACTCCACCCCCAAAATCCACGCCAAAGCCCCGCTTGCACTCGTCATCCTCATCGGTATGGTCGCCCTCGCGACGTTCGGCGTCGTGGAGATGCTGGTCGCGGCGATGATCGCCTCCGGATTGCTGATCGTCACACGCTGCTGCACCGTGAGCAGCGCGCGGCGGTCGGTGGACTGGTCGGTGCTCGTGGTCATCGGCGCAGCCCTCGCGATGGGCGCAGCGCTCGACAAGACGGGTGCCGCCAGTGCCGCCGCGTCGACCGCGCTCGCGCTCGCGGGCGACAACCCGTGGATGGCCCTGGCTGTCATCTACTTGGTCACGATGCTGACGACCGAGGTGGTCACCAACAACGCGGCGGTCGCGCTCGTGTTTCCCATTGCCCAAGCCACCGCCGCCCAACTGGGCGTTGATTTCATGCCGTTCGTCATCGCGATCATGATGGCGGGTTCGGCGTCGTTTGCGATGCCACTAGGCTACCAAACCAACCTCATGGTCTACGGCCCCGGCGGCTACAGCATCCTCGACTTCCTCAAAATCGGCGTCCCGATGAACCTGCTGCTCGCCGCCAGCTGCATCACCATCACGCCAATGATCTTCCCGTTCTGAATCGCTCGACCCGGCGCTAACTGGGCCGAGCGGCGTCGCTATGGACAGTTCGGAGCGGCGCTCCACAGCCCTTGGTAGTACACAAAGTCAGAGAACGTGACAATACCATCAGGGATGCCATTACTTGTGCCATCCGTCGTCACATCTGCTGCGAGATCGTTCGCACTCCAGAGTCCCTGGTAGTAGGTGAAGTCCGAGATCGTGACTCTGCCATCAGGAACGCCGTTCGACGTACCATCCGTCGTCCAGTCCGCCGGCTCGAAGAGCTGATAGACGGCGATGCGGTCGCTCAGGTCGAGGTCTCCGTCGAGGTCGGCATCGAGTTCGAAGAAGTATCCATCTTCGCCGAGATACGCTCCGTCAAAGTTGATGACATCGGCCGCGACGTCCGCGACGATGGCGTCTAAGTCAGCGCAGTCAGCCCCGGGCGATGTGGCGACACAGTCCGCTGGACTTCCGCCGCTCAAGATGTAGCGGCCGTAAACCGTGGGAAAACCACCGAGGTCCCTGCGAACATACGACGCACAGGCGACGCCAGCATCGCGGTTGTAGTCTCCGAGCACGCCATGATTGAACGGCAGGTCCGAGACGAAGACGTCCGATTGGATCACAGGATCGAAGAACGAGAAGAAGCGCGCCGAGTCGTCATTAAGGGACGCCGGCATGCCGAGATTCGCCAAGGACGGAGGTCCCAGCAAGGGGCCGGACGGGCACGGGCCCGGCACACAGCCGACGCCGTTCTCATAGGCGACCCAGTCAAGGACGTTCATGCGGCCAGCACCGTTGAGATCGAGCACGCCGGCATCAAGCGGTGTTGGACCACCCGACCGAGCGACGATCGCCGCGATGTCTGCGATGTCGATCTTGCCGTCCGCGACGAGGTAAAACGGATCCGAAGGACTTAGTGTTCCCGTCACGTCGCTCGAAATCGTACCGCCTGCGTCCATCAATAGCTGGTTCCACTCCGAGAGATAACTCGCGCGATCCCAGCCATCTACGACGCCGTCGGGTTGGCCTGTCGCAAGAGGGAAGCCAGAGTCACCGACATCTCCGATCGTGCGAAGACGATTAGAATCATATTCTGCTAGGTCCAGTTTACCGCCGCCGCCCAAGTCGTATGCCGCAACGTATCCGGTGGATCCCATCACCGCATCGCCGAAGAGCGCCTGACCCGGATTTGCGACGGCGAACGCGGCCACGTCGGCATTAACTACAACGAGGTCGTCGGCATCGACCACACGGTTGCCATCGGCATCTCCGAACGGCAGCGCGGCATCGTGCGACGTGGCGAGCGTGAAGACTGCTGAGTCAAGGAAATTGAAAACGCTGTTCCCGTCCAGATCTAATTGTGCATATGCAGGGTCGGTGCCAAACGTTCCCAGTGCTGCCAATCTCGCCACAACCAGAGCGTCGTTGGAATCCCAACGGCCGTCTGGCGAAACGTCGTACGTCGGGGTCGGTCTGATTTGTCGCGACTTGCCTGCGGAATACCCCATCGGGCAGGCCTCTTGGAAGCGACGGGCGAAGTGCAGGTAGTCATGGCTGTCAAGGACGCCGTCAGGACTGTCGTAGCTTGCGTCACCCGGGACTGTTCCCGACGTGGTTAAGTCCCACGCCGAATCAGCCTGGAGAAGACGCCCGGCAACGTACAACAAGTCCTGCTCGTCAACCAGCATGTCGGGCTGGCCGTAGGTCACGTCACCCGAGCGAGCGCTTCCCGTGACATCAAGTTCGCGACCGGAACCGCGCGCAAGCCCGAGCCATGCGAGGAAATCCGCATTATAAGGCAGAGGCTCGCCAAAGGCGAGTTCGCCTCGCACAAAGTTCCCAGGCCAATCTGTCTCAGTGATATTCACCTCGCAGATCACGGAGAGGTCGCCGCAAGCGTCCTCTGCCAAATATGCCGAACCTGAATCGAAGGTGTGGACTGTTCCGTTCCCGGGGTATATCTGACCTCCTCCTCCGCCGCCCCCGGCGAAGCTATAGCTGCCTCCGATCTTACCTATGGTTCCAGAGCCCGCATTGCCAGAGAAACGTAAGTGACCCTGCGGCGGAAGGTTGCCTCCCGGGCCCAACACATTCGTGCCATAGCCAAACCCCGCGGCGTACGTTCGCAGCTTCAGGCCCTTTGCGAGTCCTCCTTCATACAGAGGGATTGGATCGATGTGCGTGACATCATGCTCCAAGATGAGCAGCATGTACCCTTTGTTGTCGTCGTTCGCGGCCGTAACTGGCCGAATGATCTCCTGAACACCGACGTGGAAGTATTCCGTTGCACTAGGTCCCGGCGGGTAGAGGCCGTTCGCATCGAGATTCGGATCAAGTCCATCGGCGCACTCGTCGAGCGTTCCGCCAACGGCCACATCGTCATCGCCACGCCAAAATCGGACCGCGATGCTGGAATAGGTGCCGTCGAGCCCGGGCGCCGCTTCCCACTCGTTCGTGTCGTTTGTGAAGTACAGGGTGCTGCCATACGCCGGCTGCCGCCCCTTCACGAAGATGTGCCGATTGCTCAGCACCACGCGCGGGTGGATCAGCACACCACTGCCCACGACGCCGTTGCCGCCGATCATGGCGGTCGACCCGCCGATGCCGCACACGGCGTCAAACCGAGTATCCGAAGACGCGGGCTGGGGCCCATTCACAGCACCCGCCGTTCCCGCCAGCGCCGCAATCGCAGCACCGCACGCGGCATGCCTCAGTCTCGTTGCGAAAGTCGTCCTCATGACCGTCTCCTTGTCCACCCCAGGGTTAAGTGACTGCAAGCGATACTTGCGACGCGACAATACAATGCGATAACTCGATGCGGTTATCTGAACTTAGATTGTGCACGCAAAATGACTATGCTTAGCGCTCGGACACCCACTTCACGCCAGCCGACATAGGGGCTCGACTCACTCAATGAGGGCCCGGCGTGCCGGTCACTTCCAACTCGCGCTCGAGCAGCCGCAGGTTCCGCGTGTTTGCTTTGAAGGCGACGTCCAGCGCGAGATCGAGGAAGGGCACGAGGCCCAGAAGCCAGTCGATGCCGAGGTTGGCCAGCATCCTTGCGATCGTCCGCTTCCTCGCGCGTGAGCGCAGGGCCTCGAACACGGGGTAAAGGCCGATCAGCAGTGTTGCCGTGTCGCCGACGACCGGCACCACGCCGAGTATCGCGTCGAAGCCGAATCGGATGGGTGCGCCCGGCACGCCGTACTTCGTATCGAGAAGGTCGGCCAGGGCCCGGACTCTTGACAGGCGCGCCGAGTCGGTCCGCTCGTGGGAGGCGCGCTCGTCTCCCGCCGCATGCTCCGACGTCTCGGCCGGGGTTGGCGCTCCTGAGGAGCCTGAGTTGTCCGCATGAATGTTGGACATGATGAGGACACCGTAGCGACCCGAAGTGAAGCAAAAATAACGCCGCCCCGAGCGGGTGCTCGGGGCGGCGCGATCTGACTGAGATGTCAACCTACGTCGACGAGTGGTTTACTCGTAGATGAAGGTCGGCTCGGTCTCGGTGGCGGGACGGTCACGCATGCCCGTGTCCATGCGGACCGAGAAGCGGGTGTCACGTGCCGAGGTACCGCGAACAACAACGCGCCACTCGGCCTGCTGCTTGGGAGCAAGCGTGGGGAGCGGTGCGAAGGTGATCGAGTTGCCGCTGGCCGAGCCGGCGGTCGCGCCGGTGGCGCTCACGAAGGCGACGCCCTCTTCGAGCTCACAGCGGATGGTGATGTCACGGTCGAGGGCCGAACCCTGGTTGGTGACGGTGATCACGTAGGTGGTCTCGCCACCGACGAGGACCGGGTCGATGAGGTCGACGACCTCAAGGAGCACGGCCGGGATGCCTTCGACAGCGGTGTCGCACGACGAGGTCACCGTGTCGGCACAGTCGGCCGAGAAGGTGGAGGTCGTGGTGACGGTGCCGGGGGCGGAGGGGTCAACAAAGATCTCGAGCTCACGCGAGGCGCCGGGCGCCAGGGTGCCGAGGTTGAACGAAGCGCCGTTGGCGGAGAAGGTGCCGCCCTCGGAAACGCTGACGATGTTGGCGTCGGTCGCGGAGACCTGGACCATCGCGTTGTCGGCAGCGCAGTCACCAGTGTTGCTGACGCGGATGCGGTGCGAGAAGCGATCGCTGTCACCACGGCCGATGAAGCGGCTGCTGGGGCTCGAGCAGGTGATCTCGAGGTTGGGCTCGGTCACCTTGGTGTTGACGGTGCCGGAGCGGGCCTCGAGACCGGCAGCGGCGTTGGCCGAGGCGGTGTTCGAATAGTTGCCGCGGCCGTCGGCCATTGCCATGACGGTGAAGTCACGCGACTGGCCCGGGGCGAGGTTGCCCGCGTCGAGCGAGACGGTCTGCTGGCCGTCCTGCGTGGTGAGACCACGGGGAAGGGTGTGGCTGACGGTCACGTTGCGGGTGACGCCGGTACCCGGGTTGGTGACTGTGATTGTGATCGGAATCGGATCACACTTGCAGACCTCCGCGGGGGCGGCGATCGCGAGGCGGAGGGCCGGCTCGACGATGTTGGCCTGGGCGCAGATCGGAATCTGGTAGGTCACCTCAGCGCAGGTGTTGAGCTGAGCGCCCGAGCCTGCACGGCCCTGGACGGTGATGACCTGACGCTCGTTGGCGCCCATGGCACCGAGGTTCCAGGTGTACACGCCGCCGGAGCCACGCTGGGCCTGGGGGTCGGACGAAACGAGCTCGAAGTTGTTCGAGAAGGTGTCGGTGAGGACGACGTTCTCGATGTCCTGGTTGAGCAGGTTGGTGACGATGATCTGGTACTCGAAGGGAGCACCCATCACGACCTCGCTGGGCATGACCTTCTCGACGCGAACCGCGCCGCCGCCGATGGGCTGACCGACGAACGAGACGTTCTGGGTCGATGCCTGGGCGGGGGCGGGGGTCGCTGCCGGGGTGGCCGCGGGCGCGGGGGCCTCGGTCATCATCGGGGCGGGATCAGCCGTGGGAGCTTGGGGGTACAGGACGGGGCGAACCTCGCCGCGACCGGTCTCAACCTCATTGCTCGTGCAACCAACAACGCCGGCCATGCAGGCCGTCGCAGCGGAGGCAACGAGCGCGAAACGCCGAATAGCACTCATCACTAAAGTCCTTTCAATGCCGAGCCCCGGACGTCGGGTACCCGCTCGCTGACAGCCGCCGCAAGGACATTGTCCCCTCTTCTCCCCGGCTCCAGCCGAGTTGAACGCGTTGGCGGTTTTTACACCACTTTGTACCAGACCCTCGCCGCCTTGCACCGATGGAAACGGTGGGCAAAGACGACAAGTGAGCAACAGCGGACGCTACGCCACGCCTCCGTCACTCATGGTTAGTGTAGACCAATATCCCCATATTGACCACACACACACAGACATGTGTGGCGTTCACGACGAAACAGCGGCGGTTTCTGACACGCTGCTGCCCGATTCCAGTGGAGACACCGCGATTTCGGCGTTCGGCGGCACGATCCGGCTCGGCCGCTCGCCCGTGCGTGCCCACTCCGCGATGCGTGGCTGGACGACCGACCAGCCGTCGCCGCTTCGGATCTGAATGAACGCATCGAGCAGCCCCATCAGCAGGGCGTCAAGCCGGCGGATGCGCTCCACTCGCACCTCGACCAGCTCCCGCGGATCGAGCTCGTCATCGGTCTCGTCCTTCGGAAGCTCGCAGCCGCTGATCAGCCAACGGTCGGCCTGCAGCGTCAAACGCCAGGCCTGCTCGCCGTCGGAGATCATCAGGCCCGCCCGCCGGGGCTGCTTGCCGATGCGAATCGCTTCGCGAGCCTCGGCCGTGCGTGAGGCCGCGACGCCCTCCTCGTGGGCCTTGATCGCGACCTTGCCCATCACGCCCCACGGGCACTCGAGCTCGATCGGGCCGTCGAAAACGATCTCGGCCTCGACGCGCTCGCCGCCGTCGAGCGTGACGGCGATCCCGTCGCCGGCCTCGGCCGAGTACCAGAGCCACAGCAGCATCTCGTTGCCGATCCAGTCGTCCGTCGCGCCGCCCGCGTGGCACCAGGGGGCATCCGGGCGATCGGACGCTGCGCCGTCGGGCACGGGGGTGAACACGGCTGGGCGGACGTCCTCAAGCCAGCGCGTGTCGCCGCGGGCGCTGGCGAGTCGCCACGCGACGCCGCCGGCGGACTCGGGCATGAGCGAGCCGTCGAGGGTTGCTTTCCAGTGGGCACGGAGGGCGTCGATGACGCCTTGCCCCGCCGCAGCCGAGAGCACGACGCCGCGGGCCGCGTCCCACATGAGATCGGCCGCGGCGCTCTTGCGGTGCTTGCCGGAGGCGAGTTCGTCCAGCACCGCGTGCTCGGTGAGGTCGCGGGCCTCGCGTTTGCCCGACCGGGTGAGCGTGCCGCCGTGGGTCTCAGCGACGGCCGTCTCGTGCTGGGCTCGAAGTGCCCGCTTGATCTCGGCGGGCACGCGGTTGGTATCGATGCGAAGGCCGAGCAGGCCGCAGCCGCCTGCGGAGAACGTGTTCTTCTCGTGGGCGAAGCTGTGGTCGAAGACGTGGTCGCCCGCGGTCCAGCCGGCCTCGATCTCTTGCGAGACGGCCGTGCCGCCCACACCGATGACGCCCGCCTCGAGCAGCGCGAGCGTGTCGCCATTGAGCGACCGCGGCGCATCGCCCCCGATCGCAACACGGGCAAAGCTCACTCGTCCTCTGGTCATCGGCATGGGGGGTCTCCTGCAGCGGCGCGGTCGTGCGCAACCGGCGAATATAGCGGTCGTGATTCGCCGAAACGTGCGAGCCGACAAGCAACCCACAATCACCCCCGAGGCGAGGACTCTGGGAAGGCGAGGGCCACATGCGCCAAGCTCCAAAAACAACGAACGCGGCCGATCGGGCCGCGTCTCGAAGTCGGAATGGCGAGAGAGGGACTCGAACCCTCGACCTTGGGGTTATGAATCCCACGCTCTAACCAGCTGAGCTACCTCGCCGAGTGGGCACCGCCCAGACGAGCGGAAGGCGATGCTACGCCCCGTGTCGCGGCTCGGCCACGGGCGCAACGAGTCCGCCTACTCGCTCGCGGGCTGACGCTGGATCGTGTCGCCCTGGCCGACACGCTTGTCGTCCACCGGGTTCTCGTCGATCTGCTTCGGCGCGGTCGCGGGTGCTGAGGTCTCGGCCTCGATCTCGTCCTGGATGCCCTTGACACCCTTCTTGAACTCGACGATCGATCGGCCCAAGCTCCGGCCGACCTCGGGGAGCCGCTTGCCGAAGAGCAGCAGCCCGATCGCGAGGATCGCAAGCATCTCCCAATGGCCGGGCATTCCGATCGCGAGCGTGCCGGCATGGCCGGATGCGAGGACGTCTGGGGTTATCGTGTGTAGTTGCAGCACTTCGGGCATAACGCCTCCGTCGCGGCGGGGATGCATCCCGCCGGGGTGTTCGGCAAGTCTAGCGACCCGGAGGCGATCAGCCCGGCGTATCGGCGAGCGAATGCCCGCGTTCGGCCGCGTCGACGACGTTTCGCAGCAGCATCGCGACCGTCACCGGACCCACGCCCCCCGGCACGGGGCTGATTCGGCCCGCGACGGGGGCGACCTCGTCGAAGCGGACATCCCCCACTGTCACGGTCCGGCCGTCGTCGGCCGACACCCGGTTCACACCCACATCCACGACGACCGCACCGGGCCGGACCATGTCGGCCGAGATCAGATCGGGCACGCCCGCGGCCGCAACGAGCACGTCGGCCGATCGGCACAGATCCGCCAGGCCCTCGGTGAACTTGTTGCAGCTCACCACGGTCGCCTCCCGGCGCATGAGCAGCACCGCGATGGGCTTGCCGACCACGTCGCCCGCGCCGACGATGACCGCCCGCTTGCCCCGGAGGTCGATCCCAGTCTCCTCGATCATCTGAACGGTCGCGAGGGCTGTGCAGGGAGCGAGGCTGGACCTCCCGTAGACGATGTTGCCGATGTTCGCGGGGTTGACGCCCTCGACGTCTTTGTCGGCGTCGATCAGCCGCTGGACGCGGTAGGCATCGACCCCATCGGGCATGGGGAGGTGGACCATGATCGCGGTGACGCGGTCCTCGGTATTCAGGAGCAGTACGCGGCCGGCGATGTCGTCGTAGCCCGCGTCATCGGGCAGCTCGTGCAGCTTGTACTCGATACCGAGCTGATCGCAGGTGCGTGCCTGGTTGAGCGCGTACTGGCGAGCGGGGCTGTCGCCCCGGCCGACGAGCACGGCGTCGAGGCGCACGACGCCCCCGGCCTCTCGGATGCGAGCGGCCCGCGCACCGATCTGCTCGCGCAGCTTCGCGGCAACCGCTCGGCCGTCGATGATCTTGTTTGTGATTTCGGGAGCGTGATCGGCGGGCATGGGCGAATCGTACGCGGCCCGCGTGCGCGCGATGACTCGGCCGGCGTCGATCACCGAGCGGCTGGTCTTGGGTACGATCGCCTCGTGTCGCCCACACGCAAGACCACGACCGACGATCCCGCCGCGCGCATCGCCGAGTTACGGGCGATCCTGCACCAAGCGAACGCTGCCTACTACCAAGATGCGGCGCCCACGATCCCCGATAGCGAATACGACACGCTGCTCGCGGAGCTTGCGAAGCTCGAGGATCAGCACCCCGAGCACGACGACCCGAACAGCCCCACAAAGCGCGTGGGCGGCGAGCCAATCGAGGGATTCGAGACCAAACCCCACGCGCTGCCGATGCTGTCGATCGACAACACGTACAACGAGGACGAGCTGGCCGAGTGGCACGCCCGGGTGCTCAAGGCGCTCAAGATCGACCCGGACGATGCCGCATCCGGTCTGTTTCGGGCAGAGGCCCCGACGTTTGTGTGCGATCCGAAGATCGACGGCGTCGCGATCTCGCTGCGCTACAAACAGGGAACGCTCGTCCAAGCTCTCACGCGGGGCAACGGCGAGGAGGGGGACGAGGTTTCGCACGCGGTGCGGACGATCCGAGCGCTGCCGTTGCAACTCGACGCTGGTGGCGTGCACGGTGTTCCAGAAGTGCTCGAGGTCCGGGGCGAGGTCTTCATTCCGAACAGCGTCTTTGCGGCGATCAACGCGCAACGCGAGGCGGACGGCGACGAGCTTTTCATGAACCCGCGAAACACGTGCGCGGGAACGCTCAAGCAGCTCGACCCGAAGGTCGCCGCGTCACGCGATCTGCGATTCATCGCCCATGGCCGGGGTGTGGTGTCCGACGCTTCGTTTGCGACGGGGCATGGCGAGTTCGCCGAGCGCCTCGCGGACCTCGGGTTTCCGACGAGCCCGCACAGCACGCGGGGAGGGTCGCTGGATGAGATCCTCGCGGCGGTGCGGGCGTTCGCCGAGACGAGGCTGATGCTCGACTACGCCACCGACGGCATGGTCGTCCGTGTCGACTCGTTCGATCAGCAAGCACAGCTCGGCACGACGTCAATGAGCCCGCGCTGGATCATCGCGTACAAGTACCCGGCTGAGCGTCAGCGGACCGTGCTCGACGCGGTCGACTGGCAGGTGGGCAAGACTGGCAAGATCACGCCGCGGGCGGTGATGCAGCCGGTGCTGATCGCGGGGACCACGGTTCGGCACGCGACGCTCCACAACTTCGGCCGGGTGCGCGACCTGCCTACCGATCGGGTGGGCGAGCGGACGGACCTGCGTGTGGGCGACACCGTGATCGTGGAAAAGGCGGGGGAGATCATCCCGCAGGTCGTGCAAGTGGTTATCGGCGAGCGAGCGGGCAACGCCGAGCCGATCGTGGCCCCGGCCGAGTGCCCGGTGTGCGGCGGGCCGGTGGAGGTTGAGCCCGAAGAGGCGGCAGACGACGCAACGCTCGAAACGGCTCGCCGATGCATCAATCCAGAGTGCCCAGCGCAGGTGCGCGAGAAGCTCGTGTGGTTTGTCGGGCGGAAGCAGATGGACATCGACGGGCTGGGTGAGCAGACGATCGACGTCATCCGCGCGACCGAGGACATCCCGCTCCGGCAGTTCGCCGACATCTTCGCGCTTGGCGAGCACAAAGAGCGGCTGACCGAGCTCGACCGGATGGGCGAAAAGAAGGTCGAGAACCTGCTCGTGGGAATCGAGGCTGCGAAGTCGCGCGGCATGGCGCGCGTGCTTGCGGGCATGGGGATTCGGCACGTCGGCGCGACCACCGCCCGGCAACTCGCACGGGCGTTTCCGTCTGTGGATGCATTGCTTGCTGCCGATGCTTGGCAGCTCATGCCGATGGCTGTCAATCGGATGAGCCAAGTGCGCCGCACAGAACTCACCGGCTCGGCCGAGCCGATCGCCGATGCGGTCGAGACCGGCCTCGGAGAGGGCACGGCCGATGTGGTCTACGCGTACCTGCACTCGGACGCGGCTCGGCAGGCGTTTGCCGACCTCGCGGCGGCGGGCGTGGATCTCACGAGCCAGGACTATGTCAAGCCTGGCGCACCAGGCGAGGCTCGGTCACCCGTGTCGGGCAAGAAGATAGTCATCACGGGCACGCTCGAAACCACAGATCGGACGGCGCTGACCGAACGGCTTGAGTCTCTTGGCGCGAAGGTTTCCGGATCGGTATCGAAGAACACCGATGTGCTGATCGCGGGCGCGAAGGCGGGGTCGAAGCTCGCAAAGGCCGAGGCGCTTGGTGTCGAAGTGTGGGACGAGGCCCGGCTCATCGCGGAGCTCGGCGACGTGTGACTCGGCGGGCCGGCCGTTGTTGATAAATTGGTGGTACCAACACACCGAATGCGAGGGCCATCTGATGCGAGACGTGAAAAACATGCTGCGATGGATGATCGGATGTGTGGTGCTGGCGCTCACCGCGACAACATCGGCGGCTCAGCCCGGAGCAGAGCTGTCGCCACTCGCGTCGACGCTGAAAGTGATGACGTTCAACATCCGCTTCGGCACTGCCAACGACGGCGAGAACAGCTGGCCGATGCGACGCGACGTGGTCCTTGACGTGATCGATGACCACGACGCCGACATCCTCGGCTTGCAGGAAGCGCTGGACGGCCAGATCCGCGAGATCATTGCCGGCGTTCCGGGGTACGCGGTGATCGGCGTGGGCCGCGACGACGGGCGCACGAGCGGCGAGTACACCGCGATCCTGTACAAGGCGGATCGGTTCACAGTCGACGACGCGGGGACGTTCTGGCTCTCGGATACCCCAGGCGAGGTCGCGTCGGTGACGTGGGGCAACTCGATCACGCGGATCTGCACGTGGGCGAGGCTCGTCGAGCTCGACTCCGGACGCGGGGTATACGTCTTCAACGCGCACCTCGACCATGTCTCCCAGCCTTCACGCGAGCGAAGCACGGAACTGATCGCTGAACGCGTCGTCAACCGCGACGTTCCGGCTGACCCGGTCGTGGTGATGGGCGACTTCAATGCGGGGGAGCAGAACCCGGCGATGCTGTCGTTGCTGGAGAACGAAGCGGCACATCTGGTCAACGCATTCCGTGAAGCCAAGCCCGACGAACGATCGGTTGGCACCTTCAACGGCTTCCAAGGTCGGGTCGACGGGGAGATGATCGATCACGTCTTCGTGACCCATGACTTCGATGTCATCGACGCGGGAATCGACCGGACACATCGAAACGGGCGGTACCCCTCGGATCACTTCCCGGTTTGGGCCAGCCTTCGATATCCCGGTGCCGAAGACTGAGGTGCCCTGATCGGCAAGGGCTTCGATCAACTCGGATGGGCGTGGAAAGCCGACCGCCCGTTCGCAGCCCCGAAGACCGAAAGACCAAAAACAACAGCCCCCGCCAAGGCAGACTTAGCGGGGGAGTCGCGAATGTAGGCGACGCGGTGGAATCGCGTCGAATGGGCAGAGGCGGACTTGAACCGCCGACACCGGCATTTTCAATGCCGTGCTCTACCAACTGAGCTACCTGCCCTGCTGGATCGCCCGCGTGCCGAAGCGCGACGGGCGAACTCGCCGTGCGGATGTGAGGCCCGCTGGGGAGTCCGCAACAATATCGTCCGCTCGTGGTTCGTCAAGCAGGGTTCTGCGGGAGTTGTTTGTAGATCGGCGTTTGCTCGGCGGATCGACGCGCCCATCAGGCAGACCGGCCTCGGCTGGTACGATGCTGGCATGTCCGATACCGCTGCCATTGCCGACCCTTCTGCATCGACTTCGCCCGAGAACACCGGGCACGACCCGTTGTTGAACGTGGACGACCTCAAGACGCACTTTCCAGTGCGATCCGGGCTGTTGCAGCGCATAACCGGACACGTCAAGGCTGTCGATGGCGTGACGTTTCGAGTGGGCAAGGGCGAGACGCTCGGGCTGGTCGGCGAGTCGGGCTGTGGCAAGACGACGGTTGGGCGCACGATTTTGCGTCTGATTCCGGCCACGGGCGGCTCGGTGCGGTTTGCTGGTGAGGACGTCCTGGCCGCGTCCGGCGATCGGCTCAAAGCGCTCCGCCGCGACATGCAGATCATTTTCCAGGACCCGGCGGGCAGCCTGAACCCCCGCATGCGGATCGCCGCGATCATCGGCGAGCCCCTGATCGTCCACGGCATGGCGGGCGACCGCGATCACCTGCGTGAGAAGGTCGAGTCGCTGCTCGAGCGTTGCGGCATGCCCAGGGCCGCGGCCGATCGATACCCGCACGAGTTCTCCGGCGGGCAGCGCCAACGCATCGGCATCGCTCGCTCGCTCGCGCTCGAGCCCAAGTTCATCGTGTGCGACGAGCCGACCAGCGCGCTCGACGTGTCGATCCAAGCACAGATCATCAACCTGCTCTCCGACTTGCAGAGCGAGTTTGGGCTGAGCTACCTGTTCATCAGCCATGACATGGCCGTGATCCAGCACGTCTGCCAGCGGATCGCGGTGATGTACAAAGGACAGATCGTCGAAGAGGGCACGCGCGACGAGATCATCCACAACGCCCAGCACCGGTACACGCAGTCGCTGCTCTCGGCCGTGCCCGTCGCGGACCCGCGGCGGAAGAACGAGCGGATCGTCTTTGATGGTGGGGCGATGTGATGGGGCGGAGCGAGCCCGATGCCGACGCGCCGGACGACTGGCCGCCTGAGGCGAAAGGCGAGCCGAAGAGCGAGGCGGGCACGCTGCGATGGATCGTTGTGGTCGCGGCGGCGGCTGTCGGCCTCGCCGTGCACGACGCGTTGCCGGGACAGACGCCGGCAGCGCGCTGGATCGCCGCGGCGTGCGCAGCCGTCACAGGCGGCGCCGTCGGGCTGGTGCTGCTCAACAGGTGGCTAGCGTGGTCCGGGCCGACGGTCGATGCCGATGGATTGCGGGACGACGCGAGGCACGAGCAGCTTCGCCTTGAGATCAATCGCCTCACGCACGCCCAGGCACGAGAGGCGGTGCTGGAAGTGATCGGGCGCGACGCTGGTGACGGCGACGTCCCCGCTGGCGTGCCCGACGACGTGCGCGAGCTCGCCCGCCATGCGACGTTCCTGAGTGCCGGCCTGTGGGATATCGCGCTCGAGCAGGTCTTTGAGACCGACATCGACATGGGCCTTCCCGCCGGGTGGGTCATCGGCGACGACGGCACCGGCCACACCATGCTCGTCGTTCGCCCCGACGGCCGAACGTTTGCGAGTTCCAACGACGATCCGGATTACATCGATGGCGAGCAGTACCCCTCGCTCTGGCACGGGCTGCTGGTCGCGATCCGCGAACACGTAGCCTGATCAACGACGGTGACCAGAGACGAGACATGCGTCGCGCCTCACTTGATTCACCGCGACCGATCCCACAATGACAGGTTGATCATCGGCCACGCGAGGGCCCAGTGGCTCGCAGGGTCAGACGCCACGGTCGCGAGCGCCGCCTCGCTGAAGGTCGCCCGCATGAAGTCCGACTCGCCGATGCTCGCGGCGTGGCTCGCCATCCAGTGCTGAAAGGGCAAGGGGAAACTTGCCTTGGGCCGCTGGACGATCTCGTCGGGAAGCGCAGCGGCAAAGGCCCGGCGGAGCGAGGTCTTGGTCGCTGGAGGCTGAGCATCGCCCTGGTACTTGGCGGTCATCGGCAGCGACTCGGCGAGCCTAGCAAGCATGGCGTCTGCAAACGGCGTGCGGCCTTCGACCGAGGCGAGCATCGTCGAGGTGTCGAGCCGCGCGAGCAAGCCCGCGAGGTTGATGCGGCGGTGGAACCGCAGGTGCACCTCAAGATCTGTCGCGCCACGACGATCCACGGCGAGTGTGTCCCACGTGCTTCGATACGTCTCGACTAGGTGCACATCATGCTCGGCGGCGGCCCACGCATCGGGCGTGAATACCGCCGGTTTCATCTCGATTGGTGTCCACGCGTTGGAGAGGAGCTGGAACACGCCGGGGTCGGTGTTGCCCGCTTCGACATGGGCGGCGGCCGCGGCCATGGGTGCGGCGTATCCGGCGAACAGCTCGTCGGCGCCCTCTCCGGATATCGCGACGCGGTGGCCGTCGGCAGCGAGCGTGCTCGCGACCGCACGGATCGCGATCTCGTTCGGCGTGCTGAGCGGCGCCCCAAGTTGTGCGATCATGCCGGGCCATGCTCGCTCGAACAACGCCCGGTCAATCGGCACTTCGGTGTGCGTCGTGCCTAACTGCTCGGCGACCAGCCGGGCGTGCGCAAAGTCATCGGACTGCGGGATGCCCGCAATCGGCGGCGCATGCGGATCGCCCGCGCAATACGTGCGGAGGTCCGCAACGTGCTGACGGGCGACCGACGTGGTGATCGCCGAATCGAGCCCGCCCGAGAGCAACGCGCAGACGGGAACGTCGGCTCGGCAGTGCAGCCGGACAGACTCGATCACCGCGGATCGCACACGTTCGACCGCCTCGCCCGCATCGATACAGCCCATATCTTCGGGCCAGGTTGTGCCGCGCTCGACCCTGAGTTGATCGGACGCGAGATCAAAGCGCAGCCACTCGCCCGGCCGGACACACTTGATGTTGGCGTAGAGCGTCCGATCGTCGAGCGTGTTGCGGATGGTCGTGAGATACGCGCTGGCGGTCACGAGGTCGGGCGCTCGCGACACGCCCGGAAGCTCGCGCAGTGCGCGCAGTTCTGATGCGAACAGTAGTTCCCGAACCCCCGCACCCTCGCGCCGGACGTAGTACATCGGCTTGATGCCGAGCGGGTCACGGGCAAGCGTGAGCGACTGATCTCGATTGTCGAAAAACGCGACGGCGAACATGCCACGCAGCCGGGCGAAGGCGTTGACCCCCCACTGCCGGAGCGCCAGCAGCACGGTTTCCGTGTCGCACGCCGAGACGAATTGATTCCCGCGCGAACCGAGCTCCGATCGGAGGTCGGCGTCGTTGTAGAGCATGCCGTTGTACGCGAGCGTGCACGTTCCGTCGGTCGAGACCATCGGCTGGTGGCCGGCCTCGCTGGTGTCGACAATCGCGAGTCGGCGGTGTGCGAGCGTCACGTGGGGGGCTGGCGAGAGCAGGCCGGCCCCATGGGGGCCGCGGTGGGTCATGCGGTCGCGGGCACGCAAGAGGGCTTCGTCGCCGACGCTCGGGCGATGACCGACGGACGTTGCGATGCCGATGATGCCGCACATTGGGCGGGGTATCGGCGATCGGCCGGGCAGAACGCCTCAATCGCGTCGGGCACGAAACGTGAAACCGGCCTCTTTCAGTTGGGTCGCTTCGCAGTGGAGGACGCCGTTCCCGAAGTCGCATGTCGCCCGGGGCAGGGCGGCTGCGAGGTCAACCTTGAGCACGATGCCTGCTGCGACACGTCGAACATCGCCCCGGTTGCGGGAGACCGGGCCCTCGTACTCGAGGTAAATTCGCCTGTGATCGGGCAGCCTCTCGGCGGTCCAGGTCTCGGCCTCGTGGGGCGAGGCGGTGCAGCGGAAGGTCGCGAGCGGGTCTTGGCCGGGCTGCTCGAGCATCCAGTCGTAGTGCGACGAGCCGTCGGGGAGCGTGTGGAGAAGCACAACGGTGCGGAGCATGGGAGGAGCCTCGGGCGTCAACGCCGACGCGCCGTGAGGGTAGGATGGCGGCGAACTCAACACGACCGGAGACGCACGATGCGACGCACACCGCGATTCACGACGCGACCAATACCCGGGCTTGCCCGGCTCGCCACGACGGCACTTTTGATCGTCGCCACCGCCGGATGCGCGACCCAGCGGCAGTTGCCCAACGTCCGCGCGTCGGGCAATCAGGCGTACTACTCGGGCGACTACGCGCGGGCTCTTCCAAACTATCAGGAGTACGTGAATCGCAAGCCCGAGGACGTGCAGGGACGCATCGATCTGGCGAGAACGCTTCTCGCACTCGATCGCGCGTCGGAGGCACGCGAGCAACTGGTGATCGCGTACGACCGCGAGCCGGATCACCCCGAGGTCGCGGATCTCCTCGCCCGGGCGATGGTCGAGGCGGGCGACCCGGATCGGGCCGAGCGGTTCCTTGGCAACCGTGCCCGCGAGGGCGGCCGGTGGGAGGATTACGTGCTGCTGGGCCGGTACAACACGCTCGTCGGCAAGCCCGACGAGGCGCGGGTCGCGCTCGTCACCGCGTCTCGGCTCGCGGGCCGGGAGCACATCGAGCCGCAGATTGCCCTGGCGGACATGTTCGCGTCGGTCGGTGACCAACAGCGGGAGATCGAGCGGCTCCGCATGGCCCTCTGGATCGACCGCGACAACCCCGAGGTGTACCGCCGGCTCCGGTCGCTGGGGCAGATCCCCGGGCCGACCCTGGCCCTACCGCCGATGGACTAAGCCGCGGATTCCGTTGAAGAGCATGCTTGACGGGAGCCGATAGGCTTCTACCATTCATGCGGATAAACGGATGAAGCAAGCCAGCGACACCATTCCGGTCACCGAACACCTCGCCCTTTTGGCTGAGCGCGTTCGCTTGCGGATTCTCCGGCTGCTCGAGTCCGAGGAACTGGCGGTCGGCGAGGTGGCGAAGGTTGTCCAACTGCCCCAGAGCACGATCAGCCGCCATCTCAAGCAGCTTGCCGAGGCCGGCTGGCTCGGCAAGCGAAGTGCGGGCACGGCGACCCTGTACCGCCTCGTCCTCGACGATCTGGGCCCCGATCAGCGGCACCTCTGGGTCACCGTCCGAGGCCAACTGGGGACATCTCCAGAGTTCGACGAGGACACCCAGCGGCTTGCGGGCGTCCTCGCCGAGCGACGCACCGACAGCCAGGCGTTTTTCGGCCGGGTCGCCGGCGCGTGGGACAACCTCCGGGGCGACCTCTTCGGGCACGGCTTCACGGCCCCGGCGCTGCTTGGGCTGTTGCCCGCAGACTGGGTCGTCGCGGATATCGGGTGCGGCACGGGCAACGCCAGCGAGCATCTCGCGCCATTTGCCAAACAGGTCATCGCGGTGGACCTCTCCGAGCCGATGCTCGAAGCTGCGAAGAAGCGGCTGACCGGCCAAGGCCGCGTTGATTTCCGCCGGGGCGAGGCGACGGCACTTCCGATCGATGACGGCGAGGTCGACGCGGCGGTCTGCCTGCTGGTGCTGCACCACCTGGAAGACCCGGCGTCGGCGGTTGAAGAGATCGCCCGCATCGTTCGGCCCGGCGGCATCGCGATGGTCGTCGACATGGTCGAGCACGGGCGCGACGAGTATCGGCACACGATGGGCCACACGCATCTTGGTTTTTCGGAAACACAGACCCGCGAGATGATGGAAGCCGCGGGCCTTGAGCACATCACGATCCACCCCCTTCCCCGACGCGGCGACGCGAAGGGGCCGGGCTTGTTTGTCGCCCGCGGCACGCGGCCGACTGAGACCTCAATCACTTCGCAATAGAGACACACCACGGCTGGCGCTCACGACGAGTCGGCAGCCCAACCCCGAACGGAGTTCGTTCATGACCGCAGTTGCCAGCAACACACTGACCCCCGACACCGTCGGCACGCTCGACTTCAAGGTCGCCGACCTGAACCTCGCCGGCTCCGGCCGCCACGAGATTCGCCTCGCCGAGGACGAGATGCCCGGGCTGATGGCCCTCCGCGAGAAGTACGCCAGCAAGAAGCCGCTCAAGGGCCTCAAGATCGCCGGCTCGCTGCACATGACCGTGCAGACGGCCGTACTCATCGAGACGCTTGACATACTCGGCGCCGACGTGCGCTGGTGCTCGTGCAACATCTTCTCGACGCAAGACAACGCCGCGGCCGCGGTCGTCGTCGGCATGCCGGAGACCGGCGGCACGGTCGATGCGCCCAAGGGCACGCCCGTCTTCGCCTGGAAGGGCGAGACGCTTGCTGAGTATTGGTGGTGCACCAAGCAGATGCTGACCTGGCCCGACGGCTCCGGCCCCGACCAGATCGTCGACGACGGTGGCGACGCCACGCTCCTGCTCATCAAGGGCGCCGAGTTCGAGGAGGCTGGCAGCGTTCCGGCCTTCAACCCGGACAAGGACCCCGAGGAGTACGGCCACATCCTCGACACCATCCGCTCGACCATCGAGAGCAACCCGGGCTGGTTCACCAAGGTGCTGCCCGAGATCAAGGGCGTCTCCGAGGAGCCCACCACGGGCGTGCACCGCCTGTACCAGTTCGCCGAGGCCGGCACGCTGCCCTTCCCGGCGATCAACGTGAATGACTCGGTCACCAAGAGCAAGTTCGACAACGTCTACGGCTGCCGCCACTCGCTGATCGACGGTCTGAACCGCGCGTCGGACGTGATGCTCTCGGGCAAGGTCGCCGTGGTCTTCGGCTACGGCGACGTGGGCAAGGGCTCCGTGCAGTCGCTCAAGGGGCAGGGCTGCCGCGTGATCGTGACCGAGATCGACCCGATCTGCGCGCTGCAGGCCGCGATGGAGGGCCTCGAGGTCAAGACCATCGAGGACTACATCGACACGGCCGACATCTTCATCACGACGACCGGCAACAAGGACATCATCACGCTGGATCACATGCGGCAGATGAAGGACAAGGCGATCGTGGGCAACATCGGCCACTTCGACAACGAGATCGAGATGGAGAAGCTCCAGCGCGATCCCAACGTCGAGCGTCGCAACGTGAAGCCGCAGTACGACGAGTTCTACTTCAAGGACCTCGACAAGAGCATCCTCGTGCTTGCCGAGGGCCGACTGCTCAACCTCGGCTGCGCGACCGGTCACCCGTCATTCGTGATGAGCGCCTCGTTCACCAACCAGGTCATCGCGCAGATCGAGCTGCACGAGAACAACGACAACTACGACAACAAGGTCTACGTGCTGCCCAAGCACCTCGACGAGATGGTCGCCCGCCTGCACCTCGACAAGCTCGGCGTGAAGCTCACCAAGCTCTCGCAGGAGCAGTCCGAGTACCTCGGCGTTCCCGTGGACGGCCCCTACAAGCCCGAGCACTACCGCTACTAAGCGAAGCACCCGCCCCGCCGGTAGCACAACGGCTCGGCGCGGAGCACGAATCTGCTATACCACGTGGGGTGGGCCTGACGGCTCGCCCCACGCTTGCAACACGCGAGCACACGCTCAACGGACCGCGTCGCGCGAAGGACTCGCGCCCTGGAGCTTCCGGATGCACATCGCCGAACTCACGAAGCAGTGGAAGACCACGTTCAGCTTCGAGTTCTTCCCGCCCAAGAGCGACGCGGGCGGCGAGACGCTCTTCGAGAACATCCGCCAGCTCGAATCGCTCAAGCCCGCGTTCGTGAGCGTCACCTATGGCGCGGGTGGTTCAACGCGCGAGCGCACCCACGACCTGGTCGTCCGCCTGAAGACCGAGACTTCGCTTGACCCGGTCCCACACCTCACGTGCGTCTGTCACAGCGAGGCCGAGATCGGCCGGATTCTCGAGCGGTACGCCGAGGCGGGAATTAGCAACATCCTTGCCCTCCGGGGCGACGTGCCGGCGAGCATGCCCGACTACGACGCGACGAAGGACGACTTTCAGCGCGCGTCGGAGCTGGTCGCGTACATCCGCGCGTTCGACGACAAGCACGGCCGAACCGGCAACGACCGGTTTGGTGTTGCGGTCGCGGGGTTCCCGGAGGGGCACCCGGAGTGCCCGAACCGGCTCCGCGAGATCGAGCTGCTCAAAGCCAAGGTCGACGCGGGCGCGGACGTTGTCATCACGCAACTCTTCTTTGACAACCGCGACTTCATCGACTTCCGCGAGCGGTGTAAGCTGGCTGGAATCAACGTGCCGATCATCGCCGGCATCATGCCAGTCGGGTCGATCGAGGGCATGAAGCGGATGGCCGACCTCGCGCTGGGCGCGAAGTTCCCCGCCCCACTGCTGCGCGCGGTCAACCGCACGGGCGGCGACAGCGAGGCGGTCCGCCGCGTCGGCATCCACTGGGCGACGGAGCAGTGCCGCGACCTGCTCGACCGGGGTGTGGACGGCATCCACTTCTACACGCTCAACAAGTCGACCGCGACGCGAGAGATCTACGCCACGCTCGGCGTCAAAGATTCGTCAATGCTGCTCTAGCAGGCATGCTCAGCGTGCGACCGCTCGGACCAACGCATCGAACACGTCCTGCCCCAACGCGCGGTTGCCGGTGCGCTCGGGATGCCATTGCACACCGACGTAGAACGCCCGACTTGCGTCTGCGATCGCCTCAATGACGCCGTCGTGGGCTCGGGCGATCACGGCGAGCGTGCCAGCATCTTCAATCGCTTGGCGATGCCTTGACCAGATCGCGCCGCCGGCCAGCCGAAGCGCTGCAACGCTTTCGCTCGTCGGGCAAAGCTCGTGCTCGTGGTCCCAGTGCTCGGCGTGATTATCGTGGGTCTCCGGGAGGTGCTGGTTGAGCCTGCCGCCCGCGTGGAGCGCCATGTATTGCATGCCGAGGCACACGCCGAGCACGGGCACGTCGGGCCGGGCTTCACGCAGACCATCGAGCAGTGCCAACTCGTAGTCCTGGCGGTGGTGCTTGACGCGCACGGCGCGGGCGTGGGTGGGCACGCCGAATGGCTCGGTGATCGGGTCATCGCCACCGGTGAGCACGAACGCGTCGCACAGGCGGAGCGTGTCGGGAAGCGTTGCCGCGATTGGTGGCACCAGCACCGGCACGCCACCCGCCTGAGCGACCGCGAGCGCGTAGGTCGTCGGCGACGCGTGGCGTTCGATGTTGTTGTGCGGGATGAGATCGGTCGTGATGCCGACGGCGGGGCGCGACCCGCTCGGCCTGCCGCTCGTTCGCCACTGTGCTGCGGTGCTTCCCTGCATGGCGCGAGTGTAGACTGTGCTCCATGGCACGCGGGGCATGTATCTGGGCGGTGGTTTTCGCTGTGCTCGCCGCAGCGCTGGCGATCGTGACGCCCGCCGCAGAAACCGCGGCGGTCGGCCCTGAGCAAGTTGCGATCGTGTCCATCACGCCGATGTCGATCGAGCGGATGGTGCTGCGTCGCGATGACACGGAGGCCGAGCTTGTTCGCGCGGGTGTGGGCTGGGACGTGGTCACGCCCGAAGGCGTGTGGCCGGCCGAGTCGGGCGTGGCTGCGGGGGTGGTACGGTTGGTCACATCGGCACTCGGCACGCCGATTGACCGAGAAGGGTTCGAAGCCGGGGCGACGCTGACGATCGAGACTAGCGCCGAGGCACGCTCGATCGAGATCGCCGATCGTACGCTCGGTGGGACAACGCGGGTGCGAACCGACGCCGGCGTCTTCCGGGTGGGTGATGAATGGCAGCGGATCTTCGTCGTGTCGGGCGCGGCCCCGTGGCGATCGTCGCGTGTGCTCCCGACGATCGAGCGGGGTGTGCGGTCGATCGAGCTCCGCTCTGGCGAGCAGCGACTCCGCCTCGAGCGCGCGGGGCGAGGCTGGGCCATGACCGCACCGGTCACGGCTCGCGGCCGAGCCGACTCCGCCGAAGCGCTGCTCGCGGTCCTTGCGGGGCTCGAGAGCGACGGGACGGCTGAAGGTGCCGCGCCCGAGGCTGGCAGCGCCGCGGCAGCGGCGAGCACCGCATCGGTCGTCATAGAGCAACAGCCCAGCGACAGCAGCGAAGCGCGCACATGGACGCTCGATCTGGCTCTTGGCGGCACCGTCGCGGGCGACCTCGTCGCGAGCGTCGTTGCACGGCAAGGCGGCGTGATCGCGTACTCACGCTCGGGCCTGCGCATCGCGGCCGACACGCTCTCGCGGCTGACGCTCGATCCCGCTGCCTACGTCCAGCGGATCGCGCTGCAAGCAAGCTCGGCAGACGTGCTCGCGATCCGCGTGGGTGACGAACAAAGCACCCGACGCCCAGAAGGCGGCTGGCCCGAGCCGATCACCGCAGCCATCGACGCATTGGCGAGCGAGGCCGCGTCGGACACGGTCATCGGCGAGCTTTCCGGCGCTGCCGAGCCGATGACGCTCGCGTTGGAAGGGCTCGGCGGTGCTGTGCTGGGTGAGTTTGACGTGCTCGCCGACGACGAAGAAGTGTGGCTGGGCGAACGCGGCGTGTGGCGCCGCTACGACGGCGCAGCGGGCGACGCTCTGCGAGGACTTGTCGGAACCACCGCCGCGGACTGAGTCACACGCCCGCGGCGATGTCGCGCCGGACCTGCTTACCCGCGAACTGGATCACGTCAACGCCGGCATACGCCCGCTCGCGTGCCTCGGCCATGGTGGCTCCAACACCGGTCACGGCCAACACCCGGCCGCCCGACGTTTTAATCTGACCTGCGGCATCGCGTGTCGCGCCGGCGATCTGCACGGTCACGCCGTCCATCGCGTCGGCCTTGTCAATGCCGGTGATCACGTCGCCCGCGCTCGCCGCGTCGGGGTAGCCCTCGGCCGCTAGCACGACGGGGCACGCGGCGGCGCTTGAGAAGGTCACGTCCGCCTCGTCGAGCGTGCCGGTTGCCGTGCCGACGAGCAGGTCGACGATGTCGCTGTCGAGCAGCGCCATCAGCGGCTGGCATTCGGGGTCGCCGAAGCGGACGTTGAATTCGAGGACTTTGGGCCCGCTCGGGGTGAGCATGAGGCCCGCGTAGAGCACACCCCGGAACTCGATGTCCTCGCGGCGGAGTGCGTCGACGGTCGAGACGAGCACTTCCCGCTCGATCTCGGCCATCAGTTCGGGCGTGAGCGTGTTGGTCGGGCAGAACGCCCCCATGCCGCCCGTGTTCGGCCCGGCGTCGCCATCGAGCAGTCGCTTGTGGTCCTGGCAGGGCGGCAGCACGAGGATGTTTCGGCCGTCGACGAGCGCGAGCACCGAGACCTCCGGGCCGCTGAGCCGCTCCTCGACAAGCACGGTGCTGCCCGCGTCACCAAATGCTCGCTCGACCATGATGCGATCGATCGCGGCGGTCGCTTCCTCGGAACTGGACGGCAAGATCACGCCCTTGCCCTTGGCAAGCCCCGCGGCCTTGATGACGTGCGCAGACTGCCGGCTTGTCACATAGTCGCGTGCTTGCTCGACGTTGGTGAACGCACGACCCTCGGCGGTGGGCACCTTCGCGCCGCGCATGATCTGCTTGGCAAACGCCTTGTCGGCCTCGAGCTGCGCCGCGGCTTTGCTCGGACCAAAGACAACCCGGCCCGGCTTTGCCAAAGCGTCCGCATAGCCCTCTGCGAGCGGGTCTTCGGGACCGATGACGACCAGACCGACGTTGTGCTTGTCGCAGAACTGTTCGAGTCGGTAGATCTCTTTGATGCTCACGGGAACGTCAACCGGCGTGCCGATCGACGCGAGCCCGGCGTTGCCCGAATGCGTGATGAAGAGCGTGTCGCAGCGGGAGGAGGCGACGATCTTGGCCGCGAGCGCGTGCTCGCGGCCGCCGCCACCGATGAGGAGGATGTTGAAGCGATCGGGGAGGGTTTTCATGGCAGAATCGTACGCTGATCCATGATGCGTCATTCGTCGACAAGACCGAGAGCCTCAAGAAACTGTACCCCATATGGCGAAAGCTGTAGCTCCGCGAGCGCGTGCCTTGCTTTCGACAGTGAGTGTGATGCCCTTTGATAAGCAAGCCGGTTTCGGTAGCCAGGTGCATCGACGGTCTGCCAACCTGCACCACGAAGACGCGATGTGCGTGCCTGCTCATCGAATACTCGTGACATGCCATCAATTATCTCGGCCGCGGAATCGATGACGCTAGCGCGAAGTATGCCCGCAACCTCGAGTCGAGACAGTATGCCTGGCCAGCCAGCCTGAACCTCATCCGCCAAGAAATCCGGCGCGCTTTCGGGATTGAACTGGTAGTCGATCCACATAGAAATCGTAGTCTGCGGTGACGGGAGCTCGGTCGGTTCCCACTCGGTGCAAGTTGCGTCGAAGTATGTAGAAATTCCATCGAGTGCTCGAACGTCAAGAGTTCCAAGGCGCCTCAGCGTTTCAATATGTGCTGGGGCTCGCGTCTCCTCAGCCGACATTGCCTTTGCTAGCAGATCTGCCCATTTGTCTTGCAACTCGTCAGTGTCGGCCTGCCCGCCGGCTTCGAGAGCCGCAAGCAAGAAGCCCGTCGCCGCCTGGTCGGGCTTGACACCGCTCTCTGCAACTTTCGAACTTACACGCTCCAAGATGCGAATGCGATTTGCCGTCTGATGCGCGTATAGCTGATCAGCCAGCATCCCTCCGGCAACCCTTAGAGGCTCGCCTAGCAGGTTCTCAGCAAACTCGACGGCCTTCTCGACGATCGGCTTGGCCACGTCCGTTGCCGCAACGATGGCTCCGGTTATCCCGTCGGGCGTTGACATTGCTCCTAGGCCTCCACGACCATTGCCACGGAATTGCCGCCGCCGAGGCAGAGCGCCGCGAGGCCTCGCTTCGCGCCGGTCCGCTTCATCTGGTGCAGCAGCGTGGTGAGCACACGTGCGCCGGACGCGCCGATCGGGTGGCCGATCGCGATGCCGCCGCCGCAAATGTTGAGCTTCTCGTCGGGGATGCCGAGCACCTTGACGTTGCAGAGCACCTGGGCGGCGAAGGCTTCGTTGACCTCGAAGAGGTCGATATCGCCGATGCCAAGGCCGGCCCTTTCGAGCGCCTTGGTGATGCCGGTGATCGGGGCCTCGAAGATGTCCTTGGGCTCGACGCCGCTGGTGGCGTAGGAGACGATCTTCGCCATCGGCGTGAGCCCAAGCTCGGCGGCCTTGAACTCGCTGAGCACGGCGATCGCCGCGGCACCATCCGAGATCTGTGAGGAGTTGCCGGCCGTGATGCACTCGTGCCCGGGCACGGTGCGGAGCTTGGCGAGGACCTCGGGGTCGGTCTCGGGGCGGACGCCCTCGTCGTGGGCGATGCCGCCGTCGGGGCCGGGCTTCTTGCGGTTGCCGACCTGCTCGCCCGTGAGTGCGACGAGCTCGGCATCGAAGTGGCCGGCGTCGCTGGCGGCGTGCGCGAGCTTGTGCGAGCGGGCGGCGAAGGCGTCCTGCTCAGCGCGGGTCACGTTGTACTTCGCGGCGATGTGATCGGCGGCACTGGTCATTCCCCAAGACTCAAAGGCGCACGAGAGGCCGTCCCGCTGCATGTGGTCCTGGAACTTGACCTCGCCGAACTTCGCGCCGCCGCGGAGGTACGCGTAGTGCGGGGCGGCGGTCATGTTCTCGAAGCCGCCGGCGATCACGCAGTCGTTGTCGCCCGCCTTGATTGACTGGGCAGCCATCATGACCGCCTCGAGCCCCGAGCCGCAGACCTTGTTGACGGTCACCGCCGAGAGCGTGTTGGGCAGGCCCGCGCCGAGGCCCGCTTGGCGAGCCGGGTTCTGACCGACGCCAGCCTGGAGGACGCAGCCCATGATGACCTCGTCGACGTGGTCCTTGATCGCCGGCGCGTCTTTGAACACGGCTTCGATGGCGTACGAGCCGAGCTTGGGGGAGGGCGTGTTTGCGAGGCTGCCGAAGAATCGGCCGACGGGCGTGCGTTTGGCGGCAACGATGACGGGGTGGGGAGCCATGGGCGTTCCTTCGATTCAGCAGCGGTGTTTCGGGCGTGAGGTTCCGGGAGCGGCCGGTGTGACCCCGGCAGCGATCTGCGGACAGTGCACGCAAGACCAGAGATGGGTCGAGAGTCTAGGTCGCTCGGGCGATCAAGCCCTCCCGCGCGAGTTGGATGCAAAATCGGCAGGCGAGGTTGCAACGAATGCTCAGAGCGGGCTTTGGCCGCAGCACGCATAGGGAACGATCCTCATGTCCGACGCAAGTATCGCGAGCACAACGCCAGTACCGGCAAGCCCTGGCCGCCTTGTGCGGCTGGCGGTGGAGTTCGGCGTGCTGTTCGGGGCGGTGCCGGTGCTGCTCGCGACGGACCTGATCAACGCGCCGCTCATCCCGGTGCTGCTCGCCTTCACAGCCGCGATCTTCGTGCTGCTCGTGCGAGACAGCACATTCGACCGCCGCTGCCTTTGGCTTGGCCCGGGCGGCTGGTTGCGCACGCGGGGCGAGTTTCGGCGGATCCTGCTCTGGTTTGCCGTGCTTGGCGGGGCGCTGTCCGTGCTTGTCGTGATCTTCATGCCCGAGCGATGGCTGAGCCTGCCGCGCGAGAAGACGACGCTGTGGGCGATCATCATGGTCGCGTACCCGGTGTTCAGCGTGTATCCGCAGGAGGTGGTCTGGCGGGCGTTTCTGCACCACCGATACCGGCAGCTTTTCTCGGGGCGATGGTCGCTCATCGCGGCGTCTGCGGTCGCGTTCGGCGTGATGCACGTGGTATTTGAGAACTGGATCGCGGTGGTGCTGACGCTCATGGGCGGCGTGCTCTTCGCCCACACCTACGAGAGGAGCCGCTCGACGCTGGCCGTGAGCGTCGAGCACGCGTTGTACGGCTGCCTTGTCTTTACGATCGGCCTCGGCTGGTTCTTTTACGGCGGTGCCGTCCGGGGGTAACCCCTCCTACCCTCTCCTCCCCCACCGCCGGCCGTCGGGAATGCCGGAACTGGGATCAGGAGACCCGCCATGCCCACCGCTGCCGAGACGTCTATCCGCCTCCCCGCCGACACCAACCAGGCCCTCGGCATCGCCCAATACGCGATCGACTTCCTAAGCGATGACCAAGCGACCCGCGGCGAGCCCAGCGCGGCGGTGCTCGAGCGAACGGGCCTGTTTCACACCGACGCGGTGCTCTGCGGCCTCAGCGCCCTCGCGCTCGGAACCAACGCGCCAAACGTCCTCCGCAACGAAGCGGCCACGTACGGCAGCGAGCGCGGCGCGACCGTCTTCGGCTGTTCGCAACCGGTGCACCCGGAGAAGGCAATCGTCGCCAACGCCGCGGCCGTGCGCGAATGGGACAGCAATGGCACCAACTTCGGCTACAACCCCGCGCTCGGGCACACCGCCGGCGAGTTTGGCCACAACGACTTCTACCCCGTCTGCATCGCCGCGGCGCAAGTCACCGGGGCGTCGGGCGAGAAGGCACTCCGCGCGATGGTCTGCCTCGACGAGATCCGTGGGCGGCTTGCCGAGGTCTTCAGTCTCAAAACCTACAAGGTCGATCACGTCGTGCACGGCGCGATCGCGTCCGCCGCGGTGTACGGCGCGATGCTGGGCGCGACCGCCGAGCAGATCGAGTCGGCGATCGGCATGGTCGTGGCCCACTCGATCCCGTTCCGCGCGATCCGGGCGGGCAAGCAGTTGTCGGACTCAAAGGGCTCATCGGCGGCGATCAGTACCGAGGCCGCGGTTCTTGCGGTGCGGCGCTCGATGGCTGGGTTCATCGGACCCAAGGACATCTTCCGCAACCCCGAGGCGATCTTCCGGATCTTCGAGGGACCGGGCCAGATGTTCAAGGCCGTCAAGGCGACCGACGCGAACACCGCGCCCGGCGACGCGAGCCCGTTCGAGCTGATCCTGTCGCGCGCGGGCGATGACTTCGCCGTAATGGGTATGCACTTCAAGCTCGGGCTGTACGAGCACCAGTCGGCCGGCGCCCTGCAAGCGGTGCTCGATCTGCTGACCGCAAACCCCGCGCTGCTCGACGATGCCTCGGGCGGGGCGATCGCGAAGATCAAGATTCTGGCGTACGAGCCCGCCTTCGGCATCATCGGCGATCCTGCGAAGAAGGACCCGCGCACGCGGCAGAGCGCCGACCACTCGATGGCGTACATCGTCGCGACGCTCATCCGCAAGGCCCTGGAGACCAAGTCCGTCGGCTGGACCGAACTGATGCTCGAGCCGCACGACTACTCGGCCGACGCGATCTTCCATCCGCTCACGCGCGAGCTCATGGCCAAGATCGACTTTGCACACGGCGGGCCTGACTACGACGCGAAGTACCCCGACGGCATTCCGACCTCGCTCGTCATCACCGACAACGCGGGCACCGAGCACGACAGCGGCTTGGTGATGTACCCGGGCGGGCACGCCCGAAACACGACCGCCGACCTGCACGGCATCCTCGCCCACAAGTTCCGACTGCTCGGCGGCCTCGCATTCGAAGATCCCACGCCGATCATCGATCGATTCAACAACCTCTCGGACAAGTCCGCTGCCGACATCGTGTCGCTGCACGACTTTGACCTGACTATCCGAGGCGACTTCGAGTGATGCTCGCAGGCAAGACCGTCGCGGTCTGGTGCGCCTCGCGCGACGGCACAGGCGACGGCTTTCTCAACATCGCTCGCCAAGTCGGAGCCGAAATCGCCAACCAGCACGGCTCGGTGATCTACGGCGGCGGCGGCGCGGGCATGATGGGCGCGGTGGCGAACGCGGCGCTCGCCGCTGGTGGCGCGGTACACGGCGTCATCCCGGCGAGCATGGTCGAGCGCGAGCTTGCACATGAGGGCCTCACGCGTCTTGAGATCGTGGCGGACATGATGGTCCGGAAGCGCCGGATGCTCGACGATGCGGACGCGTTTCTGGTGCTACCGGGCGGTATCGGCACGCTCGATGAGCTGTTCGAGGCGCTGACGTGGAACCAACTCGGGCTTCATTCGGCGGGCGAGGTCAAGCCCGTCGTGGTGCTCAACAGCGACGGCTTCTACGACGGCTTGCTCGCGTGGTTTGAGACTGCGGTCGCGGGCGGCGTGGTCGCTGGCGAGATCGCCCGGCCCAGCGTGGCGACGTCGATCGAAGAGGCGGTCGAGATGCTCGCCGGGTCGGCCGTGCGTCCATAGCATGCGACATGAGCGACACCCCTGACTTTGTGGGCCAACCCGGAAACCGCATGCGATGGCTGATGGACCAGCGTTGCATCGCCGCACCCGGCGCTTTCTGCGGCCTAGTGGCGCGAGCCGTTCGTGAAGCCGGCTTCGAAGCGGCGTATGTCTCGGGCGGCGCGACGAGCGCTGCCGCGGGCGTGCCCGACGTGGGGCTCTTAAGCGTTGACCGGTTCTGCCAGATCGTGCGTGAGATCGCCGACGGGTGCGGTCTGCCCGTGCTCGCCGACGCCGACACGGGGTTCGGCGAGGAGGAAATGACACGCCGAACCGTGATCGCCTACTCGCGCGCCGGAGCGGCGGGCTTGCACATCGAGGATCAGGTGTTCCCAAAGCGCTGCGGCCACCTTGATGGCAAAGAGCTGCTCTCGATTGAAGATGCCGCAAGCAAGGTCCGCTGGGCGGCCGAGGCCGCCAGCGAGCTTGGCAACGGGATGCTCGTGTGCGCACGGACCGACGCGCGGGGCGTGACCGGCATGGAAGAGGCGATCACACGCGCCAAGGCGTACGTCGCGGCGGGCGCCGACATGATCTTCCCCGAAGGCCTGCGAACCGAGGGCGAGTTCGCGATCTTTGCTGAGAAGCTCAACGCGCTGGGCGACCAGCGCCCGTACGTGCTCGCGAACATGACCGAGTTCGGCAAGACGCCCATCATCCCGCTCGAACGGTTTGAGCAGATGGGCTACTCGCTGGTGATCTACCCGGTGACGACGCTGCGCATCGCAATGGCAGCGGTCACCGAGGCACTCGACGAGCTCAAATCCTCGGGCTCGGCAGAGAACCTGCTGCCTCGCATGCAAACCCGAGACCAGCTCTATCGCATGCTCGGCTACACCCCGGGCGAGCCCTGGCGCTCGCCCAGCGGCGGTGCCAGGGTTGCTCGCTGAGAACGTCTAGACTGGCGACCCGGCAAGCCACGCTTTGCCGCGTTCTACAACCACCGGGCCCAAGGTGTTGGCACCGTCGGCCCCACACACGGGAAGGCATCCACCATGTCCACCGGACGCGGACTCGAAGGCATCGTCGCGGGCGACACCGACATCTGCAGTGTTGCGCAGGGCCAGCTCATCTATCGCGGGTACGAGATCCACGATCTCGCCGAGAACGCGACCTTTGAGGGTGTTGCGTTTCTCTTGCTCGAGGGCCGAAAGCCGACCGAAGCGGAACTCGCACGCTTCTCGAAGGAACTCGTCGCCGAGCGTGCGCTGCCAACAGCAGTCGCCGACTACCTTCACGCGGCCGGCCCGATGCTTCGGCAGGGGCAAAGCACGCCTACCGCGGTGCCCATGGACGTGCTCCGCAGCGCCGTCAGCATCCTGGGCAACCTCGATCCGGAGAGCCAGGACAACTCGGCCGGTGCGAACCTGCTCAAGAGCAAGCGGCTGCTGGCGAAGATCCCGACGATCATCGGGCACATGCAGCGGATCATCGAGGGCAAGCCGCTAGTTGATCCAGCCACGGGCGGCGACCCATCGCTCTCCCACGCGGGCAACCTGCTCTACTTGATGACGGGCGAGCGCCCCTCGCCCGAGGCCGAGCGCGTGACCGACGTGTCGCTGATTCTCTACGCCGAGCACGACTACAACGCGTCGACGTTCACGAGCCGGGTGATCGCCGCGACGCTGAGCGACATGCACGGCGCGATCACGGGCGCGATCGCGGCGCTCAAGGGCCCGCTGCACGGCGGGGCGAACGAGGCCGCGATGGAAATGCTCCGCGAGATCGGCGACTACGTCGACGCGGGGCACACTGTCGACGAGTTCATGCAGCGTGCGTTCACCGAGAAGCGGAAGCTCATGGGTTTCGGCCACCGTGTCAACAAGAACGGCGACCACCGCGCCCCGATCCTGCACACGCTCGGCCGGAAGATGGCTGAGGCGCGCGGGCCGGAGTACCTGCGGTGGTTCGAGTTGGGCGAGCAGGTGCAGGACATCATGCTTCACCAGAAGCAGATCCACCCCAACGTCGACTTCCCCTGCGGCATGACGTACTACGCGATGGGCATCCCCGTGCCGCAGTACACGCCGATCTTCGTCGCGTCGCGCGTTTCCGGCTGGGCGGCGCACATCATGGAGCAGCACGCCAACAACCGCCTCATCCGTCCCGTGTCGAACTACAAGGGCCCGGAGGTCACGCCCTGGAACGGGTAACACCGGCCGGCGGTATGATCGCGCCGCATGTCTCTGCGCACCAAAGTTCTCTGGCTCTTGCTCGCGATCGCGCTCATCCCGCTGCTCGCGGTAACTGCTGTTGCGCAGCTCTCGACCCGAGCCGTCAGTGCCGCATTCGTCGGTGATGCTCGCCAGTATCTGCAGGCGGACACCGAGGAGAAGCTCGAGCAGGTGGTCCGCGCGTACGCGTCGTACGTGGCGCGGACGGTCGAGGCGTTGAACGTCGCGGTGAGTGTCCAGGCCCGCGACGCGGCCCGGGCGCTGGCGGGCGATCTGCCACCAGACACGCGGTTTGTGCTGGCACGTTCCCTCGACGCCGGCGTCGATCTTCCCGAGGACTACGCGCCGAATGAGCAACTCACCCGCTTGACGGTTGACGGCAAGCGAGAGCCGATCGCGGTGAGCCTCAGCGCGGTGGGCGTCGTTGGCCCACCCAACAGGAGCGATGACAACGGCGTGGATGGGCGCGCGAGGCAACTCGCCGCGATGGTTCCCACGTTCGCGGTGCTGCGAAACCTCCAGCCGGGTCTTATCGCCTGGCAATACGCGGCGACGGTCGACGGCGTCCACGCGAGCTATCCAGCCCACGGCGGGTACCCCGAGGGCTACGACCCCCGCTCCAGACCTTGGTATGCCATCGCTGCGAGCGACTCGATCGCTGACGCTATGCCGCGGTGGTCTCCACCCTCGATCGACGCGACGAGCAGACACGCGCTGCTGACCGTCTCGCACGCGGTGCACGCCGATGACGGCACACTCCTGGGCGTGACCGGCATCGATATCCGCCTGACAGATATCCTCAGCAAAACCGACAGCTGGACCGAGGGCTGGGGCGCCGATGCCGACGTGTCACTGATCGCAACTGGGCTGCAGGAAGACGACGTGCGCAGCAATGAGACGATCGTCTTTGCACGCCGCGAGTACGAGCAGTCCGGGTCTTGGACATCGCCCATCGCGATCGACCGCCTTTCGCTCGACACGCCCGAGGCGGTGGAGCGGGTCCGCGCGAAGCTGGTCGCCCGCGAGATCGGGACCTTCAGCGCCGTGAAGGAAGGCGTGCCCGTGCTTTGTGCCGTCGCGCCCGTGCTCGCGGACACGAGTGCGGGCGATGAGGCGGTGTCGGCGGGCGTGCTGATCGCCTTGCCGCTCGCCGACGTCCTTGCGCTGGCCGACGCGGCCGAGGCCGGCTTCGTGGGTCGAATGCGTCTGCAGCTTGGCACGAACGTCGCGATCGCGCTGGCGGTTGCCCTGCTGGTCGTTGCGATCGCACTTGTCGTGTCACGGACGGTGACAAGGCCCGTGCGTGCCCTGGCGAGCGCAGCCGAGCGTGTGGCGGCTGGCGACCTCGATGCTCGCGCGGAAGTTGCCCGAGGCGATGAAATTGGTGCACTCGCCGAGGCCTTCGACACGATGGTTCCCAAGCTCCGTGACGGGCTGCGGATGAGCTCTTCACTGGAGATGGCCAAGCATGTTCAGCAGCGGCTCCTGCCAACCGAGCCGCCGACGCACGCCGGCTTCGATATCGCGGGCTTGAGCCGATATTGCGACGAAACCGGCGGCGACTATTACGACTTCTTCGAGCTTGGCACGCCCGACGAGCCCCGCACGTGCGTCGTGCTCGGCGACGTGACCGGGCATGGTGTCGCCGCCGCGATGCTGATGGCGACCGGACGGGCCTTGCTGCGGTCGCAGACCGCCCACGGCGGCGAGCTTGCCGATCAGCTCACCCAGATCAACCGCGACCTCTGCCGAGACTCGAGCGACGGGCGATTCATGACGCTCGCGGCGATACTCATCAGGGCCGACAGCTCTCTCCAATGGGCGAGCGCAGGTCACGCTCCGGCCATTGTGTTCTCGCCGACGACTGGCGCGTTCCGCGAGTTTGTTGGCGCCGGCATACCGCTGGGCATCGAGCCCACTTGGAGGTATGAGCAACACCCGGAGGATGCGCCCGAGCCGGGCGATGTGATCGTGCTCAGCACCGACGGCATCTGGGAAGCGCGAGGCCCCGCGGGCGAAATGTTCGGCAAGGATCGGCTTCGGGCGGTTATCGAGGCGACGCACACATCGCCGGCGAACGAAATCGCCGGCGCGATTCTCGATGCGGTCGACAGGTTCCAAGACGCTGAACCGCAGGCGGACGACATCACGATGGCCGTCATCAAACGGCTCGCATGATCGCGCCGCTCGCCTGACAGCCGCTCAGACCGCGGCGGGATCACCGAGGTCTTCGTCGGGAATCGCCTCGCCGGCGATGCTCGCGCGATAGACCCGCTCAACCTCGGCAACGTGTTGCGGGTACGAGCCCAAGACGCTGATCGCATGCACCTGGCGTGGTGTGGGCAACGCGACCTCGCCCGACACGATGCGTGCAATAGCGGTCGCGAGTGCCTCGGGCGTCGCACCCGGAAAAAGCAGGCCACTGCCCAAGCCTTCGTTGCCGCTTGCCTCGGGCGTGCCGGGCTCGGCGATCCAGTCGACCGGCCCGCCGATGCGCGCAGCAAGCGTGAATCGGCCGGCGTGCAACTGCTCGAGCAGCACAATCGGCGAGTTCTCGAACCAGACGTGCGGCACGATGCCGACGTGGTACTCGCGGGTCGCCGAGACGAGCGAGAAGGGGTCGTACCCGCCGAGCATCGAGACCTCGGGGAATCGGCTCAGCCGCTTACGGTACGGCCAGTCGTGCCCCCCCACTCGCAAGTGGAAGTGGCAGCGCTGCCGAACGTCACGCGGCAACGCCTCGATCGCTTGGGCCAGAACCTCGAAGCCCTTGTTCGCCCGGACCGTGCCGAGGAACCCGAGCCGAAGCGGGCCCGGATCATCGGGCGTCCAAGGCACACGGTCGTACGACGGATCCCGACGAGTCGCACGGTTGATCTGATCCAGGTGCGGCTGACCCAGCAGCACGCGGCGCGAATGCTCGGGCCGCAACCCCATCGCGCGATGGACCTCAGTCAAAAACTCGCTGGGCGGAATGACGGCGCTCGCGGCGTTGAGCGCCGCGATGCCCGCCTGCCGGCGTGTGCCATAGTCGTTGAGCACCTCAAGATGCACATCGCGCTTCGCAAGAAACCGCTCATTCTCGTCGGCTGGAAGAGCCGGAAACTCGGGCGCTTTCTCGTCGGCGTGTTGGCCGAATCCGAAGTTGATCGTTCCGGGGTGGTCGCCGTCGCCCGTGCACCAGCCGAGCTTGGCCTCGGGATCGGCTTGGACGTGATCGAGGGCATGGTTCTTCGCGGGACCAGCGTTTGTGGCCACGCGGGCACGTAGCCGCTTGGCGGTATCGTTGGCTGAGCGGAGGAATCGGTGTGCACGAGGCCCCAATGTTCGATGTGTCGTCGCCTGCATTGCGCGGTTGCGGCGGACGCGATCCGGATCGGGCGCGTCCATGCACGTCTCGCACGCCCGGCCGCCCTCGTAATCGGCGCAGATGCGCTGCTCGTTTCGGAAGAGATCGACCTGGCTGCAGACCATCCAATAGTTGTGGAGCGTGAGGACAACCGCCCGGCCGTCGTCGCGCACGCGCTGGACAAGGTCGAAGGAGTACCCCTCGAGCGAATGCGCGTGCAGCACGGCTGCATCGATCGATCGCATCCAATCTGCCACCGCCGCGGCAAGCTCGGGGCATGAGGTCTCGGTGCGTGGCGCACGCATCGAGACGAACGCGGGTGATGGAACGGGGCTATTGATGAGCGTGTAGCAGCGCACGCCGCGCCATCGCTCGTCTTCCTCGATTCGGATACCGGGCCGAATCGAATAGTCGAGCCCCGATCGCAGGTACGACACCTCGTGGCCCGACATCGCGAGCCCCGCAGCAAGCTCCGACGCCGAGAGGTTGTAGCCCGAGCCCTGCCGGGCTTGCTGGCTCAGCGTTGCCCAGCCGACCAGCGCGATGCGCATCGGCTTAGACGACACCGGCCAGCCGTCTGGCCGAGCAAAGGGCACAACCTCGCGCGGCGTGCGATTACGCGCCATCGTTGAATTGGCCCCGGTGGGTCGTGTGCTTGGCGCGAAGCACGAACGGCAATACACGGACACACGCGAGCGACCAACGAACCGCGTAGCCCGCGATGCGACCGATGCCGCCCCGCTCAACCTGGATATTCGCGGGGGCCCGCGTGTCGAGGTGGACGTTGTGCCCCACGCGGATCAGCGGGAAGTCGTTGCCCTGGTCAAAGACGACCGCGGCCGACGGGGGCGAGGCGAGCAGCGGCAACTGGCGGCGAAGCCACTTGGATCGGAACCGCCACGAGTACACAAGATGCTCGACACGATCGCTCTTCCGCGAGCTTGACCCATCGACGCGGATGTCGTTGCGAACGATGTAGCTCCAGCGTGGGCCAACGCCGAGCCCCTTCTCGTTTGCACGCGCCGCAACCTCATCGCGGAGTTCATCGGCCGCTTCGAGCGCACGGTCGGAGTTGATGCAGGCGGCCACGGTCGCGCCGTCGTTGAGCAAGCCGAGCCGCTCGAATGCTTCCAGCCGGGGCTCTTTCTTGGGCTCAGCAAACGCGAGCTTGCCATCGACGCCGCGGACGACGTCTAGTGCGGTGCGGCGGATCAGATCGGCATGGAAGAGGCGTCCCCGCGTGGCGGCGTACATGCCATCACGAAGCAAGCCGCCGATGCGCCGGAAGAGAACGCGGCGGAGTGCCCGGCCTTTCAGCAGCTTCTGATCGAGCCAGATGACGTTTCGCTGGCCGTAATACAGACGCGCGGGCGTGAGCTTCGCGTGCCAGGGCTCGTGGTAGATGATCGCGTCGAGATCGCAGACCACGCGGTAGCCGGCCTTTTTGAACCGCAGGCACCAGTCGCCGTCGTCGTTGTAGATGAAGTACCGCTTGTCCCAGAAGCCGATCTGCTTGACCAGCTCCCACCGGCCCAAGAGCGAGCACGCCGGCTGGACATCCACATCGCGTGTGCCGGTGAACTCGCCCGTGCCCGTGGTTTGCCAGCCCGTCGTGCGGAGCCAGCGCATGTGCGTGCCGTACTCGGGGTGATCCGGCGTGGGGTGCGGCTGGAGCAGGCCGTTGTTGTGGTTGAAATAGACGGTCGTTTCGAGCGTGCGATCGGTGTCGACCATGTCGACCATGCGCGAGCCGACGAGCCCGATGTTCGCGTCTCGCGACGCGGTTCGGACCAGCCGCTCGAGGCACCGCTCGTGGGGCTTCGCGTCATCGTCAACGAGCCAGACGTAGTCGGGCTTTGCGTCGGCACGAGCTTCGGTATCGAGCTGCGAGGCGATGTACGCGAAGCCGGTGTTGAACCCGCCGCAGCCGCCATGGTTTTCGCTGTTGCACACGATCGTGAGCGACGCGAGCCCCAGCGTGTTCGTCGCCCCGGTCGCCCGCGGCTTGAAGTCCGGCTTGTGCGCACGGGCCGTGCTGTTCTCGGCGATGGTCTCGGGCGCGAAGAGCTCGGTGAGGTGCTCGACGGTGCCGTCGGTTGAGCCGTTGTCGACAACGATGAGGTCGATCGCCGATGCGCCATGGGTCTGGGCGGCGATCGCGTGGATGCAGCGCTCGACCATCGCCTTGCGGTTCCAAGTAACGGCAACCACCGCCACGCGGGCGGAGGTCGCGGGCGATGCGATAGCCGAGCCGGCCGGCACCTCCACCGAAATGGGACGTTTGACAGCAACCGTCAAGGCTTTCTCCTCCGTCCTTCGCGGCCTTCCGCGGGCCGTTTCGTAGGGGAAGCGATCCTAGCAGACGTTTCGCGTTGGGCAGCAGCCGCGAGCCGGGGTTCCCGGCCGCCGGGCCGGCGGGCGCGTTGACGCCCGGGCGATCGTCTGGCAGGCTGGGCGTGTGCTGCGAATCAACTGCGATCGATGCGATGCGTCCCTGGAGTTCCCCGACGCCCGGGCTGGCGAGAAGGCCGCGTGCCCGAAGTGCGGGGACATCAACCGGCTTCCGGCGGCGGCCGACGCGGACGCGGGAGGCACAGCCCGCCACTCGGCATCCGAGGCCCAGCCCGACCGGGCCGCCCTGGCAGGCTTGCCGCCGGACAAAGGCCCAGAGGTTCGCGTTCGGCTGGTCCGCCCCGCGATGTTCCGCGCACGGCCCCTGGTCTTCTCGGCGATAGTCCTCGCGGGGCTGCTCGGCATCGGCGGGGCGATCTACTTCGGAGCGGTCGACACGCGACCGTGGGCGATGTGGCTGAGTCTGGCCGTCGTGCTTGGCGCCGTTGGCGTGATGGCCGGGGCGAGCACCGGCGAATTCCTAGGCGGTGGTAAGGGGTTTGGCGAGTTGATCCGCGTCGCGGCCTCACAGCTGAACACGCCGCGCGTGTTCTCTTTGATCCTCTACCTCAGCCTCGTCGGTCTG
>ERZ1740067.73-NODE-73-length-78326-cov-18.083121_pt1 | contig 78326 bp, 94 predicted proteins | sample MGYA00581736_ERZ1740067 | MGnify/ENA primary metagenome ERZ1740067 (study PRJEB43018, sample SAMN04849236) | marine metagenome | isolation source: floating plastic debris | place: Pacific Ocean | collected 2008-08-27 | study: EMG produced TPA metagenomics assembly...
AGAGCAAGGCGCTGGAGTATTACGAACGGGCACTGCCTCTGCTACGAGCGGTGGGCGATCACGGCGGCGAGGCAGCGACGCTCAACAACACGGGATTGGTCTACTTTTCCCTGGGAGAGAAGAGCAAGGCGCTGGAGTATTACGAACGGGCACTGCCTCTGCAACAAGCGGTGGGGGATCGCGGCGGCGAGGCGACCACCCTCACTAACATCGGATTGGTCTACGATGACCTGGGCGAGAGCAGTAAGGCGTTGGAGTATTACGAACGGGCACTGCCTCTGCTACAAGCGGTGGGCGATCGCGGCGTCGAGGCGACCACCCTCAACAACATAGGATTGGCCTACTCTTCCCTGGGAGAGAAGAGCAAGGCGCTGGAGTATTACGAACGGGCACTGTCCCTACAACGAGCGGTGGGTGATCGCGGTGACGAGGCAACCACCCTTAACAACATTGCCTTCGTCTATCGTGATCGCGGCGAGCTAACCCAAGCCATCGAAACTATCGATCAAGCCATCGCATTGGTGGAAGACCTACGCAGCGCCATTGATAACCCCGACCTTAAAACCAGTTTCTTCGCTACCGTTCAATACCATTACGAACTTAAGATCGATCTGCTAATGCAACTGCATCGGCAAAATCCCGATGCTGGTCGCGATCGCGAAGCCCTCACCGTTGCCGAAGGTAGCCGCGCCCGATCCCTCAACGAACTCCTCTGGGAAGCCAATGCTGATATCCGTAAAGGTGCAGACCCCAACCTCCTAGATCAGGAACGGCAACTGGAATCCCAATGGCAGGCCCTTGAAACTCAGCGCGCCCAACTCTTTTCCAAGCCCGACCCGGCACAAGCTGCTATTGACAATCTTGATCGAGAGCGAGATGCCCTACTCGACCAGTTCGACCGCCTCGAAGCCCGCATCCGCAGCGCCAGCCCCGCCTACGCCGCCCTCAAATACCCAGCCCCCCTCACCGCCGAGCAAATCCAAAACCAGGTGGTGGATGAAAACACCGCCCTTGCCCAATACTTCATCGGCACCGACAACAGCGTTCTCTGGCTAATCACCACCGACGGCATCGAAACCTACGAACTCCCCGGACGAAGCGAACTCACCGACCTCGCCACCAGCTTTCGAGAAACCCTCGCCGTCTCTGGGGCAACCCCCTCCGAAATCGCCCTCACCGGCAACGCCCTCACCGACATCATCCTCACCCCTATCGCCGACAAACTAGGAGATAAACGCCTAGTGGTCGTCGCCGACGGACCCCTGCAATACATTCCTTTCTCAGCATTGCCTGCACCAGGACGGGACACCTACGAACCCCTAATCGTGAATCGCGAAGTGGTCCATCTCCCCTCATCCACCACCGCCCACATCATCCGCACCACCCTCAATAACCGCCCCGACCCCACCCAACAACTCGCCATCCTCGCCGACCCCGTCTTCAACGACCGCGACCAACGGGCCACCAAACGCCCTCAAACTCCAACCGAAGACGTACTTCTAGCCGCCGCCACCCGCGACTTCGACTGGGACAACATCAAACGCCTACCCCACACCCGCAGCGAATTCGACGCGATCGCTCCTCTGTTTCCCGATAGCAACCGGGCGATCGACTTCGCCGCCAACCTTGACTGGCTCACCGGCTCCAACAACACCCAAGCCCGCTACATCCACCTAGCCACCCACGGGTTCGTCAACGACAAACGCCCCGAACTCTCTGGTCTTGTCCTTTCCCTACTCGACGAAAACGGCACCCCCCGCAACGGCTATCTACGCCTGCGGGACATCTTCAACCTCCAGATGCCCGCCGAACTCGTTGTCCTGAGTGCTTGCGAAACCGCCCTTGGTGAAGACGTGCGGGGTGAGGGACTTGTCGGTCTCACCCGAGGATTGATGTATGCCGGCGCGAAACGAGCGGTGGTTTCCCTTTGGGCAGTCAACGACGCCTCCACCGCCGACTTGATGGCAGCTTTCTATCAACAAATGCTTGAGGATGGTCAGACCCCAGCCGCCGCCCTACGCAGAGCCCAAATTGCCATGTGGAATTCGGAAAACCATAGCAGCCCTTACTACTGGGCAGCATTTACCCTACAAGGAGAATGGCGGTAGAGGGCGCTGCCGACCAGGAAATAATGGAATAGACTCACACAATCGTGATCGCAGCGAGTGGGCTAGTGGGACTGGGGGAGATTGCGGCATTCTAAGCCAGTCGACGTAAACAATCTTCTAAGCTTTTCTCTCCTTGCGGACAAATGGTGTTGATCTTGGGGCGATCACCATATGCTTTTTGAGGCACACATAGTCACTCGCTGTTGGTACAGGACGTATGAAAAGTAGCTTCTGCGCACTGAGCGGAGTCGAAGTGCAAGCTTATCCTAAATTGAGGGCGAGGCACATAGCACTATTCCCAGAGATGATTTTCGATTTATTTCTGAGGAAAGGAGGAAAGCTATCGTGAGCACAGCCATATTTCGTGCGGTCTGGTTCTGGTAGGTTTTGCAGTTCTCTTCTGGTTTTGGGGGTGGTGCTATTGTTTCGTCCAGGTTTTTGACCAGCATCCCGGCTAGCACGCGAAGTTGGTCCATACTTTGAACTCTATTCTGAAGCTCTGGCTGCAGCATTTTGTCTTTCCACAGCACCGCCACAAAGTCACCGCAGGTCGCCTGAAAGAGTGGCGGGTACGGTGGTTTCCAGAGTTAACTCAAGGAGTACTGTAGGAGGCGATCGCACTATGGCGACGAGCGACACGGATCAGCCCACTGAACCGTTGAAGGGACAGGAGCTGAAGTCTAATTCCATTGGCTATGACGACCTAACCCCCAGTCAGAAGGAAGCTTGTGATGGCATCGTCGATTTTCTGTGTGGTCCCCTTGATGAGTCAGAAAAGATTTTGACCGGCTACGCAGGGACCGGTAAGACCACCGTTATCGCGATCGCCATTAAACGCGCCTTAGAAGAATCCAAGGGTTTAAGCGAGTCGGATATCTTGCTGGCAGGACCTACCCATAAAGCCTGTCGAGTTGTCAGTGCATCCTTCGCTGCCGCTGGGCTGCGCCTGGACGTGGCCACCTATGCCTCCATGTTGGGAATGCGAGGAAAAATTGACGAAGCAACGGGGGAAGAAATATTTTCACCAGACCCTAGCGCTCCCGAATGCTTCAGCAAATATCCAATCGTTATTGCCGACGAAGGCTCTCAGGCATCCCATAGTTTAAAAGAGTTGATTGATGAGCGCATCAATCTGCTTCAGCGCATTGTTTGGATTGGCGATCGCGCCCAGTTGCCCCCCATTGAGAAACCGCCCAAAGATTCGACGCCTCCCCACGAGTCGCCTGTGTTTTCACTGCCCGGATGGAATTTAGAGGAGATCGTGCGCTATGACGGCAACCTAGCGTACTTGGCAGAGGCGCTCCGCCAGGATTTAACGTCCCCCAACCTGCCTCCAATTAGGGATTTTGCCGATGAGGAAACGGTGTTCTGTCACCCCAGACCCCGTTGGACCTCCGAATTATTGAAGGCGTTTACATCTGAGGCATCCCTTGCTGATCCTGACCATGTGCGGGTACTCGCCTGGCGGAATGAAACTGTCGCAGCCCATAATCGCGTCATCCATCGCGCTCGGTTTGGTCCCAGCGCTCCAGAATTTTGCGAAGGAGAAACCGTCGTCGCCAACAAGCCTTGTTTACTTGAGCCTCGTATTTTAGGCATACCGCCCCAGGTGCTGTTAACGAATGGTTCTGAAGCAAAAATCGTTGCTCGACGTGAAGGGGTAATCCTGGATGTCCCAGTACTTCTGTTGGATTGCATTACTGAGTTTTCGCAAGAAATCACCTTGAAAGTGGTCTCTAAGGGAGGGCAAAGACCTTACAACGCTCGTCGCCAAAATCTCAAGAGAAGAGCATTACAGGCTGACCGGCTTGATCGGGGACGGGCATGGGTGTCCTATTACCAATTTGAGGAAGAATTTCATCCGGTCTCTCTCGCATATTCCCTAACGGTGCATAAGTCACAAGGGTCGACCTTCCGCAATGTGTATGTGGACAATGGCGATATTTGTTCACTACGAGGGACGGGCGATCGCATAATCCTCAGAAACAAACTGTTCTACGTTGCTACGACTCGCGCGTCTGATGCCGCTCACTTCAAAGCGGCATAACTATGGCGGCATAACTATGGCGACATGAAAATTCTTTCCCTATTTTCTGGCTGCGGGGTATCTGGACTGACGGGTGATTGCCTTGGGCTTACCACCATCGCCCGGTGGAGAAGAGGGGCATAATTCCTCTTTGGCATCCCTTTTTCTGTTCGTGCTGCTGTAGCCACGAGGAAAGCAGTTTTGGATGGGCGTCTGGCGATTGTACGGCGGAGGGCGGCGATCACAGGGGACGGAGCTGAAATGGTCTTCCGAGAGCGTTTCCCGCATCGATTCTCGACGCCAAAACTAAGCCCCCACGAGGGTTGATCCTCGTAAGGGCTTAAATACTTGAGAATGGACGTAACTGGACTCGAACCAGTGACCCCCACGATGTCAACGTGAAGGTCCGAAGGCTAGACCCCTTGTGTGGCGGTAGGTGTAGCTGCGAAGAAAACTGTTACGTCCGAGATACGTCCATTTTCTTGGATATTACTGAAGTTGAACGATCCTAAAATCACAGGCGCGGCGGAGTGATCACGGACCTCTCCCGTCAGCATAAGCTACGTTTCGCCGGTTGAAACATAGATAAAGATTACTTCCCCTTTTAACGGTCTTCCTGGGGTGGGGCGATCGCTGGGGCGAGGGCGACAGCGGCAGGGGGAGGGACCGATTGCATAGGGGACAGATCGTTGGAATGTGGGGGTGTCGACGCCGCTGTTGATGCCTGTGAATCCTTTGGCGATCGCTCCTGCTGGCACATCCATCAAAGAAGTTACTCGAATTTCTGCGCTTTGTTCCTTGCGGGTGCGCCGCCTCGCCTGTGATTTTTGGGTGAGGGAATTTTTAAGCTTGACCCGTTCTCGGATGCGGGATTTTGCCGCTAACAAATTAGTTGGCAGATTGTCCACTGGCACCCACTTTGGCTAGATAGCAAATCATTTCACTGTCTTGCTCCGACGCCTCCGCTACGTAGGTGAGGGTTCGTGCCTCCTGGCAATAAACCTCGCCGTCAATCACTACCTTTGCGAATGGCTCGGGGCTCCAATAGCTCGCCCGTAGGGGCATGGTCATAATTTTGCCAGCGTCTCGAGCCCATGCCTGATCCAGCAGCATTGCGGACAAGTCGTTGGCATCACCGCTCCCATTACACAGCTCTTCCGTGATGGTTAATTCTTTTGGGTAAGGCAGCTCGTCAATCCACGCCACTTCAGCCTTGCCGGAGAATGGCTCATCCACCAGCTCTTTGTCCGGCGGTAGTGAGTTGGGCGACGGTGGGGTGTCAACCCATTCAAGGTCGCCCCCGTCAGGCTGCATAGGACCGTATTTGTACTGCCCTTCTTCTGCTTCTTGCAGCTCGCGTCTGACAGAGCGTCCCGTGAAGTGCCGATATACAGAGGTTTTCCCCCCTACGGTATTGGCGGACTTTTGCCAGGATTCGGTAATGGATTCGATGGTGGTCCAATCTGGCGCTAATCCCCAGGAGTCAGAGCCCGTCAAGCTAAAGGGAAGCCGTCTAAGTTTCTGTACCGTATGTTTAGTGACCCAGTCATCAATAGCACTGATGTTCCAGGACTCAATTTTGATTTCCAGGGTTCGTACGCGAGTGTCCCCTGGGAATTCGTCAGGGTACATTGCGCCAAGGGCTGCAGCACGGCTAGTGTATACCTCTACCAGAAATCCTTTGGCAGTGTGAGTGCGGGTGGTGACGGTAGAATCCGTGAGGATTAAATTGGTACTGCCTTGGTGGATTGGATCTTGGGGGAACAAGCTGCCTGCCGCCTGCCAAGTTTCGGTCCCTTCAGTGTCGCCAGCCTTGAATTTACGGACAGACTCCACCACGGCAGTAAAAGTTTGTGGGAGATCACTTTCCTCGTCGTCAACACTGTCCCCGGTGGGCGGGAGAGGAATTTCCCCGACAGTGTTAAAGGTTTCGTCGAAGTCGCGATCGCTATCCTCCACCTTCCGATATCGCGCTGCGGAGCCTGATACGGTAATGCGATCCGGTGGGGGCTCAGCTTCTACGTCATCAAATTCATCTACCTGAGATCGCGGCAAATCCCACAGCACCGGCAATCCTCCCATCTCCTGGGGGGCGGGCCACTTTGCCACCTGAGGCTTTTCGTCGGCATCTAGGTATAAGGCATAGCGATCTAGTCCGCAAATTTTGGCGGCATGCCCCCACCGTGGACCAGCAAGTTTTACGGGAGCCAGGTCGTAGGTGCGTGAGGTTTGAAATGACGGAGGTGCGGTTAATCCTGACTCAGCAAAAACCGATTCCACCGCCTCCCATGCGGAGATGTCTTCCCCGTCACCATGGGATTTGGGCGGCGCGGCGGGGTTGTCGATCGCCAGTAAATCTTCCAGCTCAATTTGGGATACAGGGTTGTCAGGGTCGGACCGGTCCAGGCGGTAGGACTTAATCCGTAGAGTGGCGATTAGGGCACCCTGCAAAATAAATTTCACCGGCTGTTGCCGAGGACGCCACCGCTGGGGATTTTCCTCCAGATCCAAAGATTCACCCAGTGATCGCACGGTGCGCACCAGTTCCAAGGTGCCGGTCTTGGCGTAGGGTTCAGCGTAATTCCACTGGGGCTCGGAAAAAAAAGCGGCGGTAACCCATGGGGTCACGTTTAAATCACCCACCCAAATTTCAATAATGGGCGTGACCTTATTAAGTGGAGCCATAGATCATCCCGCTGAAAAGCTTGCGTCAAACACCGTCGCGTCTGCATCGTCTCCCTTCAGAATGGCTAGGGATGGGGACACCAGGGGGGATAAGCTACCATCATCCACCTGGAATGCTTGGGGCTGGATTTTGCCGTTTTTAGCGCGATAGTCCAGCCCCTCTGATGTTTGTGGGACAACGTAAAGTACTCCGTTGGCAAGGGTCAAAAAGCGAGACCATTGGTATTGCTCAGGATCTTGCCAGGCGATCGCCGGGAGTAAATCGAAGATCTCTATGGCGATCGCTATCGGTGCCGCTCCAGCTTTTTGGTAATACACCACCTCAGAATCGTAGGGATAAGGGGGCGTAAATGAACTGCTTCGGGTGCGGGGGGTGAGAATGCGCACCAGGTACACTGCCTCTTCTGGGGCAGTATTGGCAGAGTTCTGGGGTGACCGCGACACCATGGGATAGGGGATTTCAAACGCTAGCTCATAGGAGCCGGTGGGTGAGCCTGGCGTAAGGGAAGAATTAGAGCGAGCTCCGTTCCAGTCCGCTTGGTTATTGGTGGATTCGATAAAGGCTTCTCGGAAATAATGGCGCGATCTCAGAGATGGACTCACCGCCGCCATGATCTCCAGCTCCGTCGCCTGGGTTACGCTCTCGTTCCAGTTTCCACCGGGAAAAATTCCTGGCGGGAATCCAAAGTCAGGGGGAGCAGGTCCACCGCCGGGGACTCCAGACCCTGGGGCGTCTGAGAAGTCGTTTGGGTTTGGCGGCGGGCTAATGGGAGTGCCCGCACTCACCACTGTCTTGGCGGTGTACTGCCTGACTTCGGAAGGACGAAAGCACCATTGCACATAGACTTGGCAAGTTCCGTCGCTAGGTCCTGCCACCCAATGACACCTTGCGTTGGGTCCGAGGGGGTCAGGGGCGTCCACCCAGCAAGATTCATCAGAGCCGATCAAGGTGTAGCTCGTTATCCCTGGACCACGCCCTTCGTAGCCAAGTCTTTTGAAAGGAAGGGAACTTGAATTTGAGTCGGCTAGGTGTGTTACCGCGCTGGTAGTACCTGCATCGACGACCCTGTACCGAGGGAGAGTGCCTTGACGGCTGTCAAAGGAAACTGTTTCAAGGCTACTGTCCTGGCTGATGTACTCACTGGTGTAGTGAGGAACAGTGACCTGAATGCCAAAATTCTCCCAGGTCAGGGTGACCTGTTTGGTGATAGGCCAAAAATATCCGAACCCAGGCTTGGTGATTTCCTTGGAACGCCAAAATCCTGCCTCGGAACCCGCCGCATCAGCCGCGCTTGGCCATCCACCGGGGAAACCTGCCCCGCCGGGAGAGTCGCTGTCAGAATAAGCGGGTCCGGTGGTGTTAGGGGGGCGGGATGCATCGCCGGTGAACTCGGTAGTGCGGCTTTGGGTCCACGTGCCCGTCAATAAAACGTACTGTCCGTAATGCCATAGCAACTGGTGAATATTTCCGGACTTGCTAAAACTACCGGTCTCGGATCCCTCAATGCGAATGCCATAGTTTTGAGTAGGGTTGGCGGTAATGGCCTCTACGGTAGGTTCCCCGGAGGTAGGGATGGTGTAGATCCAAAATTCCCAGGTGCCAGCGGGCCATCCTGACGCGCCAATATCTCCATCGGTAAATGCACCGACAGCAGGCTGGTAAAAATATCCGTGGGTGGGAGCCGCGATTGCCAGGGCATCTCCCACTTGGGGTGGTCTGGTCAGGGGGTCTGCTTTTGGGCGGGCATTATTCGCTTGAACCTGTGCAATGGTCTGCCCTTCATGGAACACATCAAAAACAATTTGCCCCGAGGAGTAACGCTCGCCGTAAGGAGCAGGGTCATCAATGGGATCACTGGGAGAGTTGTCAATCAGCCAGATTTCATCACACGCTCCGATGTAGTTGTATCCGAAGGCGTGGGCGTTGGTGACCCCAGCGGAACTGGGGGGCTGAGGGGTTAGATAAGGTGGTTTACCATTGCTGAGGTCGTAGCGGCTTAGTCCGGCGATCGCCCCTGGGACTAATACCATCCCTGGCGGCAGATCAATAATTACGGTGGCATTGACGGTGGGGTCGCCAACGGAAACCCCCTGTTCTTTCGCAAATAAGCTGCCACCGATAAAGCACCCTTCACCCACCCACTTCGGGCGGCGACTTCCCCAGGATTCTTTTTGCCCCGCATCCCGAGGGTCTTCCGTCAGGGGTGAGCCGTCCCAGGTTTCCTGCTGGCGTTGTCCATCGGCACCTTTCCAGGCGATCGCCCCACCGGCAATTAATGGCGCATCTTCCGCCGCCCCTTGGGGCTGCCCCCAAACTGCACCAGCCACCCATTCGTCCCTTTTTTTGGGGGCCAGCTTATCCACATAAAGCTGTAGCCCCGGCACGGTGGCATCAACAGCATCATCAAAGGGCGCAAATGGGACTTTAGTAAATCCCGCGCAAAGGATTCCAGTCACCGGTGCTTATGCCAAAAACTCTTTCGGCAAGTAAGGAACTAAAGGGTGGGCATCGGTGAGGATGGAAGCGGCGGGGAGGCATGGGGCTCCCACCAGACTCACTTCTACCAAGTCGTTCACTGTCGCCCACTGGGCGTAGGAAGCTACTGATAGCCGCTCGCCCCATGCATCAATGGTTTCCCCCGGCACCAGCCACGGGCGCTGAGGCGGAAGATAGTTGCATTTCTCGTCGGTGAACGGGGTATTGGTTTCCGGGCAAATTAGCTCCCGGTGATCATGGGAAAACCAACTAATGGAAACTTTATTGGTCATCCCAAGTTGGATTTTTCGTAGTTCTGGGGAAGATGAGGGGATTGCGGCCTGAAAGATCGCCCCATAGAACCCGTCACGCCGCACGATTTTTTGGATCTCGCCGCCGCGCCCCGACAGGTCTATTAACCCCATCAGTGCATCGCTTTCTTGAAAAGTGCCCCAGGGGATGTGAATGGTGGTGGCGTTGATAACGACACCGAAAGTGGCGCTGGAGGTGCGTAGGTTGTGGTCGGTGATAAATGGAATGTGGGTGGCGCGGCGGACAATGTCGGCGATCGCCTGGGGGGAGAATGCCTGATCCGTGCGATCAATTAAGTTGTCCGCCGCCAATATTGGACATAGGTACCAGTCCTCTTCCTGCAAAGTTGCACCCCTGAGGGCAGCAGATACCCGCCCAAGTTCTTCATCAGTGGCTTTGTGCATGGTGGTGGATTTATTTATGGAATGGAAATCGAAAAGCCCCATAAAATCAGCGGGGGAAATATTGGACCATTGGCACAGGTGAAAGATTTCACCAAGCTGGATATCTCGCTCGCCTTTCCTGATTCGGGACCAGGTTTGGCGAGATATACCGGTTCTTTGAGCGAGGTCAAAATAGGTTTTTTTGTCGCCAGCTTCGCTGTTGCTTTCCCCACCGCCGCCATACTTGCGCTGACGAATTAGCCAGTCAACGATCTCCGCCACCTGTTGAACGTGTTGTCGATAGGGGGATGCCATTGCAGGGGTGCAATTTGTACCAAGATCGGACAAAAGCCCGCTTACTACCTACAGATTGCCAGCATTAATGCAATAGAGTTTTTGAGGTATTGCTGTGACCCGAAAAGTGACGGGAGCTGGCTTCGGAGCGCCTAGCAAAAATGGTGCCGCTTTGCTGGACGACATTACGCGACGCAAACTGGAAAGTAAGCGGACCAGCAATACTGCGCAAGAGGCAGATGGTAGCGGTTTACCCGCAATGATCTCCAAGTCGAATGACGCTACCCCTAAGGAGGATGAAGCTGGCGATGCACCTGCGATCATTCCTAAAGCTGCCACTTCTGAAGCGGAAAGCAAGGGCGCAGAGGAGAGTGGTGAAGGCGACCGCACCCTGGATTCCCGGCTGGCGGCGCTAGAAACGGCAATGGCGACGCAGCAGGATGCCCTGGCAGCGAAGAATACTGAGCTAGAGGCTCAGCTAAAGCAAGCAACCGGCGATCTATCCACTGAACAGAGCAAGACTGAAGAGCTAAGCCAAAAGTTGGCGACGGCTCGTAGTGAGGTGGAGGCGGCGCAGACGGGACTCTCTGAAAAAGAAGCTCAAGTGGCGGCGCTGGAAAACTCCTTGGAAAAGCAAGGTGATCGCATGGACGCCCTAGAAAAAATGTGGAACGGGCAGGGCGCTGTGGCTCAGCCCAACGCTGATGAAGAGCGGCGTGGCGTGAACCTCAACACGGGAGGTAGTCGCGACACCCAAGTGCTCAAGGACTTGCAGCGAGTTTTCGACAACTCTCCGACGTTGGGGGTCCACACCCAAAAGGGATTGGAGGTGCAGCGTGACACCCGCGAATTTGATGTGTTTGTCCGGAAGAACCGCCGGGCAATCCTGGAGGATCTGCAAACCCAGCTACGAGCCAAGGGCTTTTTGCAGGGTGCCAGCGTAATTCAGAAGGTGTCCGACACCACGGATTTGCCTCACTTGCTGCTTCCCGTTTTGTCCTCTGAGCTGCGCCAAGTTCAAAGCGATCGCTACATCTTCCACCAGTTCACTCGAACAATCCAAGAAATCGGGCGTGGTCCAGGGATGCAGATCAATATCCCTCGATTCAAGAATTTGGACGACCCCACAAACATCGCCGACTATGAGCTGGACGTTAACGATGTTCTAGGCACCACCTACACCGACATTTCTGAACGGCAGGTGTTGTGCACCATCAAGGAATTGGGGCGTGGAAAAAATGCCGCGCCGCCAGTAGCAATTTCCACCTTCCTACAACGCTATTCCATCTTTGACCTGACGAACGAAATGTTCCGAGCCCTAGGTCAAAACTATCAAGCCGTAACGGACTTGCAGATCCGGTCCCTGTACGCCACCGCCAACTATGTTGTTTACTCCAACGGCGATGGGCTGGTGGCAACTCCCGGGGAGGTGGTAACCGGTGGAACGTTCGGGCGAAAGCAGGCAATCGACCTGTTGCGTGTGGCGCAGGATTTGCGATTCTCGCCCATGCCCGACGGTAGATATGTGCTGGTGCTCAACACCCGTCAACTGTCCCAGTTTGCTTCTGATTTAGACGACACGGCACAAAACTTACGGGCTGATGGCAGCGACGTAGTTGCCGAAATGTTCTCCATGGCAACGGGCGCCAGCCAAGCTGAAATGAATGGCTACTACGGCGACTGGGGCGGATTCCACCTATTCTGCTCCAATGCCTTCGCCAATGGTGCCCCAGGATCTGAGGGTGTTCAAACGGAAACCCTTGGGACAGGCGCTACGACTACTCGCACCGGCTACATGTTTGGACTGCCTGCGGTGGGACATGGCGTTGGGATGCCCATGGAAATTCGCATGCATGAGCTGAGTAACTTCCAGCGCACCCAGGCTGCTGTCTGGAATTCCCACGAAGGTTATTGCGCTCTGGACATTAACGAGGACGCCGCCACCCATAGCTATACCGGCGTGGTTGCGTTCCACACCACCGACCAGGCGGTTGCTTAGTATGGCTGACGCGAATAAAGCTGCGGAGGGGGAAGCGATCGCCTCCTCCACCCCCAACCCCAAGAAGACGACCACTCGCCGAAAGCGATCGCCCACTAAATCCTCCACCGCCAAGGCGACGCCCAAAAAAACGCCTACCAAGAATCCCGCACCACCCCCAGCGGAGCCAGAGGGCAAGGTGGCGAAGCCCCTGGATATTGAGATCCACCCCCATGTGCCTGGGCGAAAGAAATGTACAAAATGCCCAGCCTACTTGAGTGCAGCGATCGCTCCTGGCAAACTGGTGTGCCCCCATGGGTGCTCCCAATAAGATTCAACGGAGAAACACAATGAATGACGCTGACCGGATGATTTGGGACCCCAAGACTGACAAGCCATTGGGGCTGGAGTCAGAACTGGGAGAGCAGAGTGCAGGCGCAGATGCTAGTCCGAAGAAGGCAGCCCCCCAAGGCAAAACCAAGCCTAAATCGCCTGAAAAGGCAGAAGAAGCTAGTGAGTAACGCCCTAAGAGCAAGAAATATGCAGCCTGACCTTTCTAGAATTATTTCCGCTCCAGGTGAACCTGCGTTGTATGACGTAGATCTGGATTACCTCTTTGACTATCATCCGCCTACTACAGAAGAGCGAAAGAAGAAGCACCAAGAAATAAATTTGGCAGCGAAAACTGCCGCGAGGTCCGCGATCTCCGCCGTCAAAGCGATATGGGGCGAACCAGAAGAAGCCACGTCAACTCAATCTGCCGCCACGGATATCCTTGTCAATATTCAAACGGCTCGGATGTTTGCCAATCAATTAGTCACATTGATTGAGGAATACCCACAATTCCTTGTGAAGGTTGAAGATTATGAACAGCTCCCCGCCATTGAGGTTTCTTGCGACAATGCGGATTCCCAAGAGCTGATTAAGGCGGTCTCGAAAGACTGCGCTGCCTTCCGAGACGTAATTGCCCAACATTGCGGACACGGGGTCTTGTCCCAACGGGCTTTAGCGTTAATTGCGCTTGTGCCCGAGACGATTCAGCAAGGGTTCTTTGGGGACCTCCTGTCCACAGGCGAGTAATTAGCTATGGCGATCCTCACCCCCGGAGAAATCGCCAGTTTGGCACCTGGCAGCCCCTTGCTGGGTGTCACCCCCATTGAGTGCGCCAAGGAATATTTGGACGAGGCGCAGCTTGTCGCCCAGTCATTCGATGCCGCCAATCGCCCTCTAGAACAGACAGAGCACCGAGAAATCTTGCGGGTGCCCGGCGATCGCATTATCAATCCCAACTATTACCCCATCTCCCGCCGTCGAACGCCCCACATTGAAATCACCCAAGTGCGCGGGAGCGATCGTCGTAACTTTCCCCACTGGAAACCTATCGAATTTGGTACTAATTGGGGCTTTAATCGGCGTGGACAAATTGAGCTTAAATCCCATATACAGGCGGCGCGAGTACGGGTCGCTTATGTGGGTGGGTTTGACTTCCAGTCCCCAGAAGAGGGTACCGAGCCGCTAGTGACGCATATTAAGCGCCAGGTGCTGGGTATTGCAGAGCAAACCTACGTAACCGCCCAAAGCTATGAGCAGGGAAACTTTACGGCGATTGGATTGTATTCGGTAACGGCGATCGCCTCAGGACGTATCGGCTCCACCGCCCACAAGGGCGACCAAGCTAAGCTGGAACTAAAGCGCTATCTCCCCGGTTTTGGTCCAATACTCCCTTAACTCGATATGCCCGAAAACTTAACGACGCCTGATATTGCTGCGATCGCTGACACTCCACTTGCCCAAGAGCCGTTGGAGCTGGACGTGACGGTGGATGATGGTGGTTCGGTGGGGCAGGCGATCGCTCAACTCCGGGCTGGGTATGAATCACTTCTTGCGGAAGCTGATCGCATTGAAACGGCAATCAATGCTGTTGAACCTGTTCAATTCAGTGTCTCGTCGCTGACCAAGGGAGAGGTGCCTCGAGTTACTGCTCTCTGCGACGGGAAGTTTGCCATTGAAATCGACGCCGGGGTTGAGCTGGGGCAGGGCGTCGTCCGCGCTGCGATTCTGTGTCCACTCCCCACAGAGGCGGCAAAAGTTGAGGAAGTGTTGGCGATTTGGGGTGCCCTACTAAGCCTTTATCCTGGACCTCGACGGCAGTGGTTAGTTAGTACGCTGCTGTTGGTAGGGCGGCTCCGCAAGGACGCTGAAGAGTTGGCGATCGCCACAGAAACTGAATTCACAGGACTGGCTGAACAAAGCCTGACTGTTGAGGACTACCAATACACCCTCCACAGCGATCCTTCGGGGAGGCTTTGGACGTTGAGCGTAAAATATTTGCATCCTTAACTCAACAGATCTGAGGCACGGCAACGTCGCCCCCCAGATCTGAGCATAAAGATGCTATCTGAGCATAAGAGGTTCTATCTCCGAACATAGTGATGCGAGCTCCGAGCATGACCGAACAGAGTGACGTCAGCTCCTAGCCGAAAAGACTCAGCCTCTCTGAGGCATGAATTTTTTGTAAAAAGCCTGTAATACGGTGACTGGTCGGAAAATCGCCAGAAACACTTGAGGAATGATGGCGAAGAGCTCATAGTTGAAACTAGTAAGAGAACTTCGATCTGTAAGAGGCTTTAAATGTCTAGCGAAGTGGAAAAGCGAGCAAAGAATGCGATTTCTCTGATCCGTAATGGCAGATGGGATGAAGGCACGCCAATGCTGGAGGCGGCGTTGGAAGAGGCGTCAGGAGGCGAAGACTTGGAGGCTTTGCCTTTGTGTTGTCTTATTCTGCTGAGTCGGCAATGATGCAGGGTGATCTCCCCAAATCCAGAGCAATCTACCGCAAAGCACTCCATGTTCATGGACTTCACCTGAAGGGAGAAGCTCAAGGGGTGGATTAGAGCCAAGGCAACAACAATGGCTAAAACGGGATGTCTTCGTCGAATTCAGATGGCGGAGGCAGTTGTGACGAGTTGGGCGGCGGGCTTGGCTGCTTTTTTGATGGCGCTGGGATGATCTCTCCACCCTCCCCGGCACTTACGGAGTGAATCCGTACTATCCGCAGCTCAGCTCGTTTTTCCTTGGTGCCACTTTGAAGTTGCACCATGTTCATTCGCAGGGAGCCTTCTAGGATTATGGAGTCGCCCTCCCTAGCCTTCCTCGGCAATTCTGGCGCATGTTTCCCCATTTGCACTGCTTTCAAAACGCCGGGGGATTCTCCCTCACGCAGCGCAGGAATTGTAATCAGCATTTCGGTGATCGCTAGATTATCTTGGGTATGGCGCACCTGGGGCGATCGCACCACCGTCCCAGCAACGATGCAAGAATTTAAGCTCATTTAATTGCCTCATCAATATGGATATGAATGATCTTCGGGACCAGCTAATGCGGATGGCAGGTGAGACTCAATGGCGATATCGCGATCTGCTGGGAGAGGTTATTCCCAGTCCTGACAATGGCTCCCCGTTCGCGACTGGGATGCTGGCGGCGTTAGGGATGGAGTTGGACAAGGAGGACGCCATTGCTCAAACAGAGAAAGATGCGAGAAGGGCGACTGCTGAAGGTTTGCCCAGGCTGCCCGTTCATACTCTGTCCAACGTTCCGTCTGATTATTTCCCTGTTTCGGTGGAAGAACTCGAGATTTTGCTGGGGCGTAAATCGCCAACTACACGCCCGCTCTGCCACCTCTTAGTACCCGGCTAGGTGGGACTGTCAGATTTAAGCTCACCCAAAATCCTCAGATTGATCGCAAAGATATCTTCCATTCCGCCAATTCGCTCCTCAAATTGAGTTAATTGATGGTTGATGAGCTTTTGGGCATCTTCAAATATTTCTTTTTCAAACGCCCTTTCAAGATCAAAAATTTGCCTTTCTGCCGCTGTCGGAGACAACTGCTGTCCTTTGATACTTTCCAGCTCCAGTGCTTGTCGCCTTTGGTTTTGCTCCTCCATGAAATTCTGTTTGCGCTGAGCCACCTCATTCTCAAAGGCCTGATTCTTCGCACCCATAAGCCCTATTTCGGTGTAAACATCCAGCAAAGGCTGATACGCCCCCACCAGAACATAGAAAGCCCCTGTCTCTGGGAAGCGGATCCCTAAAGCGCACCTCATCCCCGGACCTCCCACCATAAAGTCCGTTTTCTGTGCGGATTTAAACCCGTTGAGACAGACTTTTGCCAGCCTGTACCTTTCTTGTTCGGGTAGCTGTTCAAAGTCGCAAGCCAAAGACGATAGCGATTTGTATAAGAGCTGCATCCCTTCGTTCGGATGAATGATTCTGGAACCCATTTTCACCTAAAACTCTTCGTGATTTTGCGTTTCCTGCTTGCCGCCCAGCAATCGCAATCTTTCTACTCGAATTTTTGGGGCGCTGCGTCGCTCGCCGGTTTGGCGATCGCTCAAGGTTGCGCACCCTTACGTCCCCAAGTTCAAAGAAAGTCTCAATCTCAATTTAACTTAGTGGGGCGATCGCTGAGTTTCTAGCACCACATTCCACGCTAGCCCCACCATTTTACTTTCGGTAATTCCACCGCGTGGGAACACCCTGACCCGCGTTCCCACCTCGGGAAATTTCAGTTCCCAGGGCTCTTTTAAGTCCAGTTTGTTCAGGATTCCATCACCTTTGACAATGCGGCACCGGTAGGCGGGCGTCGGCTCTGAGAATCCTCCATCGCTGCCCATTAACACCATCTCGTCGTCACCCATCACTGTGATCTTTGGATTGGCGCCATTGGACTGCACAACCCTCTCGCCACCCACCCATAGCTCCACCGGGTGCGCTGTCACGAGATCGCCCTGCAACACAAAATCGCGCCGAGATTGTATGGTCCAGTCAAAGCTCATGACAGCCGTGCCGTGCCGTTAAAAATGCTGGTTAGGCTGACGGGGTAAGCCCCCCCCGCTGGCACCTCCACCGGCACATCCAAAATGTTGATTGGGCTATGCAAATAGCCCTGGGCAGGGTGGAGATAGAGATTAGCCCCATCGGTGGTGAAGTCAATCGCCATCCCCGTCCCCAGATCAATTGGCGTAATTGTGGTCGCGTCGTCCACCCGCCCATGGATAATACCGCTGGACAATCCTGCAGGCAGATCACCAGATAATACGAACGGGACCGTTTGACCGGCTAGGGCGGTATAGTCTGCGGTGGCGATCGCCAAAGTATTCAGCCCATTATTTGCCGTTGCTGCCGCCGGTCCTCCCATGGAATGGAAGTCGCCTAAATTAACGCCCACACTTTCCAGCAAAATGCCATAAAAGCCAATGGTTATCGTTTCAGTGGGGCTAATGGTGGCAAACACGGCGTCTGCCTCAAGCTCGCCGCTGGCATTTTGAGTGGTGTTGGCGGGGGTTGCGAATAAGGGGCGACTGTACCAGGATTTGCCGGTGAACTCCGCCGCCAGGGTTGCCGCGCGATCTCCCTCGGGGGTGCCGGTGCTTTTGGCGATGCCGCCAGTGGGCGTGCCAGCGGGCAGGGTTAGGGATGGTCCGGCAATTAGTCGCGCTGGTCGCCCCGCCATCAAAGCCGTAAATATAGCCAAATCAGTATCGGGAGTTTCAATTAGCATGGGTCAAATCCGCAGCTCCGTTGCGGTAAACGTAATTTCAAACATGTCGTAGGCCACTTGCTGCCAGCCATCGTTTTCGTCTGGCACGGTGATTAGCGCTGGCACAATGGGGAATCCCTGAGTCATCGCCCCCAGCGTGATTTCCGATTCCGGGACAAAGGAATTGCGAGGGGTCGTGGCTAGCTTCGATAGGCGGACGTTGTCATGGATAAAAGCGAAGTAGTCAATGACTAGCCCCGCCGCTGGGTTGCCCGCTTGCAATTTGGCGATCGCGTCCAGTTGCTCCTGCTGGAAGGCGGCGATCGCGTGCACCGCCATTGCTCGCACATAATCCAACCGCGCCGTCAATTGATAGGTATAGTAACGCTGCTCCTTTGGTGGTCCCCCCACTCGGGTTACATTGCCCCCGGTGCGCCCCCGTGGTGTAATTTGCCCCACCTCAGTGCGCTGGTACCCACTGGATCCAAACTCAAGGATGCGAATCGGGTCCAATCCCATCAATGGGGGCGGGATAATATCGATCCATAAATCTAGAGGGAATGGGGGGCAGTAGGTCATGAAGGTGGAGCGTTGAGCAGGCGGTACCGAGATAGAAACCCGCCGGTCACATATCCAGTCTGCCCGCCATTGCCCCCGTCATGGGAATCAAGTACCTGATGGAATTCAGTCTTATCTGGCAGCAGCCCCGATACGTTAAACCCCGTCCCTCCCCGAATCAGGGCAGCATTGAGTTTTTCCAACTCCCATTCAATATTCAGCAGCTCTTCCAGTACCGTTGCCCCATATTGATGGCTGCACAATACGCGCAACCCCAAGTCAAAATTGCCGTAGGTTACGGGGGATGAATTGATTGTGTTGCTGCGCGGCTCGCGGGCGTAAGCAAAAATTGCACCCTTAGGGTTTGCTTGATAAGTGATTCGGTCCGCGCCCAGCGCCGCAAATTCAGAGTCCGCATCCTCAGTCGGCTGATGATTGTCGCTGTAGTAATTCCACCGAAAATGAAACGATTGCTCTAAATAGTTTCTGAGCTCGGTGATCGCTCCAGTCCCCGGTGAACCGTTCAGGCTTCTGGTCATTTGATTTTCATCCTAGATATTTCCCGGGCAATGCGAATCACTGCCCGATCCACCGCGCCGCCTTTCAATGCTTCTCCTTTGCGCCCAATCCCCAGATCGTGATTGCCCCCATCACGCCATCGCTGGGTGCCTCGCTCTCGAATACTGCGCCGAATCGCGATCGCCACCCACCGCGCATTTTTCCCTCGGGCAATGCCCTTATGTTTCACCCATTGAATTAATGGCTTTACCTCGGCGATCGTTCCTGGCGCAGAACCGGCAATGCGTTGTAAGGCATCAGGGGCGGAGTTGGTGATACTCATCCCAAAACTAAACCCGGCGGTGGACTTGCGCGGCTGGGTCACATTCCAACCCCGTCGCAGTTCCCCCGTCGCCCCCAGGGGCGATTTGCGTTGGAGGTCGGCGGCTAAATCCAGCCCCGCATCCAAGAGGCGATCGCGCACCTGCTTGGCAACCTCTTCAGGCACCGCACTGGGGTTCCCCGTGAGAGTGATACAGAAAGGCATACTGATGAAAAGTGGCGGAAATAACGGTGCCAAAAACAAATCCAGTCGCTAATTTTCTCGGTCGTGTGGGGGGATTATTTACCCGAGGACGACGAAAAGAGCAGCCGAGCCAGCGCCCTGTTGGACGCGCGTTTGTTGGTACTGTCTATAGCAATTCAAGGGTTGCTCGGAATTACGACCTTCCCATTCAGCATAATCCTGTTCGTCAGACGGAATGGGCGCGGATGGCAATGGAAATGGAAGCCCATTGCCCCGAAGTGGATCTTGCTCTGTCCATTGGAGTCAGGAATATTTTTTCTTCATTTGATGGAGACTCTGGGCGAGTCAGGGTGTCTCCTTACGCCAATAAAGAATCGGGGGAGTTGCTAGACGCTGACGTATATAAAATTGCGTCGAAAACTTTTGATCGGGTCTTCGATTACGCCACCCTGAAAATCATTGCCCGGCAAATGATCAGCTTCGGCGATTGCTTTGGGTTCTTGCTTGTTAAAGGCTCCCAAATCAACCGAATCGTCATACTGCCCCCATGGGAAATGTTTCGGGTCGAAGATGATTTAGGAGTGTTGCTGGGGTTTGAACAGCGACGTTTCTTGACGGAATCAGAGCCCCGCTGTTTTCGCCCCGCCACTGTTGCTCACTGGCGCCATAATCCTGAAAATCTATATGGGCGATCGCAGTTTTTTGCCTGCCGCCAAGACTGGGGTGAGTACAAAGCCATCTATCACGATCTGGCAGATTCACGGAGATCATTGGCAATCAATCCCATCGTTTTTGAGCCCGAAGATGGGGCAACGCCGGGTCAAATTGACAATTTTCGAGAGGAGCGGCAACAGGAGCTAAAGGAAGATTTTCTCCCCGAGATTTATTTAAGGCCAGGCATTAAAAAAGTGTCGCGACTGGCATCTGGGTCCCCAGATTTAAGCGGGTTGCTGAATGATTTAAATTCGCGGCGGCTGGCAATCATCCGAGCCAGTGAGGAGCCCATTTGGCTATTCCCCGGCTTTGAGACTACGGGCGCACGGGATATTTCAGGGCAGCCTGCTATGTCCAACGCTCGCCAGGTGAATGATCGCCGCCAGGAGCTGACGGAAGGACTCCGCCAGGTATTGCTCACCGACTTAAGGCTTCAGCTTGGCTTGCAGGAATTTGCTCGACGGGGCGCGGACCAACTTCGAATTGAATGGCCCGAGTTCTTTGTGGATACCCACGCCCAATCGTCTCGACAGCAGGAGGACCGGGACACCACCAGCCCCGTCAACATAGAAGCCGCCATTGGCGATGAGGTAGAAAAATGCCTGCCTTAGAGTCAACAACAGAGATCAGAGAGGGATGCCCAGAGCTTCAGTTGTTGGAGGCTCTGCTCAAAGCCACTCTTACTCCGTCCCCCCATCAAGAGTTTTTTCGGGGTAGTGCTCATACACTGTCCCACGGACCATTATTGCGATCGCGCCCCATTACCCTCCACAGAGAATACCCTCGCCAAATCTGGACCGAGGTGCCGCCAGGGGAATATCACCTGGAAGATGACGGGCGGCTCATGGTCAACCCCGCTGGATATGATCATGAGATCGCTTACTGGACCGGCTATGACTTGTCGGCAGATCCTCTTAGCCCAATGGCGCAGCAGATTGTAGGTGTGGCGCGATCACTCACCCCCTATGTCGAAAATCCAATAGCTGCGAATATCCTGTCCCAAAAAATCAACGGTGAATATTCCGTCACCTTTAGCCGCTCGGCTTTATCCGACCGCGATAGGGCGGTAGCTGTCAAGGTCCGCGGATTGGGGGCAGCCCTGGAGCTGGGATTTACCACCCCGTCTTACCTGTTAGACCGCACGGCGGCAGAACGGGCAGACATGTTCGGAGATGTAACGGATCAGCCCCAGACAGTGGCGGCAATGCTGAAAGTCGCTGGGGTTTTAGGTGCCCCTTCTATCCCGCAGCTCGTGATGACAACGTTAAAGGTCGCCGGAGTTTTAAGTACTCCTCCTGGCTCGCCGCCGGTGATATCACTGATGAGCATGACGGGCATGGTGGGCGATCACCCGACTCCTTCGCCCCCTCAATCAATTTTGTCCACCGCCGGGATGACGGCATCTCACCAGAATCCGCATCCTCTGACCGCCGCGCTGCTCACGATGGGTGTGATCATTCATCACCCTCTTGCCCCTCCTCCATCCACCCAATCAATTTTGTCCACCACCGGGGCAACGGCGTCTCACCACAATCCCCATCTCCTGACCGCTGCACTGACCATGGTGGGTGAGATGGACGCCCCCACTCCTACGCCGTCGTCCATTGTTGGGGATTTGCAGGTGGGAGGTAGCATCGCCGGTGGCGGCGTCATTGAGCCCACTCCATCACAACAGGTGACCGCAGAGGAGCTTTATTACGCTGCCCTGTCCCGTGGCGCTCGGATCAGTTTCTGGGAGGCTGACTTGGTTACATCCCAATCCGCCTCTATTGAAGAGGCTATGGCACGACTCAAAACCAGCCCTTACGGGGTGCTGGGTTGCCGTGTTGGTCGCCGTCGTTTCTAGTTATTCCCACTGGAGGAAGAATGGTTGTAGTACACACAGAATACGGACGCCGAGAGGAATAGCTAATGGCTTTCAGCTACCGCAACGGTATTGAAACTGGTGACGGCGTCACTTCTCATGGAGTCTGGGGCTTGATTACGCCCCTGCCTTCCGAAAGTGAGCCTCCTGCCGACCCATTGGCTAACGCCACGTCCGCGACTTTGCTGGTGACGATCAAACAAAGCACGTCGCCTGACGTCACAACGTTTTCCGTGGGTCCTCACACCTTTAGCTATCTTGCTGAGGAGAACGCCGAATGCATTGGCACAATCCTACTTGGCCCTGGCGATCCTGAGCCGCAGGTGGTGATCGGGGATGGCGTTGTTTTGAATTTCCAACTAAGTATTAACCAGTAATTATGGCAGGCGTTTCGGGCGAGGGTTTTGCTGATCGCAAAACAACATCAATGTTTCGGGTCAGAGGACCGGAGCATGTTGCAACGAGTGTCGATATATCCGGGGCGGATCCGGCAACGAATATCCCAAAAGATATCCCTTATCAAATTGGGTCTAAAAACGAGTCAGTTGCTTGGATAAATCCAACGATGACGGGCGATATTGTCATCCACGAGATCGTCGGACCTTCCGGCAATGATCCAAGCAAGATGCTTGACCGGACGAGTGGCGAATACTTTACCGCCGAAGGTTTGGGGCGGGCGATCGTCTTTGACTTCGATCCAAAAGGCGAAGGGCGGCGAATCTTGCCCGACGGGTGCTTTTTTCAGCACGGACGCGAGAACAGATTCCGGCGAATTAGGAGCTTCTCAATATATGGGTCTAACGGGACGGACGTAGATAACACAACTAGTCAGTTGCTGGTCATGGTTGATGATTCGGGCTTCTTGTCAGAGGCGGCATTTGGCTGGTCTGAGTACACGGCGCTAGCTCCCCCTTCGGAGCCGGTCCGATTCATTGAAATTCATATGGACGGACCCAATACCTCGGGGCTTTTACAGATCTACTGCAGTGGTTTTTTGGTTGGCGGGCAGATTTTTCCCGGAAGCCAGGGATACTGATATGTCTAAACCTTTTGCTTGGTTCAAATTCGATAAAAATGGTGCCGAGATTGACAGATACCTGCCTGGGCAGGCGGGGCTGAGCGCTAACGACCACCGGGCGGCAGGGCGTATTCCGGTTAGCATCCCGCGAGGATACCCTTACGACGAACTTATATCAGCTCGGCGTAATCCCGATGGGCGAGTGGTGATGGAATGGCCCGCTTACCTTCGAGATTGGGTACGGTTTTGGCGCGCCATCTCAGGCGAGCCCATGTATAAAGAGGCGATCGCAGGCGGCAGGGTTTCACCGCCCTTAGGGCTGTCAATTAGCTTGTTTGCCCTTGCCCTAACCGCCCTTAAGACTGACGGGGCGACGCCTGAAGAATTTACTCGACTACAGCAGCTCTGGGAGGTTCTTAGGGCGGATATCTTGGCGGGCACATTTCCTCAGTCAGCCCCCCAGGAAATTGTGGATCGCTTGTTGGCGATCGCCACATCCTTAAATATCAATCTGGAGGCTGGCTAATGAAAGACTCAGTTGCCCCCAAAAGAGAAAGGTCAATGTGGGGAGCGGCAGAATCAATAATTGCCAGGGGTGCGCAAGCCTATGCCTTCAATCGACACTGGTAAAAATAGCCCCCAATGGCAAGAGGTTTCTGACTCGTCCCTCAGCGTGGATGGTCCTCGCAATATTCGCATTGTTGGTCCAGTGCCATCTATTACGCTGCCTGAAGCTACGCCGTCCCCCGAAGGTGGTACAGGCAACCGATGGGTAATTGAAAACACTAGCCCTATCCCCGCCATTGTCCGCCCCACCGCCCTGAATACAGGTGTGGCGATTGTTCGCCCCAACGAGCCAACAACCCTATCCCCAGTGAATATTGGGGGCGTGGTCGTGAATCCTGGCGAGACTGCCTACGTTTATGAGCAGCCAGAAACCTGGGGCGGCACGCTACTGATCCCTGATCCCGCCGACCTGAAATTCTCTGTCTATGCCATGGGATTTAGGGTGATCGCTTCCATCGATGGAGAGTACTCCGGATCGCGCCTGGGGATTCGCATGCTGGCGATCGCCCACATCGGTGGAAAGCGAGAAATCACTAAGTCCGTCACTGGGCTGCGGGCTGCGGCAACGATGGGATGGCGATGGAGTGGCGGCGTCTTTGAAGTAAGGTTGCGGGCGACCTCCGGCATTGGCGGCACCACGTCTCGGTTCAGGTCTATTCTGAGTGCAACGGCGAGGGCTTCCATTGGCAGCTATACCGCCCGGACTAAAACCGTCACCGGGCTGCGGGCGACTTCCAGTATTGGTGGATCTACCAAGCAGTTCGGGTATATCGGCAAATTATCCGCCCTTGCCTCTATTGGCGGATTTACCGCCAGGAACAACGTCCCCGCCAGCACCGTTATTTTCCTGATGCACGCACGGGGCTACAGCGCCACCCTATGGGATGCGCAGCAAATTGGGAACAGGTCCTCCAGCACAGAGCAGGTGCTTTATTTCTTGAATTCATCCAGGATTGAATAGTGACCAGGTACACTACAGCGCACTTTTCCAAATTGGTAGCAGAGCAGGTCTACCGTGGTGTCGCCCCCTTCCAAAATCCCGCAAGCCCGTCGCCCCCCGACTGGCGTGTTGTCTTACTAAAAAATCCCATTGCCCCCGCCTCGGTCCCCGATGCCACGAACGTGGATCAAATAGCTGGGGTCTTCGCCAGCCAGCAGGTGTTGCCTGTCAGTGGGTACCTCGGAGCGATCGGTACTTACGTTTTGGAAGAGTCAACGTTTAATGCCGCGACCGGGAATTTTGATGTGCCGGTAGCTGAGTTGATCCTGGCAGCAGCGGGCGGTGGCATCCCATTCGAATCCTTTGTGTTTGTACGCGGGCTTAAATGGATCGCGCCCCAGTCTTGCACCATCAGCAGCCAGACGGTGACGGCTTCAGGTCACGGGTATGGGAATGGGGACTGGGTGACATTATTCACTGGCGACGGTGGTTCATTGCCTTCGGGTTATACAGCCGCTTCCGTGGTGAAGGTGAAGTCTGCATCTGCCAACACCTTTGAAATTGAAACCCTCAATGGGTCGGCGATCGCCCTGAGCAGTGCAGGATCGGATGTGTACGTCGCCGACGCTAGTGGAGCGTGGTGCTCCTGGGAAAATTTGCCCGCCGCCCAGGAGATTGGGGATGGGGAAGAACAGAAATTTGCCTTATTTGGCGCGGGAGACGGGGAGGTCGTTAGCTAGTGGCACAAGCATTTCGAGAAGGGCATATCCGTGGCGACGGGGTGAACTGGATTCCCTTGTGGGGGCAAATCACGCTACTGCCATCTGAGTCAGGTCCCCTATCTACCCCCTTCGACTCAGAAAGCACTTCCGCCAACCTCATTGTTTATGTCAATCAGGGTGATTCTGGGGATCTAACGAAAGTTCGCCTGGGGAACAGCGGTGACGGGCGCCACTATATCGCTGAGCCTCATGGGCAGTGCACAGCAGTCATCCCCCTTAGCCCTGGAGACCCGGAGCCAGAAATATTGAGCCCGGCGGATATATATGTGGACTTCCGGGTGGAGGTGCTGTAGTGCCGCTTCCTCTGAGGGCTGGATTCAAAGACGGACCCACTTCTCCGTGGGGGAGATATGCTCCGTGGACAGAGGTAGATATCTCTGGAGCCAACCCAAACATCCAAATCCCTCAAGATATTTTATGGAGCAAGGTGACCAATGAAGGTCAGGTAGCCTACTCAGACCCTATCTCCTCGGGCAATGTTCAAGTCATATTATCCAGCGTTCAATTTAACACCACACTCTCTCAAATAGTCAATAGGGATCCTGGCAGTACATTTGTCTTGACCAACAATGCAATTGGATCCTGGTGTGCTGTTGATTTTGACCCTCAGCAAAAAGGTGACTGGGTTTGCCCATCAGTTTTTCGCACCACCCACGGATACAGCACTTTTACTGCCTTTCGACTTCAAAACTTTTCCTTGCAGGGTGGGAATGGCAATAATGTGTATTCCGCCACATGGCAGGATCTGCTGACCGTCACCAATACAATTGCAGTGCCCGACCCGGCTTCAAATGCGTGGTCTGACGAGTTCCCCATACTGGGACTAGACCCCAACGTTGACCAGTTTCGTTTTCTGCGACTGCTTCAAACGGGATTAAACACGCAAAATAGCTACGAACTTGCCGCCGGACGATGGCTCTTGGGAGGTGCTTACAGTGAGTCCTAACGCTCTTTTTGCCAAGATTGATCCGCAAACTGGGGAGATGAAAGAAAAACGACAGCCATCAGACTTCCCGCTCAACTATAATCCTCGCAGTGATGGGTGGGAGCAATTGATCTTGCCACCAAAGCGCCGATATTCGGATGTACTCGGCTATTCCAGGAGTCAAGGTTTTACTTTCCCAGCACACTTGCGCGACTGGGAAGAATTCAAGTCCCGACTCTCGCAGTCACCACGATTTGCTGAAGTGATAGGCGCCCTTCCAAGCAGCCCTGTGCTAGGGAGCTTGCTAAACCTGCTGATCAGCTCAATTGATTCCTTGATCAGAATTGAGTCTCAGCGGCACCTTGCAACTTTCCTGCAAATGTGGACGGCGTTTAAGGAGGTGGTCGTTCAATCTGTCAGAAATGGAGAATTGCAGGAAGGACTGGTTGAGGAATTTGAAGCGATCGCCACATCCTTAAATATCGACCTAGAATCCCCCTCAGCTGCGCCCGCACCCCAAACACCGGGCGAAAATCCTTAGGGATAATCTCGTGATCACGCCTAAAAAAGATCGCACCCCCACCCTTCAGCACTCACATTGCCCGCAGGCGCTCTAAACAGATCTGTTTAAGGTGGGTTTTGCGAGGCGCTGCTTAAGGTAGGTCGCGCTACATCAGATCTGATATGACGATCACCAAGAAGGCTCCCAGCCCCTGGTGCAGGTGTCTTGCTTCTTAGTACCCAGCTCGCGAATACGCTTTTAGGGCGCGGAACATTTCATCATCTGGATTGTCCCACCGATTAAAGGTGAATGACGGTGCTGACACCTTAGTGGGTCCACCTCGGTTGCTGAGCTTGCGGTCAATGCTGTCTAGGGTTTTCTGCATTCTACGGACATCACTGCCGGTAAAACCGCTGTGGGGGACGGTGGCTGTAGGGGCGACGATATTGGCAGCGATCGCCGGCAGCTGCATGTGAATTGATTGCTGCACCGCTTTGATAGAATCTCGCCGGCTTAGGACACGTCCATTCCTGGGGAAGGTCACCAACTCGGGTCCAAACTCCCCAACCCATGCGGTTTCTCCTGCGGTAACTGCACCACCTCGAAATAATCCGCGAACTTGTGATTGCGCATTACGAGCGGAGCCTGCGGACGACCGAAGTGTTCCTTCTAGGGCGGCGGCTCTGTCCAAGGTCTCCCCTAGGTTCGAGATGTCGGTGCTTTCTAGGATTCGCTTAACCTGCTCGGCATTTTCCTTGGTTAGGCGATCGCGAGTCTCCTGGGCAGTCTTCTCCAGGTCCAGCATGTCCTTCTTATGCTGGGCTTCCAATTTTCGTTCATTATCCTCAAACGCCTTTTGCTTTAGCTCCTGCTCGTCCTCAAATCGTCGCTTTTCATCACGCAATTGATTTTCAAATTCACGCTTCTGATCAGTGATTGCCTGCTCTGATTGCAGCTTGCGCTGCTCCAGCTCATCTTCAAACGCACGCTTCCGAACTTCCAGTTTTTCCTCTAACTGCTCCTTCTTAATCGCTAGATCATCTTCAAACGTCTTTTTGGCTTCAGCCTGTTCCTCCTCGAAAGTCCGCTTCTGGCTTTCAATTTCTTGCTCAAATGCCAGCGCCTCGTCGCGCAATTCCTGTTCAAATGCCCGGCGATCCTCCGCCAGCGCCTCTTCCTTCGCCCGGCGTTCCTCATCCAGCCGTTCCTCCTCCGCAATGCGTTCCTCCTCCTGCTTCGCCTTAAACGCTTCCTCCTTCGCCTGGCGCTCTTCTTCCCAGGCATTGCGTCGTTCATTCAGCCCCGCGAATAATTCTTCACGCCGCTTAGCAACTTCATCCTCCTTGGCGAACTGTTCTTCCAGGCGGGCTTGCTCCTCGGGACTTTCGGCAGTTTCAAGCTGTAGCTGACGCTCTAGCTGCTTCTCCTCCTCGCTAAACCCTTCCTGCTTTGCCTTATCCTCTAGCTCCAGCGCTGCCTGGAATGCCCGCTCTTCCGCCTGCTGCTGTTTGGCAAATGCCGCCTTTCGAGCCTCTATCTCTGCTTCAAAGGCACGCTTACGAGCTTCGTCCTGCTTATCCCTAGCGAGTTTTTTGGAGGCTTGTTCTTCATCAAAAACTCGCTTCTGAACCTCCTGAGCGTCATTAAATGCCTGCTCAGCTTGGCGTTGCTCCGCTTCGAAATTTAGCTTCGCTGCTTCCTGCTGCTTCTCAAATGCTTGGCGATCGCTCTGAAGCTTATCCTCAAACCTCTGCTTGTCCGCCGCAATATCTGCCTCGATCTGGCGCTTCTGGGCAGCGATATCGTCCTCAAATGCCTGCGTCTTTGATCGTTGCGCATCCTCAAATGCTTCTTGCTCCGATTCCCGTCGTTCCTCCTCGACAAATTTACGGTTCTCCTTGCCCTGCTGAACATTCGCCTCAATGTCGATTTTTTGCTTGGCAAAGCGATCATCAAACTCTTTCTGTAAGCCCTTCAACGCCTCTTCTGCTGGGTCTGTATCAGCGTCTACCTCCAGGGTTGCCGATAGTTGCGCCAGAGCATCCTGCTCCGATAGTCCGCCCGAAATCAACTCATCAAGCTGCCCCTGTAATTCCTCAATGGACTTACCTGATCGCTTCGCCATATCGTCCAGGGAATTGGCAGTGCTCTCCGTGGCTTCCCCTGCACCCCCTTGCAGCCGCTTTAAGACAGCCTGAAGATTTTCAATCTCCTTCCGAGCCTCGTCCGTATCCACCTTTTCCAGTTCGGAGATTGCCAACTCTATCTCCTTTATGGTTTGCCCAGCTTCCTTTTGGAATTGAGCAAACTGCTCTGGGCTTAAATCCTCCGCCGTCTTCTTCCCGACCACTCCGTACTTCGACAACAATCCAACCCCGTCTTCTAGGATTGGATTCGCTTTTTCAAGGATTTCCTGCCATTTCAGTTGTGCCTGTTGGTTCTCTAGCTGCTCCTGGCTGACAACTCCAAAGGATTGCCCATATTTTTGAACTTGCTCTGAAGCCTCATCTGTAAGCCCCAGAAACTCGGCGAAGGACTGCTGAATATCCGCGAGCCCCTGTCCTAGCGCTCCGAAAATATCTCCCTCTGCCAACAAATCCAGGGCTGATTTAGTTTTTTCTGCCTCTCCCCGAATTTCTTTCAATCCGTCCTCGAAGGACTCTAGAGCCTCCTTGTTCTGGAGCGCCTGCCCCGTATTTCCGACCCCCGCCTGTAATACGTCAAAAGCATTTTTTGTTAGCAATACCGCCGCCACTAGCGCCCCCAACGTTGCAACCAAAGGCAGTGCTGCCAACAACGCTCCCTTCGCCGCTACTGCGGTCGCCCCCAGTCCCGCAGACAGCCCCCCGGATGCTGCCGTCGCCCCGCCAAGTCCAGGTATTAGGGCTAGCGCCTGTTTCGCCATAGACGCCAATACTTTTACTCCGGAGCCTACGTCTGCGGTGAGGACTTTTTGGGCGATCGCATAAGCCGTAGTTGCCACCGTCGCTGCTTTGGTTGCGGTGGTCGTCAGTAGAATTTTTGCCGCCACCACTCCCTGGCTCACTCCCAGAGCTGCGTTCGCCGCTTGCAAGCCAGCTACAACACCGATTGCCGCCGCAACAATGGCAGTGAACCCACCCACTGTCGCGATCACCGTCTGGATTGGTGCGGGTAGCTGAGCAAATCCGCTCAAGACCGCAGTAAGCCCATTTACTAGCGGAGTAACAATTGGTTCCAGCGCTGAACCTAGCTGAAGAAACGCCCCCTCCAGCGCACTGTTTAGTGCATCAATGGAGCCTGATAGCCCCTGCTTCATCTGCTCACCGGCACGACTAGCACTGCCGGCAAGATTGTCAAAGTTGTCATCAATTTCTTTGACTTTTTCTTCGGTCAGCCCCAGCAAAGCCTTGATGGCGTTGCCACCCCGTACGCCAAACAGGGAATTAATTAGGACCGCTTTATCTCCTCTGGATAGTCCCGCCGTGGACTCCTGGATTGCGTCTAGTACCTCGGGGAACTGTTTCATCGTTCCGTCAGCATTCGTCGCCGAAAGCTGCAACCGTTCGAAGGCTTGAGTCGCTTTCTTGTTGCCTTCAAAAAGCTTGCCCATCTTGGTCGTTGTGGCAGCGCTCGCTAAGTCCACCCGGCGCAACGCCTCAGCGTACTGAGTGCCCGCCGAGCTGCCCTTGATGCCCGCCGCCGCCAATCGCGCCAAGATCTTGGTGGTGGACTCAAGGGTCTGCCCAGAGGTCTTTGCAGTGGAGCCGACAAACTTTAGCGCCTCGCCAATGTCTTCCACTCCTTGAGGTGAGGAGTTGGCGGTAGTGACCAGGATGTCCGCAATTCGCTCACTGTCTTTCGCCGCAAGCCCGAACTGGTTGATGGCAACGCCGACAACATCACCCACCTGCTCCATGGTGTTGCCGGTAGCGATCGAGGCATTGGTTACCCCTTGCAAGCCATTCTCAATTTGCTCAGCACTGAATCCAGCCCGAGCCATGGTGGTTGTAAATTCCGCAATCTCCGATGCTGACTTTGGAGTTGTAGCCCCTAACCGCTGCACCTCATCCGATAACGCCTTAAATTCTTGTTGTCCTTTCTCCGTATTAAATGAACCGGTCAAAACCCCCGTTTGCTTGATTTGGCGTTCAAAGTCGATGAAGGTTTGAACGCCTTTCGTTAACGGAGCCCCGATCGCCAAGGATAGCCCCGCCGCTCCTGCCGCCAGCTCTTGCAGCCCCGCCTGGGCACTGCGCCCCACCTTATCTAGCTGCTGGAACTGCTTCGACGTAATTCCAACTTCCTTCTGCAGCGCTTCAAAGGATTCCTCGGCGGATGCCCCGGCGCTACGCATTTGATTAAGGGTTTGCGCCGCTTTTTCAAATTGCTCTGAGGTAAGCCCAATTTGCCCCTGCAGTTTTCGTGCTTGCCCGAAGGTGAGCCCTAAATCCTGCGCCGCGCTGGCGATATTTTGTCCAAAATTCTCAACGCTGCTTTTGCCATCCTCATACGCCGCCGCCAGCTGCCGTGCCTGTTGGGCGTTGAGCCCAAAGGTTTTGGATAGTGCCTGGATTTGTTGATCTGAGGATTGCCCCGCCGCATCCAGTCGCTTCATTAGGGCGATCGCCTTCTCCGTCTCAACAGAGGCCAGCTTTAAATCCTGCGATAGCTGAGCCGCGCCATCGAAACTTAGGTCAAGCTGTGCCGCAACCCGTGACGTTGCCGATCCTTCTCGCTGTTGCGATCTCGATTCTCGTTGCTGTGCCCTGCCATCCTTGGTCGCATTCGCCGCCTCGACCTCTGCTTGGGTGCGTCTCTGAATTGTTTGGGCGAGCTGAATAAACTGGTCCGATGCCAATCGGGACGATGCTGCAAATTGTTCAATGCCCTGCTCCGTCAGCTGCCCCTGCTGCGCCAAGGACTTCAGCGATCGCAGCTCCCCCACTTCCTTACTGGTGATGTCGAAAGCGGTGGCAAGTTTGCGCGCTTCAACGTCGGTGATGCCCAGTAATTTGGCGAGCTGGGCGGAAGTGGTGGCTAATTGTTTTTGGGCTTGCTGTGATCGCCGTTGCTCCTGGACGGCAGATTCTTGGGCTTTAGCTCGGACACTGGTCGCCTTTGCGAGACCGGCGATCGCCCGTACACTAAGCCCCGTCTCATTGGCTAAATCTGTTAAAGCAGTCTTGGTAACGGTGCCCGACTGCACCATTGAGCGCAGTACCGCCCCCGCCCTGGTGAGATCCTTCGCAGTGCCATCAAACCCGTCAGATAGTTTGACAACTTCCTCTGCACTAATCCCTAGCGATCGCGCTAAATCCCCCCGCGCCTGGGTAAGTTCAGAAGCCTTTGATGCTTGCTCCTTTTCCTGCTGCGCCAATGCCCGAGACTGACTAAGACGCTCCTTCGCAAGGGTGATCGTCTGCTCCGTCTGGGCTACCTGCTGCTTAAGCTGCAGGATCTGTTGAGCGAGTACTTGCTTAAGCTGCTGTTGCTCGGACTGTAAGTTAAGGTCGCCCTGCTGGGGGTTGCTGGCGATCACCCCCGACTGGGTGCTGGTTGTCCTGCCGCTCGCCCCTCTCTGGGATTGAGCCGCCGCCAACTTACCTAAGTCAATGCCCTGGGTTGCTTTGCCGACATCTTCAGTGGCTTTGGCGAGCTTTTTCGTCTCCGCCGTTGCCTGTTTGGATGCTTCGCTGGTTTTTTGGGCGATCGCGGCTAGTTCTCTGAACTGGGCAGGTTCAATCCCTTCAATGCTCTTTTTTAAAGCTGCAAATTGGCGAGAAAGTTTAACGCCTTCCGCCTGCCAGTCACCCATGCTGGCAATAACTTTGCGGAGCTGTACCTGGTTAAGACCCAGGGATTTGGCGATGCGCTTTAGCTCTGTTTCGTTGACGCCTAAGTCTTTAGCAAGCGCCTTAAATGCCTGCTCCGTTTTGATGGCAGATTTTGTAATCCCGCCAAAACGCTTCTCAATTGCCTTGCCGCCTTTGTCTTCAAAGTCGTAGCGAATTTGGGGCATGGCGTTATCTCTCTAGTGCGGCGCGGCGGGCGATCCTGGGGATGGCGAAGATGGTTGAGATGAATGTGGTGTGGCGGGCATGGCTTGATTGCCCCTGACTTTATCCGCCTTCAATGCCGCCATGTTGGCAGTGGCTTCCTTTTGCTTCGGCGTCACTGTAGATTGCCGATCTGACTCATTTTTTGCCTTCAAAACATTCAGCAGCTCACGACCTGGAATATCGCGATCATTGGCAAGGGCGATCGCTTTTTTTAGATCGCCAGTGTGGGTCCAAAGAGAAGTCAGCAAGCGAGAGGCGGCGGCAATATCATCTTTCTCGTCTTGGGGTTCTGGTGGCGACTCATCGTCCGGGCGTGAGGGAAATTCCATCTCAGCCAGTGGTCCTCTTGCTGCGTCCCCATTCCCGAACAGCAACATCCAGCCCAAATCAACCGAAATATTGTCAAAGGGAATCAGGAAAAGCTCTAAGCAGCGACAGAAGCTTGCCCGAAACTTCGGGTCATCATCAAAAAGGTTTTGGGGGAATGCAGGTGCCTTTAGCTCGGCAATGATCTTCAGTAGGACTTGAAGCCGCCCTTGAAACTCTGAGCGGGCTGATAGAGGGAGTCCCCGGATACGGATTGTGGTGCCGTCTAATCCCTCAACTTCTATGCACGCCCATGGCCATGGGTAGAATTGGTACTCTTCAGTCCACCCTGTCATTTACGCCACATCCAAAATGACGTAGGGCAGCGCATAGCCAGAAAGCTGTTGCACGCTAAATACCAGCTCCATGGTAGTCACCTCTCCAGTGGCAGAGAGGGTGGGACGAGATTGGAGAGACATCTGCGGAATCAGGATGTTCTGCTTAACCGCTCCCCCGTTGGCATACAGCGTGAAGGATGATTCTAGTCCGGACCCCACCGTAGGGGCTTCCGTGTCGCGTCCAATAGTGGGAACGTTGGTATAGGTCTTATAAACAGCGATACCAACAGCCTTGCCAGCTTCTTCTGCGTTGAAAACCAGCGAGTCTGTGGTGACTTGGAACTCGCCCGCCTGGGGTGCAGCGGCGGCTGGAGTTAAGAAATAGCCGTCAACCCCCTCAACAGTGGCCAGCACAGTGGTCGATGCCGTCAGTCCCGCATAGGCATAGTTGCCGTCATCGGGCACAATCAGCTCACCATGGCGAGGGATGGTGATTTCTGGCGTGGTGGTCTTGGCGCGCCCCATCGCCAGTTCCATCGTGTCGTGCCCCGTCACCTCAAACGTTACGGTCAGGGTGTGAGTTTCAGAGGCGATCGCGTCGGCGAGAACTTTAGACGTGCCTCCCACCAATCCTCGAGCCTCTGCCGTTTCCGCCTCGCTAGTCAGCTCAATACTTGCAGGGGGGGTCGGATAAAGTTTGTTGGTTGCGGGGTCAATGATGATCATTTCACCCGCCCCAAAAAAGGCGGTTCGCTTTCCCATGGTTCAATCTATTTCCGTCACAGTTGAATTCAGAATAGACACGTTCCATGTGCAAGGTTTTCAGCGCGGTGCTGGCGTCGGGAGCTTTCCTGAATATGGAACGCTTATCAGGAAGGATTGTTCAGAATAGTTGCCGGTTAGTCGCCATTCCACGCCCCCTTCCCAAGAAAAAGATCCAAAATGCTGCCAAGCTATTTGCCGCTGGTTGGACCCTGCAGGAAATCTCGGAGACCTTGGGGGCAGCAGTTCGCACGGTGTCGGGGTGGAAAAAATCCGACGAGTGGCGTACAGAAACAGAAAAGTTGGCGGTGGTAGAGCAACAGGCGCAAGCAGATTTGTTGCTGAATTACAAGGAAGCGTATGTGCAAGAAATGCTCGCCAGTCGGGACATTATGCGCAAAACCCTGAATGCTCAAATGCAGGTAGCGGGGCAGTTGGCGATCGCGGCATCAAAGGCTTCGGCACTGATCCTAAAATCCAGCGATCCCATGGATGCGGTGATGGAACTGAGCAAAGGGGGAGTATGCCACGTGTCCCAAACCAGCTCTATGGTTTCAAAGTCTTCCCAGTCCTTACTGGAAGCGATTTACGGCATTAATCGAGTTATTGAACGTCTTCAGAGGGATGAGAATGGCGATCGCCCGTAAAAAGCTGGATGAAATTATTCCCTATGAAAATAATCCGCGAACCCATCCTGAAACGCAGATTGAACAACTGGCCGGGCTGATCCAGAAATATGGATTTCATGATTCCCACGCGATCGCCGTTGACGAGGGTGGGGTGATCATCTGGGGACATGGGCGGCTTCAAGCGGCACGGCAAGCGGGACTAGAAACGGTGCCGGTGGAGGTGATTGAAGGATTAAGTGATAGGGATAAGAAGTCCCTGCGCATTGCCGACAATGGCATTGCTGAGCAGTCGGGGTGGGATATGAATATGCTGCTGCGGGAGCTGACAACACTAGAAGAGATGGGTGTTGGCAGTGATGTATTGTCGCTGGATGAATCGGTGCTGGAGGAGTTGGGAGACGCGCTGCTAAATGATGTGGACGATTTTGAAGGGGATACGGACCCTGACGAGGTGCCCGACGAGAGCGCGGTGGAGTCGCAAGTGCGACGTGGGCAGGTGTGGCAAATTGGGCGGCACCGGTTGATGTGTGGGGACTCAGGGGTGATCTCCGAAGTGGAAAAGCTGATGGATGGCAAACAAGCCGACATGGTTTTCACCGACCCGCCCTATGGGGTTGGTTACACAGGCAAGACGAAAGACGCGCTGACCATTGAGAACGACGACGTCACACCAGAGGACTTAAGGTCTTTAGTGGCGCGCTGGTTCGATTGCGTGGGCAACGTGGTCAAGGATGGAGGATACCTACTAGCAACAGTTCCTGCTGGACCATTACATTTGATTTTTGCGCAGGATTGGGAAAGCCGAGGATGGCTGCGTCAAATCATGGTGTGGAATAAGTCGCAACTGGTGCTTGGGCACGCTGAATATCACTACAAGCATGAGCCAATCTTGTTTGGCTGGAAACCAGGCGATCGCTTAAAGAACAGTGATCGCACCAAGACCACGGTGTGGAATTTCGAGAAGCCATTAGCAAATCGTGACCATCCCACCATGAAACCGGTGGAGATGTGGTGCTATGGAATCAAAAACCATACGTTACCGGAAGGACTTGTATACGAGCCATTTTTGGGCTCTGGCACCACTTTAATTGCCTGTGAAAAATCTACGCGCACCTGCTACGGCATGGAGTTAGACCCTCGCTACTGCGATGTGGTGATTAAGCGATGGGAAGAGTTTACGGGGCAGCAGGCTGAATTAATTGGCTAGGCGGTGATTGCCACTCCTCTCTAAGCAAAAGAGCTCGGATGATCGCCGCAAACTCCGCATTTTTATTGGCATCTATGCTGGTAGAAACTCCCATTGGATTCCATGTCTCCCCTCCCACCTGTCGACAAGATTCGAATCGCTGGCGAGATGCACCGCGCTGGCAAGACGATCGCTGAAATTGCCCAGCACTTCGGAGTGGTGGAACGGACGGTGCGCGCCTGGAGAAAAAACACCGCCTGGGGGCACGAAATTGGCGAGGAGGAACACATCAGGCTACGCAGCCTGGTGGCGCTGGAGTTTTACTACAGCAATCAATACAGCAATGACGTAAAAGAATTACGTGCAGAAATTGTGCGCAGCGCAACCCAGGAACGGGAAACCATGGATAACCTGTGGGCGATCGCCAACGCAGCCCTCACGGAAGCCAAAGAGTTTGTTGATGGAGGCGAGAGCCCCCTAGAAGCGTGCAAAAAAGTTGGCGGCTCGTCAGTTACATACCTGCTGCAGGTTTATTCTCAACTGCGGCGATCGCAGGAGGAAAGCATGGCCCGACTACAGGGCATTGACCAACTGCTAGCCCTGCTTAAGGAACAGAAAACCCTACGGGAACAAGCGACGCCATAAGCCACCCCAGCACGGGGACGAACTTTCCACACTTGACCTCGCCGAGCAATTTAAATACTTAGATCTATATTTTGCTTGTATTTTTATAGCTTTAGAGCTATAATATTGATGTACCAAATTGATGAGGCACATCAATGAACAAGCAACAACGAATCCAGGAAATCTTCCGACGCATGGAGGCAGCCCCCGCCGCTTCCGACCTTGTGTCTGCTCTGGACCTACTAAGTCGCACCATTGACGCGGTAGAGGACGAACTCACGAACACCCCCAACAACCCTGATAACTGGGCAGCGGACGGGCGGATATACCCTCCCCAGTTCGATAACGCCCGACAGGTAAAGGGATGCCCCGGTGTTACTCGGTTCCGCAGCCGAAGCCACAACACCTACATCGCTGCCAACGGGGCGATCGAGGTCCAAACCCTGGAACAGGAGGTTATCTTCTCGAAGCCCGGATCTAATGGGCAGGAGGTTTGGGCTCAATAATTGACGAGCGCCCCATAAAGCTTTTGTGCTATAAATAAATAGCTCATAAGCTTTATGGGGAGTACGCCAGTGACAGACCTTCCAATTCAGACGTTGATGTATCGCTTGCGAGGGCAATATCCTTCCCTGGAGATGTCCTTGGATGCCCCCGATTCACCGGTGGGAGATTGGTTTCTTGATTTACAGTCAACGCCTCGGATTACTGCCCAGTGGCATTCATCCCGTGGCTTTGGATGTTCTGTTGGTGGCGGAGAGTACGGGGAAAAGCCTGATGAAATCTATCGATCTATTGATGCCGTGTTTGGGCGCATTGTCTCCTTGTTAGACGATGACTCAGAGTCGCAGCCCAATTCAGTGCCTCATCATGGGCAGATGGCTCTGGCTGAAATTCGGAAAAAGATCGTTGGGATAAATCAGACTGACCTGTCGGCTCGCATGGGGGTGAAACAGCCCACGCTTGGCAGTATGGAGCGTGGGCGAGACCCTCATATAAGTTCAGTTCGTCGGTACGTGGAGGCGCTGGGAGGGGAGCTTCAAGTGCTGGCGGTTTTTGGCGATCGCGTCATACCAATTTGTTTTGGTGAGGAGGAATCAAATGCTTAATCTCGTAGTTATTCGCGTTGCAAACATTGACCGTTCCAGGGCTTTTTATGAGGCGATCGGTCTGAGCTTTGAGCGTCACCAGCATGGTAGTAAGGGGCTCCCGCACTTTGCTTCTGTGGAGGAGGAGAACCAAGGTGTTGTGTTCGAAATTTACCCGTCTGCTGGGAAAGAGACGGTTGATGTGCGACTTGGGTTCAGTGTTCCTGATGTGGACGAGACCTTAGGGGTTCTCACCTCTCAGGGAGGGACAGTATTGTCCAGCGCCAAGGATTCCCCGTGGGGAAGGCGTGCTGTTATCAAAGACCTTGACGGGCATAAAGTTGAGCTTTGCCAGTCCGCCTAAAAGGTAGTTGGCGGCGGCTATTCATCGCGGACAATGTTCCCTGTGGATCAGTAAAGCTCTTTGATTTGGAGGTCGATTCTTCGAGCCCCATGATTTTTTACTAGCCAGTCAACAAAAAACAAATGGCAGGCAGAGCACCAAGTAACAAGGTCGTCGCCAGTTAGCCCACCAGGCTCCTCCAACAGGACCTTAATCTCTAACCCCGCTTCTAGGCATGCTTGGGCAGCCTTAGAGTCGGGTTCTTCCATGTCCATATATTCAATATCATCGGCTCTCAGCAGCCTGGGGTTTTCCCAGCCAAAGTTTTTTATAAAAGCTGAATAGAGTTCCTCTATATTAAGGGATGCGGGAACTTGAATTAGCCCGAATATCTGCTGAGCTTCTGGGTAGTCTGCTGTCCTTAAAAGAATATTTTTTGGGTGGGGATTCATCCTTTTGATTTCAGTCTTGAATCTTAGTGCAGTAATCAATGATTTTTTGGTCAATGGGAACGTCCGAATAAGTCCTGTGAACGATGACCCCAACGCGCTTCCCTCTGTCATTAGCATTGAATTTCAGCCCATTGTTGATTGCCTGAAACTCTCCTGGGCGAGGAGAGGTGGTGACAGACGTAAAGTTAAAACCTTCTGTCCCAATAGAAATCACCTCAACCTGAATGTCTGGGGTTAAGCCAGGACAGTTCCAATTGCCATCATTCGGTATTTCTAACTCTTCAGCTTCAGGTATCCTCAGCTCGGGGATCACAAACTCTGAATCTCTCGGCATAATCCTTGGCAATAGATTTACTCCTAGTGTAGTAATCCACCCCGCGATCGCCGCCGCACCGGTTGTTGATCGCGGGGCTTTTCGCTGTTGGATTTTGGTTCAGAGAAGCGGAATTGTCCCCAGTTGACGAATTGAGAAAGGCTATCCACCTGATCGCTGAATTGGGACGCAGGGAATAGGGTGATTTCTTCCATAAAGGTGTTTAGCCATGGGGCGCTGACCGGCAAAATTACCCGACCCGCTTCAATGGTGGCGGTAATTGATTCTGCCCGCGTTACTTTCGAACCACTGCTAGCAGAAGGGCGTATAGGGATAACTCGGATATATGCCCGGTCCTGGGGTCCGTCGCCTGTAGGAATGCCCTGCTTAAAATCCTGAATTAATACGGTGCCAGTGCTAGCATCCTCGATCAAGATTATTTGTGGCTTCCAGTGCAATGCCAGGCTAAATGCCACCTTCCGCCCAGCAGAATACTGATGGCGATCGCGGTGCACGTGGAGCAAATGCATATTTTGCCCCTTCACTCCCCAAGTGGTGCACACCCAGGGGCAGTTGGTCGCCTTGTCCTTGCTGGCGGTATCCCAGCTTTGGAAAATATCCAGCTCTTCTAGTGGCGGTGGGTGTTGGTGAATAAACCATTCACGTTTAAATGTCCCACCTTCTCGTGGCACCGGTCGCTGCTGATGCTGCCCTGCGTAGCGGTGTTCTCCAAGCTCCCTCTTGAAGGAATCAACAACATCCTCGGGGAATCGGGCGGGATGCATTAACTGTTTCTCTTCCACCCTCGGGTCTTTCCACCCAAAAACAGTTTCTTTATCCCCTAGTTCATACCGCTGGCGAATAATTAGCCGATGCCAATCATTAGTCGCATACACATGCCCAGACAAATCATTCTGCGCGAGTCGCTGCATAATTAGCAGCCGAACAGAGATTGCCGGGCTGTTGATCCGGCTTGACCAGGAGCTGTCCCATTTATCCAAAACAGCTTGACGTTTCACCGGGCTATCCACCTCCTGGGCGTCATGGGGATCATCTATGAATATGGCGTCTGCTCGTATACCGGTGGCTTTTGAGGTGAATCCACACGCCCGTCGCCGTCCGCCTCTCGTATTCCAGAAGTTTGAAACCGCGTCCTTTTTCTTTCTAATTTCCCAATCGGGTTGAAAAGTTTTTCGATACCAATCCGACCGAATCAAATCCCGGCAAAATGTGGCATCGCGTTCTGCCACGCGGGGATTGGAACTCAAAAACAGCCCGGTCCAGGAGGGCTCCAATAACCAAAACCATGCAGGCGCACAAACCGATACGATTCTCGATTTCATTGAGCCTGGTGGCACATTAATCAGAAACTTATTCGCTCGCTGTTTGTATTTTGGGTCGCGTCTTGCGCTTCGCCAGTCAAGCAATATTTGCTCCACATGGAGGCAAATGACTTCAATGTGCCAATTCCACTCCAGCGGAGTTTCTGGCTCCAATACATGCCAAGACTGACGCAGAAATTCTGACAGGCTAGGGATCGGCGGGCGTTGCTTGGGGCGAGCCAGCTCCTGCGCCGTCAACATATCTAGGGCAAAACTATCAAACCCTTTTCCTCTTGCCATTCAAAACTCTCAAAGAGCCGTACCAAAGTAATCATCAGCCCAAGCGAACTTGGCCCCCGCATTTTCAGCGGCTTTTTGATCGGATCCCATATCCCCAACAAAAAGACACTTTCCGGGGTCAACCTTATAAAACCGGCATAGGTAATCAATCATTCCTGAACACGGCTTCCTCCAAACACCTTCCCCGGAATCATCCAGCGAGATTTGGTGTGACAGCCAAGTACAGTGACCTCCAGAAAGTAACTCGAAAGGCATTGATGTGTTTTGCCCGTTCGCTTCACTTCGTGGCTCAATAGCAAAAGCCTTCCCGCCATTCATTTCCGGACAAAACACACCATGGTTTATCCCGGCAAGATGCATTGCATAATCCATCTCAAGAATGGCGTCTTCCAGTCTCTTGAATCCTGCCGATACACCACCTTGATTGCTCGCGATTGCAAGCTTCAGTCCAGAAGCAGTCAACTCTGCCAACCTCTCGGACACTCCCTTGAGAAGCACCTGATCCTTTGGGTTTTGAACGAAACGAGCACCGCCTTTCGGTATTGAGAGCGTTCCATCCTTGTCGAAGACAACCAACTCCAGGTCAGACAATTCAAGCATCTTTGCTCACCCAAAACTACTTATATGACTTAACTCAACTCTAGCTATTGAATGCGAGAACATCAATCAAAGTTCAAGCATCGGATCGCACCCGGTCCGTGTTTCGCCAATTGGCACTCCAACTTCGGATCACCCCTCTTCGGCAACCTCGGAGCAAGAGGTAAATATTCCAGCCAAGCCAAGCCCAAACGATCCGAAGTTCAACCACGAAGTCAAAAAGCCCACGATTCTCGTAACCCCTGATCTAACAGGATCTTTGATGATCCTTGGTGATCCGAGTGATCCGAGGTTGGAAGAACCTTCACAAAAACACTTGCCCGCCCACTAGTCGCCACAATGAATCCAGGGCTTGCCTTCAGAATAGGCACTTCGCCTTTCCAGGGTTCATGCGCCAGGATTGCCGAGGCGCAAGACCAACCAATTAGGGCTTATTGATGAAAGTCAGATACCTAAACGGTGGGCTAGAGATTGAGTCTTACAAGCTGCTGGTGATTGAGGGCTCAGAGATTTATTTCGAGTTCATCAACGACCTGCTTGAAAAGTCGAGAATTTATCTTGACCCCTCAGAAAATGATTCTCGTCCACGAGAGTTTCGCGTGGATCGATGCAAGGCGATCGCCGGAGCCATCGCCAAGCTTGGGGATAGGTCAAAACAGTACGATGCGGTCCTGGTAAGTAATCGGTCTCGCATCAGGGCGAAAAAAGGTGCCATGGGGACGCTTATTCGAGATGCAGGGACGGCACCAGTGTTGCTGCTGACTACCTTGGGTGATCGGGATGATGATATCCGCCAGTGTCTAGAGGCGGGGGTGGTGGCACACATTGCAATGTCCACCTTGAGATACCAGGGCGGGGAGTTGTTAGCTCACTCTGTGCTGGACGCGATCGCCCTGCGCCGAGGGGAGTTCGCCAAGGAAGAATCCAGAGCTGAAGCGGTCTCCAAGAAGGCGCGAAAAGCACGAAAAATCCAGCAAGGGGTTGGTATTTTCCTGTGGGGCGTGGTGGTGTTTGTGGTGATTCCGTCCTTCCGGAATGGGGGGCTGACAGTTGACTTTGCTGGGGATAAATCGCTAGAGAACTTCTTTGCGGGGGCGGGGACTGTACTTAGCGTGGATTTGGGGTCTCGATTGTCGGGAGCCGTCCAATACTTTCGCCGAAATGCAGCAAGGCTGGCCAACAAAATCAGCTCAGCGAGAAACCGAGGATGTGCCAATGACTAGTTACACTCCACCTAAAAACGCCCTGCGGGTTTATTTTCAGCCCATTGTTCATTTACAGAGCCAAAGGGTTTATGCCCATGAGGCACTGGCTCGGTGGGAAACTAGCCTCGGGACTTTGCTTGCCGGAGAGGTTATTCAGGTGGGGATGGAGCTGGGCATCTCCCAATCACTCAACTTGCACCTGTGGGAATATGCTGCATCCCACTCCCCAGGAGGGCGCACATCGGTCAACGCCTCGCCACGGGATGTGGTTTCCCAATTGCCGGACTTACTGCGCTGTGCGGAGGACGCCCAATCCCACGGCGATGAATTTATCGTGGAGGTGGCGCACCCTCCCCATCGTTCATCGGAGCAAATGCAGTTGGCTCGCGCGATCGCCAAATTACGGCGATCAGGAGTGGCGGTATGGGCGACGGATCATGAGGTTGGTCCCGAGATTGCAGAGCATTTGCAGGATGTGCCGGTGGATGGGATTAAAGTTGATTGCCGTGCCATCCAGAAAAATCCGGTGTGCTTAGGGCGCAAGGTGCGGCACATCCAAGATTTGGGGATAAGAGCGATCGCCGAAAAAATCGAGTCGGAACATCTATGGCGACTGGCAAAGTCTGCCCGCTGTGATTATGGGCAGGGATTATATCTGGGAGAACCTCAGCCGAAGGAGCAGATTGTTTCGGGCGCATCTAATGGGCTGGTAGTGCCAAAGGGCAAACCTTAGCGACCACGCTTACATTGAGACGTTTTCCTGCCAGAGATTCCAGGAATAATAGTGCTCGGGTCGACAGCCTCAGCAGGGCAGCGCCCTGGGGCATAGGCTCCGTTCGGATCCGAGTCGCGATCCGTTGGTCTAAGCTCAAAATACCGACGGTGATAGTTCTTCCACTCCTCTTTTTTTAGCCCTGGGACCAGCCTTGTAAACGCGATCATTCGGTACCCCTCCGCCAGCAAAGGTGGAATCTGGTAAGGATCCACAACGTCCCAGCTGATCTCTCGGACGTAATCGAGATTGCCTGGCTCTTCAAGCCAAACTACATTGTCCTCAAGCTCCAACGGCTGATCTTTGCCCATGAACTACGTCCGCCACTAATGTACAGAGGCAGTAAATCATGTCCATTCAAAACTGGCAAACTGATTGGTCCCGTATTCGTCTAAACAGAGATCTTTGCCGCCACCATAGGCTTGGCAAAGTAATATCCTTGCCCCTCATCAATCCCAATTTCCCTTAGCAAGTCCAACTGCTCTTTCGTCTCCACACCCTCCGCCACGGTAATCAAGTCAAAGTCATGGCATAGGTGGGCGATCGCCTGGCACACACGAATACGATCAGCATCTTCAGCATTCACAGGAACTAGGGAACGGTCAATTTTTACCGTATGCCATGGGGTGGACAATAGGCGCTTTAGGCTACTGTCCCCGGTGCCGAAATCATCAATCTTTAATGCCACCCGTAGCGCTGACAGCTCCGTTAATACCTCCTGGTAATACTTCACGTCATTGGTGACCGCCCGCTCTGTCACCTCAAGGGCAATGTGGGAAAGGGGGACACCATAGCGATCACAGGTGTTGCGTAAATTCAGCACAAAATTTGGTTGTTCCAAGTCGCAGGGCGAAACATTGACGGACACCGGTAGTCGGCAATGCCACTTAGCCACCTGGGCGATCGCCATTTCAATTACCCAGTTGCTAATTCGGGGAATTTCCCCAGAATCCTCGGCGATTGGGATAAATTCGCCAGGGCTAACCCACCCCAAGTCCTTCGACTTCCAGCGAATTAACGACTCAACCCCTGTTGTAATGCTGGGGTCGGAGAGCTGAACGATAGGCTGGTAGTACAGTTCAAATTCGGAAGAATGGCGATCGCGAATACTTTGCAGCTCTAACTGGATACGCTCTTTTCGTAGCTGGGATTCCACCATCGCATCATCCCAAGGGCGCACCGCGCCACCGGCTTCCTTGGCGGCATACATAGCCAAATCCGCTGAGCGCAACATCTTTGATAGGTCTCCAGCGCTGCGATCAACAACACCGATGGACGCATCAATCTGGATGGAGCGATCGCCAATCCAATAGGGGCGTTGGAGTTCATTTAGTAAGTGCTCTCCCCGTTCCACAAGCCCCTCTAAATCAAGATCGTCCGCGATCAGAACTAGAAACTCATCGCCCCCTAAGCGAAACGCCTGATCCTCCCGCCCAAGCAGCAACTGAAGCCGCTGCACCACCGACCTCAGAAGAGCGTCCCCAACGTCATGCCCTAAGGTGTCATTAACAGACTTGAACCGGTCCAGGTCGATATAAAGAGCCCCAGAAAAGTCGCCGTGATTGGATACTTTTGATAGGGCATATCGATTTTGCAACCCCGTCAGCGTGTCTATTTTTAGTCGCTCCTCCAATTCCTCCTGGGCTTGTTTCAGGTTGGTGATATTGGACCAGGTAATGAGCAACCGCGATCGCGAAATTCGCACCACATTCTGTGAGAACCACCCCCGCGTAATGGTCACGGGATCTTCGTAAAATAACTCTCGCCCAAGAATGGGACGCCCCGTATCCAAAACATTTAAGTAATCGTTGAGCAGCCCTTCGCGATGTCCTGGCTGCGCAACGCCAAGCCAAGTGGATTCACCCATAGGGTCGAACCCAAGATCGCGAATAGCCGATACGGAGCGCAATTCCCATTTCAGATCTCGCACCCCATCAGGGGCGATGCCTTCCCGGAACAGTCCAATGCCGCTGGGGGTGTACTGCAAAATCAAATGCCCGACCCCAATAAAATCCAGCATGGGCTGGATGCATCGCACAAGATAAATCACCGATACCCAGGAAATTATGGCGGTCATGATGAGCCATTCCGTCGCGAGGTCGTGCAACTGCAACCCCTCTAACCCATGCCCAATGCCTGCACACAGCACAGAGGCGCACAGCAGGATAACTGCCCCTTTTAATTCCGGCGGAATCCGACCAATGTAGCGAGATACGGCGGCGGGGAACACAACATATGCTGCCGCGATCGCCAGGTTCAGGGAAATATGGACAACGGGTGCAGACATCATTCCAGTCGGATCGTTTAATTCATAATGCATGCTGCCACCCAGGCAGAGCGGATACAGTGGAATTGATTAGTGTTCAGAATTTTCCATGAGCTGAAGGTGAAAATGCCAAGCTTTTCCAGAAAAGAGGTCATGATTTTGACCAGGTGTTCATCTAGTCGCCTTGCCTATTTGGAGAAAGTGAGGCTTATTGTCCCCGAAAGAATAAATACTCGCGATCCCAGATTTACTTGGGAGCAAATGATCGCCATTCGCATCATCAAGGTTCTGCGAAAAGAGCATCCCACCTCTATAGTGAGAGCGATTATTGAACTTATTTGTGACAAAGGGCTGAGCCAAGTCTATCAAGGGCAACAAATAGCCGTATTAGAGAATCAAGCTTTCTGGGTCAGCAGCAATTGGTCCAACTTTGGGGAAGCTTTTCGACAGACCCTGAGAAGTGTGGGGAAGCATCCTCAGAAGGCTGGGACATATAGATTTTTCATTGCGCCGCCTCTACGCGACACCATGCTTACAATCTGGGATGAAGCCAGGCACTCTCCCCTGATTAACTACACGTCTTTTGTCGCAAAAACTCAAAGAGCCTTCAAAGAATAGGGTGTGAGAGCCCGCCTCAGTCCTTGGCTTGTCCGTTCTTTCTCAATAATTTCAAAACTTCCGCCTGCATGGACGCAAGTGATTGCTGCTCGGACACTAGCTTCTTTTTTTGCCTCACGACTTGGGCGAGCTCTTCAATTTCTTCTAGCTTCTTAAGCAACTCCTCACTCAATTCACCGCCCACCCCATCAACAGATCGCAATAGTTTGGCAAAGCTTTCGCCCGCACAAGCACCGGCAATGCCTGCTTGATTGAGCGCCTCAAGTTCCGCATCAGATATGTCGTCGTCGCCAAAATTTATTTGGACAGGGGAGCCATTGCTGTCTAGCGCCCACCATCGCCCATCGATGATGGATGGGTTTGTGCATCCCAGCTCATGGCAGTAGGCAGTAATAATGTCAGGCACCTTGTCCATGTTCCACTCCAGTTAGGCGGGCAGCTCAACACCATCCTATCCTTAGACCATCCTTCTGCCTCTGCCTTGCTCTCGCTGGGTTCGTCGCCACCCATCGAACGCCCGTAATATTCCCTCCATCAGCCCCGTTGCCAGCGCACATAGCGCACAGCCTGCACCGTAGACCAGCAAGATGTAGCCCGCTAATTCCCAGTAGGAATGCAGGTCCACCAATCGAATCCCAATAAAAAAACACAACCCTGCCTGAGTTGACGAGAACTCACGCAGGGTTATTAGCGATCGCGCTTTGTCTTTGATTAATTCCCAGATATCAACAGAATCGCCGAAGAAACATTTCACCCATCCAATCCATCCCAGTGCCGCTGCTATCAACAGCATCACCACGACAGCAACATCAAATAGCCCGTCCATAGCATCCAGGGAACTCTGGATTCAGTCTAGCGATCGCTTACACCGCTAGGAGATAGCTTTCATCATCTTGGGCGATCGCCTCTGCCACCCACACTTTTCCTCCCATTTCTCGATAATTCTGCGCCCACAAGGAAGCACACTCTAGACAGTCTTCAATCCCTTGCAGTCCAAACGTCGGGTCATGAAATTGCCTGTAAACAACGACATCATTAAAGCCATGAGAAGTGTCACGGTGAATGCCGAGGCGTAATCGCCACTGTCCAGTTTCGTCATACTGAATCCCATCACGAGGACGAACGATGAGAGACGACTGAAGAACTCCCTCCTCAATGGCAATAAATTCCTGGAGGCAAGACCGTATGTGTTCATATAAGGGTTTAAAGGATTCAAAAGGTTCGTCCGGAGATAGTCGCGCATAGGATGAATGGGGTTCTTCCTCGTGCATTTGGCGAGCCGAGCCCTCATCTAGAAACAAGTGAGTTCCAAAATGGGACCAAACAACATCCACTCCAAAAAAATGATCCGCCCCGCAAAATTTTTGAGGATCGGAATGCAAAAAAAGTTTCCTCCATTTGTTGTGGTGCAGGAATAGTAACGTGCCTGGATAGTGTTCGTGTTTGGGCATTGAATCGGGACCAAAGTTTCAAGGCTAAAGCAAGCTTAACTGGGCTGGTGGGTTGATCAGGGCAAAAGCTTCTGACTGCTCGGACGTTGACGGAAGTGGCAAAAAGTCGAAGCGAATAACTGCCACGTTGAGGGTTGAATTGCCATCGAAGTAACGGTCAATAAATTCTGAGACGCTATCAACCATGCCGCCCTCAGCGACTAGATCACTGTCAGGCATTTCTGCCAGAAACTGACGGTGGGGACGCTCTTTTAGCCGAATCAGCCCAATATCTTTGCCGCCCCACCCTAGATTTTTGCTGATGGCCCGGTGCCACACTCGCCCAGCATCAAACCCGCGCTGCCAGTGCGCCAAGGTGCAGTCTTTCCAGTTTCTCCTGGTGCAGTCTTTTGGTCCCTTTGGCGGAAGATAATCCTCCGTCCATCCATAGGACAGCAGCTTCAGCTTGTACGGCGGCATCCCCGCCAAGATCGCCGCGATCAGGCTTTGCTCTTTTGGAGGTAGATCTGCGAGGGTGATTAGCGCCATTTAACTGGGGACTTAGGCTTGCTCAATTGGGGATGGACAAGGGGGCTCATAAAAATGCTCCAGCCCAAACTCTGTAAGTAGTGGCAGGTTGCGAAATAATTTATCCCCATACACTGGGCACTTAGCCCGAACAGACTGGTGATCAAAATCCTCCAGGGTAGATAGTCGGGCGAGGCACACTGCCAGCAAAGAGCCCAGCATCTGGAAGTTTGTTCGACAACAATAATCTAGGTCGTAGACCATCTCTCCAACTCTCCCGCCACGGACTCTGAACCCGAAAAGGACTCGATAAACTCCGATTTCGTAAACCTCCTGACCATCAACATCAATAAACACATGCCGATTGGTTAGCCCCTCGTTATCTTCAGCTTTTACGTATTCCAACTGGATTTCTCCCACTCAAATAATCTTTAGCCCACGCAAATTGCACCTCCGCCGCGATCGCCGCTTGGCGATCAGATTCCATATCGCCAACAAAAAGCGTCCACTCTTTTAGGGATCCGGACTGAGGGAAACACGCCTCATAGAAAGCAATGATCCACAGCAGCATTCCAGGATCAGGCTTTCGCGATTTGATGTCGCCAACCGCACGTCCCGCCGCCTCTGCCTCGGCTTCACAGCTTGGAGGGTAAATTCTTGCTACTGCCTCCCCGTCCATGTCTATACAGAACAGGGACAGGTGAATCCCTGTTAGGTGATAAGCGTAGCGAAACTCGTGAATGGCTTCTTGCAGAGTCTTATGCCCTGCTTCCACTCCCGCCTGGTTTGAGGCGATCGCTGTGTGGACTCCTTTGAGCGGCAACAGCTTCACCTTCTCTTGGACCCCCGGCAGTAGCACTTGGCCCTTGGGGTTTTGCACAAACTTGCCGCCACTAGCTGGCTTAGTAAGCGTCCAGTCTTTATCGAAAATAATTAGCTTAAAATCTTTTTCCGGCATAACTTCAATCCTCAACTACGATCCCGCTTTGTCCGCAGAGCGATAATCCTTATTCAGCACGAACAGCATCCGATCACGATCACCTTCAATCGTTGCAATATTGGTGGCGGCAATGATCGGGAAATAAGCACGAATAGAATCGGCGTCCATTACCTTGGTGGGCTCAGCAGCCCGAGAATATTGCATGACATTTGAGGCGGAAATCTTCGGTTGCCCATCATCTCGCAGATGTTCAGCGATTCTAATGATCGCTTCAATAACTTGCTGCGAAGACTGAAGGTTGGGAGATGGCGGGCTTGACTCTGCATCTAGTCGCCGCTGCTTGGCGCTTAGCTCAGGGTGGTGTTTCATGTAGCTAAAACCTATGTTTTGGTCAGAAGCCCAACGCAGATCATCCGCCAGTCCTACAAACCCTTTGCCCTGGGTGGACGCTAGAACAGGAGTTCCCTTGTACACAGAGTCGGGGTTTGTGACGGTAGCGATCGCGAACCTCAAAGACTGCTTAAGCGCCTCCCTGGTCACTTCGTCGGGGAAAACATTGTGGTCCTTAACCAGGCGTTGAACGGACCCAAACCCGCTCCCCTCATCTTCTGACTCACGCCCCTGCGCTACCGTTACTACGGACTCCTTCATGGCTCCACTAAGCCCGACCTCTTTCACTAGATGGGACTGGGTAATAAGCAGCACTCGGACCCTGAGTTCCCGCCCTCGACTGATAATGTCGTTTAGCTTGACCGTCAGGTTGTGAATCCCCAGATCCTTTCGAACGCTAGGGGGAAACCTGTTCCATTTGTCGAGGAGCCCGAACCAGTCATCAATAACGGTCAAGTGTGGTTCAAATTCTGGCTGAGGTTGACCCTCCTTCGCTCGTTTTGCACGCATTTTTACGCGATCGCGATAGCGACGCCAGGTTTTATCTATCACTTCCGATAGCGCCACCAGCTCTGAGGCAACCAGCAGAGTGTCAGGGTCAAGCTCACTTGCGGATTCTGGATAATGAGGGCGGTCAGTCACCAATTGATAAACAACCCCAGGGCAGTTCTCTAGTCCTAACCACCCTGACCCTTTTGAGTCGGCGACTGTAAGGGTACCTCGTGGGAACGCGTTGTGGTATTCAACCAGGCAATAGTGCAAGGACGTGGTTTTTCCCGCGCCAGACTTGCACGCCAACAACCCCGACAAGTCACCAACAGCTAAGTGGTACAACAAGTCTCCCGGCTCATTGTTGGTATGACGCTGGACTAGCTCCTGTTCTGGGCTGACAAAGGAGCTGGTTTCAGCTGCCTGCGAGCCAAATAGGTTGGCGACGTTAACCATGTTCTAGATTTCCTGAACGGCAATATTTTTCTGAGGGCAAGGTGTCTCTGGTGGCGGCTGCCCAAGGTTGATCATTTTCAGCGGCGGTGCGGGCAACCCAGCTTGGGCACTGACTATGCCGGTGAAATGGTCAAAGGTGGCGATCGCAATGAAACTCCAGAAAATCGTTTTCATCTTTATTGACCTTGAACCTGTTCTGCGTTGGGGCTGGGATAGAAAACGCCTCGAAGAAAATCTGGGGTTGCCATTAAAGGACGGAGCTGAAACCAAATCATTACCGCTGCCCCAATAACGGACCAGCTAGCGCGACGAACCCACGGAGAATTTGGATTCCCAGTCGCCTTAATACCCCAATTCACTGCCATTAAAGCCACGCTAGTAATTGCCAGGAAGTTTAGAGTCCCTGGCATCAAGGCTTTAATGGCCATGCTTAGCGCCAATCCCCACATTCCACAGGCAGACAGCTCAATCACATTGCTTTTTACGTTATTAAGCGCTCCCTGGGCGATGATTTCAGCACGCCCCGCCATCTGCTGAGGTCCCATCTGCGCACTCTGGGGAGCCTGTGGATATTGCGCCAGCGGGGCTTGAGATTGCTGTGGCTGCGGTTGAACTTGCTGTGGTTGCGGTTGAACTTGGAGCTGCTTGGCATCTTTAACTTTTCCTCTCACTTTCCCGTTTGTTGGGGCTTGCTGTGTCATTGCTGGTGGCTCCTCATAAGGATCTGCAAAAGGGGCGGGCGTGGAATCGAACGGATTTGTTAATTGTTTCTGCGTCATAGATCACCCCCCAAAGACATGGGCTGAGATGAACGGGCGGGGCGCTGTGGAGGCTGCCCCATCTGTTGGATTGCACCAACCAACCCAACAAAAAGAACCGCAACGACGAGGGTCACCCACAAATCTGCGACAGACCATCCCCAGCCTGGACTGTCTGATTGAGATTCGCTCTTGCTGTCAGCGATCGCCCTGCCGCCGTCACCACCATGTCCATGCACCTCATTGAGAATGTGCACCTGCACTGGCGGCTGTGGTCGTAACTGCTGCTGTGCTTGGCTCTGGAGATAAGCTTCTAAATTGTTGTTGAGCCGATTGAGTTGCTGATTGCTCATCCCGAGCTGGTCGGTGTTCTGATTGATCGCCTGGGTTGCCATACTCAACTGCTGAGTATTCTGTTGGACAGCTGCCGCCAAATTGTTGGCGCGTCCCTGGAGTGCAATGATCTGTCCCACTAATTGAGCGTGTTGATCTGAGCTGGCAGCGATCGCCCCTTTATTGAATTCCTGAGTAAGGAAAGCGCGATAACCCTGGAGCATCTGCGCCAGCTCGCCATAAGCTTGCGCCTGACATAGCTGCACAATTTGCCCATAAGACCCTTGATGGTGATCCGGGTGGATCGCAGGCAATACCTGATCAGGCGTGATTGGCACAATCCGATCAGGTGGAATTGGCACGATCTGAGACATGGCTCTCCTCAACTTACATAGGCAGAGCCAGCGTAGAATTATGGCTGACCCTGGATTGACGTGTTTTTTCTTGGGTTCCCGCTCCTTGACTGCTACTCAGGGGGCGGATTTTTCTATGGAATGGGGACTGGGGCGATCGCTGGACGAAAGAGAAAATACTGCACCCCCAACAACAGCCAAAATCAAGATGACTGCTCCGATGATGGCGAGACTACCCCGGCGGCGTTTCCCAGCTCGACCTCTTCTGCCTCCATTTGGAGGCGAACCTGCATATCCGCCCGTGCTTTCTCTTTAACCATGAATTCTTCAACCGCCTCTTGCCGTCCCTGCGCCCGACGAAGACGCAATCGAGCAACCCGGAGCGATTCAGCAGAGTCAACGGCTTCGGCGGTAATATCCAAGGCCTGTTCATAGCGAGTCATTGATTGCCCGCCAATTTGCTGCATATAAGCCTCTAGAGCTCCGCCGCGAGTGGTTACAGGGGCTAAGGACTCTTGGACTAAAACCTCTCTGGCACCACCTTGAATCACAACACCATCAGCGGTACTGAATGGCTCACCGCCGACAACTTCAGGAGTCACTGTCCGCACACTTAGCGCCGCCGCCACGCCAGAAATCCACATCTGCTGAGCGTCTTCCGGCGACTCTCCCGGGAAGAGCTCCTCATATCGGGCATAACTCAAACAAGCAGCATTGAACAACGACGTGTATCGAGAGCCTGAACGGACCCGATCTGCACCGATCGCTCTAGCAATCCAACGCATCCACCGAGTTCGAATAGCAGCATCGCTAATTTGTCGTACCTCCTGAGTCACGTTCGCCGCGATCGCTGTTGCTGTATACGTCTTGGGGTCATCCACGAACTCCAATAAGAACGAAAAATCAGCACGCTCTCCTCTTGGGGTGTTCTGAACGGGTTCGCCGCGTGGTTCGTCCGAACGTTCGGCGACGGGTTCGCCGTCAGCCAGCTCAACAGGAGCTGCGCCCCCAAACCCTTGCCCCGACCGAAAATTAGCCATATTCTTCCTGGTTCGACTTAAGTTCTTTTAGCCGTTCGGCGCGTGTTCGCCTTTTGTTCTCCGGCTGTTCTAAGAACATTAAAAAACCCGCACTCTGGCGGGTCAATAGTTTCTTCACGCTATCGTGAATCATAAAGAGTAAAAGCTTCACAAAGCCGTCATCGAATTCCCCGGTCGTGAAGGGCGTTAATGCTTGAAGTTATCGTTCGAATAGAGTGAACCAGGGCAAGTGTCCACGGGACAATGTCAGGGCACCTGCTGAAGTCAGCCCCCCAGTGGGCAATGATAGTGGAAGGGGAGGTAGTCCTCCCAAGGGCTTCGCTTAACTCCTGTGCCGCAAGCTTTTGGAACCCGCGATCGCCTGGCTGCATCCCTGGATGCTTGAGGGGAACATAAAGGTCCACAAACTCTTTGGGGGTCATTGTTGTCACTTGAGACTGGCTGCTGACCAATCTTTGCACATAGCTAAGTGCAGTCATAAAGCCACCATCACGATATCGTTAAAACATGATGGCACACCGGCGTGAAGTTTCGCACTATTACCTCTCTAGTGCTTCTCTATTGCTCCGCTATTCCTTGACTGTTACTATTTCCCACTATTTGCTCTAGATGCAGCAATAGTCAGGGCTAGAGCAAATAGTGAAGGTAGCTTCCGCTCTCTAAAAGACCCAAAATGTGGGAAATTCAGCCGCCCTAAGGCACTGCGATCGCCCGCATTTTATCCATGGCATCTCGTTCAATTTGTCGTACCCGTTCCCGAGTTAGCCCCATGTCTTCCCCGATGGACTTAAGACGGCGATCGCTTCCAATCAACTCGTGGCGGCGGGCGATAACAAACCGCTCCTGGGGTTCAAGTTCTAGTAGTAGTTGGCGAATCTGGTCCCAGTCCCCCATTTTCTCAAGCTGTAGTTCGCCTGATTGGCTCTCGTCAACGATGTAATCCACCAAGTATCCGTCCCGTTTTTGGGCAGTGCCAGCATTTTTGCTGGACCCCAGGGGGATATCCAGGCTACGGGGAAGGCGCTCATAGCTCATTAATCCCAGCACCCGGTCCACCGTTACTTCCAACTCCTCCGCCACTTCCTCCAGCTTGGGCGATCGCCCCAATTTTGCGGTCAGGCGTGACGTTGTCTGCCGTAATTTTCGTACTCGCTCCACCACCTGCACCGGCAATCGGATTGTGCGCCCCTGGTTGGCAATGCCACGGATTACTCCTTGTCGAATCCACCAGGTGGCGTAGGTACTAAACTTAAACCCCTTAGTGGGGTCAAACTTCTCAGCGGCGCGATCTAGCCCGATATTGCCTTCTTGGATCAGGTCCAATAAATCCAATCCTCGTCCGGTGTAGCGTTTCGCAATGGATACCACCAACCGCAGATTCGCTTCCATCATTTTTTGCTTGGCCCGCTGTCCTCGCCGGGCAATGCGTTTTTCCTCCGACGATCGCGGTTCATCTGTTTTGGGAAGGGCTAACCATTTCTGGATCTTGGTGCCTAATTCCAGTTCCTGCTCCGCCGTTAGCAGGGGAATTCTACCGATGCCATTTAAATAATCTCGGATCGGATCGCCAATTGTAGGTTGCTGCATTAAATTGGTTCATCGTTTGGGTACTCCATAAACTCCTTTTCTGTTCCCAAGCTAATTCAAGACGCGCCAAACCGCCCCAATCCCACGAAAAAAGCGACAACCGGCAGTGGTCATCGCTTTTGAAATTTGCATTATGGGCGATCGCCTTAATCCAGCAATCCGTCTCGCCGCAATCCTTCCAAGACGTACTCCCGAATCTTCTCCTGCCTATTGGGGAGCGATCGCAATACCCCATCAACCCGAACGTAATGGGTCGTATTGATAGGCTTCTTCGCCAATGGCTCCGTGATCTCACCCTGGGGCTTAAACCGTGTCTGGACCCCATTTTTCCCAGCGTCGTAATTAGGCATCTCAAGTAATTTTAACCACTATGATTGCCATGTTAGCGGCAATCATGTACTATGTCTATATAAAGCAACGGACTCGCCTGTGTCCTAGAAAAACCAAGGCGAGTCCGTTGGGTCCCCAACAAAGTTAGGTATTAGTATGGTCGCACAATTTAAGCCAGTTGCCCGTCGCACTGTGTCCGAGTATGCCGCCCTCAATCTGCCTGGCGCTGAGGCAATGTCGATACAGCGGCAATTTCACTTGGCGGTGAAATGCCAAGGATGGGATGTGAGGGAAATGGCTCGGGATTTGTTGTTGGGCAACATGACAGCAGCCTGGTTTGAGTCTTTGGCTTTTGATCAGGTCGACCTGGGGGAAGACCAACACCATAGCGCCAACAGCCCGATCGCCGTAGCCCTATTTGCCCACCTCCAGCGATTGTTCTACGCCTGGGAAGAGTTGGCGGACGATATCAAGGGCGAAATGGAGTACGACACGTGGGACCAGGCGATCACCAATACAGAGCTGGAACGGATTGGGGTGGATATCGAAAGCTTCTTTGATATTGATGTCAGCGTCCGTGAGGAGTGGAAAGGAGCACAGCAATACTTTGCTGAGGTGTGGGGAGTTTAGTTGACTAGATGTGTTGGGGTGGGCGATCGCTTACCCCCTCAAGTGATCGCTATGATGCCCGCATAGAACTTCGGTGAGCATATGAATACTTCGCATTATCGAGTCTTCGTTGAAGCGAGTGACGGAACCTGGTTTGACTTGGGCTTGTATGACATTAAGCCTGGCACCAAAGAAGGTAGCGGGCAGGCTACGATCGCGACAGTTTCAGCTGTGCTGGCGGTAGATCCAGAAATCTCTCTCCCTCTAATGGAATGTGTCCATCCATCAAAATCAGAAGCGCTCAACGCGGCAAAGAAAGTGGCGAGGGGGATTGTTGAGGCTGTGATCGCTAACGAAATGATTGATCAGGAAATGATTCAGGCGATCGCTCAGCAATAAACCTACCGCGCTTAGGTATTTTCTAGTGCTTCAACGCAAACCCCAAAATCGACAGTTTTCACGTTAGTTTCCAGTGTGGGCAAGGGGTGAAGTGCTTCAACGCAAATCCTGAGTTTGCACCGGGAACCGCCATCTGGATCATTGAAGTCCCCACCGCATTCAAGATTGCCAGGGGAAAACAAATACAAAAATATTGAAATCAGCTCCGCCAAGCCCCACCTGTAGCAAGAACCAAAGACAGGAAATGGCGAGGAAACAAAACAACTTTGATCAGGCTTGTTGAAATAAAATACTATTAGCCAACTTTGAAGCCTAGAACGATGACAGATAGGTGATCCCCGGAGACGCACCGTGTCTCTGTGAGCATCTCATGGCATCAAAAAACATCAATTCTATTCCCGCCTTATTCCTATTGACATCCGACTATTAGTTGATTTCTTGCCCAAGAAGGCTACTTTGATCGTCTTGCCTATTCGCAAAGTTGAAAACTAACTAGGGTGGGTGTATCTGCCGTCGTCCTTCGCACTAAAGCACCCTCGACGCCCAATAAATATGACATCCTCCCAACTTCTCGTTAGTAATTGTTTGGCAACCTACCTCTCTCGTGAGGTGGGCTCACCACTAAATCAAATCTTTCAGCGGTGCCTCGTTGAAGTTGGCAATGAAGTCAGTAACCAGCACCTAACTTTAAACTTTCTCTCGTTAGTAGAGTTGTATCAGCTCGCAGAGTATTCTCCGTCCCAAGCAATGCTCCAGGCGCTGGTTAGGATAGGGATGAAACCTAAAATTAGCTATTGCTTTAAGGGAGAAGAGTACGTGGCACAAGATTTTAGTTCACCCCTGCCGCCTCCTGAAGTAGTCGCGGATCAGTATCGGGCGATCGGCTGGATTGCTCAATGTCAGCAACCGGCGGTGCTAGTCATTAACAACGCCGTGGTGATGTGTTCCCCGGCATATCAAGAAATGACACAGATGTCCGCCGTTGATTGGATTTTGGATTGGCAGTGCATTGAAGGGCGGCCCATCCATGGCAATGCGGTGCGCCATCTAAAAGGAGGTGCGGAGAAGTTGCAGGCGGAGATTGAACAATCGCCCAGTAAGCAACTTCTGAATCATGAATGGCTCGCTGTCTATGCGCCGGATGATTCTGTGCGGAAGTTTCGCGGCAGCTTTCAGTACGTAAAATGGGGCGATCGCGTAGGGCGATTGTTGGTGCTAGATGGCGTCCCCCAACCGGTGGAACTGGAAGCCTCTGGTGGGGCACGGCAAAGCGTCTAACTTGGATGGGAGCTAATGGTGTCTTGATTGGTTGCTGAAGGTTGCGCCACGCCGGGGGGCTTCCTCCAAGCGGTCTCGCAAAACCATCGTAATTCTTCAGGGGTCAGAAGCTCCCCGTTTTCTTGCTGTAGGTCTAATCTATTGCTGGTTAGTATCCCGTACTCAACCTCATTGAGTAAGGTCTCACCTTTTAAAAGCAGCTCAATGCGATCCACTTTTAGCAGGTCAACGCCGGTAGCTTGGGCATAATACTGAGCAACTTCCACGGGAGATCGCTCAGCATGCCAGTGCTGGAATAATTCGGTGAGTCGCTTTTGAGCATCTTGAGCGGAATCAAAAAACATGGGTTTGGTGGACCTTGGTTGGGACGTATTGGCAGCTCTGCCACCTTCGGAATCCAAAGATTCGATAATGGCGATCGCCGTAGCGACCTGAATATCCCGTGGGGCACCCTTGATTCTAGCGGGTAAATTCTCCCAGAAGGCTTCCCCTACTGCTTTCCCCGGCAGCCGATCCGCCTCCTCCACCGGCATGCCACAGGCGATCGCTTCAACTACTTCCAAAGGGCGATCACCAAACAACCCCGCACAATGAAGAATCCGCAGGGTTGCCACTTTAATGATTTTTGTTTTGCCGGTGATAAGCATCCCCAGCGCCTCCCCCTGGGGGACAGACAGATGACTGGGGACGTCTACCCGTTCAGCGATCCATAGCTGTACCTTGCTGTAACTTAGGTCTTCTCGACGCAGCCCTTCTTGGATCAGTTTCGCCACCTCCGCACACCCCTTTGGGGTATATACCTGCGGTCGTGGCTTTATGTTGGCAATGGACACGATTCCCCCCGTGTTGCCCCTTTATTCTTCGCTTATTGCGACAAGTCCATCCTACCGAATGAGTGCCAAGGCGATTTGCCGAACAAGAAAATCTTTAGGTGTGCGTTGCCACGAGAACACCACACCTTAATTAACGCACCGAAAACAACTTAAGTATTGCTGTCAACCTGTTCGTCGCCACTATCAACAAGGGCATAAGTGTTGGTGCGGAGGACTCCCCTATCTTGATCAGTGAGAACCCCACAACCGCCGTCACCAGCGCAATCACCGCAGTGTCGAACATGTCTTTCACCACTTCCATATCTTCAATTGAGCCAACTCAACTAAAAAACAGCACAAATATCTACCGTCAATTCCACGAACCTCAACCTTGATCCTCGTCAGCCTCCTGCCAATCAAACAGGAAAACCCAGTAAGAATTTTCTGAGAAAGCTAGTACAGCCATGTTGTCTTTGATGGCGCACCAATCAAAGCCGTAATAGTGAAGACTGGCGCGGGCGCGACTGATTCGATGCAGTAGCTCTGTACTATTGTCGGTCCAGCGACGAAAAATAAACGTCGTTAGGACATGAACCTCTTCCAAAAGCCCAAAAAGAGTGACTATGGGGACCTCGTTGTAAATTGCGCCCTGGGGAACCGCCGCTTCTGCAATATTTTTCCGCCAACTAAATGGGGTCCCAATTTTCTTGAATTGCCCAAAAAATTGTTCGACATTTCACTTTTCCTCGTAGGTCGCCGTGATCGCCCCCACGGCGAAAACATCAAATAGTGGAGCTGGAGGGAATCGAACCCATCGTCCGTTCCGGTGATTAATGCATTGCTCGCTCACAGGGATAGCCATTTATCCAGTAGGCGAGATCCGTTGGTTTACCTCAACGGCAAGGGGAGAGTCTCGCTTAGCCACCGTGGCGACTCAATTCAATGGTGGAGCATCCGCTAAGGTTTCCAGAGGGCGATCGCGGAGTTCGCTATCTGGTCCCGTTGCCGGGTTGGGGTTCACGCGGCGGCAGTTAACCGGCGGGCGAACGGAACAATGCTGTTGGCATTTGTTGATTTGGGTGTTGATTTTCAAGGGACGCCCACCCTTGCCCTGATCACAATGCAGTTTCTCAGAACGTCGAAACCATTTCAGCCCCGTACGTTATTCAAAATCATAGCAATGCTGCTAGCAGCGAGGTTCCGGGGATTGGATGGTAGCGATCGCGCTGCCCAGGGGGATAGTGACGACCACTTTACCTACCGGTGCGCCACGTCCTAAGGTGCGCCCTCGGATGGTTTCGCCGCCAGGGAGTTGTACGGTGGCGGTCTTGGTTGAGGAATCGTAGCCCACCACTTGACCGGAGAAGACGCGACGGGTGGCGGCTAGTTCGCGGGCTTCCTCTGCGCGACGCGGACCTACCGCCTCGATTCGCATTCGGTGCCTATTCCTGAATTCACGAAGGCGCTGTTGTAGGGTGGGCGATCGCTGCCTTCGCTGCGCCCTGTCGGCTTGACTGAGCTCAAGCTCTCTCTCCGCGAGCGCAAGTTCCTCTTCTCGCACTCTCTGCAGGGCGAGGGCGTCTGCTTGAGTTATTTTTGCTTTGTTCATCCGCTTGATCTTGTGGATGCATCCATCATGGACTTAGAGAAGACCGCGATCGCCTCCAACAAACTTCATCCCCAAGAGCGCACAACTCCACCATGAGTTGACAAATCAGCATGGGTTTTTGGTGTTTTTGGGATGATTTTGTCAACTATCGCGGTTATTTAGGCTTGATTGGTCAACTCATTCCGCGATCGCCCAACTCGCTGGCGGTCAAAAATTAAGCCCATATTTAGTGCGACAGCCTCAATTTTTCAGGCGACCTCCTCTAAATATGAAAATGTTGGTAAAAATGAATAGGCGCACCTCGTATCTCACCACGACGCGCGCCAAATATCCTAGATTTTTATTATTTACATGCTACAGCGCACCTTGATCCGGCTGCAAATTCCGGGATTGAGCACGGCATAGAGCGTTGAACGTTGCTTTGTTTCGTTTAACGTCTTCTGCCAATTGAATATGCCTTCAAAGTTGATTGTCCGTGTCAGTGCGGACTGCTTTCAGTCTGCAATGTCTGGTGAAGAAATATCTGGACAGTGTACCAATATCAGGCGCAGCAAGCCGCCCACCGTGCCAGATGTGATTGTTGTTCTCGGGAATGAGAAAGAATATATACCGACCAAGAAAGATAAACTGTCCGGGGTTGAAAAGAGAATATTCCTCGGGGGCTGGGTCACCAGTGGACGCCGCTTGAAAAACGGCGCATTCATCAAAGACGGTGATGAACAGAAGTGGCCGAGGCCAATTATTATCCACTGCTAACCAATGGGCGAGGAGACGGCAAATGCTCCTTCTCCGAAAATGGATTCAATGGAAACATCGCCACTTTCTAGGTCAATGTCGTCAGCGCGAGAAGAAAAGTAGTCTCGCATTGCCTCTTGGGTGATTTCAGGGCTTTGCCCATCAAGCTTTCTGGCTTCAATCCAGGGCGGATCCGCGTGGGTCATCCCCACCAACAAATCAGCGCTGAAGCATCCGTAAGTGGACCAAATCGCTTCCAGAAATTTCAGGGCTTCAGGATCTTCAATCGGGTTCCCAAATGAACCATCAGCGGGAATTTTGTTGCCTCTACAATCTTGCAGCGATCGCAGTGATGTAATGACGGGACCATGCTTCCAAGCTCTTACCGCCTCACCAAACAGAGGGGTGCCATAAATCCCCAGGTGATAAGACTGGGCGTAAAAAGTTAGCTTTTGAACCTTGAGTTGGGTCATCTCAGGGTCATCGGCTCCCTTTTCTACGAAGAAACGAGCAACGTCTAACGCTTTAATCATGAATCCTCTCCCGCCAAACTCCCTCCTTTTGTTGCCGCTTTTATAACGCCAACAACTTAATCTTAATTCAGCTTTAGCGGGATCCCATCTTAAGTGACTAATTTATAGACCCGGCGCGATCGCCCCGCCCACCCAACGCGACAGAACACCCTAAACAGATCTGTGTTGAACCCTTTCTCCCGGTGGAGGTGCTGAGCGATCGCTGTATCAGATCTGATTAACTCAGCTACTCAGTAAATCCAGAGAGGGCGATCGCGTATACAGCCATATCGCGAACGGTTTGGTTTTGATACACCTTGCGGTTTTCTTCCGGGTCGGGCAACGGTGCCATGGCTTTGTCCATGCTTTTAACTAGGAGCTCAGCCAAGACCCGAATCTGATCCATGTTTTTGATTTTTGCCTGAAGCTCGGGCTTTAGCTTCTCACCCTGCCACAGCGCTGCCACAAAATCACCGCAGGTTGCCAGCTTGTTCGCATAGGTTGCCTGTTGCCATTCCAGGGCGCCAGCTTTATGGAGTGTGCCGCCGTCATACCAGTTTTTCTCGGGCTCGCTGGGCGCTGGCTCTTCCTCCTTCACCTCTGCGCTGGCCGCCTTGAAATTGTCGAGGGCTTCCCGGTTCTTGCGTGCCTGACCCGTGTTGCCAAGCCCTGCATTGAGAGTGCCGATAACTCCGTTCCCAATAATCGCTACGGCGACAAGACCAGCGATCGCGATGCCAATATCCTTGGGAGATTTGAAGTTCAGGAAGCTTTTCTTTTTGGGTTTGCCTACGAAGCTTTTGACGACGGGCTTGCTAGAGGACCGGGGCATGGCGCTTCTCCTGGGATGGGGGTTGGCTGATTTACAGGATGGCGATCGCGGCAGACGCTTCCGATTAGCTACCCGAGAAGCACAGGCGATCGCTGTTGCTTTGGAATTGCCAATCGAACATGCAGGGCACTGACCTTGTAGTTCCGTTATCTCGAATGCCGGCGAAGGACAGTTGCTCAATTCCTGGGAAGCGAGATCGATAAACCTTGGCGGTAACCCTTCCCTCTAAAGCAAGGACACCAAGGCGATTGCCGCTGGGGGAGGTCCACTCATAGGCGGTTTCAGTTGAACGCCCTCCACCACGGTTCAAGCTGCGTCCTCGGGTCGCCTCACCTAACTCCCTCTCTATTTCAGAAATTCCAGAGCTGCCCACACGAATTCCCGTGTAGTCGCTGAAGTTGGGACTTTCGTTGTCGCCAATACCAGCATCCGATTCGCTGGCGATCGCTCTCGACCTTGGCACTGTCCGTGACCCTTCGGATGGGGTGCCTCCGCATAGGGCGCTTAGGTCTTCGCGGGTGCCGTCGGCGTAGTCGAAGTAACAGAGGGGCGCGGCTTTGGGGGATGGAAAGAGGCTGAGGCTTCCAATAAGTGCGGTAGCAAGAAGGATCGACATACCTGGCTCCTGTGCAAAAGGTTCCTTGAATATGTTCTCAAAGCTCCGCAACAGTTATTCACAAATACATGGATTTTAACGGTGGCGAGAGTGGGCGCAGCAGTGGAGATGGCGCCCACTGAAATCATTGCCAATTTAGATTGACGACTGCCAATTACACTTTTAGAATGAGCTTATTGAACGGCAAGCACGTTTGATGGGGCGGCGATGAAGTGCCGATGATTGTTGTTAACCCAACCCTCACCTCGGTGTTTCTGTTCCAGCGCCGCCTTTTCTTCTCTCAACGGGGTCTGACAAAGGCTGTGGCTCTCCTTTTCGGATGGGGAGGCTGCGAATGAGATTCGCTCTGGTCGCAGCCTTTTTTATAAGAAAAAGCGAGCACAAAAAATCCACCTCCCTGAAGAGATGGATCAACACAGATCTGTGTTGTTTCCCCCGCCCTTTAGGCGAGTGGTTTGGGTGTTGACTAGTTAGTCTTTACGGATTTTTTGAGTGCTTCGCCCATTCTGTCTAGCTCCTCGTCGTACACAGGCATAACTTTCTCGAGAAGAAACTCTACGAGGTTTGCTTCAGATCGCTTGGCTTTTTTTGCCAGTCTTTTGACCTCCTTAAGCAGATTCTCCTCAAAACGCATAGATGTTTGTTTTTTCATGGCAATTCGACTCGTTGGCGCTCACAGGCTCACGCCTGGCTTGGATATCAACACATTGACATGAATATCTCCTTCACGACAACAGCACTACAATGTATTGACAATGTAGTGCAAATGAAATACATTAAGTTGCAAGCGAGGTCGGGGCTGCTGAGGTGGTGATAGGGGCCAGCAAACCCAACCGTTATGGCTGGTAATTCTGTTCCACCCTTCACCACCTGCCCGCCTCGCCTTCTTCCCGAATTCAAAAAAGAGCCCATGAAAACACAAGCTCACCATTCAAAGAAAAAGAACACAGATCTGTTATCGATTCCATCCCCTCTCCACGTGGACTGGGAAAGCCTCAATCTCGCCACCGTTGATAACGGTCGTGAGCTCCCCGATTTGACGTTGGCGTTGCACAAGCGGCAGCAGCAGTTCACAGCCCAAGTCCCGTTCAAGACCAAGTCTTTAATTGACGCGGTCCGGTCCAAGGCGCGAGAACGTGGCTTCTCGCGATCGCAGTGCCGGCAAGTTTTGGTGCTGTCCTGGTGTTTAGAGGAAGCGCTGTTGGGATTGGATCTAACGAAGCCTCGGCAGGCGGCGGAATGGGAGCGGCGCACCACGTTCTTTATGGAGCGCCCCCAGAAGATTGCTGTTGCCAATTCCACCGACCCGTTACCCACCTTGCCGGTGGCGAGTGTTTATCACCCCCAGATACAGCAAATCATCGTAATGACGGCAAAGCGGTTTGGCGATCTAGCGCACATCGGGTGGGTGGTTTATCGGTTGGTAGCGATCGCGTTAACGGACAGTCAGGCAACCACAACGGAGGTGGCGTGATGGGGACCCGGTCTCTTATTAAGGTGATCTCCCCCTCGGGTGAGGGAAAGATCATTCAGTACGGGCAATGGGACGGCTATCCAGAGGGGGTAGGAGCGGGCTTGCTGGGGTTGCTTAAGACGCCAGGCTTCCTAAGCAAGCTCACTGAATCCCTACCCAAGATCCGCTTTCTGGAGCCTAAGGGCAAAGACAAGGCGTTCTGGGAAGACTACGAACAACGTTGCCCTGAATGGTCGAACGAACCCGACAATCGCACTGAAGAGCAGTGTCGTTGGTGGGCAACGTTCTGCCATCGCAACTTGTCCGAAGAAGTACTGCAAAACATCGTTGATTCCAAAGACGCTGAAATTGTTCTCCTCAAAGGGGATTGGGAAGATTTCGACTGGATTGAGTGGCGCTACATCGTAGACCTCAAATCGCGAACATTTACGGTTGAGTCCTTGAATTCTTATTCCGAGTCCTTTGATGAGTGTGGGCAATTCAGCCTAGATGAGCTCCCGTCTCTAGATAACTTCAGGCAAGCCCTAGAAGGATCGCCAGAGGAGGAAGGGGATGACGTGATGGTTGTGACGCAACACCCCCAAGTCTTCTCCAGTGAATCAGCGCGATCGCATCTGAAATCCATCTACGGCATTGATGTTCTTCAGTTAGATCGCCAGGTGCAATCAAGTCTGGCAGGGGCATGCCACCACGCCATCGTCCTAATGAAATTCGGGGACGGGTGTAGCAGACAGTCCTACGACCCCCACCAAGCTTGGGGATGTACTGGGGCGATCGCGGTTTATCCACTGCCAACGCAGCTGGGGTCCGTAAGGCTAGACACCTTGAACCCTGCCACGATGGCGAACTTAATCCACGCCCTTTACTGGGCATTGCATGGACTAGTCCTGCCCACCCCATCCATTCAGGAGGCAGCGCAATGAGAATTCTGACTGAGTCCGTCACGGGGACCTGGTTCAACATTGACGGGTGGAATATTGTCTCTGAAATCGCTGATGTGGGATATCCCTCCAACCCTGAATTGTTCGCCAGCGTCATTGCAAAAAAAGGAACATCCGAGCATCTCCTATTTGAAGAACGATGCATAGGAAATGACCGGGCAAAGAACTTGGAGTGGATGAAGCAGGTAGCCCGTGAGATCGCCATAGCCTCTACAGAATCCAATTTAATTTCTCAGGAAGACATCCAGGCGTTCGCCGCAAGGATTCCCACCCCTTCTGTTCAGGGGGCGGCGTAATGACATCCCAGGTGCCATCCCCTGCCACTCTTTGCCGCTACGGCTTAACTTGCCGCTACGGTCCGAACTATGAGGATATTTCTCCCCATGACAAAGCGGTAATTCTGTACGCCCTAAGTTTGGCGATCGCTGAAATCAAGCAAGGTCGCGACGCCCGTGAATCTTTAGATGGCTTTTGGGAGGGCTTTTTCGAGGATACCCCAGGTACATTCCCGGCAGGCTTTGGCTTTAAAGAATTGACCGGGCGATCGCTGGAGACGGTGATTTACGACCAGCACCGTATTATCTCCGCCCAAATCCATACCCAATAACTTCCTAATGTTGGAAGTTTCACGCATAAGCGAGAACAACAATGGCAGATCCAATAGCGGACTCAACCCCATACGAACAACGACTAAGAATAATTGACCGGCAATTTGGCGATCAATGGGAACGACTAACCCGGTACCAGCGCCTCAATATCCGCAACATTTTCGGCTATGCCGTGCGGCTAATGGAAGTTCCCCCAGAGCATGACGACATCGCCGACCCACTCCCCCCACGTCGCGCCTTAACCGTCGCCAAGCGTTACAAGGGTGGCACCTTGCCCACCGTGTTCAATTTCACCGGTATTGAAGGTGACGCCCTGGCGCAGGCAATTCGGGCGATGGAGAAGAAAGCGATTTCGTTACAGGCGATCGCGCCTCCAGTAGCCCAGGAGGTAGCGCGATGACCCAGGAAGAACTATTGGCGGCGATCAAGGAAGCCCGAGAAAAATCATCCACAACTGTGGATTGGGATAACAGAGGACTTTCAGAACTCCCGCCCACAATCAGCCAGCTAAAGAAGCTTGAGCTTTTACTGGCTGGACGCAACCAGCTAACAACACTACCACCGCAGATTGGCGGAATGCGTGCCCTTGAGACACTCGAGCTGGCGAATAATTCCATCACAACTCTGCCCGCCAGCATAGGAAGGCTCAAGTCACTGGAAGCCCTGGATCTGGAAGGCAACCGGCTAACAGCATTGCCCGATGAGTTCAGCGGATGCACTGCATTGGAAGAGCTGGACTTGGATAAAAACCAATTCACCTCAGTTCCCCAGGTACTTTTTCAGCTCAAGTCTTTGAAGACTTTGTATCTCACAGGAAATCCTCTTGGGGATGATGCGATGGAGCAAATCAAGGTCCTTCACGAAGCCGGTGTTGACGTTTATTTCGATTCAAAGGAGGCGACGTGATGACCCAGCAACGTCGAATTCGCTCCCATGGCAATGAAATGCTTTTGATAGAAGGGCGCCACGTCATCGTCAAGATAGACCCGACAATCACTGACGCAGGATTTTTGGTCCACGCGATCGTCTTGGCTCGCAGTGATGCCCCCATTGATCGCCATTCCATTGAAGGCGACGACCTGGTGATAGCGCGGGGGAACAAAGCTTTTATTGAGCGCGTAAATGCCTGGATTGCTGATCATTTTTACGGGTCAGTAGCTATTGAGCCTCCTTACGCCGAATTGCGCGATGAGATGAAGTCTCAAAGTAGGCAAGAAGGGCTGCTGATCGCCGAAGACCTGCGCACCGCAGTTGGCGAGGAGGTAATGCAATGACCACCCAGCCCAATCCCTCCGGCTCCCCCGCCTATAGGGGGCACCGTGCCCGCCGTCAGGGCATTCACCTAGATAAATGGCAACGGGCAACCCTGATGGCGATCGCGGGATTTACCAAAGCCCTCCTAAGCTCTGCCGATACGCGCATGACCATCGCAGAGGCATGGGAAACCGCCCGAGCCCAAGTGAAGTTGGGCATCAATGAAGCTTTCGATATTCGCGAAACAGACAACCTCTCCGTAGAGGATGCCCGCCTATGTCTGGATGAATATCTCGACCTTGGGCGATCGCTATAACTTTCCACCAACGCCACCAGTGAGGACCTATGACCAGCGTTGTTGCACACTTTCCACCCACCACCACAGCCCCGGCGACCCTGTCCATCAAGCAGAAGGTGGTAGACCTACTCCGCCAAGGGAATGCCCATGTAATGGCACCCACGCGGGATATGCGCCGTATGGGCATTGATCTATGGGGAATTTACCCCAGTGGAAATAATTTCACCCTGGACCTGCGGATAGACCGGGAAGCCTATGCCACCGGCAATGGATTTATCCGGCTCAGTGCTGGAGGTGAGGCAGGCGATCGCCAGCACTGGCAACGTATCTGCGCCGCCGACCTAATCGCCTATGTGGTGCCATCCCCCGATCCCGACGAATACGACGTGCTGTTCCTCTTCGAGCCCCGGGACCTGGGGCAAAAGCTAGTGGAGTGGGCGGGGAAATATCCCCTGCGCTCAATGCCTCGTCGGAAATTTGCCCTAGCAAAGCAAAACCCTCGCACCGGGGGAACCGTGAAAGGGCTTGTGGTGCCCCTGGAGGAAATCCACCACATCTCGAAAGAATTTCTTTTGTAAAACCAATCCAGTCTCATGCCGGGGGTAAATAACAGCCCCAATACAAAACGGCAATGAGACCCCTCTCATCGCCGCCTGTAAATCTGATCAAAGTGGAAGCCTGATGCAGAACTTAGTCAATATTACTCCAGGAACTCTGTACTACCAAACCCGCTGGGACTTCCTGGGCATTACCGCCGACCCATCGGTGTGGAACAACGGATGGAGCTGGCGGGACGAAGAATCCACCGCCAAAATCCAGAAGTCGGGGAACGAGGTGGCAGCACGATTGTTGAGCGTATTGGTATCCCTTACCCATATCGAACTGGGTAAGCGTGTTGAGCCCCCCACAACAACACCTGAAGTGGGTCCTTGGCTAACCCAATCATCTAAATTTCTAAACCGGTGGCTCCTGGGAAATAACAAAGCGCCCCAAACCATTCGCCGAGCCATGACCCTACTCCGCAGGCTGGGCTTGGTAGAAGCTCAAAAGCCGAAAGAAGCCAGCCGCACTCCATACCGATATCGTGTGGTGCTTCGGGAAGTTAATCGAGCCGTTCAATATTTTTCTGGCTGCATGGTCGTTCAGCAGCAAGCCGTTGATGAAGATGACGATGGGAATGATGCTTACTTCCCCCTAAGTGATCGCCCGAGCTATCCCATCCCGCCGGGCTCGGTTACACCAAATTCACCCCCGGTTGCACCGTCGTATGCCCCGGTTGCACGATCGTGCAATAGCGATGAATATTCGTACACCCAGGGGGCACCATCGTTAAACACTAATAAATTTATTCCAATTAATGATCTAAGTAATAAACAAGTAATTAAGAGAGATCCGGAGGCAGATTTTCTCTCGCCAGAGCCAGATGATGAAATTCAATTTTCAGAATCGGATTCGTTAGCCAATAACACTGGTGATGGCTTCACCGTTAACGCAGAAATTTTGGATGACAGCTCAAGCAGTAGGGCAAAAGACGATCGCCCTGCGCCGCCGCCGCCAATTTTGAAAAAAGATCGAACGCCGCCTGGGAATATCAACGACGATTTTCAGTCAGGAGCATTTTTCTATCGGCTAGAGCGATACGGGCTTGCCGATATTCATGACGGCGGTGACACGAATAACTGGTCTGACGGGATTGTCAACGCAGTTATTGCGAAGATGGCTATTCACGATTTGCATTGGGATGACGGTGCAGCAAGAGAGCACTTGAACAGCAAAATGAGGGCGAGCGATTTCGCGACTCTGAAGCTGTACCGCAATCGCATGATGAAAATGGCGGCGGATGAGGAGGAGTCACGGCAATACGTGACGGTAGCGAATTCCCCTCACACTGCGGAATATCTCCGCCAGCATCCCCAACAGGCAGAAGGGCTTAGTGAATGGGACCGCTGGCTGCTGGAGGGGGCATCATGACCCAGAAATTAAAGCCCCTGGAATTTGCAAGGTCCTTTGCCAAAATCCTTCGGGAGGCAGGAGACCCCGGCGTTGTATCTCACCCTCCCTATATCCCTGATTACGAACAAGATCGCTGTCGTCGAATCTTTGAATACTTAGCCCCCTTCGGCTTTTCCAATGAGCAAGTGGATGCAGCGATCGCTCATATCCTAGACACCTACGAATACCCGGGCGTCCCGAAGGGGTTGGGTGAGCGCATTAGGAAGGCGGTCTCTGAGTTGCGGCCCACCCCGGTATACAGCGTCATTGACCCGGCAGTTGGTCAGCTGCCTCCAGCGGGTCAACAGGGTACGGCGATCGCCCAGCTTCAGGGATCCGCAGAGGACCTTAAATTGCCCAATCCTCTACTGTCGGAAGCTGTTCTGACCTACTTCGACTGGGGTTTGCCTACCCTTCTGGAGCCGCCAGGAATTTCTCCCGATGATGGGCTCCCAAAGAAGTATCACGCCCGTATCTTCCTCGCCGCCCGCCAACGGCTTAAGTCTTTGCTGGGATCCCAATGGTTTTCAAAGGTGCGCACCGCGGTACGACAAACCGGTTCCGTTGATGATTTGGTGGGCGATCGCCTGGTGTTCGGGAAAAGCAGCCCATGGACTCAGCCAGGGCAAGAACCTTCTGCGCCAAAACAGGACGCCTCACCGGATAGGAAAGTCAGCCGGTTGAAAGGGAGGCTCCCCCTATGACCCCGGACGTTGACCTGTCCCAGTACACGTTTGGCATTCACAACACCCTTCGACGGTTGGCGCTGACCAAACAAAGTGATGCTTTCAGGTCAATGCTCTCCAAATTTGGAGTCAGGTCAATGGCGGAGCTGGAAGACGACGCGCTGATTCGATTCCACGACATCTTGATTGAATTCTGCGATCGCCAGTCCCCCGAAATTTTGTCCCTAATTGCCCGGGCGGATCGTCTTGCCAGCGCCATTGATGGAGAACGCAACCCTTGGCAGCAGGGGGAATTGCAGGAATGGCGATCACGCCACCCTCAGCTAACCGTAGAGAACCTTACGGACCTGGTGACGGCGCTGGAAAATATCGCCTCCGAAAACTCTGCCGAACCAGCGGCAGCTTAGTCATTTACCCGCTTGTAATCATGCAACCATCCGACTTGGATTTTTCTCCCCCCGATGAATCACCGCCCGCCCATGTTAAGGCGGAGGAAAGAATCATTGGCGGCATCTTGTTTGATCCTTCAGCCTTTGCTCGTGTATCTAACACCCTGAAGCCAGAGATGTTTTACCTCAGTGCCCATCAGCGCATCTATGAGGCTTGTGCTGATATTCATGAGCAAGGACAAAAGCTTGATCTGCTCACCGTCTCTACCTGGCTTGAAAATCGTCAGCTTCTTGATGGTGTGGGTGGCATCGTTAACCTGACTAACATTGCCGACCGGTGCTTGAATGCCATCAACATTGACCGTTATGCATTTTTCGTCCAGGAACGTTGGATGCGGCGACGCTTGATCGAAGCGGCACAGGCGATCGCCAAGCTAGGTTATCGAACCAGTGAGCCGCTAGAGGCGGCGATGGGGGAGGCGGAGCAGGCTTTATTCAACGTCACCCAGCAAGGAATAAGTGACCGGGATGGGTTGGTGTCCATCGGCTCCGTGCTTCCTGAGCTGTTTAACGATATCGAAGATCATTGCAGCGGCAATTCAACCCCTGGACTGCCCTGTGGATACTACGACTTAGACGCGATGACCCAAGGGTTTCAGCGTTCTGATCTGATCATTGCCGCCGGTCGCCCCGCCATGGGGAAAACCAGCCTTGTACTGAATATTGCCCTCAGTGTGGCCATAACCCATCGGCTGCCGGTGGTGTTCTACAGCCTGGAAATGTCGAAGGAACAACTTATCCAACGGCTGCTGTGTGGCAAGTCGGGGGTTGAAAGTGATCGCATCCGATCCGGTCGACTCAATGAAAACGAGTGGATGCCCTTGGCTAACGCAATGGCGGCTCTAGATGATGCGCCATTGCTGATTTGCGACAATGCCGAGCCATCCATCGCTGCGATGCGGTCCCACCTTCGTCAGTTGCGGTCCCAGCGGGGGCAGTTGGGGATGGTCGTCATTGACTATCTCCAACTTATGGATACCCCAGGCGACAACCGAGTGCAGGGGCTAGCGAAGTTAACGCGTTCCCTAAAGGCAATGGCGCGGGAATTAGACACGCCGGTTATTGTCCTGTCTCAGCTCAGTCGGGGTGTGGAGTCGCGCAATAACAAGCGCCCCATGATGTCAGACCTGCGCGAATCCGGAGCGATTGAGCAGGATTCAGACCTCGTCCTCATGCTCTACCGGGATGAATATTACAACCCCGACACTCCTGATCGTGGGATCGCGGAAGTCATCATCACCAAGCACCGCAACGGACCCACCGGCACCGTCAAGCTCCTTTTTGAGCCCCAATTTACCCGGTTCCAAAACTTAGCCCATCCCAAGCCATAGTCCCGGACTTTTAAAGATATTCCCCTTAGAACCATGTGCCCTAGAAAACCAGAGCCGATGCTCCCCTTTATCCCCCGCGATCGCCCTGCCTTCTATGTATCTCCTCCGATTCGGACTATTGCGGTTTCCTCCCAGTCCGTGACCCCAAGGGTATGGCGATCGCCCAACAGCAACCTATCAATTCAAGGCGGCCCAGTACGCCGTAAGCGCAAGCAGTGGAGAGCGCAGGTGGTGATCGCCCTGGCAGCCCTTCTCAGTATTGGTGGTGCCATCGCCGTAATGAGGAGCTTCGGCGGCGATCCTCCCTCTCAAACGTCCATCCAGCAACTTAAGCACGGTGGCTGATGATGACGCCAATGACCTCTTGGGAGGACGTTACTCCCGCGCAGCGCTGGCGCATTGTCTCCGCCATATCCAATGCCTGGGAATCAGCCAGGAATAAACCCTTGTCCAGGTATGAACTCGAAATACTTGCTGAGCGGCTTTTCTACAACCGCCTGGCAGCGCAGTCAGCTTTGATCGCTGATGACCTGGCAGACCCGGCGATCGCGGGTATCGAACTGGTTGATTTCAAGCGAAAAGTATCCGCCCGCCGCGCCGCTGCCGATTCCACCATTTACCCCACCCATATGGGTTAGGGCGACACCTCACCCCACATCCAAAATGACCCTAGCTACCCAACAAAAAAGCCTTATCCCTGCCACTTCCCCGTCTTTAGATGGATGGACCACGGATGATTGGGAAACACCGCTATACCTGGGCAGATTTATGCAACAGGTGCTGGAAAACCACATCGTCGATGCATTCTGCGGTCCCACCAGTATTCATCCAAAAACCTGCGATTTCATCCTCGAAGTTGGTGCGGGGAATGGCAATATCTCCCGGTTCTATGCCGGCGATCGCCATTACTACGCCATCGAGTCGAAATACTCTCGGATTTCAAAAGGACGGCAAGTGTTCCCACGGGGAGATTGGATGCACCAGGACTTCCTACAGCTTGACCTGGGCAAATTATTTGGCGGCTGCCATTACGCCGTCATCTCCAATCCACCGTTCTCTCAGGCGATGGAAATCCTAGAGCATTTGGCAGCATTTAAGCCCCTACCCCGGCTAATGGTTCTGCTATTGCCGACAGCATTTTTCCAAACAGAGGAGCGATCGCAGCGACTTGCTCAGCTGCCTTTTTCCATTACTGCTGAGTATCGGTTGGCAGGGCGCGTTGGCTTTATCCGCAACGATATCGCTGAGCCAAACCGCCAGTGCAATGACTCGGTTTTCGTGCTTCAGCCAGTAAAAGATTCGCCAATCAAGATTCAGCCATTAAACGAGCTCAGGTTGGACCTGCCTGGCAAAAAAAACAAACGGGACTGCTGGGACGACGAGGTTCCAAAAGGGAAATAGCATTCCACTTCGCCCGACAAAAAGGCTCCAATTCAGGTTTATACCCTGCCAAGTGTCCGTTTTTGGGGTGATCACCAATTTTGTATTAGTCAGCAATTGCGTTGGTAATTTTATGATTTTTCATCAGTTTCTAGATTGCATACCTCCCATGAAGGATGTACCTACATCAAAGTGGCAGGACCTGAAAGCGGCGCTTGCTGCATCTCCTTTGGGTGAATCTCGCATGGAGGTTGTTGCCAGGCTGTCCCCAGTGGAGCTTCTGAACTCTTGCGTTCAGGTTTGTTCTGGGGTTGACGGGGTCTATCCTGCCACCTTGGCGCAGTTCCTGGGGGGGCAGCTGGATCCATACCGTCCGCAGTCTGCCCCCGCCCCTCAAAAGGTGGTTGTTGAGCAGTCGCCCACTTGGGACCAAAAGTCTTTATCGGATCTGTTGCTTGAGTTGTCTCAAAACCCTGGGAACGATGCTTTGTTGGGCGTGATTTGTGATAGTCGCCAGTATCGAGAGGCTATTGAGAAGGCGAAGGATCATGGTGGCGCGATCGCCGTAGAGAGCGATGGCTCTCTTGACGCCATTTCTACAGTTGAATTCATCGAGGGACTCACTCGTCAGTTTCAGGTGTACCCCCCCGACGGGCAGTTTATGGGGCGTCCTCTGGTGACTCTAGAGGCGGCGCTGGGGCGAAAAAGTCCTTATGCCTTATTCAACCCTTCTTTGGGGTTTGCTCCGTCATCTTTCTCTTACGGCAATGGGCTTGATTTTCGAGTGGTTGACAGCGATCCGTCTGGGTCCAAATACTACGACGCGCTAGTCTGGGCGGCTTTTACTGCACATCCCAGTGCTGAGGGACTTGATTTGTTCTCTGTGGCAACCCAGTTGCTCGATATGGATTTCTCTGATCGCCGATGGGAGTACATGTTGTCGGCTTTTGAAGTAGCGAAGCGGCAACAAACGCCGCTGGCTTTTGATGGGGTTCGTCGCCTTGAGCCGGAGAACCTCAAACAGCACGCCGAACCCTTTTTCACAACTGATGTTTGTCGCGGGATGCTAGCTTACGCCACCAAGTACAAGCAATATTGGGGCTCTGAAGATCTTTGGGCTGAAATGCTGTGCTCAATCTTGCCTGCTGGCGTTTCCAGTTTGGACCAGATTGAGCGATTTGTTCACCCTATGTGGCGAGAGTTGATTTCTGCGGGAAAGTTTTTGGCTGAGGGGAGCGCAGCCACTGCCTCTCAGCCTAAGGAGTTACGGAGCGAGAAAACAGAATATCCGTCAACTCGAGAAATTGAGCGGCGTCTCCGCCAAGCTTCCTCCTCTCGGTCAAAGGTGGTTCAAGTGTCTGCGCCTATCCGTGGCGTTTACGAGGAGGTCAGGTTTGTCCAGTGTGGCGGAGATATTGCAATTGTTGTCCTGGACAGTGTCAGATTCATCCAATGCAGTGGATCGCTCACTGTTTACCTAGCCCCCGGGGCTCAACTCAAGGGTGAGGTACAGAGTTCTTTTGTGGATGAGCATCGTTGTTCCTGGAAAGAGCTTTGGGAGATGGTTGAGACGGCAAAGGCTCAGTCGTCATCATCTCGCCAGAAAAATAACGTTGTCCAGTCTCACCAGGGGGCGGGAGACAACATTGCTGGAAATAAAAGCAGCTTTTTCTAGCGCTAAGTCCAACGGCCCGGAATAAACAGAGAACTCGCGAGAGCAAGAGCGTATTAAGGACAACGCGGGTTCTCTCGGTACTTTAACCAGAGATACTCAATGGCAAACCCAGCAAGATATTTAGAGCGGCAACAGCTAGAATCTGCCGATCCATTCCCCCGCCTCGGGCGAATATTCAAGGGCGGAAAAAAGCAAACACGGACCCGTCGCAATAAGAAGACGGGGCAAGTGGAAAACTATCAAGTCTATGGCGATGATTTAGACTACTTCCGTTTCGAACCTAAAGATCCCACAGTCGGAGCGGCGATTCGTGAAATCTATGGCGAAGCGCCCAGGTCAATCAATATTTTGTTGATTGATGCGGACCCTGACAAAGCATTCCGCAAAATTATTGGCGCATGTGGGGCGGGCAATGTATATGTGCGCCTTTGCAATGGCACCACTATCACCGACGAGCGAGATTATTCTTCAGTTGGCAAAGGGCGCATGCTCCCAACTGATAAGCCATGCTTCCAGTGCGGCACATCAGAGTGCAGCCTTCCGAAGGACAGGCAGTGTAGCCTCCGTGGCATTTTGCGATTTGCTATCCCCGAGCTCTTAGATCGCGGAATCTGGGGTTATTTCGATATCAGCCTAGGCGGGGAGGTGGAAGTCCCTCGCATTGATGGTCGACTGGCGGGGCTGCTGCAAGACGCTAGGCGAATCAAAGGAGTCCCCTTACGGTTATTCCGGGCGATGGAACAGTCTCCATCGCCTTACCAGGACAAGGCAACTGGGCAGTGGAAGCGCACCACCAAGATGCGATCGCTGGTGGATATTGCACCTCAACCCCATGTATCAGCAACCCTGGGACTCCTTCAAAGCCAACAGGCCACCCAATACCTGGAGGCGCAGGTTACGGATGCCCCACCGTTAAATGCCCCCATCGCCCTGGACTCTGCCCCCATTGCCCTCGCTCCTGCTCAACCAAGCCAGAAGTCTTCCCCCGAAGACCAAGCAAATTTGGTGCTGCTAGAGCTGTATGGCAATGAACTTCGCGATCGTTTCCCCGAGTTCCTGGCGCTACATAAGCGGCGCTACCGGGTAACACTGGCTCCCACTGGCGATGCCGATGATGAGGCTCCATTAACTCCCGCTGAATTGCCCCACGTGGTGGGCAGAATTTGCCTGGCTTATGCCAACCGGATGAATTTGCCGGGGATGACCAAAACCCACGATGCCGATATTGAACTATTTAAGCAATGGTGTGCCAACCCCCAGCCGTTAGCATTCGCCAAGTCCCGTGATTTTGTGGCGATCGCTCGGCTCTGGAAAGTAGAAGTAGGCGATCGGTTGGCGGCGGAAGAACTGGCAATGACGGGAGGGGCGATCGCATGACCCAGGAAGAAAAGCTGACGGCGGCGAACAGGTTTTTAGCCTCCCGTCATCGCAATGCCCTCAAAATCGCAATCATCCGCAAGAAAAACGGTTTTTACGTGGCATGGATCAGTCCAAGCTCAGGTCGCCAAACGTCGAGGCGGTGGATGGCTCAAGGAGACTTACCCTACCCTGTTTGGCACAACAAAGCCCCTTGGGGTGGGACAACCATGCGGTCCATCCACTCCCTGATTGAGTGGATCAGAGGTAACCCATCAGCCCCAGAGTGCGTCTTGCGGCGGTGGGTGCAGGTGCAGGCTTTCCCTGGCTCGGCAGTGGATCAATTGCTGGCTGACGGGTACCCACGAGAGTCGGGCGGAGTTGATTTTTTCTAATGAAGATCGCCAGTTTTTGTAGCGGCGTTGGGTCTCCAGAAGTCGCAGCTAATGACTTGGGGTGGGAGTCAGTATTTATGTCAGAAATTGCCCCCCGCGCCTCCGCCGTGCTGGCGCACCAATTCCCTGGCGCCACCAACCTTGGAGACATGAAGGAGATAAATGGATATGAGTGGAGAGGAGCAGTTGACCTTATTGTCGCCGGAACTCCCTGCCAGGGCTTCTCCGCTGCCGGAAAGCGACGAGGCTTGCGTGATGATCGCTCATCCCTGGCCCTTAAATTTATTGAGCACCTTGCTGCAATTCGTCCCCGGTGGTTCGTCTGGGAAAACGTCCCTAACTGCCGTTCCACAAACAACGGACGAGACTTTGCAGCATTTTTGGGATGCCTCGGTGGACGGCGAATTAGCCCCCCTGAGAAATGGGGAAATGCTGGCATCGTTGATGGATACCCCGGCGCCTACGGACTGGCATGGCGGGTGCTGGACGCTCAATTTTTTGGAGTCTCCCAGCGTCGTCGTCGAGTCTTCATTGTGGGACACCTTGGAGGATGGTCCAGTGCCGCCCAAGCATTATTTGAGCCCCACTGCGGCTCGGGGACTGCTGAACCGAGCGCGCAAATTCAGAGTCAACTTGAAGCCGCTTTTGCGGAGAAAGTTGGAGCAGGTGATCCTCGCGGGGAAATCCTAAGTTTCTCTGCCAATGACTTCGGGAATGACTGTCACCCCGTCGCCCCTACACTGCGATGTGGAGGACTAAGGGGCAGTGGCGTCAAACCCGCCGTCGTAACCAATGACTGGATTCGCACGATGACCGTGCGGGAGTGTGAGCGATTGCAGGGGCTGCCAGATGACTGGACGCTTGTGCCTTTCCGAGGGAAGCCGATGTCAGATTCCCGCCGGCGCATTCTGGTTGGCAACGCGATCGCGGTTCCGGTAATTAAGTGGATTTTTGAACGAATTGAACTGGTGGAAGGTGACGCCACCGCCGCTACGAATATTTCAGCCTATGGAGCATAGTTATGTCCCCTTTGCCTCAATCCCAAATTGAACAAGAGCTAGCGCAATTTAATGACGGAACTCCTCTCGATGTGGACGTTGCGCACGCCGTGATTGACAAACTATGTGCGCAATTAATCTTGGGAGCTGTCAAAGGGAAGCCCCACTACAAGTCGATGTGCCGAGAGTTGCTCGCCATTGGAGAGCCTTCATTTACCCTTAATGCTTGTCTTCAACTAGCCAGTTCCGACGCCGGATTTCTCTGGCGCTTTCAGTTAGCCATTGAGGACGGCGCGAAAAAGATTTGGTTTGGCAGTGACCAAAACGATGAAACCAGTGAACACCATGAAATTTAAGTGCGATCGCCACGACCTAGCCACTCATCTATCTCTGGTTTTACGGGCAGTACCATCCCGTCCCACCCATCCTATTTTTGCCAGCATCTTGGTTAAGTGCAGCAGCAAGGATCAGCGGGTAACGCTAACGGCATTTGACCTGTCCATGGGGATTAAAACCAGCTTCCCCGCTGAGGTGTCCAAGGGCGATTCAACAACGTTGCCTGCCAAATTGTTGGGGGATATTGTCCAAAAACTCCCCAATGTCTCGCTCCAATTTCAATCTGATTCTGCACACCAAACAGTTATCAACGCTCTCTCCGGCAAATACACAATGCAGGGCACGTCCCCCGAAGACTTTACGGAGCTGCCAGCGTTAAAAGGAGCGCCGGTAGAATTGCCCGCTGAATTGTTCTTGGACGGCATTCGCAACACGTTATTTGCCGCCAGTACCGATGAGCACAAACAAGCGCTGACGGGCATTCGCTTCAGCATTCTGGAAGATTCAATCGAATTCGCTGCCACCGATGGGCACCGGCTATCCGTCACCAAGCTAGATATTCCAGAAGACTCGGACGTTGAACCTTTTGCAATAACTATCCCAGGGCGATCGCTGCGGGAGCTGGAGCGAATCGTGGCAACAGCAAACCCCGGCACCATGGTTTCCATCATGCGGGAGCCGGAGGAAGTATCCTTCACCGTTGGCGAAACCTTGCTAACCAGCCGAACCTTAAATGGTCAATACCCCGAATATCGCCAGCTCATTCCCCGACAGTTTGAGCAACAGTTAACGGTGGATCGGCGATCGCTGCTGGGAGCATTGGAGCGATTATCAATCCTGGCGAATCAGAAATCCAACCATCTAGTTCTGCTGGATTTCACCGGCACCGGTCCCGAATTAAACCTATCCTCCGATGCCCAGGAGGTGGGCTGTGGCAACGAAACCCTTGGGGATGTGCAGGTTCAGGGTGATGGCATGGCGATAGGCTTTAACGTGAAATACCTGATTGACTCTTTGAAGGTTCTGCCTAGCACCGAAATTCAGGTACGGCTAAATACCCCAACCTCTCCAGTGGTTGTAGCGCCTTTGGGGGGCATGAAAGCCACTCACTTGATTATGCCGGTGCAAATCAGATCCTGATCTTTTAATGTCAACTAAGTAAAACAACAACAACAAAATTGAAGTCTTACTTCGTCGTGAACTTAAGTACGCATCAAGTTAGCCGCCACCTCGCAAACGGCTATGTAACGCTGCAATTCA
>ERZ1740067.74-NODE-74-length-78300-cov-6.516135_pt1 | contig 78300 bp, 77 predicted proteins | sample MGYA00581736_ERZ1740067 | MGnify/ENA primary metagenome ERZ1740067 (study PRJEB43018, sample SAMN04849236) | marine metagenome | isolation source: floating plastic debris | place: Pacific Ocean | collected 2008-08-27 | study: EMG produced TPA metagenomics assembly...
GGGGAAGAAGGTCAGGTTTGCGCCGATGAACATCATCCAGAAGTGCAGCTTACCGGCCCATTCGGGATATTGGCGTCCCGACATCTTGCCGATGTAGAAGTAAATCCCGGCGAAGATGCAGAAGACAGCACCCAGCGACATCACGTAGTGAAAGTGCGCGACTACGTAATAGGTGTCGTGATAGGCGCGGTCGATGCCAGCCTGGCTGAGCACAATGCCGGTGACGCCACCGACAGTGAACAGGAACAGGAAGCCGAACGCCCAGAGCATTGGGGTTTTGAACTCGACCGAGCCGCCCCACATGGTCGCGATCCAGCTGAAGATCTTCACACCTGTCGGCACCGCAATAACCATCGTGGCCAGCATAAAGTAGCTTTGCTGGGTCAGCGACATGCCGACGGTATACATGTGGTGCGCCCAGACGACGAAGCCCAGAACACCGATGGCAACCATCGCGTAAACCATCGGCAGGTAGCCGAAGATGGGCTTACGCGAGAAGGTCGCGATGATGTGGCTGATCAGACCGAAGCCCGGCAAGATGATGATGTACACCTCGGGGTGGCCGAAGAACCACAGGATGTGCTGGTAAAGCACCGGATCACCGCCGCCTGCAGGGTCAAAGAACGAGAACCCGAAATTGCGATCCATCAGCAGCATGGTGATTGCGCCTGCCAGAACCGGCAGGGCTAGAAGGATCAACCAGCTTGTGACGAAGATCGACCAGGCGAACAGTGGCACTTTGTGCAGCGTCATGCCCGGCGCGCGCATGTTCAGAAAGGTGGTGATCATGTTGATTGCGCCAAGGATCGAGGACGCACCGGAGACGTGAACCGCGAAGATCGCGAGGTCCATCGACATACCACCTTCGTTAGTCGACAGGGTCGGGTAAAGCACCCAACCCACGCCAGACCCAAGCTGGTCGTTGCCGCCGGGTGCCAGAAGCGAGGCGATGCCAAGACAGACACCGGCGATGAACATCCAGAAAGACAAGTTGTTCATACGCGGGAAAGCCATATCAGGCGCGCCGATTTGCAGCGGCATGAAGTAGTTGCCAAAGCCGCCGAACAAGGCCGGGATCACGACGAAGAACATCATCAGAACGCCGTGGTAGGTGATCAAGACATTCCAGAGGTGGCCGTTAGGTGTGCAGACATCCGCCGCTGTGGCAGCTGTCAATCGCGCACCTTCGAGGCACATGTATTGAACACCGGGCTCCATCAGTTCCATCCGCATATAGACCGTGAAGGCCACAGCAATGAAACCGACGATGCCGGATGCGAAAAGGTACAGACTGCCGATGTCTTTGTGGTTCGTGGACATGAACCAGCGGGTAAAGAACCCGCGAGTGTCTTCGTGCTCGTGGCCGTGAATGGCTGCGTCTGCCATGAGGGGTGCCTCCTGTTGGCTAGGCTCGGAGTAGCTTGATTTCCAACGTGCAATTCGAGTCGCACGCCTGTTCTCGACACGTTTTAGTGTGCAGTGCCTGTCAGAGCAATCGGACTGTGCGGATTTGTCTGAGTTATTTTGGCGCAGTTAATCTGGGTCATTTGGCCGTCGTGACAGCCGATCTTGGCGCGTGTGATCGCTAGATTTCAAGCAAGATTGGGCAGTGGTCCGACACCTCGGGATCGTAGACGACGTTGAATTGCGCGACATCAGCTTCACGGTTGATCAGCATGTAATCGGCGAACTTTCCGGGTTTTTTGTACTGCGCGGTCCGCGTGCTTGGAAAGGCACGGGCGGTGACAAGCTCAGTCAGGCCGGCAGCAGCAAGGATTGCCAGTGTCTCGCTTTCAGGCTCGACGTTGAAGTCGCCGCAGATGATCCTCAGATCGTCCGGCTTTGAAACCTGCTCGGAAAGCGCCAAAAGGCGTTTGGCTTGAGCGGCGCGTTCGGACGTGTCTATTTTGCCGCGCAAATCGCGCAGGCCATGCATGTGTGTTATGCTGACGGGCCTTTTCCGCGCCATATCAAAAACGCGGATGGCGTGCGCGCTGCGCGATCGTGGGTGTTCGCCGTATCCATCGGCGGAAAAGCCTTTGTGGACAAAGCCCTGCACCTGACCGATCACCGGAATGGATCGGTCTACGAAGGTTGCCAAACCCCATTGTGAGGGGATCGCTGTGTCGCCCTCCCAAAGGACGCCTTGGGCGGCAGGGCAGAAGGTGGCGACGTGATCGGGCAGCGCATTTACCACGTCGCGAAAGAAGTTCGCACGTTGTGGCAGGATGTGGTCGCCGTCGCGGTAAGTCAGCCAGTCGCGATCAGTTTGCGGGCTGTGCACGACCTCTTGCAGACATAAAACATCTGGTTGCTCGGCTGCAACATACGCGATGAGTGCGTCATGGAGCGTGCCGCCCCAGCCGTTCAGGCACATGATCCGCATGATCCAATTTCCTCTGTTTTCACGCCAAGTTGGCGGGCCACCCTTGATCGGTCAACAGTCCGTCCCGATCTGAGACTGAGAAAAAGGGACAGTACGATAATGCGAACGATATGGGCCGTGGCCGCCATGATCGGTATGGCAGGAGCAGGTATGGCGGATGACAGGTCGAACAAACTTGAGGCCGCTTTAGACGTTTGGGCCAAGGATGTGGCACCTTTTGCCGTCGGGATTGGCTATCAGTTTGCGGATGGCGATGCGCAGGTGCGCCATGCGGGAACGCAGCACCGCTGGAGCAATGAGGCGCTTGCGGATGATGCGCTATGGCACATCGGGTCGATCACCAAGTCTTTTACCGCCACGCTGATCATGCAGCTTGAGGCGGAGGGCCGTGTCGCGCTGGACGCGCCCATAGCGACCTATCTGCAAGCCTATGACGGCCAATTTGATTCAAGTTGGGGGGCCGTTACGTTGGACCAGTTGTTGCGCCACATGGCCCGGATGCCAAGAGATGCAACGACGAAGGTCACGCCAGGGACGTCGCGCGACCATCGCCTTGAGGTATTGCAGGCCAATTGGGGAAAGCCATTGGACGGGCCGGACGAGCGGACCTATTCGAACCTGGGTTATGTTCTTGCGGGTGTTATCGCTGAAGAGGTCACTGGGCAGGACTGGCGCAGCCTTGTTCAGACGCGTTTCGCAGAGCCGTTGGGACTGACGTCGCGTGGGGTCGGTGCGCCTGTCATGTATGGCACGCCGTTCGGGCATCGTGCGTGGCTGGGCGTGCAATTCCCAACCGACCCTGAAAAGGACAGCGCGGACAATCCAGCGTGGATGGGCCCTGCGGGACGGTTGCATATGACCATGGCTGATCTGCTTAAATGGGGAACGGCCCACAACGCGGCGTGCGCAGGGCTGGACGAGACGTTATTGCCGCAGGCCTCGTGCCAGCGGATGCGCGCCACGGTCGAAGAGACCTTCGGCTACGGCTGGATTACGCAATTTTCCGAGCCGCTAGGGCAACGGGTGGTTTGGCACAACGGGTCGAACACCATGTGGTACGCGATTGTGATTATGCTGCCAGACGCCGGTCTGGTTGTTGCCACTGCCACCAATCGCGCGGATTATCAGCGCACCGATGAAGCCGCAGCGGATATCGCGGCGCGTTTGCTGGAGATCGAGCTGGAGTATTAGGCGTCTTCGAGAGATGCAGGACCGCTCAGGCCGCTGCGCGACGCTTGTATGCCCCGGGCGAGGATCCGATGGCGCGTTTGAACGCCCGGTTGAACGCGTTGGTGTCGGAGTAGCCGGATTTGAACGCGATCTCATCAATCGACATTGTAGTGTCTTTGAGCATCCGGCAGGCGAGTTTTAGACGCCATTGCCGCACATAGTTCATCGGGCTTAAACCGGTGGCGCGTTTGAAATGCGATGTGAATGCGGTCCGTGACTGGCCATAAAGCCGCGCAAGGGCTTCGACGCTCCAATCAGCGGTGGGGTCGTTATGGATATGGTCCAACACGATTTTGGTCTTGGGATCCGCCAAGGCGCGCAGATATTCATCATCGGCCAGACTGTCCTCAAGCCAGTTTTGAAGGGTCTGCACACACAGCATCTCTGTCAGCCGGTTGAGCCGGATTTCGAAACCGGTCGACGGGTTCGACAATTCTTCCGCGGCCAGATCGACCAATAGATCGGACTTCCTGGCATCAGGATCATCGCTGCGACGTCCGATCATCACCTCAGGCAGGCGGGCGACAATTGCGGCGGGGGCGTCTTCGGAAATCTCGAAGTAACCGCACAGCAGGTGGGTGTCGTCGCTGTCGCGGTGGAATCGCTCGAAATATGGGGGCCTGCCGACGATGGGGTAGTTTTTTGGTTTTCCACCGCGCGGCCTTTCGGCGTCGAAGTAGGTATGCGCCTTGCCCCGCGGGATGATCGCAATGTCGCCTTTGGTCAGCTTATGCGCCTCGCCGTCGCCGGGCATTCCGATCCAGGTCTCGCCGGACACTACAAAATGAAACCGTGCCAGATCGGGGTATTCGTCGATATGCACACCCCAGGGGGCCGTCAAATTCTTGGCGATGTAAGCCGTACTTTGCACACGCATCAAGTCGAGCAGATTGGTAATTACATTGGTCATATCTGTCGCCTATTGGGGACTGGCATCACATCAAACCAACACTGCCGTGAGTTCAACTAAGTGTGTTGAATATTGCACGAACGGCAAGAAAGATCGGCTTTTCGGCCCTACGCGATGTCTGACGTGGCGCTAGACTTGCTGCGATCGGAGCTTTTCATCGGCCTGAGGCGCGCGTAGGCGCTTGCGGAAAATGCAAAGTAACCCAGTCACTTAATGCATTGATACGGAGAATTCTAACATGAAGACCATGCTTATTTCGTTGTCAGCTGCCGTGGCATTCGCCGCACCGGCATTCGCCGAAACCTCTGCCGCCGAGCTTCTTGCCATGAGCAACAGTTCCGCCGCTGAGCTGATCGTCAGCGAAACCTCGATGGGCGATATCACGGCGACGGAAGTGATGCTGGCTTTGGGCAACATGAGTGCCGCAGAGCGCGAGGTTTTCTTTGAAGCCGATATGACGACGCGGATGAAAACCCTCGAAAAGGCAAAGCTGTTCGGGGACGGTAACAGCGCGGCAGAGATGCGCGCGGTTCTGGAAAAAGCCGGCAACTAAGCGCTATGTCGCGTCACGATGCGATGTGCGGGCCGCTTTTGATTGAGCGGCCCGTTCTTTTTTTGAGCGAGAGGACCGACCGATGACATCCAGCCCGACCTGCCCGATGACACGCCGCGGCTTTTTCGGCGCCACCAGTGCAGCCGCCTTGACGATTGGCACCGCAGCTTCGGCCCGCGTGCCAGCCCGACTGAGCGATGAGACGTTCCAGTATGAAGTGAACCGCACCGACGCGGAATGGCGCGCGATGTTGGCGGGTGATGAATATGGCATTTTGCGCGAAGGCTACACCGAGCAGCCTAAATCAAGCCCCCTTTGGACCGAGACGCGGGTCGGCACCTATGCGTGCAAAGGCTGCGACCTTCAGGTCTTTGACAGCCGCTGGAAACGCCAGCTTGAGAAAGGCTGGGTCTTCTTCTTTCATGCCGAGCCAAATTCAGTGTTGACCGACATCGACGGGCCAACACCTGATTACGGTGACATGGCCTCGGGCGAGGAGGCGGTGACAGAGATCCACTGCCGCCGCTGTGGGTCGCACTTGGGGCATCTGTTGATCGTGGAGGGCGCGATGAGCCATTGCATCAACGGGGCCGCGCTTAACTTCACGCCGAAGGTCGGCTAGACGTCAGTCGTCTTTTCGATCTGGCCATGTCAGGAAACTGACCGCTGACTGATCCGGGCTTCGCGTCCGCCGTACGGTGCGGTAGTGTTTGAGCAGGCGCGCGCGCCACCACGGCGGTGGCTGCACGGTGCAATGGGCGTTTTCACCGTTGGGCAGGATCTCTTTGGCCTCGCGAACCGAGATATTGAAGAACGCGTGTTTGCTTAAAGACCGGATCGTGGCCAAAAGATCGTCGACGTCCTCAATCGGGATATGCTCCATCACGTCAGTGCAGAGCACAAGATCGACCTTATCGACAGGCATATCAGCGAATTCAGGGATTGCGGGGTCATAACGGTACACCTTGGCATCATTGATCGCGCCCATCCAATCCACGAGCCGCGATTGCCCGCAGCCGAAATCGAGGACCGAGCGGATTTTGGGGATGTCATCGAGGGGGCGCTGGATGTAGCCGACCATGACTTCGGACGAGCGGCCATAAGTCTTGGTCGCGTGGATATGGCGGTACTGGTCGATCAACTCGTCTTTGCGCGACATGTGGCCCCTCGTTACTTTGACACTTGCAGTTCTGTGACAGTGTCGAATGTCTTTTTTAAGGCGATATCGACGTCTTCCAACGTGACCGGAAGGCCCAGATCGACAAGCGATGTGACGCCGTGCTCGGCGATGCCGCAGGGGACGATGCCGGTGAAATGATCAAGGTCGGGTTCGACGTTGATCGACAGGCCATGAAAGCTGATCCATTTGCGCAGGCGCACGCCGATGGCGGCGATTTTGTCTTCGGCTTGCGCGCCGTTGGCCGTCAGGGGCTTGTCGTTGCGGCTGACCCAAACGCCGACACGGCCTTCGCGCAACTCGCCTTTGATGTTGAACTGATCGAGCGTTGCGATGACCCAATGCTCCAAGCCCTGCACGAAACGGCGCACGTCATGGCCGCGTCTGCCGACGTTCAGCATCACATAGGCCACACGCTGACCTGGGCCGTGATAGGTGTATTGCCCGCCGCGCCGCGTGTCATAGACGGGAAAGCGGTCCGGATCGGTCAGATCTTCGGGTTTTGCGGATGTCCCCGCGGTATAAAGCGGCGGATGTTCAAGCAGCCAGATCGCCTCGTCCGCGTCGCCTGTTGCGATGGCGTTGACGCGGGCCTCCATCTCGCGCAGGGCGAGGTCGTAGTCCACAAGGCCATTTGAGGCGATCCATTCGACCATGCACAGGGCTCCTTCGTCGCATTGTTTTAGCGGGCGCGGCGGAAGAGGTGCAAGGCGCGCTTTTTCCTCTTCACAAGGCGGTATGGGCGGTCTATACGCCCCGCTACCAAGCCTAGGCAGTGCGGTCGTGGCGGAATTGGTAGACGCGCAGCGTTGAGGTCGCTGTGGGGTAACACCCGTGGAAGTTCGAGTCTTCTCGACCGCACCATTCATCTGACAAAACTTTATTTCGATAGCGTGGCACTTGTTTTGCAAAAGTAACAAGAGCCCGCGACTGATCCGCATCGGATGACGGGTCTTGTTCGTCATCCTTGTGAAGACGTTGCAACGTAAAGGTTTCAGGGGCTTGGCCGTCACCGAAACGAACCATGTCACGGCATCAACCGCTGACATGAGACCCAAGCACCTAATCACGTCTTGCCGCGTAACTGGGCAGTTTGAAAAGTCCAAGCGCCTAAAATCAGCATGTCACCCGTTCATATCGGCTAATTACACACCAAAATATCAATCACTTGTCCTGTAGTAGTGCCGGAACGTCGCAAATCAGGGAATCGTATTGTCAGATCGCTCTAGGCTTGATTAACTTTCTCCGATGGCGGCGTCAGATCGCCCAAAACCTCAGGGAGCCACATGGCTTTAGACACATCAAGCGACGCGTATGTCGAATTCGACCGCGTGCAGAAAAGCTATGACGGGGAAGTCCTCGTTGTAAAAGACCTTAACCTTTCGATGCCAAAAGGCGAGTTTCTGACGATGCTTGGGCCGTCCGGCTCGGGTAAGACAACCTGCCTGATGATGCTCGCGGGGTTCGAGACCGCAACGCATGGCGAAATCCGTCTGGACGGACGCGAGATCAACAACATCCCACCGCATAAGCGCGGCATCGGGATGGTCTTTCAGAACTACGCGCTTTTTCCCCATATGACGGTCAATGAAAACCTCGCCTTCCCGCTGGAAGTGCGCGGCATGGGCAAGGATGAGCGGGAGGCGAAGGTCGCGCGCGCACTGGACATGGTGCAGATGGGCGAATTTGGAAACCGACGTCCAGCGCAATTGTCCGGTGGTCAGCAGCAGCGCATCGCACTGGCGCGGGCGCTGGTCTTTGATCCGTCGCTGGTCTTGATGGACGAGCCGCTGGGTGCGTTGGACAAGCAGCTACGCGAGCATATGCAGTATGAAATCAAGCACTTGCATGAGAACCTGGGGATCACCGTGGTCTATGTGACCCACGACCAGTCCGAAGCGCTTACGATGTCGGACCGGGTTGCAGTGTTCAACGATGGCCGTATTCAGCAACTGGCCCCGCCGGATGATCTGTATGAGCGGCCCGACAACAGTTTCGTGGCGCAGTTCATAGGTGAGAATAACAAACTGACCGGTAAAGTGCTGAGCAAGACGGGTGACGCGGTGAAGGTGGAACTGCCCGGCGGTGCCACGACCGAAGCGCTTTCTGTGAACACGGGCGAAGTGGGATCGCAGACACTGATTTCGGTTCGGCCTGAACGGATTGAGGTTGCGACAGAGGGCCCGAACGCTACAGACGCGCAGGTCAAGGAACTGATTTATCTAGGCGACCACATCCGCTGTCGTCTGAATGTGCACGGCAATGACGACTTCATCGTCAAAGTGCCAAACAGCGCGGGACACACGCATCTGAAAGTGGGCGAGACGACGAAAGTGTCTTGGGCCACGGAAGACGCGCGGGCGCTGGATCCACTCTAAGAACCCGGTGCCAAATCGGGCTTAAACCTTATCATCAACGGGAGAAACTGATGAAAAAGACCCTTATTATGACAACCGCCCTGATGGGCACGGCCTTTGCGGCCAACGCAGCTGAAGTGACAGTGATGTCCTGGGGCGGCGCCTATACGAAGTCTCAGGTCGAGGCGTATCACAAGCCCTTCACCGAAGAGATGGGCATCGCCGTGAACTCGGTGGATGCCGACAACCCCGCCACGCCGATCAAGGCGCAGGTGGAAGCGGGCAACGTGACCGTGGACGTGGCTGACGTGGAGTATTCGGACGCCGTGCGTCTGTGCGACGAAGGACTGCTGGTCGAGTTGGATCACTCCATGCTGCCAGCCGCACCTGATGGCACACCTGCAGCGGAGGACTTCATCGAAGGTGCGCTGACCGATTGTGCGGTGGCCAATATCGTGTGGTCGACTGTGATGGCCTACAACACCGAAAACAACGCGACATCGCCTGACAGCATTGATGACTTTTTCAATCTGGCGGACTTCCCCGGTAAGCGCGGCCTGCGCAAAAACGCCAAAGCCAACCTTGAGATGGCTTTGATGGCGGACGGTGTCCCGGCAGACGAAGTGTACGACATGCTTGAGACCGATGAGGGTGTGGACAAGGCCTTTGCCAAGCTCGACACGATCAAGGACGAGGTCGTGTGGTGGGAAGCGGGCGCACAGCCGCCGCAGCTTTTGGCCGATGGTGAGGTGGTGATGTCGACCGCCTATAACGGCCGTATCTTCAACGCAGCCGTGGGAGAAGGCCAGCCGTTCAACATCGTTTGGGACGGTCAAATCCTTGACTTCGACCTGTTCGTGATCCCGCAGGGCGCACCGAACATGGAAGAAGCCAAAAAGTTCATCGCGTTTGCGACCGATACGCAGCGTCTGGCCGATCAGGCAAGCTGGATCAGCTACGGTCCGGCACGTCAGTCGTCTGGTGAACTGGTCGGTCTGTACTCGGATGGCGAGACTGAGATGGCTCCGCATATGCCGACGGCTGCGGCAAACCTTGAGAACGCGTTGGTTAACAACTTCGAGTTCTGGGCGGATCGCGATACCGAGTTGAACGAGCGTTTCAACGCTTGGTTGGCGCAGTAAACCGATAGGGGGCGGGCTTTCGGGCCCGCCCTTGTTTCGTCACGCGAGGGCACGATGCCCAAAGCCTATCTGATCGGCCATATCACGGTCACGAACCCCACCGAATACGCGGAATATGTTCAGCTTGATACACCGCTGATTGAGGCTGCGGGGGGTCGTTTTCTGGTCCGTGGTGGCAATACGGAAGTGCTGGAAGGCAACTTCAAAGAGCGTCATGTCGTGGTTGAGTTTCCGGATATGGCTGCGGCGCGTGCGTTCTATTTATCACCGTCATATCAACGCGTTGCGCAAATTCGGTTTACAAATGCAGACAGCGATATGCTGATTGTTGAAGGGGTGTCCTGATGGCTGATGCAACAATGGGCGTGGCACCTGTCGCAGACGCACCCGAGCGCTTGACGACCGTTGACGGCAAGCCGTTGAAAGCCGCGCTGATGGCCGCCGAGGCGAAAGCCCGACGTCGCGCGTTTTTCCTCGTTTTGCCGCTGCTGGCGTTCGTGCTGGTGACGTTCGTGGCGCCCATCGGGCAGATGCTGCATCGGTCGGTGCACAATCCCGGTTTTACCGAGCATGTCGACCTAGGCACCGGTGATCGAACCGAGATCATGGTTAACCTGCGTGGCTGGTTCGACGCGAACCCACCGGGATCCGAGCCTGATGAAGCGGCCTATGCGGCGCTGGCATCAGATCTTTTGCTTTTGAAAGAGCTGCGTGCCCAAGGCGCTGTTGGCACACGCATTAACTACGAAGCGCCCGGCACCCGATCACTGTTTACCAAGACCACGCGGCGCGCTGACCGGATGGAGGCGCCTTTCAAAGAGGCTATTCTCGACATTGATGAGGATTGGGCAGACCCGAAACTCTGGCAAGTGATGCGCGATGCATCTTCCGCCTACACGATGAATTTCTACCTCGCCGCAGTCGATCTTGAGAAAAGCGAAACCGGCGATGTCCAACAAGTGAACGAGAACCGGCAAGTCTATGTTCTGCTGTTTCAGCGCACGTTGATCCTGTCGCTTTTGATCACAGTGTTAACCTTCCTGCTGGGCTTTCCAATCGCACATTTACTGGCCACGCTGCCGCTGAAATACTCGAACATCCTGATGATTTTCGTGTTGCTGCCTTTCTGGACCTCGCTTTTGGTGCGCACAACAAGCTGGATTGTTTTACTGCAGTCTCAAGGGGTTGTGAACGATACGCTTGTCGCGAGCGGCTTGGTCGCGGATGAAAGCCGAATTCAGATGATCTATAACCAGACGGGTACGATTGTCGCCATGACACATATCTTGCTGCCGTTCATGGTGTTGCCTTTGTATTCGGTGATGCGGCCCATTAACCCGTCTTACGTCCGCGCGGCGCGCAGTTTGGGGGCCACAAGCTGGACCGCCTTCCGCCGCATATACTTCCCGCAAACGGTGCCGGGGATCGGGGCAGGGGCGCTGCTCGTCTTCATCCTCGCGGTGGGTTACTACATCACGCCCGCGCTTGTCGGCGGCTCGGATGGGCAGCTGATCTCGAACCTGATCGCCTTTCACATGACACGCTCGTTGAACTGGTCGTTGGCAGCGGCGCTTGCCGCTCTGCTGCTGTTTGGCGTTCTGGTGCTTTACTGGCTCTACGACCGGTTGGTCGGCATCGACAATCTGAAGCTGGGATAGACGCATGGCCCTTCCAAAACACGCCTCACCGCTCGAAAAAATCTGGCATTATTGCTATCTGGTGATCTGCGGGCTGATCTTTCTGTTTCTGATTGCGCCAATCCTGATCGTGATCCCGCTCAGCTTCAATGCAGAGCCCTACTTTACCTTTACCGAAAAAATGTTGTCGTTGGACCCAACGGGCTATTCGATGCGCTGGTATGACCTGCTGTTAACCTTTGGGATGCAGGCGCCGGACGTGGCCCGTGACGGATCATGGTGGAGCGATGCATGGGCGAACGCGGCATGGATACAAGCGGCCAAGAACTCAAGTATCATCGGCTTCTTCTCTACCATCCTAGCCACCTTCCTGGGGACATTGGCCGCGCTCGGATTGAGCCGCCCAGAGATGCCGTATCGTCGCGCGATCATGGCGATCCTGATCTCACCGATGATCGTGCCGATCATCATTGTGGCGACGGGAATGTTTTTTTTCTACAGCCAGGTTGGGTTGGCCAACACTTATATCGGGATCATCATGGCCCATGCAACGTTGGGGATTCCGTTCGTTATCATCACGGTAACGGCCACGCTTGTCGGGTTTGACCACTCGCTGACGCGTGCTGCGGCGAACCTTGGTGCAACGCCGACAACGACGTTTTTCAAGATCATCATGCCGTTGATCCTGCCAGGGGTGATTTCTGGCGCGCTATTCGCCTTCGTGACCAGTTTTGATGAGGTGGTCGTGGTGCTGTTTGTTGCCGACTTCGATCAGCAGACGATCCCGCGCCAGATGTGGAACGGTATCCGCGAACAGATCAGTCCAGCGATCCTGTCTGTGGCGACGATTTTGGTGATTGTCTCTATCGCGCTGTTAACCACGGTTGAACTGTTGCGCCGCCGGTCGGACCGACTGCGGGGCATCTCGCAAAGCTAGGGGATCAGCCCGAGCCAGACCCAGACGGTGAGCACCGAAAGCCCGGTTGCGATCAGAACCGAGGATGCGGCGACGCGCTTGGCGACCCCGTACATGTTCGCGAAAATATAGGTGTTAATGCCCGGCGCCATCGCAGCGGTCAGCACAGCGGACCGGAAGGCATCACGGTCCAGATCAAGTGCGCTGCCCATCAGCCATGTGATCGACGGATGCAGGATCAGCGATGCCGCGATGATGAAACCGATTGTGCGCAGATCGCCCTCGGGACGGTATTGGACAAGGACGCCGCCGAGGCCGAAAAGCGCCGTCGGCAAGGCGGCACGGGCCATCAGGTTGAGGGCGTCTGTCACGACCTGCGGAGTGTCTGCGCCGCTCAGGTTCACGGCGAAACCCAGCCCGATGCCAAGGATCAGCGCGTTGCGGAACATCGCTTTAAGGACCTGCGGGATCAGGCGGAAGCCGGTTTTATTGGCCCGGACAATCTCCATCACTGTGCTGCCAAGGCCGTAGGCAAAGGGCGAGTGGATCGCGATGATGGCGTAGTTGCCGGCCAATGCGCCGGCTCCGTAGGCGCGTTCGGTGATGGGCAGGCCAAGCAGAACCGAGTTGGAAAAGAGACAGGCAAAGACGATTGCAACGCAGTCGGGATATGTGCGGCCAAAGAGCAGACGCGCGCCAAGGATACCCGCAAGAAAGCTCAGCGTGGCCCCGGTGTAGAAAGACAGCAAGAGCCGCCAGTCAAATTCCGCGCCCAGATCGAGGGTCGAAATGGCCAAGAAAAGTAGGCACGGGATCGCGAAGTTCTGGGTGAACTTCATCAGCCCATCGACGCCTGCCTGAGAGAAATAGCCTCGCCAGACCGCTAGGTATCCCGCTCCGATAACAAGGAACACCGGGAGGATAACGTCGAGCAGCGCTTGCATCAGCCCGGCTGCATGATCGTCATCATGTCGTAGGCTGGGGTGATGTGATCGGCTGTTTCCGCGTCAAGCGTGGCGTAGTCTAGGTCGATATGCATGTTGGTGAGCACCGCTGTTTTGGGCGCGATACGGTCGATATACTCAAGCGTTTTCTCAAGATGCAAATGGGTTGGATGCGGGGTGCGGCGCAGGGCGTCAATGATGAGCGTATCAAGGCCGTGCAGTTTTTCCCATGCGTTCGGGAAAAGATCAGCGACATCAGGAAGATAAGCAAGATCACCGATGCGAAAGCCCAGTGCGTCCATCATGCCGTGATTGGCATAGAACGGGATAAGCGTGATTGCGCCTCCCGCACCTGTGATGGTGACATCACCGTCAATCGTGTTCATCTCGCAGATGGGCGGATAGTTCGAGCCTTCGGGCTGGATGAAGGCGTATCCAAACCGTGCATAAAGGTCCTTTTGCGTGGCCTCATCAGCCCAGACATTCAGTCGCGCGCGCATATTGTAGACAATCATGCGGATGTCATCGAGGCCGTGGACATGATCGGCGTGGCTGTGGGTGTAGACGACGGCATCAAGCGCGCCGACGCCCGCATCAAGCAGTTGGCTGCGCATGTCAGGAGAGGTGTCAATGAGGATGCGCGTCGTCCCCTCTGCGCCGTCCTGTTCGATCAGCAGTGAACACCGGCGACGGCGGTTTTTGGGGTTGCCGGGATCGCAATCACCCCAGTTGCCGCCCAGACGCGGGACGCCGCCGGAAGACCCGCAGCCAAGGATCGTGAAACGGCGCATCAGGCCTGCGCTTTCGTGAAAAGACGGTCGAAATTGGCAGAGGTTTGCGTGGCAAAATCAGCGTAGTCGAGGCCGAAAACCTCGGCGCCGATGCGGGCCGTATGGGCAGTATATGCAGGCTCGTTGCGCTTGCCGCGATGGGGCGGCGGGGCGAGGTAGGGGGCGTCGGTTTCCACAAGGACGCGCTCGATAGGGGCCGCGGCAAAGATGTCGCGAACCTCTTGGGATTTGGGGAAAGTCGCGATGCCCGACATCGACAGATAAAAGCCCAGATCAAGGGCGGTTTGGGCAAGTGCTGCGCTACTGGAAAAGCAGTGCATGACGCAGCTGTAGGCGCCGCGCGCGTGCTCTTGGGTCAATATCCGCGCCATGTCGTCGTCTGCCGCGCGGGCGTGGATGATCATTGGAAGCTCGGTTTGACGCGCGGCCTCGATATGAACCAGCAGGGATTTTCGTTGTATATCAGCGCTTTCAGCGGTGTAGTGGTAGTCTAGCCCGGTTTCTCCGATGCCAACAAATTTCGGGTGATCGGCGAGCTTCACAAGGTCCTCGACGGCCACCAAAGGTTCGGCAGCTGCGGACATCGGATGGGTGCCAGCGGCATAGAATACACCGTCGTATGTCTCGGCGATGGCGCGCACCGCCGGCTCGGCCCGCAGCTTGGTGCAGATGGTGACCATGCGGGTTACGCCAGCGTCGCGGGCGCGGGCGATGATTGCGTCGCGATCGTCCTCGAAATCGGGGAAGTCAAGGTGGCAATGGCTGTCTACAATCTGTGGGACTTCGGTCATGCAGCACCCTGCTGGGCCGCGAGTTTTGCGGCGGTTTGATCAATCTTCAAAACCATATCTAGAATGAGCGCCGAGGGGTCAAGGTTCACCGCGCGGCCATGGCGGGCGCGGGCGCTGAGCTCTTGTTGCAGGGTGGCCCAGTGGCGTGCGGCGTGCGGGCCGGACGCAAGTTTCGCAAGCACCGCGGGTTCTGTGTCAGTGGCGGGGACGGGGGGCATTGCAGCACCGGTGCGTGCCACGCGGGACAGGAAAAGATCAATCAGCGTTAACATCAAATCGAAACGGTCGGCATTGGTGCGGCCTGCTGCGCTGTCGGCGAGTTTCAAGGCGTGTCCGCGGTCCATGTTCGGGCAGGTCGCGAAGAGACGGACGAGGTCGGCATAAAGCCGGACCCCGTCAAGCATCAGCAGCGTAATCGCCCCCCCGACAGAGCCACCCGCGAGGGTCGACAGGGCCGCGGCTTGGCTCCCGTCCTGACCCGCTTCGGTCAGCGCAATGGCCACTTGATCAGGGGCAAGCGGGGCCAGCCGCAACTCCCGGCACCGCGAACGGATCGTGGGCAACAGGCGTGAGGGCTGGTGACTGATCAGCAGGAGCGTCGTGTCCTTGGGCGGTTCTTCGAGCAGTTTGAGCAGCGCATTGGCCGCGTTCACGTTCATCTCGTCAGCCGAGTCCACGATGACGACGCGGTGACCGCCGTCAGCCGCACTGAGCGCAAAAAACCCTTTGAGTTTACGCACTTCGTCAACAGTGATGTCCTGCTTGAGGCGCTTCAGCTTCTCGTCATAGGGGCGTTTGAGGACAAAAAGAGACGGCTCAGATCCGGCCATCATGCGGCGGGCGACGGGATGCTGTGGGTCGATCTCAAGGTTGATCGGCCCGGGCGGTGCGCCAAACATACCATCGTCTTGCGCGGGCGGCGTCGCGATCAGGAAGCGGGCGATCTGCCAAGCCAGCGTGGCCTTGCCGACCCCTTTGGGCCCGGTGATCAGCCAGCCGTGGTGCAGACGATCCGAGCCATAGGCGGCCAGAAACGCGTCCCGTGCAGCGTCCTGACCGATAAGCTGAGTGGTTTCGCGCGGATGCGGTGCGCCGTCGATACGGTCGGGCTGGGGGAACTCATCATCGCTCATACAAGCGCGTTTAGCACGGCGCGCACGGTCTCTGCCACAGCATCCGGAGTGTCATTTCCATTGATTGTGCGGAACCTTTCTGGGGATTCCAGCGCCAAGGTCTGAAAGCCGTCCCGCAGCTTCTCCTGAAAGGGCAGGCCAAGGTCTTCAAACCGGTCTTCACCGCTGCTTCGCGCGAGACCGCGCCTCAACGCGACGGCAGGGTCCATGTCGATGATGAACGTCAGATCCGGCTCACGCCCTATGATCAATGCGTGCAGTTGATCGACGATCTGGCGCAGATCCCCGCGTGCGGCGCCCTGATAGACGCGTGTGCTGTCGGCAAAGCGGTCGCTGATCACGGTTTTGCCCGCTGAGAGAGCCGGCAGGATGGTCTTTTCCAGGTGATCGCGACGGGCCGCGGTGAAAAGCAAAATCTCTGTTTCACCGGACCAGCGGTCAGGATCGCCTTCGACAAGAAGGCGGCGAATTTCTTCGGCACCGGCCGATCCGCCTGGCTCACGGGTGAGAACCACATCGACACCATCTGCTTTAAGAGATGCCGCTAAGCGCTTGGCTTGTGTGGATTTTCCAGAGCCGTCGATCCCTTCAAAAGTGATGAAGCGTCCGGTCACAGATTAGGTCGCACCCGGGAGCGAGATGCCAGCATAGTCGCGCAGTAAAACCGTCATGGCCGCCCGGAGGCGGGGCATCACGCCCCCTCGTGCGATGGCGCGGTCGGCGACAAGGGGGTGGCGCGTTTCGGGCAACCCTTCAACCTCGACGACCAGTTCGCCAAGCTGTTGACCTGCCTCAATGGGGGCCTCAATCGGGCCACTAAATTCGGCAAAGGCGTTGATATCATTGGCTCCGATAACGGGAACGAGCATGGTAAGATCGTCTTGTACGGTCAGCCCGACGCGGGTCTGATTGCCCATCCAAACGTCCGCTTCGGTGATCAAGGTGCCGCTGGTTGCGACTTCCTTTTCAACAAACTGGCGGAAGGCCCATGTCACGATTTTCTCGGCCTCTTCGGCGCGGGCGGCGACTGTATCAAGACCGGTAACCACAAAAATCACCCGACGGTCACCCTGTTTGGCAGACCCCACAAGGCCGTAGCCGGCTTCCTGTGTATGGCCGGTCTTCAAGCCATCGGCGCCGATGTTCAGGTTCAAAAGCGGGTTGCGGTTGTTCTTGTTTTGCGGCGCGCGACCATCAAAAAGAAACTCGCGTTCGGCAAAAAGAGGGTAGTAGGTCGGGTAGTCGGTGATCAGCCGATCCGCGAGGATCGCGAGGTCTTGCATCGACATGCGGTGCCCTGCTTGCGGCCAGCCGGTCGAGTTGGTGAAGGTCGAATTCATCATCCCCATTTCTTCGGCGCGGGCGGTCATCATGCGGGCAAAGCCAGCCTCGGTGCCATCAGGCGACAACGCCTCTGCCAGAACGATACAGGCATCGTTGCCCGACAGCACGATGATGCCGCGGATCAGATCTTCGACGGTGACACGATCGCGGGTGTTCAGAAACATTGTCGATCCGCCAAGGTCCATCGCGCGTTGTGAAACGGGCAACGTCTCATCCAGAGTCAGGCGGCCATCGGCTACCGCTTCGAACGTCATGTAAAGCGTCATCAGCTTAGACATGGAGGCGGGGGGCAGCGGCTCGTCTGCGTTCTTGTTCAGCAGCACCGTGCCCGTGGTTTGGTCCATCACGTAGGCGGCGGAGGCGCGTGTGTCGAACGCTGCGGCCTGAAGGGCGGTCAGCAGCGTAAAGATGCATGAAGCAAGCAGAGTTCTCATATCATATTCCCGTCAATTTGTGACGAAATAGGCGTCGTTGAAGCCTTTTTCCTTTACCTTATTCAACAATTCTGTCCGTTCAGCGCTGTTTGTGGCCGGGCCGACAATCACCCGCCAGAAGGTCTTACCGGATGACGACGATTGTTTGACCGTTGGCACGATCCCAGCAGTGCGCATTGAGGCGGCAGTGTTCTGTGCATTCTGTTCAACCGAGAAAATACCGATCTGTATGAAAGGTTTATCGAGCGAACTTGATGTTGGCCGCGGCGCAGGTTCTGGTGCGGGGGCGTCCGCTGGTGCGGCAGCTACCTCGGTGCCTTCTGCCGCGTCGATGGCGGCGGCTGCACCCGCGATCGGATCCAGTTCAGACGCTTCGATCTGGGCGGGTGAATTCAGCGCTTCTTCGGTGGGCGCTTCGGTCGGATCGGGCGCCTCTTCCACCGTTTCGCGACGTAGGGCGACGATGCTGACTTGCTGCGGCGCACCCGCGAGCATGCCGATTTCGGCTGCTGCGTCGGATGAGACCTGAATACGCGGCCCCGGCGTCTCGCGTTCCTTGCGGAAAAGCGCGCCTATCACGAACTGGTCTGTCGCGTCATTGCGGATAATCACCCGCTCGGGGTCTTTGACGTCCGGATGTGCAACCCAGACGCCACCCAGCGACGGGCGACCGTCCCACAAACCCGCCTCAGAGACGGAAAACACGTCAGGCGCCTCGACATCGCGTTCGACCATTCGGCCCGCGCGCGGGGTTGCCTCTGTGCTGGTGGAGGATGAGTTTGCGCTTTGCTGGAAAGGATTGAAGCCTTGTCCGTCCTCACATGCAGCCAGTAAAACAAGGGCCGCTCCTGTAAGGATCGCGCGTTTGAGATGTCCTGTCGTCATACCGTGCCCCATGACTGCTCTGACCTGATTGGGCAAGCGCCCTGCCTGATGATGCGCGGGTTTCTTCCCACGCTTGGCGCGTATCTTAGCGACGCCCTTGTGTTTTGGGAAGTCTGTCAAAGGGGTTCGGCAAAAAACCACATGGAAACGCCCCGACAAATCAGTCTTTCAGAATCGCGACGGCGGCGCTAGGGCTGTGCGACCGCGGAGGTTTGGCAGAGTGGTCGAATGCACTGGTCTTGAAAACCAGCGGGCGTGAAAGCGTCCCCAGGGTTCGAATCCCTGAGCCTCCGCCACTGTACCTTCTGTGATAACTTGATCGGGTGGTTTTGAGCGGCTTACTCGCTTGTTTGTTGAGCACACGCCGCGGCTTTGATCGCTTTTGGCCCTCTTTCGTCTTGTTGATGTTTTGGCACATGAAGACGTCAGGGTTTTGGAAGGCGACGGGCCTGGCGTTCCTGACCTTGGGGTGCAGAGGCTCAATTCCGACAAAAAAGACACCGTTAGGGCCGAACCTTCGGCCGGGTCTTGAAAGCTGCTGAAAGGACCGCGATGCTGTTCGGGAACACGTCGCAATGGTCACCGGGAATTGTTATGATCGGAGGTCCATTCGCGTATATTTGAGACGAGAAACCTAATTGGAGTTTGAGCGATGCTGACCAGGCGCCATTTTATTGTAACATCGGCTGCTTTGTTTTCGGCGCCGATTGTAAGCGCGGAAGAGACACCGACCGTTTCAACACCCAGAAAACCTGTGTCACCATCAAGCAAGTGGCCCGGCTGGGACGCGCGCGTGACGCCCGCAGGATATGATCCTGCAACCACCAACCCTTGGGGGCTGCACGCCCGCTTCTTGCCTGCACGAGTCGAAGCGAATGCCGGGCTGAAGCCCGGTGATATTCATGTCGATGCGGTTGCACGCTACCTGTATCACATCGAAGAAGAAGGCAGCACCGCGATGCGCTATGGCGTCGCGATCGCAAAGGGCGATCTGTACGAACCGGGGACCTACACCATTCGCGTGAAAAAGAAGTGGCCGACCTGGCGTCCAACTCAGTCCATGATCAAACGGGAACCTGAGAAATACCTTCAGTATGCGGATGGCATGGATGGCGGTCCGTCAAATCCACTGGGCGCGCGGGCGCTTTACCTGTTTGATGGAAATCGTGACACATTCCTTCGCATCCATGGGACGCCTCAGCCGCGGTCAATTGGCGGCAGGGCAAGCTCGGGCTGTGTCCGTATGGTCATGCGTCATATTATGGACCTTTATCCACAAGTAAAAACCGGATCGACGGCATTTCTATACGCGCCCGAGACGGCGCTCGCCTAGGTTCAGGCCTCGGCTTCGTCTTTTGCCACGCAAATATGTCGACCCTCAGTTGATCGCAGCGGCAGTTGCGTGGTCTCTACGGCGTTTTTGTGATCGTACCAGTAGCAGTTGTCCGCTTCGCGCAAACGCGCGGAGGACAAATCCTGGTTCGGTCCTGCAATCGCCAAGACGTTTTCAGGGAGTTTGGTCTGAAAACCGGCTGTCTGCATATTGCAGGCGGCAAGGCCGAAGACGGCAAGAAGTGGGAGTGCTTTGTGAAAATTCATTCTGCGATCTCGCGAAAATAAGTCGTGCACAGGAGCGGTAGCAGCGCACGGTCTGTCGTGCAATCTGTTCGTCATCCAAGTCCCGATGAACAGACGATCCGTTGCGCTTTGGTTGCTATACGCGGTCGGCAGCTTTTAATTGCTTAGAAAGATGGCGTGGGAAACGGCTCTACCCCACGAGGTTACGCGGCCCCGGGCCCTCCGCGCCTTTCACATCATCGGGGTTGTAAAGTTTACAGGCCTTTAGAGACAGGCAGCCGCACCCGATGCAGCCGTCCAAAGTATCGCGAAGTCGCTCAAGCGCTTTGATCCGCGCGTCGATGTCATGCCGGAACGTTTTGGAAATCCGGGTCCAGTCCGCTTTTGAGGGCGCTTTATGCACGGGCAGGTGTTCGAGATGTCTTGCGATCTCTACCAGCGGAAAACCCAGCTTTTGTGCGGCCATAACGAAAGACAGCCGTCGGATGTCATGCCGCCCGTAACGCCTGTGCCCGCCAGCGTTGCGGACCGGATGAACGATACCATGCTCTTCATAAAAGCGAATGGCAGAGACCGCCAATCCGGTCCGCGCCGCGATGTCGCCGATGGTCAGGCCCGACATGTGAACAAACTCCTTGATCTCAAGTTAACTTGAGAAATTAAAAAGACTTCTCATCAAAGAATCCAGAGGAGAACAACAATGTCCCCCCGCTACTGCGCCCCGCCTGATGTGATCCGTACCCTCCAGCAAGACGGCATCGGTTGGGGCCATGACCTCGAATGTGGCAGGTTTCACGCCCCGCGTGTTGCGCGCCCAAGCCTGCTCCAGCGACTGAAAAGGAAAGGATCGTAAACTGGCCTGAAGATATGAGCGCTGCTGCTGGCAAGCCAGAAGTCCCAAGATGCTGACCCTTCTGTCAGATCGGCACGGCCTACGGGAACATCGGTTCACCTCGCCCCCTAAATCCAGCGTGCCAATAACGAAGGCGGACACCTTCTGGTCAGAACGCGGTGATTGCCGAAATTCCATGCCTCACCTCTTGTTCATTTGACGCGTGGTGTTGGTCTGGCAAAGGTCTGATGTGTTGAGAATGGTTTGAAATCGGGGGCTTCATTCCGTGAATGAAACACATCTGTCGTGGGATGATCTGCGTCTGTTTCTGGGGGTTGCCGAAGCAACCACCCTTGCCGGGGCTGCCAAGACGACGGGCGCCAGCCCACCGACGCTTGGCCGTAGAATGGACCGTTTGGAGAAAACGCTCGGCGTCAGATTGTTCCAGCGCCACGCGCGGGGGTATGATCTGACAGAACATGGTGCCTCGGTGCTGGAACGTGTCCAGCAGATTGAGCAAAGGGTCTTTGAGGTCGAACAAAATGCGGCGCTTGAAGTTCGGCCTGAAACCATCCGTATCAGTGCAGGAACGTGGATGACCTCCTACATGACCGAAAAGATCGGACAGCTTCGTGATCCCAAAGATCAGTTCCAGATTTATTTGAGCGCGGAAGAGCGCCGGGTTGATATCGCCCGTCGCGAGGCCCTGATCGGGTTTCGCAGCAAGCGGCCGGAAGAACCCAATCTGGTGACCCGCCGGCTTGGACATGTTGCATATGCAATCTACGCATCTGACGAAACCGTCGATGGCTGGATCGAGGTGGGGGCCAACACCCCGTCTGCGCACTGGGCACGTCATTACCATGCCGCGCCGGCGACGATCGGGGCCAGTACACCGACGGTCGCGCTACAGCTTTGCATCGCCGCGCAAGGGCGCATGGGTACTGCCCTGCTTTATCGGTGATGCCCGCGAGGGGTTGGTACGTCGCGGCGACAAGATCAAGGACATGACACAGGATATCTGGCTTGTGACGCATGGTACGGACCGTCATCGCCCTCATGTCCGCCGCGTGATTGACCGGCTCGTGTCGTTGATCCGCGATGATGCTGCGCGATTTGCAGGCTAGCGAGGCTCAGTTCGAACAGCCCGGCGGCACTGACTGAGCGCGCCCAGAAGTGTCGAATGACAGTGTGCCTGGAACCTGAATGGCGAACCGATCTGCCTTTCTTCCGTGAAATGGGCGTTTCATTCATGGACCTTCTTTAAGCAAGGCAAGGCACCCATCTTCCTTAACATGGCGACACATGGAGGATCGGACGGTGACAACCAGCATTACAGTGAACGGCGTTCCAACAGAGATCACGGCGGAGGGTGACAAGCCTCTGCTTTGGGTTCTTCGCGATGACTTGCGGCTGACCGGCACAAAATACGGATGCGGAGTGGCGCAATGCGGTGCGTGCACTGTTCTGGTAGACGGGTTCGCACAGCGATCCTGCATCACGCCCTTGGACAGCATCGCAGGTGCGGACATCACCACAATCGAAGGGATCGACGGGCCAGAGGCAGAGGCCGTCAAAGCGGCATGGACCGCGGTCGAGGTCGCCCAGTGCGGGTACTGCCAGTCGGGTCAGGTGATGACGGCAACTGCATTTCTGCGCGACACACCGCAGCCGACGGACGACGAGATTATCGACGCGATGGACGGCAATCTGTGCCGTTGTGCAACCTACACCCGAATACGCACAGCCGTCCGGCAGGCATCTGACGCGTTGGAGGTGTAAACATGGGACATCTCAAACCAAACCGTCGTGCTTTTCTGGCTGGCTCTGCCGGGCTGGTCATTGCAGCCACGATTCCGCTGCCGGGGCGTGCCAACAGTGGTGCCGCTCCTTTCGCACCAAACGCCTTCGTGCGCATTGCGCCCGACAGTTCTGTGACCGTTCTGGTCAAACACAGCGAGTTGGGCCAAGGCACATGGACCGGGTTGACCACCATGGTTGCCGAAGAACTTGATGCCGATTGGGCGCAGATGCGGGCCGAGAATGCGCCCGCGAATGTCGATCTTTACGCCAACTCCATCTTTGGCGTGCAAGGCACGGGCGGGTCCACGGCAACGCCAGCCTCATGGATGCCGATGCGTCAGGCCGGTGCCGCCGCGCGCGCAATGCTTGTCGCGGCTGCTGCGCGCGAGTGGGGCGTGCCCGCAACCGAGATCGACGTGTCTGCCGGTATCGTGTCGCATAGTGGACTGGCCAGCAATCTGTCGGCCACCTTTGGTGATCTGGTCCCTTTGACAGCTGATTTAGTCCCCCCGGACGAACCGGTTCTGAAAACGCCTGACCAGTTTGTCCTGATTGGCCATGACGTGCCCCGTATTGATGCGCCCGAGAAGTCGAATGGCACTGCGATTTACGGCATGGACGTCTTTCACGACGGGATGCTCACGGTCGCGGTCGCACGTCCGCCGAAATTTGGTGCCGTCGTCGCCAGTTTTGATCCTGCACCAGCGCTTGAGATGCCCGGCGTGCAGCGGGTTGCCCAGATCCCCTCTGGAATTGCGGTCTATGCCGATGACACATGGGCGGCGTTTCAGGGGCGCGACGTGCTCGAGATTACGTGGGACGAAACCGCGGCAGAGACGCGATCCTCCGAGGAAATTGCGCGGGTTTGGGCACAAGCCGCGCGAACCGCTGACGCCATTGCAGAAGACCGCGGCGACGTTGATGCGGGGTTTGCGCAAGCGGCCGAGGTTGTCGAGGCCGATTTCCTGTTGCCCTACCTATCGCATGCCGCGATGGAACCGCTGGATGGGGTTGTGGAACTGTCGCAGGACAGCGCGGAGTTCTGGATGGGGTCGCAATGGCAGACCTCGGATCAGAACGAAGCAGCGGCCCGCTTTGAATTTCCGCCAGAAAACATTGCAATCAACACGACGCTGACCGGTGGCTCTTTCGGGCGGCGCACGACCGCCGACAATCACTTCACAGCCGAGCTCTCAGAGATTGCAAAAGCTGCTGGACCGGGGAGTTACAAACTGGTCTGGAGCCGCGAGGACGATATGCGTGGCGGCTATTACCGCCCACTCACCGTTCATCACATGCAAGGCGGGCTGGATGCGGATGGCAATATCGTTGCTTGGCGCAACAATGTCGCGTCACAATCGCTTCTGGCTGGGTCGCCGTTTGAACAGTTTATCACAGACGGTATCGACGGCAGTTCGGTCGAAGGATCGCGGGGTTTGCCCTACCGCTTGCCAAATGCCCGCGTGGCTTTGGCAACGATGGACAGCCCAGTGCCGGTTCTATGGTGGCGGGCCGTTGGTCACACCCACACCGCTTATGCGACCGAAGTGTTTCTGGATGAACTGCTGGAACGCGGCGGCAAGGACCGGGTGCAGGGTCGGCTCGATCTGCTGAATGCGGATGACGCGGGTCGCCATCGCGGTGTGCTTGAGCGGGTTGCCGACATCGCGGACTGGCAGGGGCTGGATGCAGGCAATGGCATCGCACGTGGCGTTGCGCTGCACAAAAGTTTCGGAAGCTACGTCGCGATGATCGCCGATGTGTCGCTGGATCAGGATGTGCCACGCGTTCACAAGGTTTGGGCTGCGGTTGACTGCGGTATCCCGATCAACCCCTCGATTATTCAAACACAAATGGCCGGAGGGCTGGGTTTTGGCATGTCTGCCGCCATGTTCGAAGAGATCACACTTCTTGAGGGCGGCGAGGTGGACCAGTCAAACTATGACGGCTACCGCATCCTGCGTAACGCCGAGATGCCTGAGGTTGAGATTTCGATCATCGACAGCACCGTTGATCCAACGGGCATCGGAGAACCTGGAACGCCGCCGATAGCACCGGCGATCGGCAATGCATTAAGGGCGTTGACGGGTGTGTCGCCGCGCAGGCTTCCCTTTGTCCCCGCGTAACGCGTTTGCCTTGCTAATGAATGCGCGCTTTGAATGTTGAACTGCCCCGACTACGGGCAGATCGGTATTGGTCAGGTCGCAGTTTTCCCCGCCACTTTGCGCTTTGCATGTTCGCATCCGGTTCGACATAGCCCCGCGCCGCGTGCGGGTCGGCCGAACGCTTGGCAGCCACAGGTGCTTTATGTCGCAAATCCCGAGAGCATCTTGGCAAAACGGCTTTCACGGCGCAACGGGGCCAGAGCAGGGTCGCGCCAAGCCCAGCGGATGTTGCGAAAGCCGCCTTCGATGGTTTCCTCGAGCCGGTCAAGTGCGGTGTCGACCTCACCCGCCCAGCCAAGGGTTGCGACATTGTAATAAGTCACCCGACCGCCGCTTTTCTCATACTTGCTCATCGCATCGACAGCTTCAACGAGCCGCCCCGCGCGCGCCAGCAGTGAGCCTTTGATGTTTTGCGCGCGCTCTTCGCTGGGGTCCTGCATGTCGTACTTGCGCAGCCGCATCAGACCTTGCTTCGCGGCCTTGATCCCGCCTGCGCGGTCGCCGATTGCAGCCAGGGCGCCTGCGGCCAGATACAGCGGGCGGTAATCTGTTGGTTTCAGGGTTGCGGCGACGTCAGCGACCCGCGCAGCGCGCACCATGTCGCCGCCCGCGTAAAGCGCGCGGGCCAGCAGAAGGTGGCATTCCGCATCCGTTGGATCAATCAGGATGGCCTGGGAATAGTTGGCACATGCCGCCCCCATATCACCTGCCGCATCAAAAAGCGCGCCGCGCGCCATGTATCCGGCTGCTTGATCAGGGCGCAGTTGCACGGCTGTGTCTGCGGCTGCAAAGGCGGCGGTGAGATCATCAAAACCTTCTGGCGCATAAAGGCGGCAGTCGGCAGCGCTGAGCGCGAATTCTGCCTGGATCATTGCGAAATCCGGAGCCATACGTGCGGCTTCCTGACAAAGCTCCAACGCAGCGTTGGCCGCCCATTCGCCGTGCTTTTCGCGGATCACGCGCGCCTCGTTGCAGGCCAGACGTGCTTCGATGAAATCGAGGGAGCGGGTCTTTTCGATCTTTGTTGTATTGGGAACGATCTGGTGCGTCTGCACAGCAGGAAGCGTCAGTCGGTAGCCTAGCTTCTGCACCGTTTCCACCGGCCCGGTCCGGCGTCCAAACTGCCCGAATGCCCGGCGCAGTTCCGCCACTGCCCCCGTCAGGCTTTCATCGCTTACCCAGACATCCGGCCACACTTGCGCCAGCAGATCATCGCGGGACACGGGCTGTGGTGCGGTGCGTGCCAACGCCAGCAACAAGGTGGCGGTTTTTGGCCGAAGTGTTTTGATCCTGTTGCCCTTTGAAAGCTGACGCGCGCCGACATCAAGCGTCCAGTCGCCGATCAAAAGGCGTTCCTTCTTGGAAATCTTGGACACAGTCATATGCCGGCTCTCCAATGAGCATCAGGAAAAGAAAAGAAAATTTTCAGGTTTTGCGTGCGTCGCTCAACGACGGTGGCTGCATTGAAACACCAATTTAACCGAAGATGCCGCGCCCTCATATGCCCCGGGTCGCGTCCGCGGATTTGAAGGAGGACCAATGGCCAGACCACTTTATCATCTCGCCCGGCTCAGGGCCACGCTCACACCGCGTGGGCGCCGCTACCGCGATACGCTTTACATGCAGCGGCCAAGCCCACCAAGCCCGGTCCGCTCTCTTGATATGAAGCTCGACAAGCTGGCGTTTGACCGGTCCGATTGGGTCTCCGCCTGGGTCGATCTGCACAATAGCGTCGATAGCGATTGCGGCACGATCACCGCATACCGCGCGATCAATATGAAAGGGCAGCTACTTTGGCTGGTGCGCAAGTCCGGGCTGAGGCGGGCCTATCACTCCCGCGAGACGAACGTGAAAGCAGCGATTGCCGATGCCAAACTGGCCTGGCAACGCCGCGAGGATCAACGTGTTCTCAAGCCGCGCGTACGCGCCGTCGTTGCAGATTTGCGTTGGCTGCGGGTCAGGCACCGGGTCTTGATTGATGACGCTTATCGGTCGCCGCTTTGCAACGAAGGCATCGACGCGTTTCTGGACACTCTTTGCATCTCGGGCTTCCGGTCATATCCGGGGTGGCTGGTCGGTTGGCTCTTTGCCGTTGACCGACAAGTTGGATTTGTCATTTGGGAAGCGCATCTGCGCGTCGCAGCCGAGGCAGAGAGGCAGGAGGAGGACGCGCTTCTAGCTTCTCCCGAGGGAAGCCGCTCCTCCTCCTGAACGCTTCCAGCAGAGAGCGGCAGCAAGACCGCCAAACGCGGTCCCCAGCTACACTTCGACATCCGCCATACCAAAGCATTTTGAGGCGCGCACAAGTGCGCTTGTGTATTCCATTAACGTCATTGGAAATGAAATGAGCGTGTCACAGGGCGGCCTTCCAGATCGGAGGATCGCAACCGTTTCAACGGGCATCTATCGAGGCTTCAATCTGACCGTCGCCCTTGGCGCGCTGACATCCGTCGTGACCCTGAGCCTTTGGATCATCCTTAACCCCGACGGCGCGATTGCGGCCTTGTCGCTTGGAAAGGACCTGACGCTCAGCATCTTTCGGGGCTGGTTTGTCTACGCCATCGGTGCTTTTGTCGTGTTCTGCTTGTGCATCGCTCTTGTGCCCGCCTCGGGTCGGATACGGCTTGGTGCGGATCATGAGACGCCCGAGTATTCCTTTACCACATGGCTTTCCATGATGTTCTGCGCTGGCATCGGGGCAGGGGTCCTGATCTATTCGGTGAGCGAGCCGCTCTCGCATTTCGGCATAAACCCCAAAGTCATCGAAGGCGTTGTCGCGCCGGGATCAGACGCGAATGCCACCGTTGCACTGGCCTATACCTATCTGCATTGGGGGCTGTCTGCCTGGGCCTGCTACGCCGTTCTGGGCCTTGCAATTGCGCTTTACAGCTATCGCTATGGGATGCCTTTGACGATCCGCACGGCGCTGTGTCCGCTGTTGGGAAAATTCTACGGCGGGTCTGCGGGCAATCTCGTCGATATGTTCTCGATCTATGCGATCATTGTCGGCACGGCCACCACGCTTGGCTATGGCGTCGCGCAGGTCGTGTCGGGCGCGCATAGCGCGACCGGATTGCCGATGCTGCTTAGCGATACAGGACAACCGGTCTTGGTCTGGCAGTTGGCGGCCCTTGGATGTGCGGGCGCCGTGGGGACGGCATCTGTCTTCGGGCACGGGATCAAATGGCTGTCCATCGTCAGTGGCTGGCTTTTCTTTGCGGTGCTGGCGTGTTTCGCCTGGATGGGCGACTTCAACAGCAGCTTGGGCCGGTTAGGCGCCGCGGTCTGGAGCTATGTCGCCAACCTGCCGCACAGCGCCACGCTTGTTGCCAAACCCGATCAGACCCACGCGGGTGAAAGCCTTGCGACATGGCAAACTGATTGGACTATCTTCTACTGGGCATGGTGGATTTCGTTCGCGCCGTTTGTAGCGCTGTTTCTGGCGCGGGTATCACGCGGGCGCAGCTTGCGCGCATTTGTCTGCGGATGCCTGTTTGCACCGCTGGGGATCTGCACGGTGTGGTTCGCCTATGTCGGGGGCGCCGCGCTGGATATTCAACTGGATCCCAGAGCGACTGTAGATCTGATGCATGTCGCAATGTCTGCCCAGATATACGAGACAATCCGCGAGATTGCCCCGCCGCGCTTTGCCCCGTATTGGAGCGCGATGGTCGCGATCCTATTGATGCTCTTGCTGATCATCACGATGAACGCCGCCGTTCAGGCCATCAACACCATCGCGGCTGCAGGTGACGAAAACCGGCCGGCGACCGTCCACATCGTGCTGTGGGGCGGTCTTGTGACCGGTATGATCAGCTGCCTGATCGTCGCGGGTGGAACCGATGCCGTGCGGGACGCGATGATCATCGGAGCATTGCCGTTTTCCTTCGTCATCGCCATGTCCGGGGTCAGCGCGCTGATTTTGATCGTGTCTGAATGTCGTCGTCGAAAGCCACCTCAAGACCCAGCAGAATGACAATTTGATCGCGCGGCGGGTGGCCGGACGCAGCCGCTGAGGGTTGAATCGGTGTTGCGCCCGAACTATCCGCCTGAGGCCTGTGTGGCCGTTGCAGGCAAACGGAACGTCAAATTGCTGGCGTAGAGATGGTCCGGATAATCGTAGCCGTCAAACATAACGTCGCCTTGGTAGGTCATGCCAGTCTTCTTGAGTACGCGTACAGAACGGTGATTATTTGGATCAACGATTGCGACGATCCGATCAGCTTGGATAAAATCCCGTGAGAGTTCAGTAACTCTGGTAAGTACTTCGGTCGCGTAACCCCGCCCCCATGCCGACCTCGCCAATCTGAAACCAACCTCGACATCCCCTTTTGCGACCCTGCTCAAGTCATTGGACAGGCTGATGTAACCGATGACCCCACCCTCTCGTTCATGTTCAATCGCGAGATTTCTAAACGGCGGCGCGTCATGTTGGCTCGCGACGGCATCCTTTAACCAAGTGGTTTGCTCGTCTTTACTCAGCACCCCTCGATCACTGAATTCCATCACGTCCGCGTCTCCCAGTACAACGTCCAGAAAGCCCAGGTCTTCTGTCCGCCACGCTCTGAGGTTCAGCCGATTAGTTTTGATCATGCAGCGTCTCCGAACCGCAGCACGACAACCGCGATTGGCATCAATCTCCACAATTCGAGACCGAGTTCAACAACAGCACGGTGCTGTGTTTTTCCGGCTGAAACGCTGCGTTGGCAATCGACGGCGGCACAGAGACTTAACGCGACGCTCGAAATGGCGGTTAAAGCCTTCAAAACCGGCTGGCGGAGTAGACGTGCATATCAAGATTTGAGGACCTTGCAGAAATCTGATCAGCCAGAAGATCGCCCGATTTGGGCGCCATCATAAGTCCGTAATGGGAATGGCCGAAATTGAGGAACAGCCCGTCCTGACCCTGCAACGCCCCGAGGGCGGGAAGACTGTCCGGAAATGATGGACGCGCACCCATCCAGACACGTGTTTTGGCGGTATGAAGGTCAGGCAGCAGTGCCTGCGCAACTTTTTTAAGCTGATCCGCACGGTGTGGGGTTGGCGGGCTATCGATGGGTGCGAACTCTGCTTGTCCGGCGACACGAAGGCCGCCCAGCATCGTGCTGGCCACGACCTTGGCGTCGACATCCATAACCGAATTGTTCAGCTCCACGCCCGGATCAGCACATTCGATGTGATATCCACGCTCTGCGATCAGGGGGACTTTGACACCGAGCGGTTCCAGCAACTTGGCGCTCCATGCGCCCATCGCAATGATGACCTCTTCGCTTTGGTGGGTCTGCTTGGCGCAGGTGATCTGCCACCCGGTGTCCGTGCGCCGTAACGATTTGATCTCATCCGAAATGAAGACAGCTCCTTGCGCGACAGCCTTTTCAGCCAGAACTTCTGCGAGCCTGCCCGGAGATCGGGCGCGGGCTTGTCCCTTGATCACAATCGCCGCTTTGAAATCAGGGCTCAGCGCGGGTTCCAGATGGGCGAGCGTATCGCGCCCCACCACTTCGCATTCCGCCCCCTTTCGCGTTCGGATCGTGTATTCGAGCGTCTTTATGTCCGCACGCGCTTCATTGCGAAACGCGTGGACATAAAAGCTGTCGGTGATCAGATCTTCACGCCCGGTGCCTTGAAGATGCCTGCGGTACAGATCGACGGACGGGCCGCATAGATGCTCCATTGCGTCGGCGGTCTGTCGCAACTTCGCTTCGGTGCAGTTTCTGAGAAATCGCACACCCCAAGGGATCATCTGCGGCAGCGCGCCGGGTTTGATCGACAAGGGGCGGCCATAGCCGAACATCAGTTTCGGGATCTGCTTCCACGTTCCCGGCGCCGCTTGGGGGATGATCGACCACGGCGAAATCACCCCCGCGTTGCCCATCGATGTGGCCTGTCCCGGCGCGCCTTTGTCGATGATGCGCACACGGCGCCCGCGCTCGAGCAATGAAAGCGCGGTGCAGATGCCGACGATCCCGGCTCCAAGAATGGTGACTGGACCGCTTTGGTCAGGCGATGGCATTGGTGCCCCGCCGTGCGATGACCTGACTGATGACCGCAGGGGCTGCGATGATAAGGGCGGCCAGATCGGCTTGCAGGGACGGAGCGATGAAAATTAGCCCTGCGATTGCCATCAACCACCGGAAGACCGTGCCCATCGGTGTCAGCCAATAGCCGACCACGGCAGATGACAACGCGATCACGCCTGCGATACAACTGGCCGCGGTATAAGTGAACTCCCACAGATCGAACCCGGTCGATGACACGAAAAGCAGCACGGGCGCATAGACAAACGCCATCGGTGCGACGACCTTGCCCAAGCCAAGCGTGAACGCCGAAATACCGGTGCGGAACGGGTTCGAGTTTGCAATCGCAGCGGCTGCATAGGCAGATGTGCAGACTGGCGGTGTGATTTCAGCGACCACGCCGTAATAAAGCACGAACATATGGCTGGCGATGGGCGGCACGCCAAGTTGGGCCAAGGCTGGTTGCGCCACGGACACCAGCATAATGTAAAGCGCTGTCGTCGGGACGCCGGCACCCATCAGAATGCAGGCCAGCGCAATGAAGACGAGGCTGATAAAGAGCGTCAGATCCTCGACCGTAAAAAGCGTCCAGTCTCCGAAGGTAAAGAGCCACGCGATATCACTGCCGATGTTTGAGGCAGCTTGTGTCACCATGAAGCCGATGCGAAAGCCGACGCCTGTCGTGTTGATGACCCCGATGACAATCCCCACCGCGGCAGATGCGGCACCAACCGCGAGGGCGTATTTCACGCCCGTCTCAAATGTGTCCGCCATCTCGCTGAGCGTGGTGCGCCGTTGCGGGTTAAGCGTTGCAATTACCGCACCCGTGATCAGGATAGCGGACATGGTCAGATCAAAACTGTTGCCGAGGTATTTCCAGACAACAAAGGCGATGAACGCGCCTGAATAGGCAAGCGTCACGGGCTGCCGCGCGCGGCTCATACCTGCGATGATCGCCAGAGAGATGCCGCAGAACGCCGACATGTAGGGCGTGTAGCCGGAAAAGAGGACAACAAGCAGCCCGACCAATGGTACGATGTTGGCCCACCCATCGCGCCAGACGGCACCAAGCTGCGGCAGCGCGTCTTTGGCCAGTCCTTTCAGACCCAGCTTGCGGGCCATCAGGTGAACAACCGCGAAAACGCCGACATAATGCAGCAAAGCTGGAAAGATCGCAGCGATGACGATCGTGGTGTAGGGCAGCTCAAGAAACTCGGCCATGATAAAGGCGGCTGCCCCCATGATCGGTGGTGTGATCTGACCACCCGCAGAGGCGGCGGCTTCGACACCGCCTGCGAAATGGCCGGGATAGCCGAGGCGTTTCATGTTGGGGATTGTGAGGGCACCCGTTGAGACGGTGTTGGCAACCGACGAGCCTGAGATCGTCCCGAAGAACGCCGATGACACGACCGACACCTTGGCTGGTCCGCCCGTATAGCGGCCTGCAAGGATCGTCGCGTTGTCTATGAACAGCTGCCCCAGCCCTGTGCGCTGGGCGATGACGCCAAACAGCACAAAGTGGAAAACGATGGTCGAGACGACCCAAAGCGTGACGCCGAAGATGCCTTCCTGCGGGAAGTACATTGAGGAGACGAAGGTGTTGAACTTGACGCCAGGGTGTTGAAGCAAGCCCGGGAAGTAGGGGCCGAACAGCGCGTAGCAGATGAAAATGCTGATGATCGCCGGAAGGATCCAGCCCAGTGTCCGGCGCGCGATGTCCAGAACCAACACGATCAGGATGCAGCCAAAAAGCATATCCCAAGCGTTTGGGTTGCCCATCCGGAACGTCATTTCATCAACACCCATCCATTCGATCCCGCGCCATGCAAGACCAAGGTAGAGCGCGGAGGCGACGCCAAGGATCATCAAAAGAATGTCGAGGTATGGAACTCCGCCAAGACGTAGGGCGCCCGTTTTCAGATCGAACGCCGTTTTCGTTTTGACGAGCGGATAGAAGGAATAGGTGAGGATAAAAAGGCCCGACAGATGCCAACCCATATGCCAGTAATCCGGTGGCAGCGCGAAGCCTGCGGTAAGGTAATGATAGACCGCGAAGGTCAGCGCGACATAGCGCAAGAGCTTTCCGAAGCCGGGCGCGACCGAGCGGGTGGCGGCGCCTTCGTCATATTTCTCTTCGATGGCCGCAAGTTCTTCTTCGGTCAGGTCGCGAATCTCATCGGGTCGCTGATCGCTCATGGCGCGCTCCCATCGTCGGTTATGTCAGAGAGTGTCGGAGCGGCGGGCAGGACAACCCGCCGCCCCTTGGATGCAAGGCAAGGAAGAGGGATGCCTTGCGGTTATTCCAGAAGCCCGGCTTCTTTATAGAACTTCTCGGCACCCGGATGCAGGGGAACGCCAAGCGCTGCGATCCCGTCGAGCGCGGAGTCCGGTGTGATCTGCTTACCCTTCGCATGGCCGTTATCAAGCAACTTGCGGGTGTTGTCGTTCCACATCGCCTTGGTGATGCCGTAGACCAATTCCTCGCTCAGTTCGGATGACACAACCAGCAACGCCGATACGGCAGGCGTGGTCACCTCATAGTCGATGCCCTCATAGACACCTGCTGGGATTTGCGATGGGATATAGGCCGGAATGATGCCGTTGATCTTTTGCAAGTCCTCGTCCGTGAAGCTGTGCAGTTCCATGCCTTTTGTCGTGGCAAGTTGCACCATGGCAGAGACGGGCCAACCCGCAGCGTAGAAGTAGGCGTCAAGTTGACCATCAGCGAGACGTTCGGCGGACTGGCTGTTGTTCAGCTCGGCCTCGTCCATGTTGTCGCGCGTGACCCCCCACTCGGCGAGCATCATCTCAACAGCGACTTGCGTGCCGGAACCCGCCTGCGCGATGCCGACGCGCTTGCCTTCCAGATCCGACAGGCTTTCAATGCTTTGACCTTCGGGCAGCACGAGGTGCAGGTCCTCAGGATAAAGATTGGCGACGATCCGCAGGTTCGGGTGTGGTTTTCCCTCGAACTTGCCTTCGCCTAGATACATCGAGCGGGTCACATCAGCCGCAGCCAGACCCGCTTCAAGCTCACCGTTCTGCACGGCAGTGTTGTTGAAGACCGAGGCGGTTGTGGATTGCGCAATCGCGATCAGACCGGGCACGCCGCACTGGCCGCCCTCGTCGCAGGCCCGCGCACCCGGAGGCGACGAGATGCCGTTCGCGATTGTGCCGCCGATGGGGAAATATGTGCCGCCGGCGCTTCCCGTGCCGATGCGGAAAAAGGTCGGATCCTGAGCGACGGCTGTGCCAGCCACAAGCGTTGCTGCGACTGCGATCCCAGACAGTCTTGAGATGAATTTCATAGTTTTCTCCCGATTTTTTGGACTTTTATGCGAGTCGTAGGCTCTAGCTTAACGATCAAAATTATAAATACTAATTTGATAATCTTTCATTATCCAAAAGATTACTTATGGTTTGCCTATGAATTACGCACAAATTTCAGCCTTTGAAGCCGTTATGACCTCGCCCACGCTAACAGATGCGGCGGCCAAGCTGGGTCGAACGCAACCCGCCGTCACCGCCGCAATCAAATCACTGGAAAGCCAGCTTGGGCTGAAACTTTTTGAACGGCAGGGACGCACGCTCGTTCCGGTGCCCGAAGCGCAGTATCTGCTTGCCGAGGTCAGTTCGATCCTGAGTCAAATGTCACAGGTTCGCCATACGATCCGTGCCTTGGTCGACGGCAAATCGGGCAGCTTGAACGTCGCCGCGATGCCCGGTCCGGTGTCGATGCTGTTCCCTAGTTTCATCGCCGCTCAGACGAAGGATGCTCCGGGCATCAAGATTTCGATGTTTGCACGCAGTTCCAGTCAGATCGCAGAACTGGCTCGCGCGCAGACCATTGATTTTGGCTTTGCCGATCTGCCTGAAGCCCACGAGGTCGAGAGCTTCTGTCATGCGCAAAGCGTTTCGGGCAGGTGCTTTGTCGCTCTTCCGGCGGCGCATCCGCTGGCATCGTTCAGAACTATCTCCCTAAAGGATTTAGATGGCGAACCGATGGGCAGTTTACAGTCCAATCACGTTCACCAGCATGATGTGCGCATGGCGTTTGAAGCAAATGAAGTGCTGTTTGAGACAAAAGTCGAAAGCCAGACCTTCTTGCCGATCTTGCAGTTTGTGATGGCAGGCCAGTGTTGCGCCCTGCTTGATCCATTGACTGTCGCCCATGTGAACGCGGCGCGGCATATGTCTGACAGCATTGCGATCCGGCCCCTGGTGCAGGATCTTCGCTATAATTATGTCGTGCTTTGGCCGCGGCATCGCCCGACATCAATTGTCGCTGAGCAACTACGGCGTGCGTGGACCCAAGAGGTCATGCGGCTGCTGAAAGAGATCGGTGCGGCCCCGGAAATCGGGGCGCCGTCCTAAAGACAAGACAGCGAGTAGGCCGTCCGCGTCATACGACTGTCAGAACCCTTCGGCGCGGGTGATAGGGCCAACAGGTGTGATCATCGCGGCGCAGTCGGCTTTGTCGATGAAGCTGCTCTCGATTCGGCAGGCTCCGATCACGAAATGATAGGCCGTGACGTCGTCGCACGGGGCATTTGGTGTCTCGAACACGGCCTCGGCCTGGCCGCCGGGTGCGACGTTCAAAAAGGACGCGCCTTTGCTGCGCCCGACCTGTGCGTCGTCCAGAAACGAGAAGAAGTGCCCGTTGATTTCGGTCAGTGGCGCGTCGGTCGTGTTCTCAAGACTGACGGTAATCGTGCAGTAATAGGCGCGCATACCTTTGTCCTGGAGGGTCAGCGTGTAGTCTGCTGCGACGTCCGTTGCCGTCAGAGTGGCAGCGATAGCAGCGATTAGTCCTGTCACTTTTTGCATGTCAGTGCCTCTTTGTGGGGTGCAAGGTCCAACCGATGCTCTCCTACTCGTGTCTTCGTAGGATGCGCGCTGGCCTTACGGGTGCCGCAGTCCCTTTCGCCAAACGGACTGCGGACGTCTCATATCGTGGCGCGCTTGCCTTCGGGCAAGATCGGCTCTGCGATGCGTTGGGTTTCTTCGGCATAAGCGCAAAGCTCTTGCATGGCGTTCAGCATTGGGCCGGTGTCGTTTCCTTCGGTGAGCAACAGCGCATGGATATGCGCCGTGCTGCGTTGTCCCAGCCGCACGGCTGACAGGGCGGATGTAAGTTGCCGTTCTGTCTCAGTCATCAATCGCGCGCATCCGGGACAAAGCGGGTTTGAGAACTGAAACGTCGAATTGCGCGCAATTCGCATGGTTTGCACGATGTTCAATATGCCAAGAGCCATCTGCGCGGCATCCTCGGACTTGAAATAGACGTCCGCCATCTTGAAGCTGTCCATCCAGCTTTGCCCACCGGGGCAGGCGAAGGTTTGAAAAAAGCAGCGCGCAATCGTAAGGATCTTGCCTTCAAACGGGTGCAATTGATCTGCGCGGGCGTAATGCGCGCGGTTTTGGGCCGTGTCGCAGCACGGAGTTGAACGGTTCTTTCGCTGCGCCATCAGAGGATCCTCCCGATGGAGCCACCGCAGCATAAGAAACCGCCCAACCCGAAAGCGGGCGATACGGACGTAAGTCGATTAACAAGAAGCCGGACCATCGCGACGCTTTCTGCTCGTTTCCGGGAACACGGCGCGCTGCGTAAGGCAGGGCCAAACGATGCTCACAGGCATTCCCGAAACTGGTGAAACTGTATTTGCTGCCGCGTGATGGGTCGCTGCGTTATTAACTGACAAAAATACTTAGGTATTGCAAGTCGCTTAGTTGCGATGGGGTGTCGCAGGGCAAATTTGCGCCGAAGGGTGCGGGCTTTCTGGGCTTACGCAACACGCCGTCCGGCGCTCCACACCGCTTGGATCAGGGGGGCATCGCCAAAGCGGCGCAAGCGGATCAAATCCGCGCGTAAACCCGGTTTCAGCACGCCGCGATCCATCAAGCCCGCCGCTTTTGCGGGTGTCTCGGACACGCAGCGGATTGCGCGGGGCAAGTCGCCCCAGATGTCCGCCAGCCGGAAAGCCGAGACAAGCAGGGCGGCCGGGACATAGTCTGACGAAATGATGTCGAGCAAGTCATGCCTTGCCAGATCAATCGCCGAGACGTTGCTGGAGTGTGACCCGCCGCGGATGATGTTTGGGGCACCCATCATAATGGCGATGTCGGCCTCGCGGCACGCTTGCGCGGCCTCTTGCGTGGTGGGAAACTCAGCCAGATGGATGCCGTGACCCGCAGAGACAGCGACCTGTTCAGCGGTCGTATCATCATGGCTGGCCAGCACCGCGCCAAGGCGCTTGGCGGCAACGACCGCGCCCGCTTCGTGCTTGTCGCCGATGCTGTCGCGCAGCGCTTTGAGCCGGCGGATGTTGTCTTCAAAACTCAAACCACGGCCAGCATGTTTGCCTTCGTAATAGACCCGCAGTTTTTCAATGTCGCGGAATTGCCGTTGGCCGGGTGTGTGATCCATCAGCGAAACAAGACCGACGCGGTCTTCGGGACTGAACTCGTCCAGTTCTTCAAGCAGCGTCTCCGAGCAGATCTCGGCCCGCAAATGAATGTGGTGGCTGATCTTCAGCGCGTTCGCGGCGCGCAATTCCAGCAATTCATTGGTCAGGCGACGGGCATAGGCCGCATAGTCGCGCCCGTCAGTGGAACTGCCGACGCGCATGGCGTCGAACACTGTGGTGATCCCGGTTGAGGCCAGTTCCGCGTCATGGGCGATGATCGCGGGACCGTGGGGCCATTCGACTTTCGGCCGCGGCTCGATATGGCGCTCAAGGTTGTCGGTATGCAGCTCGACCAGTCCTGGAATGATCAAATCACCTGCGCAATCTATCGCTCCTGCGGGAACTGCGGCGGTGTCTTCGATGGCTGTGATCTGGCCGTCTTTGAACGTGATCTGTCCTGTGATCACACGGTCTTGCAGAACCAGCTGAGCGTTTGCCAGGCACAGGTCTTCTATGTGTGTATCTTGCGGCAGGAGTGTTGGCGGAAAAGGCGAATTCATGGCGGATCACTCACGGGTTGGGTCTCAGTTTGAAGCGCAGGGCGCGGGCAGAGGGCGGCAGCAGCGGCCGCAACAGTTTGCAAAAGCGGCCCGTCGTTAGAGATGTCGATGACGCGCAGGTCGGATGGAATACTGGCTCCGGTATGGGCCAGACGCGCTCGGATGTCGTCGGGTGTTTCACGACCGCGCCCTTGCAGACGTCGGGCCAGCGTTTCAGGGCTGGCCGTCAAGCGTAAGATGGCGAAGTTGGGAAAGACCTGATCAGCGGTGGGTAGAATTCCGCGCGAGAGGTTTACCAGAAAAGACTGTCCTTTGAACGCGCCGTTTTTGACATCCATCGGGATGCCGTAGGATAGGCCATGCGCCGTCCAATGCAGGCAGAAAGCATTGTTTTCGATCATTGCGGCAAAGGCTTCTAAGGTGACGGCATTATAATCTTCGCCACCCAATTCAGCCGGGCGGGTGATCGTCCGGCGCACGATCTGTAACGCGGGCAAGGCCGTGCTGAGACCTGCCATCACGCTGTCCTTGCCGACGCCAGACGGGCCGACCACGGCGATGACTTGGCCGGGGATCATGCAGCGTCTCGAGAGACGAAAGCCGACAGATCAACCTCGCGGTCGCAAACCTCGGCGCGGGCAGGTGTGTCGTGGAAGATGCCGACGAGGGCTGCACCCCGGGCCTTTGCCTCTTTGACCAGCGACAAGACAACAGCGCGGTTAGTGTGATCCAGACTGGCGGTGGGTTCATCCAGCAGCAAGGCCGGATAGTCATAGGCGAACCCGCGCGCGATGTTGACGCGCTGTTGCTCGCCGCCCGAGAAGGTCGTGGGCGACAGGCCCCAGAGCGCATCGGGGATGTTGAGGCGGCCCAGCAGCTCTTTCGCGCGGTTACGGGCTGTTTCCGCGTCACGGCCTACGGCAAGGAGCGGCTCGGCGACCACATCAAGCGTCGGCACGCGCGGCACAACGCGCAGGAACTGGCTGACATAGCCCAGCGTATCACGCCGCAGGGCAAGCACCTCACGCGGGGCAGCTTGGACGACGTCGAGCCCGCCGACGCGGATTGCACCAGAGGCGGCCAGATAGTTACCGTAGATCATCCGCATCAGCGTAGATTTCCCTGCGCCGGACGGACCCACAAGGGCCACGCACTCGCCCGGCTCAACGGTGAGGGTTGCGTTGCGCATGACCTCGATCATCGCGCCACCCTGATTGTGCAGGGTGAAAGACTTCGACACGTTTTCAATCTCAATCATCGTCACACCTGCAAAACAGAGCTGACAAGCAGCTGGGTATAGGGCGCCTGCGGGTCGTCCAGAACCTGATCGGTCAGCCCGGTTTCGGTCACATGCCCATCCTTCATCACCATCAAACGATCTGCCAGAAGCCGCACGACCGCAAGGTCATGGGTGACGATTACGGCTGACAACCCCATATCACGCACCAATCCGCGCAACAGATCCAGTAGGCGCGCCTGGACCGACACATCCAGCCCGCCGGTAGGTTCATCCATAAAGACCAGACGTGGCGCCGTCACCAGATTGCGCGCGATTTGCAGGCGTTGCTGCATCCCGCCCGAGAAAGTGGTGGGGCGGTCGTCTATGCGATCTTCTGCAATCTCGACCCGACCTAGCCAATCGCTCGCTTGTTGCCTGATATCACTGTAATTGCGCGCGCCCACCGCCATGAGGCGTTCACCCACATTGCCGCCTGCACTGACATTCATCCGAAGCCCGTCGGGGGCATGTTGATGCACGAACGCCCAGTCGGTGCGGGCCAACATCCGGCGTTCAGGCTCGCTCATCCGGACGGTATCGCGAGGGCCATCTGCGCGGGTGTCAAAGATCACTTCGCCCACGTCGGGGGCAAGATGGCCAGCGAGGCAATTCAGCAGTGTCGTCTTGCCGGAACCGCTTTCGCCAACGATACCCATCACCTCGCCGGGGAACAGATCAAACGACACATCGGTGCAGCCGATGTGGGCGCCATAGGTTTTGCGAATGCCCGCGGCAGAAAGAAGCGGTGTCATGCGGCGTCCCTTCCGACGTAACCTGCGGCACGTCGCGCCTCGCAATAATCTGTGTCCGAGCAGACGAACATCCGCCCGCCTGCATCATCTGTGATGACCTCGTCCAGATAGGAATGCTCAGATCCGCAAAGGCCGCAACGATGGGGCGCTTTGGAGGCATCGAACGGGTGATCCTCAAAATCGAGGCTCACGACCTTGGTGTAAGGTGGCAGCGCGTAGATGCGTTGTTCGCGGCCTGCGCCGAACAGTTGGATCGCGGCCATCTCCATCTTGGGGTTGTCGAATTTCGGGATCGGCGACGGGTCCATCACATAGCGTCCTTCGATGCGCACCGGATAAGCATAGGCTGTCGCGATATGGCCATGGCGCGCGATGTCTTCATATAGCTTCACATGCATCAGCCCGTATTCCTCAAGGCTATGCATCTTCCGCGTCTCGGTTTCGCGCGGCTCCAGAAAGCGTAACGGTTCAGGGATCGGCACCTGATAGACAAGGATCTGATCGTCGCGCAGCGGCTCTTCTGGGATGCGGTGGCGGGTTTGGATGACGGTTGCGTCCGCCGTCCTGGTTGTGGTCGCGATATCTGCTGTGCGTTGAAAGAATGCCCTGATCGACACGGCATTGGTTGTATCATCGGCACCTTGGTCTATCACCTTGAGCGTATCATCGGGCGTCAGCGCGGCAGCTGATACCTGCACGCCGCCCGTGCCCCAGCCATATGGCATCGGCATTTCACGGCTGGCAAAGGGCACCTGATAGCCCGGGATCGCGAGACCCTTGAGGATCGCGCGGCGGATCATGCGTTTGGTCTGCTCGTCCAGATAGGCGAAGTTGTAATCGGTCATGGTCGCTTAAATCCGTATCCAGTCAGAGGGGGGCTGGCTGAGGGTTGTATTGGTCGTGAAGTAAAATCCGCCGCCGGCCGATTGATCCTCACCGCGCGTGATCTCGATCCGCTTTAGATGGCAGCGCATCAGCGCGCCAACGGCACCATGCGCGACGATCAGGATATCTCCTGCCGTGCCGTCAAGTGCTGCAAGCGTCCCGACAGCTGCCACAATCCGCGCTTGTGCAGCACGCGCACTTTCCCAGCCGCGCACCTGCGTGTCGGGATTGGCAAAGAAAGCATCCGCCATGGGCTCAAATTCTGAGGGCGGCATGAATCCGGTGCTTGAGCGGTCATTCTCGCCCAAGGTTTCCAGCGCGCGGGGCGTCAGGTTCAAGGCATCCGCCAATGGGGCCGCACCATCGCGTGCTTTGCGTTCCGTGCTGGAATAAAGTGCTGTCACGCCGACTGGCGTGTCACTTTGCGCAAAGGCTGCGTGGCGGGCATGGCCTTCGGTATTCAAAGGCCAGTCAGGCACGGGCACTTCCGGGTCCATAGCGACTTGCGCATGGGTCAGAAAAATCAGCTTGCGCGGGACTTTCGTCATAACAGACCTCGCGCAGACAGAGCGGTCTTTAACGCCGCAGGGTCCGTGAAATGAATGCCGTCCATACCAGCGGCGCGCGCCCCTTCGGCATTTTGGAGGCTATCGTCGATAAAGACGCAATCGGCAGCGGCGATATTGGCCCGCTCGCAAAGCAGATCGAAAATGCGTCTGTCGGGTTTTATAAATCCTTCCTGACCGGAAACGACCGTGGTGCCAAAGACCTCGGCCAGCCGCGGCTGCGCCTTGAGACCTTCGGGCCAGGTTTCGGACGACCAGTTGGTAATGGCGTGAACCGCCGTGCCGTTACCGCGCAGCGTGTCGAGGATTTCCCATGTTCCCCCGATCCGGTTCTGCACCGTTTTGGTGTAGTTGGGGACATAGGCGTTCAGACGGCGACGATCCTCGGGGTCGGGCAGTTCGGCCGCCAGGTCAGCGAATAATTCACCATTATCGGCGCGGGCGTTTCGGGCAGAAAAGTCGATGCGATCCATGAAAGCCAGTGTCGCGGCTTCATCGCCAAACTCGTCCATCCATGCCCGATGCGGCTGCCAGTCAACAAGAACGCCGCCGATGTCGAAAACCACGATAGACGGTGTCATTCAGCGGCCTCTTGCAATCTGTCCGCACCGGCTTCGCGGCGCAGTTTGCGGACCAGTTCAAGCTCGGACTGGAAATCGACGTAATGGGGCAGTTTGATATGCTCCAGAAAGCCGGTCGCTTGGATGTTGTCGCCATGGGACAGCACGAATTCCGCGTCTTGCGCCGGTGCGCCGACGTTATCTTCGCCCAACTCTTCCCAACGCAACGCGCGGTCAACCAGCGCCATCGAGATTGCTTTGCGTTCGGATTGACCAAAGACCAACCCATAGCCGCGCGTGAACTGCGCAGGCTCGGTTTTAGAGCCGGTGAACTGATTGACCGTCTCACATTCCGTGAGCGTGATTTCAGCGATGTCGATGGCAAAGCCCAGCTCGGGGATGTCCATTTCAACTGTGACCTGCCCGATGCGTAGCTCGCCCACGAAGGCATGGTTGCGCGCATAGCCGCGCTGTGTGGAGTAGGCCATGCCAAGCGCGAAACCCTCATCCGAGCGGGTCAACGCTTGAAGCCGCAAGGGGCGGTCTGCGGGAAACTCAAGCGGTTCGCGCGTCAGGTCGGGTGGCGTGTCTTCGCAGGCCGTCGCTTCTTCGATCAGCCCTTCGCGGTTCAGAAAAGAGGTCACATGAGGCGTCGCTTCTTCACGCGGTGGGGCGGTTGCGGCGCGCGGCGCTTTGCCATTCGCGGCCAGTTGAAAGTCGATAAGGCGATGCGTGTAGTCAAAGGTTGGCCCAAGCACCTGACCACCGGGAAGGTCCTTGAACGTCGCCGAGATGCGGCGCTCGCAAGCCATTTCGCCTGTCTTGATCGGGTTACTGGCCCCAAAGCGCGGCAGGGTTGTGCGGTAGGCGCGGATCAGAAAAATCGCCTCGATCAGATCACCGCGCGATTGCTTGATGGCAAGGGCGGCGAGGTCAGGATCGTAAAGCGACCCTTCGGCCATGACGCGGGTCACCGCAAGGGTCAGTTGCTCGCGGATTTGTGCAGGCTCAAGATCAGCAATGCTTGTATCGCCCCGCCGCTCTTCGGCGAGCCATGCATGAGCGTTCTCGATCGCGCGTTCGCCCCCTTTGACGGCGACATACATCAGCGCACCTCCGTGCTGCGGGGCAGGGCGGCGACAGTGCTGCCCGCGGTGAAGATGAAGTCGAGCCCCAGTGGAAAGGCCTTGGCATTGCGCCGGATCGCGTCGACATCAGGAAGCGACAGATGCGCGGTCGTCTGGATGCCGGGACCTGAGAGCGTGGCACCGGTCTGCGTCAGCGACTCCATCTCGACGATCAGCGTGGCGGACTGATCAGGGTACTCGGGCGTGCCGATCCGGAAGCGGTCGAGCGGACGAAGCTCTGCCCACGGGCCCAACGCGAAATCAGCGGTCTCGGCACCCGTGATTGGTGCGCCTGTGTGAAAAGCGATCCATGCGCGGGTGGCCCCTGTGTCTACGCTTGGCGTTAGGTAAAAGTTGGTATCCGCGTCGCAAAGCGTCAGCAACACGCAAGACGCGGCTTGTGACAGGGGTGCCGGACCTTTGCCGCCTGCGATCTCTTCCAGCGTGCCGGGGCGGGCCATGGCATCCATCAATGCGCGAAACGCAAAAGCCGCATCATGGGCCGGTGTTGCAAAGCCACCTTCAAGCGTGTGCAGGCTCATTGATCTTCTCCACGGACCATCGTGAAAAACTCCACCTTTGTTGCCGCCGCTTTGGCCGCGCGGCTTTGGGCACGGTCGTGTTGCTCTCGTTTGAGCGGCTCAAGAACTTCGGTTTGAAGCGTCGTTGCCGCGGATGTTTGCATCAGCGCGTCGATCAGAGCGGCGGTTTGCGCATCCTCTTTGCGGCGCCCCTGGATATAGCCATGGCCCGTTTCGCCCGTGGCCAGTTTCACGCTGCACCGCGTGACCGTTACTTCGCCCAGATTAAAAGGTGCGCCAGTGCCGCCAGCGCGTCCACGGACCATGACGCTGCCAATCTCCGCCGCGCGCAGCAGAGCGAAATCAGCTGGAACAGATAACGGCTCAAGCAGCTTTGCAGCACGCCCTTCGGCTGCGGTTGCCAACAGGCTCAGCCAGGCTTTACGCGCAACCGTTTCAGGAGTTTCGTCGGACGTCTGATCAAGCATCTAGACAACTTTCGCGTATACTATACAACTAGACATATCATCGCGGAAAGGATCGAAATGTGCCACCCGTTTTTTGTGAAACTTCCATGACAGTTCGCGCGGGGCTCCCATGAAATCAGGGCAACAGACCCCGCTTTGGCAGGCGATTGAACGTGCTTTACGTGTTGATATTGCAGATAAAATCTACGCCCCTGGAGACAAGCTGCCGACCGAGGCGGAACTGGCGGACCGGTTTGGCGTGAACCGGCATACGGTGCGACACGCCATTGCGCAAATGGTCAAGGACGGGTTGGTGCGGACCCGGCGCGGGGCAGGCGTGTTTGTGACGGCCGCACCGACCGAATACCCGATCGGGAAGCGGGTGCGCTTTCATCAAAATGTGCTGGCGGGGGGCCAGATGCCGGAAAAGCGCATCCTTCAAATCGAAGAGCGTCCAGCGTCGGAAAAAGAGGCCGAGCGGCTGGAACTTCCGGCCCGCGCGCGGCTTTGCGTCTATCACGGGCTTTCCTTGGCCGATGGCAATCCCATCGCGTTGTTTGTCAGCCATTTTCCGGCAGAGCGGTTGCGCGGCATCGCCACCGCCTTGGCTGAGGAAACCGGTGTGACGGACGCCTTGGCGCGTTGCGGGATCGCTGATTACACACGCGTGTCGACCCGGATCAGCGCGCGGGCAGCGGATGCCACGCAAGCGTTGCACCTGCATGTCAGCGAAGGTGCGCCTTTGGTGTATTCGACCAGTCTGAACGCAGATCACGCCGGAACGCCTGTCGAGTTCGGGATGACGTGGTTTGCCGGAGATCGTGTGACACTCACCTTCGACGGTACGCCCTAAAGCCGCCTATCCACCGTGTTTCTCAAGGAACGCCTCGGCGGGCAGGGCGCGGAAATCGTCAAGTGCCGTGCGCAGTTTGGCATGATCCCAATCCCACCAAGCCAGCGCGATCATTCGCTCAGCGATCTTGGGTGGCTGACGGTCGCGCAGTTTGATGGCGGGGGTACCAGCGACGATAGTATAAGGTGCGACATCTTTGGTCACGATCGCCCCCGAAGCGACAACGGCCCCGTCCCCGACCGTGACCTCTGGCTTGATCATTGCGCCGTGGCCCAGCCATGTATCGTGCCCAATGGCCGCGCGGCGGGACAGGCGGTGGGCGAAGAAGTCAGGATCGTTTCCTGCATCCTCCCAGTAATCGCTGGAACGATAGAGAAAGTGATGGCAACTCGCCGTATGCAGCGGATGATCTGTCGCCCCGATCCGCACGAAGCTGGCGATACTGGCGAACTTGCCGATATCGGCGTTGGCGATATCCGCATAGCGGTCGCAATAAGAATAATCGCCGATCTCAGAATACGCGATGAGGGAGCCCTTCCCGATCTCGGTGAAGCGGCCAAGGGTGACGTCCGTGAGACCGACGTCGTCATGCAAAAACGGAGTGTCAGCGGTTAATCGGGGCATCAGTGTTTGTCTTCAGACCGCCCGATCAGCTTGCCGCGCAACCAGCCCGAGAACCAGTCCATCAGCATCACCATAATGATCACGAGGACGATGTAATAGGCGACCTCTTCCCAGTCTTTCTGTGTTTGCATCGCTTGGGTCAGCAGCAAGCCGATGCCGCCACCCGTGATGGCCCCTATGATGGTGGCCGAGCGGGTGTTGGACTCCAGAAAGTAAAGGATCTGTGCCAGCAGCACCGGCACGATCTGCGGGATCACACCAAAACGGTAGCGTTGCAGAGGTTTCGCACCGGTGGAGGAGACGCCTTCGATCTGCTTTTCATCCACATTCTCAAGCGCTTCCGAGAAAATCTTGCCGAAAGTGCCGGTATCCGTGATCAGGATTGCCAAGGCGCCGGTCAATGGACCGGGGCCGAAAGCGCGGGCCAGAACGATTGTCCAGATCAGACCGTCGACGCCGCGCGTAAAGTCGAACAGGCGGCGCATGATAAAGCGTACGGCGGCGAATGGGGCGAAGCGTTTGGCGGCAGCAAACGCCAGCGGCAGTGCGACAATGGCCGCGCCGAATGTGCCAAGGAAAGCCATCAGGATCGTCTCACCAATGGCCCACATCACATCGCCGTGCCGCCACATGGAATTGTTCCAGAAATCGTAGGATGCACCTGACAGGTTCGTCCGATCCGGGTCGATCTGTTCGCCGAATACGATCTCGGTCAGGGATTTGCCGTGATAGGGCGAATAAAGCGTGAAGAAAAACAGCTCCCACCCGCCTGCATAGCGGAAGATTTCGGTCTTGGAGCGGGTGATCGTGATGCGCCCGTTGTCGGTTGTGATGGCAACGCGGCGCGGGCTGGCACTGACCCAATCGGGGGGGGTGTCGCTGAAGCTGGTCACAACCGTGCCATCCACCAGCGCGGCTTCGATCAGGCCAAATTCAGGATGCGCAATTTCGGTCCGGTTGTCGGGCAGCAGTGTGACGATGGTGCCGTCGCCAATATCGACCTCAAGCGCGTCGTCCGGCCCTGTGACCCAATCGGGGCGGGTGCCATCGGGATAGCGGCCTTTGCGCTCCCCTTCGATGGCATAGTCCATCTCGTCGATGCGATGAGAGCGGGTGACGTGGGTTTTGTAAGACCAACTGTCCGACGCAAGCGTAACCGCATTTTCCATGTTTGCGCGCTGGGCAAGGCCCGGCACATCGAATGCGAAAAAGACGTAGATCAGGTAGGCAAAGATCACCGCGGGGACCGCGAAGGCAGCGGTCTTCTTGCGTGAAAACAGCGCCGTGGCGTCGGATTTGAGAACGCTCAGATCGCTCATGGCTGCGCCCCTTCGGTCAGGCGGTTGCGGTAGCGGCTTGAGACCTGATCGAAGATCACGATCGTTGCGAACAACAGGATAAAGATTGCAGCGGCTTCATCGAACCGACCCGGTCCCCAGGCCATCGAGTTGCGCAGTTCATAGCCGATGCCGCCCGCGCCGACAAAACCAAGAATGGCAGAGGCGCGGATGTTAATCTCGAACCGCAAAAGCGTGTAGCTGAGGTAGTTGGGCGCGACTTGCGGGATCACCCCCAGCAGCATCTGTTGCGACCAGTTGGCACCCGTGGATTTGAGGCCGTCGACTGGCTTGAGGTCTGCGTTCTCGGCCACTTCCGAGAACAGTTTGCCAAGCGCGCCAGCCGTATGAATCGCAATCGCGATCATGGCAGGCACCGGGCCGCCGCCCAACACAAAGATCAGCACCAGTGCGATGACGATCTCTGGGACCGCGCGCATGATATCAAGGAACCGCCGAAAAAGTGGAATGAGGCGCGGCCAAAGGGCCAGACCGCGCGTCGCTAGAAGAGACAGGACAAGGCCAGCGAGCGTGCCGATCAGCGTGGACACGGCAGCGATGTTGATCGTCTCGATCAAGGCGGGAAAGAATTTGACCAGAAGGGCGGGAAGATCGGCGCGTTTCTCCCACGCTTCGGAAAAGACCGCGGCGGGGTAGTCGCCGATATTGCTCAGCCCGTCCCAGAACCCGCCTGCATTGCGGGCATCTGCGACGTTAAAGCCGCTTATCATCAGCAGCACGAAGATCAGCAGTGTCAGCCCGCCATAAAGGCGGCGGCGGCCGACCAGAGCCATGTAATTGGCCTGAACCTGGGCAGTTGTCATTGTCATGGGGAGCGCCTGAAAAATAGAGAGGCCGCCCGAAAGCGACCCCTCTGCGTCATAAAATCAGTTATCGACTTTGGCTTTGCGGGCCTCGATCAGCGACACGTAGGTCTCGTGCGTGACCGGCTGGAAGCCAAGCGTTTCACCGGCAGCAACCGCGTAGGCGCAGTCCTGATCTTTCTCGTGCAGACCGTCCATTAGGGTTGTCATCTTTTCGCGCACGTCTGCGGGCAGGGCTTTGCGTAGAACGATCGGACCTTCGGGGATCACAGCGGATTTCCAGATCTGGACCATCTCGTTCATGTCGACAAGGCCTGCATCAACCGCCTTGCGCAGTGCGCCCGAGTTATAGCCGTCTTCCCAGTCGCCTTGGGCGTCGGCCCACGTAACACCGGCATCAATGTCACCGTTGAACACGGCGACGATGGTTTGTTCGTGACCGCCGGTGAACTTGACCTCACCGAAATAGTCGCCGCTTTCCATGGAGGCGCCCGTGGCCTGCGGGATCTCAATCGACGGGATCAGGTAGCCGGAGGTTGAGTTGGGGTCGCCAAAGCCGAACACCTTGCCCTTCATGTCGTCGAGGGAGGCAACGTTTGCATCTTTGCGCGCAAACCCGATGGAGTGATAGCCGATTGAGCCATCCATGTTCACCTTGACCAGAACCGGCTCAACCGCTTCGGGGTCTTGCAGATAGGTCGCCGCGTAAGCGGAACCGCCCAGCCATGCCATGTCGAGGGTGCCGCCCAGGAGGCCCTGGATCACACCGTTATAGTCAGCAGGGGCGAACAGCTTGGTTTCTACGCCAAGAAGCTCGGTTGTGTAGTCCTGCAAGCAGGAATAGGAATTCAGACGGTCCTGAGCGTTCTCGCCGCCCAGAATACCGATGCGGAATTCGGAAATGGTGTCTTCTGCGAACGCAGGTGCGCTAAGTGCGGTTGTTGTGGCCAAAGCCAGGGCAAGTGTCTTCTTCATGGTCTTCTCCGTTTAGAACAAGGGTTGGAAAGGTTAGGCTGGGATGCGGTCTGACGAGGCATCCGGGCGGTTCAGCGTTTCAATCTCGGTGGAGGTCGCAGCTTCAGAGAAATCCGCGCCTGCGCCGTAGATGTCGCGGGCAGCTCCGGTCGAGAGTTGATCAGGCGTGCCGTCAAACACGATTCTGCCATCGCGCATGCCGATCACCCGGTCGCAATAGCGGCGCGCCGTATCAAGCGTGTGCAAGTTGCAGATGACGGTGCGACCGTCTTCATCATGGATACGACGCAGCGCTTCCATAACGATTTGGGCGTTCATCGGGTCAAGCGATGCAATCGGCTCGTCCGCCAAGATAATATCGGGGTCTTGCATTAAAGCGCGCGCGATGGCGACGCGCTGCTGTTGGCCACCAGACAGGGCCTCGGCCCGCTTGGTGGCCTGTTCTGCGATACCAAGGCGGTCGAGAATTTCGATCGCCTTGTGAATGTCGGATTGTGGGTAAAGGTTAAATAGCGTCGCAAAAGTCGAGCGGCGGTTTAGTGTGCCATGCAGCACGTTCGACACGACGTCCATCCGGGGCACAAGGTTGAACTGCTGAAAGATCATAGCGCAACGCGATTGCCATGCGCGACGCTTGGCACCCCGTAGTGCTGTAACGTCTTCCCCGCCGTACCGGATCACCCCGTCAGACGCATCTGCCAGTCGGTTCATCATGCGCAAGAGCGTCGATTTCCCTGCACCCGAGCGTCCAATGATACCGATCATCATGGGCTTGTCAGTTTGAAAAGTCGCGCTGTCTACCGCGATTTTCTGACCAAATTTTTTGGTCAGCTGCTCAACTGCCAGCATACATCTTCCCCCGTTTATTGGGGAGCGGGATACGGGCCTTTGGTATCTGTTCTGTGACGGTTGTGAAACGAAAATGTAACGATGCTTAAAGGTTTTGTAACAACCTGCGGAGAACTGCGAACCTTTAGTTTGGCATCAAGTGCCAGACTGTTTCCAACCCATCGACCCGCTTTTGCAACCGGCCCGTGATCGCCTTCCGTGAAAGTTGAGAGACTGTGTAGGCATGATTGTAATGCGTTCGGATTTCCGCGCCGGGGACGGAAAAGGGCGGCCCGCTCATACGGCTTTGATCATAGTCAAACGCGATCAACAGCATCGGTGCAACGCTCGTCAGATGTGCCAGATGCGCGGCATACCGTGGGCGCAGGTCTATGGGCAGGGCAACCAGTGCGGCCCGATCATAGATCGCGTCGACTTGGCCCAGCAGATCCGTGGTCAGCGCGAAGAAATCGCCGACGAAAACATCAATGGACGGCCCGGCGAAATGGGTCAGCGCGCCGGTTATGGTAACCTCGGGCGTGATACCAAGGCGCGTGAACACCTCAGTCGCGGCGGCCGCGTTGAATTCGATCCCGACAACGCGCTGACCGCGCTGCAATAGCCAATCCAGATCAACCGTTTTGCCGCAAAGCGGAACGAAGACACGCGCGCCGGGTGTCAGGGCAAGCGTGCTTATGTGGATCACAAGGTTCGGGTTCGGTTGAACCTCGTGAAAGGCAATCTCGCCGCTTTTCCATTTGGATTGCCAGTAGTCTTCCTTCATCGACGTGGCCTCCTTTTGACCGCCGCGTTTGCAAGGTCAAACAATCTCAAATGCGGCGCGAAGTACAGAACCGAAAGGGACGCAGGCTCAGCCGACCTGCTGGATCAACCGGGCGATCCCGACCGCGGCCTCGGAATGGCGTGCCTTTTGTGGGGCGACCCCCAGAACGCGGGCACGGATCGCCGTCCAGACCGGGTTTTCGGCCCCACCCCCCGCGGTGAACAAAGCGCTTGGCGCGGATCCGCCGCGTGCTGCAATCGCGTCATAGCATTGCGCCTCGATCCGGGCGATGCTTTCCAGAAGGCCATGCAGAAAAGCCGCGTCATCGTCAGGGCGTGGCGTCAAGCGCGGCGGATATGCGGGATCATTGATGGGGAAACGCTCACCGGGTTTGAGAAGGGGGTAATAGTCCAGTGGGCTGGATATTGCGGGATCAATACGTTCGGACAACGCCGCAAGATCGGCGGGCGAAAAGAGCGAAGCCAGCACGCCGCCGCCGGTGTTGGAGGCCCCACCGACCAGCCAGTCGTCACCCAACCGATGCGAATAAAGACCAATCTCGGGTGCGTCAATACGGGTCTTGCTCAGGATCTTGATCGCCAGCGTGGTCCCGAGCGAGGTGACAGCCGCACCGGTCTGCAAGGGCGCCGCGGCCAGAAACGCAGCGATGCTGTCGGTGGTGCCTGCGTGAATATGCGTTGTCTCGGCCAGGCCCAACTCATGCGCCACGCTGCTTGAGATATAACCGATGGGCGCGCCTGCGGGCACGACATCTGGCAAAAGGTCCGTGCGCAGTCCCGTCGCAGCGAACCAATCGGGCCATACGCCGGTTTGGGGATCATACCCCGTTTTCAGTGCGTTGTTGTGGTCTGAAACTCCGCCGCGTCCAAGCAGATGCGCGGCCACAAAGTCCGCCTGATGCAACAAATGCACTGCGGCCCCTGCGGTATCCTCAGACTGCAAACACAAGGCACGGGCCAGCGCCGAATTCGATCCCTTGGTGATATGAACCATAGGAGCGTGCGCGTCGATGCGCGCTGCCTCGACGTCGAAACCGGCAGAGCTATACATCAGCGCGCGGGTGACTGGACGCAGGTCCGCATCCGTCAGCACCATCGTGCCCGACGTTCCGTCAACGCCGATCCGCGCGATATCCGACAGGCTGTGCCCGGCTTCGCGCAACGCAACCCCTTGGGCGCGTACGCAGCTTTTGACAGATCCCCACCATGCGCTTGCGTCGATATTATCAGGGTCTTGCGCTGCGTGGGGTGCCCGGGCTGAAGCGATAACAACGCCGGCGGCATCCAGCACCGCGGTGCGGATGCCCGATGTACCAATGTCGATCCCGAGGCTCAGGAGGCTCATGTGCGGGCGGCCAGCGCCTGACGGTACTTCTCGGCGTCCCAGTTCAGCAATTCGGCTTCGGCATCACGCCCGATGGCTTCTGCGCTCCAGTCTTCGGGTAAGCGCCCAAGACAGTCCGCCAAGCACCTGACCATGGCGCGTTGCGATGACGTGGCGCCATCGCGCAAATAAACCCCTTCCCCGGGGATCAGCAGGGCAGGTGGTTTCCCGTCATGGTCGGTGTCGGGCAAAGCGGCCCCCAGAAAAACTACGTGGTCGGGATAGTAGGACCCACTCAGAACCAGCTTTGACATGCGCGGATCAAAAGCCATCCAGCTTTCGCTGACGCGCTCGAAGCCGTCGCGGGTTGGGCCTTCGGGGGCGTCCTCATGCGGCTGTTCGGGCAGGGCCAAAAGCGCCTCTACCTTATCCATCAGATCGGCGGTTTCGGCGACCGTATCCCCGCAGCATATCAGCCCGTGGTTTTGCAACACCACAACGCGCGTCTCGGGCTTTGCGCGGGCCAAAATCTCGCGCGTGAGGGGGAGGCCGGGCTTGGCGTAAGGCACAAAGACCGCCGGTTGATCGGCCAGCTTTTTTTCGGCAACCGCGCGCCCCTGCGGGCTGATTGCGTGGGTCAGCGTCGCAATCGAATGTGTATGCGCGACGACGGGCCAATCAAGGGCTGCATGAAACGTTGTCTCGATCGACGGACGCAACGTGTTGGCAGAGTCCAGAACGGTGGCTTTGCAACTGCCATCCCCAGCACCGGCAGCTTCAGCTTTGGCGGCATCGCGATTAACGGCGACAAAGATCGGCTTGATCTCCGCGTCCGCCAATTCGGTGCCGGACGCTTTGATCCACATCACCCCGTCTGCCTTGATCGACGTGTTGCCGCCCGGGCCTTGGACGCGCAGCGGATCCTGTCCAAGGCGGGCAGAGAAGTCGCGGAAATCAGGGGTCAGAAGGGCGTCCATCTTGGCTACCTCAGATCAGGGAGGGAATAGGTCGGCGCGGGCAGGCGGGCGACATGGGCAAGGTGTGCGATATCGTCCGTTGCGTTATCTTCGCGGATATCCGGGCCGTGGACACCGACACGGATCAGCAGGCTTTTCCATCCGGCCGTATGTGCACCCAGAATGTCGTGGTGCAGGCTGTCGCCAATCATCAAGATACGCTCCGGCGCGCAATCCAGCGCATCTTGCATGGCCTGAAAGATCGGAAGATGCGGTTTGCCATATAAATGCACCGTACCGCCTTTTCGGGCATAACGCTCGGCCAAGGCACCGGGCGACATAACATAAGTTCCACCGCCCCGTGGCGAAGTCAGATCAGGGTTCGAGCAGTAAAGCGGCAGGTCACGATCAAGGCCGGTTTGCAGCGTCGCATCGTAGGCATCTGGCGCACTTCCATCAGAAAGTCCCATCACCAGGATTGCACCGGCGTGTTCCGGCGTATCGGTTAGCGAAATCTCAAGCCCATCCGCCCATGCCGCGGCATCCCCTGCGCGCCCCTCAATCGGATAGATCATGCGCGCGTTTTCGGTTCCCGATGCAAAAGCACGCCACAATGCCTCGCCCGAGGTCATCACACAGTCAAACACCGACACATCGAAGCCCATCGTTGCGATGCGCGCCGCGTTGGGCGTCGCCCGCTTGCCGGAATTGGACAAGACGCCTAGCTTGGCAGAGCTGTCGCGCAAACCCTCCAACGCATCCAAAGCATACGGGTAGGGCGCGCTGCCATCGTGCAGCACGCCCCATTGATCCAGAACGATAGCGTCGAACTGATCGGCAATCTGGCTGATGCTGTCGATCAGCTGGGTCATCGGGTCAGGGTTTGTCCGGCGTCGGCGGCACAAGCGCCGCGATATAGGCGTCGGCCTCTTTCTCGCTCAGCGCGGGTGCGGCTTTGTCGGCCATTCCTGCGGGCATGTCGCCAAAGTAGAACTGATAGCCGGGGATCACCTGACGACGCTTGCGGATCGGCATGCCGTCATAGGGAAAGATGTCAGAGCGGGCATTGGCGACCTTGTCGTGGCACGCCAGAATGTAATCTGCGCGCTTGTCCAATTCCTCGACCGATTTCCAACCTTCATAGCTGTTCACGAACCGTGCAGGCACCCAATAACGCCACATCTCGGCGGGGTTCGGCTCCATGTTGCGTTCCTGAAAGATGGCATCGCCCGCGACGACGATATCGCCTGCGCTCGTCTCGACCGTGACGGCCATGTGGCCGACCGAATGGCCGGGTGTGTGGAACATCGTGATGCCGGGGAAAATCTCGGTCTCTTGATCGACGGCCTCAAACACGCAGCCGGCATAGGCCGGTTCGATATCAAGGATGCCACATTCGTAGGTGCGGTAATAAAGCGGAAGCGGATTATAGGCCATCTCAATCTCGGCCTTTGGCGCGATGTAGCGCGCGTTCTTGAACTGCTTCATGTTCTGCACATGGTCCCAGTGCAGATGCGTAAAAACAATCGCGTCGATCTCGTCGGGGTGGACGCCCAGCTTTTGCTCAAGATGCTCGTGAACCTGAAGACACCCGCGCTTGTCGCATTTGTGGTGATACTTTGTGGCGCGTTCTTCGTCGCAAAGCCCCGTGTCGATCAGGATTTTATGCTCTCCGGTGTCAACATAATGACAGTAGACCGGGTTCCAGATCTTTTGACCTGCGGGTCCTTTCCAGAAAATATAAGTGCCCAGATCGGCCTCAAGCCAGCCTGTGTTGATCGGGTAAATCTTCGTTTCTGCAACGCCCATCGGGTCCTCCACGTTCGAGTCGCGATATTTGTATACAAAAATTGCGACGTGTCTACAGGGAGGTCCGGATTTTCCGAAACCGGCAGCTTATCTTAGTCGTTCGCGGCCAGAACGCGCATGAAACTTTCGGTCATATGCTGGCGCATTCCGTCGACAGCAACTTGTGAATCGCCAGAAAATATTTTCGCCAGAAGGTCTTCGTGGTTGCGCACCGAGGCCTGCAAATCGGCCTGCGATTCGAGCTTTTTGGCGCGAAAGGGACCTGTCTTGCGCCGAAAGTCCGAGGCCAGTTCGAAAATGTAAGGGTTGTCCGTGGCGCGGTAGATCGACATGTGCAGCGCCTCGTTCGCCCGGATGTAGGCGATGCGGTCGTTCGCCTCGGCGGCGGCGCGGCAATCGGTCTGTGCGGCTTCGATCTCAGAACGGCCAAGAAGAGTCAGGCGTTGATTGGCTAGCCGTGCACAAATACTTTCAATTTCTTGCATGGCTTCAAACATTTGCGCCAACTCCTCGCGCGAATACTGCGCCACGCGTACGCCACGCTTCTCACCTGCAACCAACACCCCTTGGGCGGTCAGACGGCTTAGCGCTTCACGTACGGGTGTTCTGGACACACCGAACCGTTCAGCCAGCTTGGTTTCATCCAAGCGCTCACCAGGTTGCAGCAGGCCCGCGGCGATATCGTCAAGCAAAACGCTTTCGATTCTTTTGCCGGTTGATTCGCGTGGTGCCGCGCTGTGTCCGTCCATCATCGTATCCTTGAACTGGCTGAGCTCGGTCACTTGCCTAGCATGTATTAAACGCCAAAACCACCGAAACTCGGCTTAATGGATATTTCTGGTTGATTTTGTATACAAACTGCGGTTCCCTCACCAACGACTAGGGGAGAGGCCGCTTATGCCGGAGATACGACTACAGCAGCTGCGCAAAGACTATGGCGCGTTGACCGTGATCGAAAATCTCAATCTTGAGATGGCAGACGGGGAGTTCACCGTGCTGGTCGGTCCGTCCGGCTGCGGCAAGTCGACGACTTTGCGCATGATTGCAGGTCTCGAAAGTGTCACAGGCGGGCAGATTATGATTGGCGACCGTGAGGTGTCACAGCTTGAGCCGAAAGAGCGGGATCTGGCGATGGTCTTTCAGGACTATGCGCTTTACCCGCATATGAACGTCGCCAAGAACATGTCCTTTGCGTTGCGTTTGGCGCGGATGAACAAGTCCGACATCGAGGCGCGGGTGAAAGAGGTCGCGGCGACGCTGGACCTGACGGCCTACCTTGACCGCAAACCGGCAGAGCTGTCCGGCGGTCAGCGTCAGCGCGTTGCAATGGGCCGCGCTTTGGTGCGTGACGCGGGAACCTTTCTGTTTGATGAGCCGCTTTCGAACCTCGATGCGAAACTGCGCGGTCAGATGCGGGCTGAGCTGGCGCTGATGTCCCAACGTATCAAGAAGAACATGATTTATGTGACCCACGATCAGGTCGAGGCGATGACGCTGGGCGACAAGATTGTCGTGATGAAGTTTGGCGAGATCATGCAGGCCGGCACCCCCGAAGAGCTGTATCGCAGCCCAGCCAACAAGTTTGTCGCGGGCTTCATCGGCTCGCCCACCATGAATTTTCTATCGGCTGAATTGGTCGACGAAAGCGGCACGCTGAACGCGAAAGGCGAGGGGTTTTCGATCCCGCTGCCTGACGCGCGCAAGGCCAGCCTTCAAGCCCACAAGGACCGCAAAGTGCATCTGGGCATCCGCCCGTCCAGCTTTGTGGAAAGCAAAGGCGGGCTGAAAATGCCTGTCATCCTGTCGGAATACATTGGTGCGCAATCTGTGCTGATCTCCAAGCTCGGAGGCGAGCAGGTGGCGATTGAAGTTAGCACCGTCGCCCCGATCCGCGCCGGAGAAGAGCGCGAATTCACGGTTCAAGGCGATGAGGTCCATCTCTTTGACCCGCAAACTGAGGCCGCTCTCTAGCGGTCCGATTAACGGTCGCACCCGCGGCCACAAACCATCTGGGAGGATGACATGAAGGCAACAAGTACCAAAGTGTGGTCTGCCGCGATTGCGGTGACCCTGAGCTATACCGGCGCAGCCTATGCCGCCGGTCACACCGCAGACGTTTACGCACCCTATGAGGGCACGACGCTGGTCGTGAACTTCCCCGCGCACCCGCACTACAACGCCGTGTTGGACGTTCTGCCCGAATTTACCGAGCAGACGGGCATTGAGGTCGAAGTGGACCAACTGCAATACCTCAAAATGCGCGAGCGCCAGACGCTTGAGCTGACCAAGGACGAAGGCGATTATGACCTCATCTCCTACGTGGTTTTCTCGAAGGCGGACTACGTTTTCGCTGACCAGCTTGAGAACCTCGCGAAGTATTTCATGAACCCCAAGCTGGCCGACCCCAACTATGACGCGGGCGACCTGATTGACGGCTATGTCGCCAACATCGGTATCGCAGGCGGCGAAAAAGGGTATCTGCCCGGTCCGACCGGTTCTCTTTTCGGTATCCCTTTCGGGTCTGAGACGTCTGTTCTGGCCTACCGAAAGGACATCTTTGAAAAGCACGGGATCGAGGTGCCGACGACCTATGACGAACTGCTCACCGTCGCATGCCAGATCCCAGAAGTTGAGCCCGGCATGGGCGGCATGGCGTCCCGTGCGGCATCCGGTCACCAGGCCAGCCACGCGTTCCTGCTGCATCTGGCCCCTCTTGGCGGTCGCGTGTTTGACGCCGAGTGGAATCCGATCATCAACAGCCCCGAAGGCGTTGCTGCGGCCAATGCGCTGAAAACCATCGTGGATTGCGGCCCAGAGGGCGGCACGACGTTCGGCCCGGCAGAAGCAGCCGCATCGTTCCAGCAAGGCAACTCTGCCATGTTCATGGACTCGATCGCGTTTGCCGCGGGTTTTGAGGATCCCTCCAAATCCACGGTCGTCGGCAATGTCGGCTATGCGCTGCACCCCGAAGGTGTCCGCCGTGGCAGCCAGACCGGCGGTTTCGGCATCGGCATCCCATCCAATGCGCAAAACAAAGAGGCGGCGTTCCTGTTGATGCAATGGCTGACCAGCAAGGAACAAGACCTCGCGATTGCAATGGCAGGCGGCAACCCCTCACGGTTCTCGACCTACGAGAACGCCGAGCTGAACGCGAAGTACCCCTATTCGGCAACCTTTGGCGAAGCGTTGAAATATGCTGACCCTGACTTGCTCCCGATCATCCCGACATGGGGCACTATCAACGCCGATATCGGCACCACGATGAGCCAGGTTCTAACCGAAGGTCTGGATCCGCAGGAAGCGCTTGACGGCGTGGCAGAGCGGGCGCGCGCCATCATGGAAGAAGCAGGCTACTATACCTGGCAGTAATCCTCCCGGTTGGGCCGGTGCGTGATCGCATCGGCCTGACCCCCTTTTACACCACCCCTTCGATCGACGACCTGAAAAGGCTCCGCCTTCCATGAGCATCGCCCGCACGAACCGCCTGACACCATACATGTTTCTGGCCCCCGCTGCAGCGCTCCTGCTCGTCGCGCTCATCTACCCGATCTGCTACCTGATTTACGCCAGCTTTCTGGACTGGAACCCCAGCCAGCGCATTGGCGAGGCGGACTTTGTCGGGCTGCGCAACTATTTCAAACTGTTCGGTGACGACGCCTTTCGCGAAAGCATGTGGGTCACGCTGAAGTTTGCAGGCATCGTCGTCACGGTCGAGATGTTTCTGGGCGTTGGTCTCGCGCTTCTGCTGGATCGCAATATCCGCGGCATGTCCGTCCTGCGCACCCTGTTTATCCTGCCGATGATGATTGCTCCTATAGTTGTCGGTCTGATGTGGCGGTACATGTATCACCCGACGGTGGGCATTTTTAACAAGACGTTGACCGACTGGGGCTTTGCGCCGATCCCGTGGCTTTCGGATGGCAGCTGGGCTTTCGCGTCGGTGATCATTGCCGACGTCTGGCAATGGACCCCCTTCATCTTCATTCTGTCGCTGGCGGCGTTGCAATCGCTCCCGTCCTCGGCGCTTGAGGCCAGCAAGATCGACGGGGCTACCGGCTGGCAGCAGGTCATCTACATCAAGCTGCCGCTCATGCTGCCCGTTCTGATCGTGACATTGCTATTACGCCTGATTGACAGTTTCAAAGTGCTTGAGGTCATTCTTGTGATGACCAATGGCGGGCCGGGATTATCCACCGAAATCCTGTCGCTCAGGATCAACCGCACAGCGTCTGAGTTCCGCGAACTGGGTGAGGCGGCGGCCATGTCGAACCTGTTGCTGATTGTCCTGCTGATCCTGACCTTCGCGATGTTCGTCTACAACAAGGCGCAAGAGGCCCGCGCCGCGCGTATGCGCAAGGTGGAGGAAGAGGCATGAGCACCAAAACCTACGACCGCCAGAACCCGGCCTTCTACGCCCTTCTGGTTGCGCTGGTCGTTATGGCCATTGGACCGATCTATCTGATGCTGGTCACATCGCTCAAGCTGAATGTGGATATCATGTCCGACAGCTCGAGCCTTTTCTTCATGCCGACTTTGCGCAATTACGAAACCGCACTGTGTGATTTTCTATGGTACGAGCCAGAGCATCTGCGCCGCTGCAACCCGACCTTCGGACGCGCGCTGATGAATTCCCTGATCATCGGTCTGATTTCGACTGCGATCACGTTGATCATCGGGACGATGGCCGCTTATGCGCTGGTGCGCTTTCGTTTCATGGGGCGCGATGTCGTGTCGATCTGGACGCTGATGATGCGCATGGTGCCGCCTGCGGTGCTGCTGGTACCTGTCTTTGGCATCTGGACGTTCCAGTTCGGTGTCGACGGGACGCGCGGTGGGATCATTCTGGTCTACGTGGCGCTTAACTTGCCGTTCGTGATCTGGATATTGCAGAGTTTCATCGTTCAAGTGCCGATCCAGTTGGAAGAGGCCGCGCGCATGGATGGCGCTGGCCCTTTCCAGGTTTAGATTCTGGAGGACTTGCCGCTTATCAAGCCCGGCATCGCTGCGGCGTCGATCTTTACCTTCCGCGTGGCCTGGAACGAATTTCTGCTGGCCAACGCTTTGTCCGACCGCAACAGCCGCACGGTGCCGGTGACGATTGTCAACAGCCTGACCGAGTTTGATATCGACTGGGGCGTGATCATGGCCACGGGGATGCTTCTGGCGATCCCGCCGATCATCTTCACCTTTGTCGCCAGCCGCCAGATCATCACCGGCATGACCGCAGGAGCCGTGAAAGGGTAATGTCCGTCCTCCTGCTGGCCACGTTTGATACAAAACAGCAAGAAGCCGACTACCTGATTACCGCGCTCACCGCGCTTGGTGTGTCCGTCGAGACTTGCGATATCTCGCTTCATGCGGGGGGTGTGCAATGGTCGCCGGATGACAAGCTGGCGGGGATGGTGAAAGCCACCGAACGCGCCATCACCGAGATATCGAACGCACCGCAGACTGGGCGGCGGATGGTTGTCGCGATCGGCGGTGGCACCGGCGGACAAATCGCCTTGCGGGTACTGCAATCGTTGCCGGTGTCGATGCCGAAGGTGCTGGTGACGACGTTGCCGTTTGATCCACGCTATATCATCGCCGACAGCTCTATCGTGCTGGTGCCGACGATTGCCGATCTGTGCGGGCTGAACGCCACGACGCGTGCGGCTCTTGATCAGGCGGCTGCGATCACCGGCGGTCTTTTCCATGCGACGCTGCCCACGGGACCCGCCGCGCTGACCCCGTCCATCGGCGTCACATCGCTGGGTGTGACCGGTCCGGGCACCGATGCGCTGTGTTCCCGCCTCAAGGCGACGGGCGAAGAGGTCACGGTCTTTCACGCCAACGGCTTTGGTGGTGCGGCCTTCACGCGCTGGGCGTCCATCGGGGCGTTCAAGGCGGTGATCGACTATACCCCACATGAGTTGACGCGCTGCTACATCGCGGGCGTGAACGCGGATATGCCGGGGCGCTTTACCGCAATGGGCCACCTGCCGCGCGTGGTCTTGGCGGGGGGTGTGAATTTTATCGGATTGGGCGAGCCTGCCTTGATCCCCGACCACTACCGCGCGCGCCCGCACTATTCACACTCACCACTTTTCACCCATGTGCAATGCACCGAAGACGAGATGAGAAAATGTGCCGACATCCTTGGCGCCGCGTTGAAAGAGGCCACCGCCCCCGTCCGCGTTCTGATCCCGATGGGCGGCTTTTCGTCTGAGGACCGCCCGGGCGGCGCCATCGAAAGCGAAGCGCTGCGCCATGTGTTCGCCGATACCTTAGAGACCCACATCCCGCTGACCCGCCACAAAGGGCATATCAATGACAGCGCAGTGGCCGAAGCGGCTGCTGATGCGCTGGACGCCACGATAAAGGCCCATACAAAGGCCCCTACAAAGGACTGACCCATGCTTGACCCCTCTGACATTGAAGCCAAGAAAGACGCCCTGATCTGGTCGGCAAGGCGGTGCTTTGACCTTGGTCTGCAAACCAACGCTGGCGGCAACCTGTCCGTGCGGCTGTCGTCGGCGGATGCGATTGTGATCAAGCCCTCGGGTGTGGGCTTTGCCGAATGCAGCCGCGATAATCTGCAAGTCGTGCATCTGGATGGCACGATCGAGCCGTCGCCGTTCAAACCCTCCAAGGATATGGAGTTCCATATCGACCTGTACCGCATCCGCCCCGACATCAATGCGATAGTCCATTGCCACAGCCCATGGGCGACGGGGTTCGCAAGTGCCGGCATCGAAATCCCGTGCCTCACCGTGCAGACCATCGAAAAGATCGGGCGTATGCCGCTGATCCCGCTGTCTGACAACGGCGGACCCCAGACAGAGGTAGAGATCAGCCCGGTCTTTCAGGATACCTCGATCCGCGCGGCCGTGCTGGCCAATCACGGCACCATCGGTGTCGGCAAAACGCTGACCGCCGCACAGTATCTGGCTGAAATCATCGAAGAGACCGCCCACATCGCCTTTGTCCGTGACACGCTGATGGCGGCCCACGGCAAAACCGCCGTTGATCTGCCAAACTACGGGACAGCGATGGATGCAAAGGCTGCCAAAGCAGGCTAACCCCCAGTCATACTTTATAAAAAGACCAGTCGGCCTTTCGGGGCCGATTTTTTTATGCCTGTTCTGGGGCACACATTCATCTGGTGTTCATGTGTTCGTTCGGACGCCTTTCATCAAACTGGCCGATCACGTGTCATCGCAAGCCGCCAAGTATGAAGTCAGACAACAACCTGACAATGGAATGAACCAATGACCTACATGACCTCTCTTGATCTGAGCCTTCTGAAAACCGCGAAGTGGGCGTTCACGACCCGCCGGGTCAACCGCGAGGATGTCCACCGGTTCAGCCGTGATTTCAGCACGGCGACCGCTGGTGATCTGCTGCTCTGCCGCATCGCCGAAATCGGGCAGCATAAGAAAATTCAACTGGCCGAGCGTCGTGCGTCTGCCAGCTATCCAGGTGACCTGGTTGTCTTGTGTGTGGGCGACCGGTATGCGCCCGATCAGTTTCAGGCCCGTGCCAAAGTCGGTAAGGGACTGATCCACCTTGTGGCCGGTGGCGGGGTCGCCGGGCTGGTCGAGGCGGCGCACGTCCGTATGGACGAACCGACCCTGCTGAGCCCCATTGCTCTGCTTGAGAACAAGGCAGGCGATGTCATAAACATCGGCGATTATGCGTTGGCTCCACAGCTACCCAATGAAAATGTCACTGTCATCGGTGTCTTCGGTGCCTCGATGAACTCGGGTAAGACCACCGCCGCCTCAAGCCTTGCCCACGGGCTGCGGGCCGCAGGCTATGCCGTCGCCGGGATCAAAGCGACAGGTACAGGCGCTTTCGGTGATTTCAACTCCTTTGAGGATGCAGGCGTTCCCGTGACGGATTTCACCGATGTTGGCATGGCCACAACTTACCGCCAACCGCTCGCACGGATCGAAGAGGGGTTCCATACCCTTGTCGCCAGCGCCGCCAATGCGGGGGCCGATGTTGTTGTGGTCGAAATTGCAGACGGTGTTTTCCAGCAGGAAACCCGCTCTGTATTGGCGGGTGGCGCAATCCGCGAGCGATTGGATGGCATCCTTTTCGCCGCTCCGGATGCGCTGAGCGCGCTTGGCTCTGTGGTTGTGCTTGAGCGGCATGGCCTGAGCCCCTTTGCGATCTCGGGCATGGTCAGCTGCTCCCCCCTTGCCACGTCCGAGGCCGCCGAGGTTACAGGCCTTCCCATCCTGTCGCGCGAAGAACTGTGGGACCCAGCGGTTATCGCCCGCCATGTCGCACCGCTGATCCGTGTGCCGCAATTGCAAAGCGCGGCATGACCCCTTTACCACCACTCATGGACAAGGGCCGCATCGGTGATGCGGTCCTTATTCCCGTTTTAAGCATCGCGCAGGCAGTCGCGATGGGGATCGGAGCCTTCGCCACACGCGATGCGTTCTCGGCGTTGCACTTGGGGCAGGGGCCAGCGATTGCGGCCTTGGTGGCTTTGCTGGGCGCGGGCATCGCCGTGGCGCTGTTGGGCTGGCTGATCAAACAACGCGCAGAAGCCATCGGGCAAAGCTATGCAAATGCGCTGCGCCTCACGCTTTACCGTCACATCGCCGGCATGAATCTGACCGCGCTTGAACAACGCCGCGTCGGTGCGCTTTCCTTGCGTTTCGTCGGTGATTTGAGTGCGGCACGCAACTGGTTCGGGCGCGGTCTGCCGCTGGCAATTTCAGCGCTTGTGACGCTGCCAGGTGCCGCAACTGTGCTCTGGCTGTTGCACCCGCATCTGGCGCTTGCGGCCTTTGTGCCGCTTTGTGCAGTCATCGCGTTGACGCTTGGCCTTGCCTTTGGGCTGGAGCGCCGCCACCGCACGCTGCGCCGCAAACGCGCCAATCTGTCGATTGCGATGATCGAACGAATTGCGGTTGCGCCGATGCTTGATTTGATGGGGCGCACGCCGAAAGAGCTGCGCAATCTGAACGAAACAGGCACCGTCCTGCGCCGCAACGCTCTTGAGCGGACGGGTCATCGCAACGGCCTGTCGGGTCTGATGGATATCGGCGCCTCTCTCGCCGGAGTTGGCACGCTGCTTGTGGCCGGACAATACGGGATCACTGCCGGACTGGTCGCGGCTGCCCTTGCGATGATCGCGATCCTTGTGACGCCGCTTCGCGAACTGGCTTTGGTCTGGGACCGGTATTGCGGCTGGCGGGTGGCCCGTGAAAAGGCGCAAAACCTGCTGGCGCAACCCAGCGCCTCCCGGACCTCAGGCAATGAGACGGCTGCGGCCTGCGTGCAGTTGCGCGGGGTTGTCACGCTGGATGTTGCCGCTGGGGCATATCACCGGATCGACCCGCAAAGCGTCGCGGCAAACGTTGATCTGCTGCGCGTTATCGCAGGTCTGGACGGCGCGCCCGAGATCGAACTGTCTTGGGGCGCGGCTGCTGGGCCGCCTGTCATCGCCTATATTGGTGAGCGTTCGGCAATCCTGCAAGGCAGCTTGCGCCGGGCCGTCACGCTGGGCCTCAAACCGCGCCCCAGCGATGCAAAGATCTGCAAGATGCTTGCCCATTTCGGTCTGACGCATCTTGCGGAAGGAGAGACCGGCCTGGGTGTCCGCGTGTCCGAAGGGGGCCGTAGTCTGGCACCACAGGACCGCTTTATCCTTGAACTGGTCCGTGCAGCACTTGCAAATGCTGGACTTGTGCTGATCGACGGGGTCGGCATGAAAACCGGCGCGAAGGCGCATGCGGGTGTGAAAACCCTGCATCGTCTGCGTCAAACGACTATCATCGTCGGGGATGGCCTTCCGGGCGACCGATCGGACACATCGGTGCTAGAGCAGCAGGTCCCGCCTGCCGGGCCTTAAGAACAAGGCCAACAAGAAGGGGAAATACAGATGCGTCTGACATCACTTTTCGGACTTTACGCTACGGTTTTCGTACTTTTGGTCGCCATTCTAACCGGTCTCACTTTGCGCAACATCGAACAAAGCAACCGTTGGGACGAACGCTCGGAACTGGCGAATGCCTCGCTTCAAGAGCACCTGCTTTTGCAATCCAAAGTGTTCCAACTTCTCAAGCAGTATGGCGATGCCTTGATCATCGGCGATCGCGATCAAGGCGCCGGTGAGCGCGATCTGACGCAAAGACTGTCTGGCGCCATCGCGCGTATTCGCGGGATCATCGGCGCCGAAATAGAACTGGTCGGCGATGAAGAAATCGAAGAGCTTGAGCTCTTGGCCGAGATCGAACGCAAGATCGCCGAAGTGACGCGCGGACTCAGGCGCCTGACCTTTGATAACCCGACGCCCGAACAGGTCGAACAATTGGCCGATCTGCTGGACCAGACGATTGACGTCGAGCTTACAAACCTGATTCAGGCGGCTGTCGAGGAAGAACAGGAAGAGGTGGCTGAAACCCGCGCCGAAGCCACGGCTTTTCGCGATAATATGCGCAAGACGACATGGGCCGTCGGCGCTGCGGCTTTTCTGGTGCTGGTCGCAGGGGTTTGGTCTTACTTTTACATGCTGCATTTGCCGTTTAAGCGATTAATGTCGGTTGTCCGCACCTACGGTCTTGGGGACTTTTCCCGCGACGCAACCCAATCGGGCGGTCTTGAGTTGAAAAAAATGTCCGGCGTGCTGAGCGAAATGGCCGCCATGTTGCGCCAGCGCGAGATCGAGCAAAAGCAGCAAAGCGAGGTCCTGGAATATAAGGTCAAGGAACGCACGACCGAGTTGCAGCATCTGCTCAAACAGATCGAGTTGTCGGAATCCAACCGCCGCCGGATGATGGCCGATATCAGCCATGAGTTGCGCACGCCGCTCACGATCATCCGCGGCGAGGCAGAGGTCGCTTTGCGTGGCAAGATGCAGGATGTCGATGAAACCTCGGATACGCTTGCGCGGATTCGCGATGCCGCGCGCCACACCACGCAGATCGTCGATGACATGCTTCTGGTGGCACGCCACGAGGCCGGAGAACTACGGCTGGATCCTAAGGATGTCGATTTGCGCCAGATCATCGCCGACGCACGCGATCTTTTCGGCGCGCCCATCGCGGTTGAGATCGACGCGCAGGACACGTTCGCCCGTGTGGACCCGCTGCGCATGCGGCAATGCCTGCTGTCGGTGCTTCACAATGCGCAGCGTTATGGCGGCCCGCAGATCGACCTGCATCTGCACGATACGGCAAACGGTTTGATCCTGACAGTGTCCGACGACGGCCCCGGAATGAGCGCGCAAGACAAGGATCAGGCGTTCGAGCGGTTCTTCCGAGGCTCCAACGCCGCACAGATTCCGAAAGAGGGCACCGGCCTGGGTCTGCCCATCGTGCGCGCCATTATGGAAGCCCATGGTGGAACGGCCACGCTTGAGGATGCAGCCTCTGGCGGGCTGGCCGTTGTGCTGACGATTCCCCGTAAAAAGCCGCTTTTGGTGGTGGAGGACGGCGAGACCTTGCCCAAGTCCAACGCGAGGTAGTAGCCTGCCTATAAACTATAGTTTGTTTCGGCCTAATAAACCGGGGTTCAATTTACAAACCCTCTGAAATGTCGGCCTTTCGAGGAAATAGTAATCGAGGACCGACATGAATATTTTATTGATCGAAGATGAAACCCGCGTTGCTGATTTCCTGCGTCGGGGCCTGTCCGGCGAAGGCTGGAATGTGCAGCACGCCCCTGATGGCGAGACCGGGATCGAGATGGTGGCCCAAAGCCGCTTCGATGTCATCCTGCTGGATCTGATGTTGCCGGGGATCAGCGGGCAAGACGTCTGCCGCAAGCTGCGGGCGCGTAAAGTGGCGACGCCGATTCTGATGCTCAGCGCGCTGGATGCGGTCGAGGAACGGGTCGAAGGGCTGAAGATCGGCGCGGATGATTACCTTCCCAAGCCTTTTGACTTTGATGAACTGATCGCCCGGATCGAAAGCCTGCACCGCCGTGCCAACGGCTATGCACAAGATGTCGAAACCCCGACGCTTCAATTCGGCGAGATCGTCTTTGACAAGCTCTCTTACCGTGTCGAGGTCTCAGGTGAGCCGATAGAACTGTCTGCGAAAGAGCGCGATATCCTTGTGCTGTTTCTGTCCAACCAAGGGCGCGTCCTGACCCGCGAACGGATCTTGAACGCGGTGTGGGGGATGAATTCTGATCCGCTGACCAATGTGGTCGACGTCTATATCGGGCGTCTCCGGCGCAAGCTGAAGCATTGCGGCAATCAGATCACGACCCTGCGCAATGTGGGCTACCGGATCGGATAGGCTGCCCGCGGCTGAACCGCTGCATCAAACGCCTTCCCAAACACGCCTCAACCGCTGTCATCTAACGTTCATATTAGCGTCATGGCGGTTTCATCACAGTTTTATGACACCCGACACCTCGCTCTCATAGCTTCGTAACAGAGGGCAACCGCGTGGTGTGGGCGCTCAAGAACGGGGCGACCGGACAATGCTGCAAAATACCTTCCTTGATCCGCTTGCCCGGCATCCCGGCAACCGCGCGCCCCGCGTCGTTCTGTATTCCCATGACACGCTCGGCTTTGGCCATTTGCGGCGCAACCTGCTTTTGGCGCGTGCGCTGAAGTCGTTGCCCTGTGCGCCGGATGTTCTGCTGATCGCGGGCATGCACGAGGCCGGCGCATTCGATATCCCCGACGGCGTCGATCTGATCACGCTGCCCGCTTACGCCAAGCAAACCGATGGCAGCTACCGGTCGCGCAAATTGTCAATCGGACTGCGCCATCTCAGCGACACCCGCGCCCGCATCATCGAGGCGACGGTGAAAGGCTTCCGCCCGGATCTGATGATCGTCGACAATGTGCCGCGCGGGGCGCAGGGTGAGCTTGAACCGACACTGTCCTGGCTTGCCCGCAAGACCAACGCTCGCGTGGTGCTGGGCCTGCGCGATGTGATCGACACACGCGACAAGGTGCGCCGCCAATGGCTGCACCAGCGCAACTTCGAAGCAATCGCGTCGTATTTTTCCGACATTTGGATTTATGGCGATCCGCGGTTCTACAACCTGATCGAAGAATATCGCCTTGGCGACTTGATCGGCGCGAAAGCCCGTTTCACCGGCTATCTGCAACGCGAGATTGCGCCGGTTGCGGCCCAGGCAGAGGCCGCCGCCAAGCAGGTTCTGGGCGATGATCCACGTCCTTATGTTCTGTGCACTGTCGGCGGTGGCCGTGACGGTCTGCCCTTGTGCCGCGCTTTTGCGCAAGCCCGGATGCCAGATGGGCATCGCGGCATTCTGATCACGGGCACCCAGCTTGATCCACAAAGCCGCGCGGAGGTCGCACAGCTGGCCCGCAATAACCCCGCGCTGACGGTGGTGGATTTCCTGTCCGAGCCGATCGGTCTGATGCAAAACGCGCAGCGGATTATCGCGATGGGTGGCTACAACACGATCTGCGAGGTGCTGTCATTGGCACGTCCCGCTCTGATTGTGCCGCGTGTCGCCCCGCGCCGTGAACAGATTCTGCGCGCCGAACCTTTGGCCGCCCAAGGTCTCATCGACATGATTGTGCCCGATGATTTGACCCCCGCAGCGCTTGAGTACTACCTCGTGCGCCCCGGGTCTGTCGCCACGTCATGCCCGCTCGATCTGGGCGGGCTTGATCGGTTCAAAGCATTTGCGGCCCAAGCGCTTGATCGTGCTCAGGCCATGCCAGCCGCCGCTTAATGAAAGAGAAAAAGCTATGCATACTGCCCATCCCCCCATTCAAAAAGTCGCTTATGTCTGTAAAAGATACCCGCGTTTTTCCGAGACCTTCATCGTCAACGAAATCCTCGCCCATGAAGCTGCGGGCCTTGAGCTTGAGATTTTCGCGTTGCGCCCTGTCGAAGAGACGCATTTTCAGGACCAGATCTCGAAAGTGCGCGCGCCGGTGACGCATCTTCCCTACAAACTGAAGCAGCCGCAGGATTTCTGGAAACTTGTTCGCGCCGCAGAGGCCGCCTTTCCCCGGTCGGTCCGACAGCTCTCGGAAATGGAGCATGCCGAGGCCAACGACGTCGCTCAGGCAATCCTGATGGCGCTGGCCTGCAAGGAACGCGGGATCGTCCACCTGCATGCCCATTTCGGCACGTTGGCCGCCACCGTGGCCCGGATCGCGGCTGCGATTGCCGGGATCACCTATAGCTTCACTGCGCATGCCAAGGACATCTACCATGAATATGACAGCCCCACGCGGCTGGACCTGAAACTGCGCGAAGCGGCGACGGTTGTGACCGTGTCGGATTACAACCTCGATCATCTGACCAAAACCTATGGCAGCGACGCCAATGTGCGGAGGATCTATAATGGTATTGATCTGACTCGCTTTGCCTATGCGCCCCCGAAGCCGGATGCGACCGAAATTCTGGCCGTAGGTCGGCTGGTCGAAAAGAAGGGCTTTCACATCCTTCTCGCAGCGCTCTCGCGGATGCGCGCCCAAGGTGCCAGCCCCCATTGCACGATCATCGGCGCGGGCGAGGAAGCCGTGCGCCTGCGCGCTCAGATCACGGCGTCTGACCTGTCTGACGTGGTCACGCTGATCGGCCCGATGCCGCAACCGCAGGTTATCGCCGCGATGCGCGCGGCGGCCATCGTGGCCTGCCCGTGCATCGTCGGTCGGGACGGCAATCGCGACGGGTTGCCGACCGTACTGCTTGAGGCGATGGCGCTTGGCACACCTTGTGTGGCCACCGGCGTTACGGGCATCCCCGAACTTGTGCGCGATGGTGACACGGGCCTGTGTATTTCCGAAGGCGACCCGGCCGCCCTGGCTGCGGCGATGTCACGGATGCTTAAGGACCGCGGTCTGCGCAACAAGGTTTCCGCCAACGCCCGCGCCTTGATCGAGGCCGAGTTCGATATCGTTCAATCCGCCGCCCGCCTGCGCGATGTCTTTGACAGCGCCATCACCTCTCAAGCCCGCATAAAAGGAGCCGCCTGATGCGTATCGCCTATGTCTCCACCGATCCCGGTATTCCGGTCTTTGGCTGTAAAGGAGCCTCGATCCATGTGCAGGAAATGATCCGCGCGTTTCTGGTCAAAGGGGCAGAGGTCACTGTGATCTCACCTCGGTTGGAAGGCGACCGGCCTGCTGACCTTTGCAGCGTTCTGCAATACCCATTGCCACCAGCGCCAAAAGGCGACAATGCCCACCGCACGCTCAAGCAGATCGCGCTGAATGGCAGCGTGACGCAAGCGCTGTCTGACGCAGGTCCGTTCGATCTGATCTATGAACGCCATGCGCTTTTTTCCTTCGCGGCAATGGAATTTGCCCGCAACCGCTGCATCCCTTCGGTGCTTGAGGTCAACGCGCCTCTGATTGACGAACAAAGCCGCCATCGCAGCCTGCTGCGGATCGACGATGCGATCGTGATGGCGCACCGCGCGGTTCATGCCGCCCGCCAGATTGTAACGGTCAGTCCCGAAGTCTCGGAGTACGTTGTCGGTCTGGGTGCCGAGCCCGGCCGGATCAAGATCGAACCAAACGCCGTAACCCCGGCGCGCTTTCCTGAACCGGCGTCCTTTGACGGCCCGTTCCGCGTGGGGTTTCTGGGCACACTGAAACCCTGGCATGACGTAGTAACAGTTGTTTCGGCCTTTGCATTGCTCAAAAAGTCCGTGCCTGACGCCGAGCTTCTGATCGTGGGCGACGGCCCCGAACGCGCGGCCTTGACCGCGCAGGCCGACGCGGCGGGGATCTTGAAGCACACCTATTTCACCGGGGCTGTCCCTGCGGATGAAGTCCCTGGCTGGCTGGCAAAGATGCATGTCGGGCTGGCGACATATCGGGGGGCGGATCCGTTCTATTTCTCACCGCTCAAACTTTATGAATATATGGCTGCGGGCCTGCCTTGCGTGGTCAGCCGCGTTGGCACCTTGGCCGATGCGATCGAGGAAAACCGGACCGGGCTAAGCGTGACGCCCGACAGCCCCGAATGTCTGGCCGAGGCTTTGGCGCAGCTTGCCGCCTATCCCGACCTCACGCGACAGATGGGTCAGAAGGCGCGTGCGCATGTACTGGCGTCACGCACATGGGATCACGTCGCCTCGCGTGTCCTCGCCCGCGCGGGCGTGTTCTCGCAACCGGTCACCGGGGCTGCCTGATGGCCGCGCGCGGTCACCGCCAAACGTCGTTGCGTCAGACCCTTCCGGGTCTGCGCCGCGTTCTGATGCGCATGGCGCCCTATTTGCGCGCCCATCGCGGGTTGGTGGCGGGCGGTAGCGCCGCCCTTGTGGCGTCGGTTCTGGCCAAGCTGCTGGAGCCATGGCCACTGAAATTTATCATAGACCATGTGGTGCAGGTCGGTGGTGGCCCCGCTGGTTCGGGCATCCCCTTTATCGACGGTCTGCCTATGCAGACCTTGCTGATCGCCTGCGCGGCCGGTTTGATCGCGATCATCGCGCTGCGGGCGGTCTGTCAATACACCGCCACGATCGCTTTTGCTTTGGCGGGCAACCGCGTGCTGACTGAAGTGCGCGGCGATCTGTTTCGTCACCTTCTGGCACTGCCGATGTCCTTTCATTCGCGGACAAAGGCGGGCGATCTGACGATGCGGCTGATCAGTGATGTCGGTATCCTCAAGGAAACTGCTGTCACCGCGGCCCTGCCGCTGGCCGTGAACGGGCTGATCCTGATCGGAATGATTGCCGTGATGAGTGTGATCAACTGGCAACTGACTCTGATTGCTCTGCTGCCCTTGCCGCTTTTGTGGCTGAGTTCAGTAAAAATCGGCGCGAAAATCCAGAACGTCAGCCGCAAACAGCGCCGCAACGAAGGCGACATGGCCGCGACCGGGGCTGAAATGATAACCGCGATGCGCACCGTTCAAGCGCTGGGCATCGAACGGGACGTGGCCGATGATTTTGCCAGCGACAACCGTAAAAGCCTGAAAGAGGGGGTGCAGGCCAAACGCCTTGCTGCCGGTCTTGAACGGCTTGTCGATGTGCTGGTAGCGCTCTCCACTGCGCTGATCCTCTACTTTGGAACACTTGCGGTGCTGGCGGGAAAGATGACCCCCGGTGACCTTCTGGTCTTTATCACCTACCTGAAAAACATGTTCCGTCCGGTGCGCGATTACGCCAAATATGCGGCCCGTCTCGCCAAGGCAACAGCCGGCGGTGAGCGGGTGATTGAACTGCTCGACGCGCCCGTCACCATCGCCAGCAAACCCGACGCAAAGCCCGCCCAAATCACGCAAGGGCGCATCGCGCTGAACGCCCTTACCTTCGGATATGATCCCGAGGCGGCACCGGTGCTCGACACCGTGTCCACTGTGATTGAGCCGGGCCAAAGCGTGGCCATCACGGGCGCCTCAGGTGCAGGCAAGTCAACCTTCGTCAGCCTGCTCTTGCGTCTGTATGATCCGATCCACGGAAGCGTCGAAATTGACGGAACCGACCTGCGCGATGTCGATCTGGAAAGCCTGCGCCAACAGATCAGTTTCGTGCCGCAAGAGACACTGCTGTTTCGTGCCACTGTCCGTGACAACCTTGTACTGGGGGCAGGGCGCCCCCTGGAGCAGGCCGAGATCGAAGAGGCTGCAAAGCGTGCAAATGCCCACGATTTCATCACGGCCATGCCCGACGGCTACGACACCGAACTGACAGAGCGGGGCGGGTCGCTTTCCGCTGGGCAAAGACAGCGCATCGCCTTGGCGCGCGCCAGCCTGCGACCCAGCCCGATCTTGATCCTGGATGAGCCGACCGTTGGTCTCGACACCACCAACGAGGCCGCCGTGTCCGACGCGATCTGGCGCTTGGCCGAGGGGCGCACGACCTTGCTGATCACCCATGATCTGCGCCTTGCCGCCAAGGCGGACCGCGTTTTGTGCATCGACCGCACGCGCATCGCCGAAGATGGGCTTCATGCGGATCTGATCGCGCAGAACGGCCCCTATGCCCGCCTTTGGGCGCAACTGCACGGAGGCTCCCATGCCGTTGCCGCAGAGTAGTGCGACGCTGGTTGCACGGGACGCGTCCTTGCCGGGCCTGTCCTTTGTGCTGGATGACGCAGCGCTTGCCCGCGAACTGGGTGCCGCGCAGATCACACGGACCTATCTGCGCTATAAGCCGGGTATCAGCTGTGTGGTCGGCTTGTGCCTGCGATCCGCCCGCGGCGCAGAGACATGGCTGAGCGTCAAAGCCTACACGCCTGAGCGTTTTGAGCAGATCAGATCCCGCGCGTACTGGCGAAAGGGACGCTGGCGGGTGTCCTTGCGCATGCAAAGCTGCGTTGCGTTCATTCCGCCGCAACGGGACCGCAAGCTGAAAACGCTTGGAAAGCTGCTGCATCAGCGCGACGGCCCGCGGCTTGTCAGACATCTGCTGGGCCGTGATTTCGCGACGCCCGAATTGCGCGTTTTACGTTACAAGCCGGGCCGTCGGTTCGTCGCGCAGGTTCGCGATCAGATCACTGGACGGCGCGCATTGTTGAAACTTCATCGGCCTCATGCCTTTGAAGCGGCCGAGCAGGGCGCGCGCGTGGCGATGATGCTTGGCGGTCCACGCGTTCTGGCCAGCGATCCCAAGTCAGGCCTTATTGTTTGCGACTGGATGCCTGGTTCAACCCTTTGCCCTATCGAGGATGGCGAGAACCCAGCGCTTTTTCATAAAGCAGGGGCGTGTCTTGCAGCGCATCATCAAGCATCGTTCAAACTGACCTGTCTGCCACGGGCTGTGGAACTCCGCGCGGTGCGAACCTGTGCCGCCGATCTTGGCTCCGTGCTGCCCCACGAAACCGCCCGGCTGAGCGCCTTGGCCGACCGCGCCGCACAGGCGCTGCTCGCCCAACCTGCGCAACAAGGGGTGATCCATGGCGATTTCAGCGCCGATCAGGTCGTGGTTGGCAGCGATGACGTCGTCATTCTGGATTGGGACAGGGCAGCCACGGGCGATCAAGGTCGTGACCTGGGTCGTTTTCTGGCCCAGATCGACGCGCAAACACTCGCCAAAGAGATCACGCCAGCGACGGCAGCCCTGCTGAAAGATGCGTTTCTAAGGGGCTATGAAAGCGCGCAGCCACTGCCCAAAAGTACGGCTGCGCAACATATCTGCCATCTGGTTCTTTTATCGAACGAGCCCTTTCGCGTGCACCGCTCTGACTGGGCGGCCGAGACCCACGCGCTCATTGATCATATTGAAGGTTTGCTTGTCACGTCTTCGGCCTCCATCAGCGACCCGGCTTTGCCGCATCTGGCCAATGCGCTGACGGCCAGTGTCGCGGGGCCGTTGATTGCGCGGGCAACGCGGCTCACGCTGACCGCGCCGCCTACGCTTTACCGGCATAAGCCTGGCAAGCGGGCGATGATCCAATACGCCTGTCAATCGAACGATGGTGACCCGGTAACACTGCTTGGCAAGATGCGCAGTAAAGGTCCCGACAGCCGCACACCAAAACTGCACAACGCCCTGCGCGCCGCCGGTCTGGACGGCGAAGGTTTGGGTGCGGTTGGGGTGCCGGAAGTCATGGCACTGCCCAATGACCTTGGTGTCTGGTGCATGGAGCAGGTCGCTGGGATTTGCCTGAAAACGCTGCAATCGCCATCCCAACGCGAGGCGTTTTTGCTGACCGGTGCGGCGCTGGGTCGCTTGCACCGTTGCGGCGTAGTCCCGGACCGGGTCTGGTCCCATGAAGACGAATTGAGCGTGCTTGCCTCAGCGCTGGTCAAGGCGGCCAAGACACGTCCCGACACGCGCCAGCGGCTTGAAGAGTGCCTTGGCTGGGCCGAGAACGCGTTGGCGCGCCTTCCTGTGCAACAGCTCGCCTGTGTGCACCGCGATTTCTACCCCGATCAGGTGCTGGTGGATGAAGACCGCATCTGGCTTGTCGATCTTGATCTGGTGGCTCTCGGGAACCCGGCGATTGATGTCGGAAATTTTCTGGCTCATCTGGATGAATATGCCTTGCGCATCCACGGCAATGTCAAAGCCCTGTCCCCGTTGGCGACGGCGTTTCTGGACGGTTACCGCACAACGGGGCCGGATATCACTACCAGGCGCGTTCAGGCGCTGCGCACGATATCGCTGCTTCGCCATATCCACATATCGCAGCTTTTTGCGGACCGCTGCCATGTGACGATGGCCGTGTTGGAGGAATGCGAAGCCCGTATGCGCTGCGCCGTGGATGGAGTGTAAAAGCCCTGTTCTAGTCGTGCCGACCTGCATCGCTTGGACGCGATTGCGCGTGCCGCTGCATGGATTTTGAGCTTTTCAAAAGGTTAACACCTATGCGTCGCATGTAGTTTTTGCCTATTAATTAGGCATTCAAGCCGGATGTCTCGGGCGCCAAACCGATTGATCTTCGCCCGTCCGGCCACCCTATGCCCTTCTTGTGTGGCAGGGTACTTAGGGTTCCGCCTCCGCGACGAGGGTCTGGTCCGAGAAGTGCCGCCCACCCGGCAAACTCCGGGCAGGTACACGGCGGGGCAAAATCCCGGGAGAAATACTGCGCAGGTCTCAGCCGCGCCCTTCTCATTGTTCCGCCTGCGGTTGGTCTGATCATCATTCATGGCGGAGCCGATCAAAGGGGGATCCCCATGAAGAAACGTCATTTTCTGAAAGTCGCCGCTCTGGCCAGCACCATTCTGGCGACCGGCTTCAGCCCGGCTGTTGCACAAGAGAAAACCGAATTCCGTGTCGCGTGGTCGATCTATGTCGGCTGGATGCCATGGGGCTATCTTGAAGACAGCGGCATCATGGACAAATGGGCCGAGAAGTACGGCATCGACGTCGAGATTGTGCAGATCAACGATTACGTCGAATCCATCAACCAATACACCGCAGGTGCTTTTGATGGCGTCTCCGCTACCAATATGGATACGCTGTCGATCCCGTCGGGCGGCGGCGTAGACACGACTGCGCTGATCGTCGGCGACTTCTCAAACGGCAACGACGCTGTGATCCTGAAAGGCGAGGGGGACATCGCGTCGCTTGCCGGCAAGCCGGTCAATCTGGTGGAGCTTTCCGTCTCGCATTACCTGCTCGCGCGCGCGCTCGATACCGCAGGGCTAAGCGAAGCGGATCTGGACGGGGTCATCAACACGTCCGACGCGGATATGATCGCCGCTTACGCTACCGATGATGTTGAGGCTGTCGTGACGTGGAACCCGCTGGTGTCGGCGATCCTTGAGGAACCGGGCGCCAAAAAGCTCTTCGACAGCGCCGACATTCCTGGTGAAATCATCGACCTGATGGTCGTGAACACTGAAACGCTGGCCGCAAACCCGGACTTCGGCAAGGCAATGGTCGGCGCGTGGTACGAGGTCATGGGCCTGATGGCTGCGGGCGATGAAGAGGTGCTGACCGCAATGGCCGAAGCCTCTGGCACCGATCTTGAAGGTTATAACGCACAGCTTGCCTCGACCGAGATGTTCTATGATCCGGCCGCCGCAGTTACGTTCACACAAGGCGCAGACTTGCCAGCAACGATGACCAAAGTGGCCGAATTTCTGTTTGAAAAAGGTATCCTTGGCGAAGGCGCACCTTCGGCTGATTTCGTCGGCGTTGCTTATCCTGACGGATCAATAACCGGCGATGAGGGCAACGTCACCCTCCGCTTTGATACAACTTACATGCAGATGGCTGCCGACGGCGCGCTGTAAGCGAAGCGGGCGCGGGTGGCACGTCAGATGCGACTGATCAACAGAACGCCGGGGCGGGCGATGGCAGGGTTTCTTGCAGCGCTCCCTTTTGTGGTGGTTCTGATCGCCTATGCAGTCGCCTCACACTACCGCTTGTTGGAAAACCCCAACGACAAGTTGCTGCCTGCGCCCTCTACGATCCTTGAAACCGCGCAACGCCTGTTCACCGAAGGCGATCGCCGCACGGGTCGCGTCCTGCTGTGGTATGATACGGCGGCCAGTCTGCAACGTCTTGCGCTTGGCGTTGGGATATCCGCGTTCTTTGGCCTTGTGTTCGGTCTTTTGATCGGATTGCTGCCCTACGCGCGGACAACTTTTGCAGGCTTCGTGGCAGTCATTTCGATGATCCCGCCGCTCGCCCTTTTGCCGATACTCTTCATCATCTTCGGGCTTGGCGAGCTGTCGAAAGTCGTCCTGATCGTTGTCGGTATCCTGCCGTTTTTGATCCGCGATTTGACCGGGCGCACGCTTGAAATTCCGCGCGAGCAGATCGTGAAGGCTGAAACCCTTGGTGCGTCCACCTGGGTGATTGTGCTGCGCGTTGGCCTGCCGCAGATCCTGCCGCGCCTCATTCAAGCCGTGCGTTTGTCGATTGGCCCCGCATGGCTTTTTCTGATCGCATCGGAAGCCATCGCCAGCGATCAAGGCCTCGGCTACCGCATCTTTCTTGTGCGCCGCTACCTCGCGATGGACGTGATCCTGACCTACGTGATCTGGATCACGCTCTTGGCGTTCCTGATTGACTGGGCGCTGAAAACCCTGTCGCGCAAAGCGTTTCCCTGGGCGGAGGAGGGTCTATGAGCTTTGTCGTCGCGCAAGATATCTTCCAATCCTACGGGTCTCGTCCGATCCTTGAACGCATCAATCTTGAGGTGGCGCAGGGCGAGTTTATCTCCATCGTTGGCGCCTCCGGTTGCGGCAAATCCACATTCCTGCGCCTGCTTTTGGCTCAAGAGCGTCCGGCCCGTGGATCCATTCGCATCGACGGTAATCCGCCTGCGACCGAACCCGGTCTTGAGCGCGGTGTAGTTTTCCAGCGTTATTCTGTCTTCCCGCACCTGACCATCCGCGAGAACGTCGTTGCAGGTGAGGCGTTTCAACGCCCGTGGGGCCGCTTTTTCGGGGCAGAGGCCAAGGTAGCCCGCGCCCGTGCTGACGAAACGCTCGCCCGCTGCGGCCTAGAACATGTGGCGGATCAATATCCTGCCACGCTATCGGGCGGAATGCAGCAACGCCTTGCTATTGGACAGGCCCTTGCTGCGAAACCGCGCGTATTGCTTTTGGATGAACCCTTCGGCGCGCTCGATCCCGGCACCCGCCTGGCTATGCACGACTTCCTGATGGAACTGCGTGCAGAGACGGGCATGACCGTCTTTATGGTCACCCACGATCTTGAAGAGGGCTTCAAGCTGGGTGACCGGGTTTTGGTCTTTGACAAACCCCGCTGGGACCCGACCGATCCCGATGCCTATGGCGCAACCATCACTTACGATTTTGACGCCCGCAACGGCGGTATCCCGTTTCAGACCCTTAAGGAGGACACACATGTTTTTCGCCCCCAATGAGCGTTCGCGCTCGCATCATCCGGCCGATCACAGGCACATCGAAGCCCGCCAGCACCACCCTGATCTGACCAAACTGCGCGGCTGGAAAGCCATGCAGGCCGAGGCCGATATCCCCGAAGGCCGCTGGGACGAGGAACGCCGTTGGGCACTGCGTATGGGGCTGACAGGTGCTGACACCATCGAAGACAAGTCGATCCCGACCTTTGCCCGCGGGGAACTGCCACATTACGCGGGCATCAACACCTTTCTGAAAGCGCCCTATGCCGAGGACGTCACCGAGGTGAAGGATTATGATGCAACCGTTCTGGGTATCCCATTTGACGGGGGCACGACCTATCGCCCCGGTACACGGTTTGGTCCCCAGGGTCTGCGCAAGATCAGTGCGCTTTACACACCCTATAACTACGAGCTTGGCGTGGATCTGCGCGAACAGATGACGTTGTGCGACGCAGGTGATGTTTTCACCATCCCCGCCAACATCGAAAAGAGCTTTGACCAGATCAGTCGCGCGGTGAGCCATGTGTTCTCAAGCGGGTCGCTGCCGATTATGATTGGCGGCGACCATTCCATCGGCTTTCCTTGCGTGCGCGGCATCGCGGAATGCACGTCCAAGAAGATCGGGATCGTGCATT